>WBZN01000183.1_pt1 | contig 84462 bp, 93 predicted proteins | sample 5204281 | NCBI WGS metagenome assembly WBZN01 (sample SAMN12344347, study PRJNA552823) | activated sludge metagenome | biome: Activated sludge suspended growth; feature: Nitrification reactor; material: Wastewater; isolation source: activated sludge from nitrification reactor of wastewater... | reverse complement strand
CACACCCGTTCCCATACCGAACACGGAAGTTAAGCCCTCCAAGGCCGATGATACTGCTGCCGTGAGGCAGTGGGACAGTAGGACGCTGCCGGGTTACAAAAAGAGCCTGCTCGAGAAATCGGGCAGGTTTTTTTATTTTGTGCTGAATTTCATATTGCTTGCTCTTATCCGTCGATATCGACGGTCGAGACGTCGCCGAATAGGGAGCCATCCTTGCTGTCGACTGATTTTCAACCCAGAACCTCTTCTCGATAGATTTATATAGCGTGCCGTCAATATTATCTTTCTGAGCGATTCCTGTTCTTTCCCGACTGGAAGGTCGGGATGTCTTTACACGGCACATATAGGTCCTGTCCCGTTTATTATGTTGCCACCATTTCCAACAGGCTGGAAGCACTTGCTCACGAAGCAGGTGAATAGCCAGCGCTATCGATCGCTTGAGGTGTTTCTCGAACAGGAAGCGGCGGCAGGCCAAGCAATCTTGCCCCCGTCCCAGGAGATTTATGCTGCCCTGGAGACGACGCCCTACGAACAGGTCAAGGTTCTACTACTTGGCCAGGATCCCTACCATACCCCGGGAATGGCGCACGGACTGTGTTTTTCGGTACGGCCTTACGTGGCGCCGCTACCCCGCTCGCTAAGAAATATCTATCGTGAACTTCGGGACGATGTCGGTTGCTCTGTGCCAAACAACGGCTGCCTGGAGCCCTGGGCCAGGCAGGGAGTGCTGATGCTGAATTCCGTTCTGACGGTTCGGGCGCATGCAGCCAATTCACACCGGGGGCGTGGCTGGGAAGCGGTCACTGATCGTATCATTGCCGTCCTAAATGCAAAGCCGAGTCGTGTCGTATTCGTGCTCTGGGGCGTGGAGGCGAAGAAAAAGCAGCCACTGATCACAGCTGCGCAACATGTGGTGATTTCCTGCGCCCACCCCTCACCCTTGTCCGCGAGAAAGTTCTTCGGATCACGGTGTTTCTCGCAGGTGAATCGAGCCCTCACTGAGGCGAATCTTAACCCGATCGATTGGCAAATTCCTGATCTCTGAGTCGGAGTCGGGTGGCGGGATAGCTGTGATTGGTGCTCACACCTAAATAGTTTGACTTGCGGCACGTCGTTTTTTATACTACAGCCACGCTTTTTTAGTTCTTACTCAGTCATGTGCGCAGGAGAGTGACCGCGGGGAATGAGGATTCGTCTGGGGCTAGGTCTCGGGTTGAGTGCTCTAGGTGTTGCGGGTACGTTGTGGGCGGCCGAGGGCGACCTAGCGGGACTGCGGACGCCAGCGTCTATTGGATCAGCGCCCATCGCGTGGCAGTATGATGGCGATCAGGGGCCCTCGCATTGGGGGGAAATCGCTCCGACTACTGCGTCCTGTGAGAAAGGCACTCACCAGTCGCCCATTAATATTCGCACCGCTCCCCATCACCAGAGCCATGACGGGCTCTTGGTGCATTACACTGCCGCTCCCGGTCACGTTGTCACTTCCCACCACACCATTGAAGTGGATTTTCAATCAGGTGAGTCGCTTGAAGTCCTTGGACGAACGTATACTCTCAAAGAGTTTCATTTCCATGAGCCTAGCGAACATCAGCTGAACGGCCGCACCTATCCGATGGAAGCGCATCTCGTGCATCGAGACGAGACGGGGCATCTGGTGGTCCTGGCGGTGCTGATGGATTTGGGTAATGAATCTGCCTCTCTGTCCGCCGTATGGGATCGGATTCCGAGCGAGAAGCAGGATGTGGTGCGGGACTTGTTGATTAACCCACAGGATCTGCTGCCGAAAGACTTGCACCATTACGCCTATGATGGCTCACTGACCACCCCTCCTTGCACGGAAGGGGTGCACTGGATTGTGCTCAAGGAACCCATCTCCATTACCTCTGCCCATATCGAACGGTTCGTGTCGCTGATTGGCCACAATGCTCGACCGGTTCAATCGTTGAATGAGCGTGAGATCGACGAAGAATAATCTTCTTTGTTCAGGCAACGATCGGATTTTCCAAGCCCCCACCATTGATTCTCATGTTTTTCACGACCACCAGTCCCACCTCTACTTCTAATGTCTTTCGAGTGTTTGTTCGCGGTTACGTGAATCTGTGCCGACCAGCCTCAACCACTTAGTGGGTGCCATCTTCCCGTGGGGGCTGAGGTCCTGCGACCATATCTGCCAGGTCGGGGGCATCTTGCCCTTCCAATTTCGGCCCTTCTGTTTTTCGTTTTAGGCGGTGAGCCTCTTTCTGCGTACGGCGATCACGTTGCATCTGTTTCCGTTGGCGTTTCTTAGAAGGCGTGTGGCTCATGGTCACCTCCGTGGGTCGCAGGGGAGCGACGTATATCAGGCGGATGGCACTTGAGGGGGCGTCGTTGCTGGCACGGCGCTCGATCTGTCGGCTTTGATGAATCGATCTTCGGCGAGCACGCCGTGTAGTTGTGCCGTGAGCGAGCGACGGTACGGTTCTTTCTGACGGATCATGATTACGAGATTGTCCCCATCCACAAGGATGCTGAGGTCGTTTTCAGCAATCAGTTCCCGGGACGAGCCACCGATGTTTAATCGGTACTGTGTTTTTCCATCGGGATTTCGATTCGGTCCGACCACAATCTCAGTCAATCCGTCGATATGGCCGTCATACCCCTTATGCCGGTGACTGACCTTGGTGCCGTTTGGAATGCGCACCCATCGTGCCACTGGCGATGTCCGATTGTTTTGCCCGTTGCTCGTAGCGGGTGCGTCCCCTTGTTCTCGTACCAGTACGTAACAGCCTGGGTTCTCGTGATTCCGCGAGCGCACAATTGCATCGCGGTACACAGCTGGGCTGACGACTGCGAATTTCAGAATGAAACGAGCGGAGTATCGCAGACGGAAGGGCGGTTGAATCGATCTTGCTAATCTACGGACACAGAGTCGATAGGTAGCAAAGTTAACCGGCTGAGGAGTCAGCGGTCCATCGAGAGCGTATCACATTTGTTCATGCCGCATCGGTCATACCTTACGATGATGGAGGTGCGCGGTCATGGTCGACATTCCTTACTCCCCATGTGCAGGTATGGTCACGCGCGATGCTGTTGATTTGGCGGACTCGGCACACGCATATGGTGCAAATCGATCGCTGATAATAATTATTGCCGCATAGAATCATGCTCTTGCATTGAGATCAGCGCTCCGGCACGTTGACACCACTCTCGCAGCCCTATAGGGTGAACCCATGACGTACTGAGCCACGCCGGCTTTCTCCTTTCGCGCGCACTTTCTTGCTCTCCCTCACTTTCTGCGCGTGCGAGTCCCAAGTCTTCGCCGCCATAGAACAAGAGTCCAGCGATGATAGGCCCGCAGTGATCGGTCATTGGCCGATCAGTCGATCTACTCAGGATGGAGTCTTTTGCTTACGGCGAGATTCGCGCAGCTAGGAGATTGTCATGTGTCAAGTGTGGACACTCATCGGAATCATGGTTTTGACGTGGGTTGTTGCGATGTGGGCTAGTTCCTCGGACGGCACTGCGTAGACAGACGATTCAAGTTACGAGTGCTCTTGAGGTCTCCTGCCAACCGGCAGGCATCTGATGCCAAATGGGGGATACCATGATGGCGGAGACGGTACTGTTCTGGCCTCACGCAATCTGTTACGGTCGCGACGGTCTGCTTCGGTGGTGCCATGCTGAGCGTTATGCTGTACACCTACCTGGATGATTAAGTGCTGGTAGCGAGGGGGCGCTAGCCAGCTTCTGTAAGTTACACGGTTGTCTCCTTGGGAGGTTGCATCCGATGCGTATTCATCGAACAATCACCACGAGAGGATTGAGTCTTTTTCTGGCAACCGCTTGGTTGCTTGCCGTCTCACTGACCGTCCATGCCGCGGAAAGAAAACCCATTGTGACCGTCGCGCCGGTCAAGTCCGTTGCGGTGGCTTCCGGTGCCGTCGAGGATACTTTGCCTATGTGCCTGACGAGAATTCATCAGGGGGCGACACCAGGGCAGCGGTTGATTGTTGAACAGAGTTGCCAGCGAGACGAATCCGATCGTGCATCCATGCGGGCTGTTCCTGGACGGTAGCCCGATCGTCCCACATGGCTGCCTGCGCATGGATTTGACCGGGTGTGGTGCGCCCGGCTGTACACGAGGCAGATGTAGCGGCCATTTTTTTGTGGCTCGGGGCTAAGTTGAAGGGTGAGCAATGCAGGAAGGATGACGGTATGCGTATGGAACATCGAGTTCGTTCAAGATCGGCCGGCCGGCCTGGTGCCGTCGAGGAGCGAATGGTGGCAGGGGCGGGTGAGACGCCTGCGGGAGTCGGTCGAAATATGCTTCTCGATATCAATAGGGCTGAGATTTCCCGACTCAAGTCGCTGACCGGAATCGGCGAACATTATGCGAGGAAGATCGTGGAAGGGCGGCCGTACCACCATCGAGAAGAGTTGCTGACCAAAGAGATTCTGCCGGAATACATCTACGGCAGAATCATGGATCGACTGGTGGCAAACCAGTCTTAGGATGTGAGGGATGGGGTGAGGTGCCTGGGATCCGGTGCCTCGCGTGTGTTGACCATCCGGTATGGAATAACCGAGGTGTTTTCTCTCAGGAATAGGACGGGTGGCTCGAATGACAGGAAGGAACGACTGCATGACGGACGACCGCAGGACAGCAGGGGCGGCGAGAAGGTTCTGGCTACGTCAGGCATCTTGGCGGGGCATGGCCCTCGTAGCAGCCGTCAGTCTGCTGATGGGCATCGTGCCAGCTACGGCCGCTTGGTCCGAACAGGGTCCGACCGAGGCCGTGAAGGGGACCGTCTCCGAGCTGCTCTCGATCCTCAAGGAGCTCAAAGACCCGACTCGATCCGAGGCGCGGCGTTGGGAAATCGAACAGGTCATTCGGCATCATGTGCATTACGAAGACATGGCCAAGCGGTCTCTGGGAGCATCCTGGGGGCAACTGAGCAATGTGGCCCGCCGGGAGTATGTCGGGCTTTTTGTCCAGCTGCTTCGCGATGCACTTGCGAACCGGATGGTGGAGTATTCCGGTGAACGGATCAGCTATCTCTCGGAACAACGGGAGCGTACGTTCGCGCAGGTCAAAACGCGGCTGGTCGGGAACAAGGTCGACACCTTCATCGACTTTCGTTTGGTCAGTCAGGACGGACGCTGGCTGGTCTACGATGCCGTGATGGACGGGGGGAGCTTGGTCGCGAGCTACCATGCGCAGTTCGCGAGCATCATTCGCGATGCCTCCTGTGCGCAGTTAATGGAGCGAATCAAAGAGAAGACACTGGTCGTGAAATTGTTTGAGAAGAGCGGGTCGTGAGGCGAGGGGAGCAATGGCACGGTCACGAGCGGTCATATCCCCGGGAGAGAGCGCAATGAGATGTCCGCGTTGTTATGGTCCCATGAGGATGATCAATATGAAGGATATCGTGAGCGGGACGTTGGCCTATGGGTGGGGCTGCCGGCAATGTGGCGCCGTCATCGATTCATTGATCGATATTCACCGCCAGTGGCACCTGGAGCCACGCGCGACCTGGGCGCATTTGGCTGTCGCTGCCTGCTAGGTCACGGAAGCGTTTCCCCTGTCGTCGTAGGTTCGCATGACCGGCTGGGGCGCCTGATGAGCGGAATTCACGGCAGATAGCAGGAAGAGTCAGGAGTGTGTCATGGTGCATGCCTCGTTGATTGTTCTCGTGCTTGGACTCGTGGTTTGGGGGCTCAATTGGACCGGGCTCGCTGAGATGCCGACTCAGGTGTATTGGGTTTTTACCGTGGGGGGAATGCTGTTGCTGCTGATCCACGTTGCGACAAGGCGACCGGTCCGCGTGTGGTAGGGAGAGGCATCACTATGCGAGGCCGCGATGCATGCATCAGAAGCGCCGTGCTGGGAATTGGTGCGCTGTGCTCCAGTGAGGTCGAAGCCGCGAAGGCGCGGGCGCCGCAAGAGGTTACGGCAATTCTCGCGCAATCGTATGCGCAGGTGCTCATGCGACCACTGGGGACGGAGCCCAGTTCGCTTTAGCCGAACGAGGCGGACCAACAACGGTATATGGTGCAGTCCGGCTATGCGTAGCAGTTGGCAAAAGGGGAGAAAAGTGTGAAGCAGATTGTCGAGGCGATCGCCCTATCATCGGAATTTAACGTTAAGTGGATAACGCCTCACGTGGGAACTGCGCAGACCGGATCGGCTGCTGGACTACCGCCCGTGGCGGCCCCGGAAAAGGCTATCGATAGCCTATACTGTGGGTTGTTAGGCCGGCATGTGGATAGTGCGTCGTTGGCCAGCGTTCGCAAGGATTTGGTGAGTTCCGGTTTTGAATGGGTGATCCGTGACGTGATCGACGGGAAGGAATACCGAGACCGGTTCGGTGACGCCAAAGTGCCTCAGGTCAGCAGTGAGAAGCAGGCGGCAATCGGTTGCCCGCAAGTGGCGCTGTGGCAGCGGTTCCGCGCAGCAGGCTGAGGATTCACTAGCGCAGGTGGCTTGACGGGACGGCAATAACCTCAGTGAAGGTGGGAGAGAAGCACGGATGAGTATGACGCCGGAAGAACGAATCGCAAATATGACAAAGGCGATCAATCAAGCCATCAAGGTGATGGGGGATCGTTTCGGGTCGACAGAGGAAGATGTGGCGCGAGCTATCCAAGGCCTGAAGGCCTCAATGCAGACGGCACCGCAGGAGAAGCCAGGGCCAGTCGGGGCCGCCACTCAGGCCTAAGGGTTGCGGTGAAGCCTCACCGGGCGAACTATCTGATCGGTGAGGTAGCCATGTGGTTCGGCGATGCTCCGATGTCTCTCATCGTTGGGCGCATAGGTTTCATTTGTACTCCCTTGCTGTCTCCCGGCACGAGTCAATCAACGGACAAGGCCTCAATATCGCTTGACTCCGATCGCCATAGCGCTTAGCGTGAAGCTATGACGTCTCTAGCTCCGCCGACTGTTCTCTCCATCGCGCTTCGAGCCTCCATCCCGCGCGACTGATTGTCAGGTCTCCGCCGCTTCTTACGCCAGAGAGCCCTGCACTGACCGATGATGCCGTCTTCGTGAACGGAGCGATTGTCGCTTGCGGCGAGGAGCGGTGTCGTGACCAGCAGTTCCATCCGACACCATTAGCAGTTTCATATAGCAGTACAAGGGAGCACGAGTATGATTACCATCACGGCAACGGCTGAAGAGAAAATTCGCGAGTTGATGCTGGAAGAAAAAGATGCGCTCGGGTTGCGTGTATATGTAAAAGGCGGGGGCTGCCACGGCTATCAATATGGAATGGCGTTCGAGTCGAAGATGAGCGACGACGATACCGTGATTGAAAAGGGCGACGTGAAGGTGATCATGGATTCGCAAAGCGCTCCACTGTTGAGCGGCTGCGAAGTCGACTATGTCGACAGCGTGCAGGGTTCGGGCTTTGCGATCAAGAATCCACAAGCTAAGACGACCTGCGGATGCGGGAGCTCATTCAGCGCCTAATTCCGGCGCGCGTCGCTGTCTCTGCGCGATCGTCGCCGTGACTGAAGGCTCACCATCCCAAGAAGTGAGCATGGCATCGCCGGGCCGCGACTGTGTGGCGGGATGACCATGCCGCCGGAGGTCATCGCGGAAGAGATGAAGCGTGCGCTTGGGGTGCGTTCTGGCACGCTCGCCGGTCGGGGGTGAAGCGCAGAGGGACAGATAACGAGAACAGCTTCGGTACGGTGTGCAGCACCGTGACGCGCAGCAGGGCTGAGAGGAGATAGATAAGAGCAAAGAACGCATCAAGATTTCGCCGGATCTGTATGACATCATGCCGTCGGATTACCAGGACCTGGTCAGTAGCGCCACGTACGGCAAGGAAGACCGGGGATGGAAGGACATCGGCACCTCCAAGGAACTGATCGAGCAGCATTCACTCTGTGCCGGATGTCCTGAATCCATGGCATTTCGGTATATTTTGGCGTCGCTTCCCAACCCCGAAGACACGGTTATGGTCGGCTCGACCGGCTGTACGAGTCTCGTGTTTCCGATGGTGGCCGTCCACCACATTCATTCCCTGTTCGGGAATCAGAATGCCATTGCCTCGGGGCTCAAACGGGCCTTGAGTGTGCGTTTCCCCGATCGCATGAAGGATGTGGCCGTGTTGGCATGAGATGGCACGACGGTAGACATCGGTCTGGACATGACGCTGCGGGCCTGGTTCCGGCAGGAAAAGTTCACAACCATTTGCTTCGACAACGAACTATACGCCAATACTGGTGGGCAGGAGAGCGGTCTCATGCAGAAGGGGTTCGTTGCCAAAATGGCGCCGGTTGGAAAACTGTTCGACAAAGTCCGGCTGCCTGAAATTGCCCGGGAGTCTGGCTGCCACTACGTGGTCAACTGCACAGTGAGCAAGCCGTCGCTGGTTGAGAAGGTGGTGCGCAACGCGGTGCTGATCGCGCGGGAAATTGGACCGACCTATCTGCAGCTCTATACGCCCTGCATTCTGGAGATCGGCAAGAACAGCATGGAGGGACTGCAGGAAATGCGGGACTCTGAGAAGCCCACGGAACGGTTTGCCTTCAAGGAATATATCAGTGAGCCGGCGAAACAGCTTCTGGCGGAGCGTGATGCCAAGGCCAAAGAAAAGAAAGCCGCTGCAAAGCAATTGGTTTCGTAAGCGGGAGGATTATCACCGCCGCTGTTGCGGCTATGAGAGAGCGAGGTCTCAGATGAGTCTTGATTATGTAAAGTTCACAACCGGCTTTGAACAGTTCATGCCGAAAGAATATCGGGATATGGTCGAGCATGGACCATTCGGAAAAAAGACGACGGTGTCACAGATGGGCAGCTTCAAGGAAATCCTGGAGGAGCACCCAATGTGTGCCGGTTGCGCGATGACCTTGTTCATTCGGTTGGCGATCATTGCTTTTCCGAATCCCGAAGACACCATTACCGTCGGGACGGCGGGTTGTGGCAGATTGGCCATTTCGCAAGCGGCGATTCCGTTCGTGTACGGGAATTACGGCGATCAGAACGGTGTCGCCAGCGGTTTATCGCGGGGACTCCGGCTCCGTTTCGGCGACAAGCCGAAGGATGTGGTCGTAATCGCGGGTGATGGAGGAACCGCCGACATCGGGTTTCAGCAGGTGTTGCATTCCTGGTTTCGGAAGGAACGGTTCACGACCATCATGCTGGACAACGAAGTGTACGGCAACACCGGCGGTCAGGAAAGCGGGATGACGACCAGAGGCGCCGTGCTGAAAATGGCTCCGCTCGGAAAGAAGTTCGAGAAGATGGACATGGTTACGATGGCCAAAGTCGCCGGCTGTTCCTATATCGCCACGGTTGTGCCGAACAATCCGCGGCGGGTGGAAAGCGTCATCAAGAAGGCCGTGCTGATCGCCCGGGACGTCGGACCGACCTATATTCAGGCGTACACATCGTGCAACATCGAGTATGCGATCCCGACCGACAAGGTCATGGAAGATGCCAAGACCGTTGAAGACGATCGTTACAAATTTACCGAGTATGTCAGCGACGAAGCGAAGGCGTACCTTGCCGAGCGTTATGGCTACAAGGAATTCATGCCGAAGGCCGTGCCTGCTTCCGTCACGACGGCCTGAGGAGTCTTAAGGAATATGCAGTTATTCTCCAGACTCGCTCCAGCGGGCAGGAGCTGAACCTCCTGCCCGCCCAATTCGCCAGGCATGGGCCGCAATTGACTGCAGTTGATCCTGATCCATCACACTGCCTCACAGGGGCGGTACTCTCGAGTCTTGCCAGAAAATAATTAAATCGCGTGGAATCAATGCCTTGCCTCGTCGACTCTCGCAGCCTCCGCTGACACAGCTGCTTGTGCACTGTAGGGTGAAGAATGACGTGTTGAGCCACGCCGACTGTCCCATCTTGCGCGCCGCCTTCCATCCTTTGCGCGTCTGATTCCCCGGTCTTCGCTGCTACTACGCCAGAGTTTCCATCTCAGACCACCAGGTCTCGGCATGCGTGTGCGCGTGTCGGCCCTCACAACGGTGTGGAGCTGTGCTCGCCACCGATAAAGGAGAATGCAATGACACAGGAACAGTTCCGACACTTCTGGCTGCAACTCAAAGCTCCCCTCAAGGCCAACTGGGACAAGATCACTGAAAGCGATCTCGACGAAACCCAGGGCAGTCTGGTGAAGTTCGGTGATGTGCTTCAGAAGCGTTATGGTGAGGGGCACAAAGATGAAGTCAGCCTCTGGGCTGACCGGCGGCATGCGTATTGGAGCGGAAATTACATCGGCTATAAAGATCCAAAGCCCACCGTCTAATTCGGTACCTCCGTTCAGGAAGTCGATTTCTATCGGTGGGTCGCGCCCTCGCTTGAGATAAGAAGCAGAAGGAGAGTACGTGTTATGCGAAAAATCGTCATCAACAAGAGTTACGATCAGTTCTGTCTGAGCCACAAAGCATTTCTGCGCCTCCGTGAATTAGGACAGCCGGATGCACTCAAGGAGACCGATCTGGGGGCCTACTGGCCCTCAGCGGCCGGCCCCGAGGAGCCGAGCCTCAACCAATGCGGTATGTTGATTCCACGCGACGACAAACGCTTGGTTCAGGTGGTGGAAGAATTGCAGAGTGAGGCCAATGGCCATTGTGCCCAACTGAAGGTCGTGTCGATCCCGGACGACGTGTCATGGGTCATCACGAAAGCGAATGGCAGTGAGCACGTGAGCGAGCAACATCGGACGTGGAGCTGAGCCGATGAGGAAGTAGCGACGGGCACGTCCGCCTATGGTTTGAACTGAACTGGGGTGCCTAATATTAAGGGGAAGCGGGGACTGTCTGCCCGTGCGAGACTCTGAAAGCGTACGGTGACGAGTTTGACCTGTCTGGAGCGAGAGGTTGAAGATCTGCTTTCGGAGGCTGAATCTACCTAGATTCAGCCTGCCTGCGCGTAACCTGTGAGCAGGGTCTGTTCTTTTTGGCGACTCTGCTTACAGCATTCCGTTTCCATCCTGTCTTATGAGCCCATCCGTACATGTCGGCACAGCTGGATTTTCTTGGTCCGTCGGCTCGAGAGTGTTGGGCCTGGCTGCGTCACCAATCACTTCCCCTACGACTCCTATTCATGGTTGCCTGTCCAGCTTGGCGATGAGCATGGCCTAAGCCAATCCCCTGGCCGCGCTGGTCGGCCAATCCGTCGCCAGACCGGCGGTCGTCGCGATCGAGGCTCCGTCCTGGATCACGCTGGTGTTAATACGTCCAGGTCACCAGGGTGGTGAACACGTTTTTTCCGTAGGCATAGACGGGGATGGTGGAACTGTTGAGCACCCCCTGGTGCTGCAGCGCCAGCGTCAGATTATGAGGCAAGGCCTTGGCGACTTGGATGAAGATGTCCTGTTCAGTGTCCCGACGAGCTGATAATTGGCCGGTGCCGTCGGGGAATAGCACTTGTGCATGGTTGTACGCACGCCAATGGACTTCGTAGTCGAGCCGCAGGCTGAGGTCATACCACGGAAGGGTCGCCTGTCCCCCAAGCTGCAGCCGATTCCCCGAATAGGCGAAGCTCGATCCCCTGGCGGCATCCGTATCGTGCTGATAGCCCACTCGAAGAATGTATTTGTCCTGCCTGAATCGGAAGGCATGGAGAAATCCCACCATATTGTTGAAGGCATCCCGTGACTCCGGGCCGAACCGAATATCATTATTCCCCGGTTCCGCGTAGAACTCCTTGCGCTGATAGCGATAGAGGAAGGTCGTCAGGTTTTCCATCCGGCCAAGGACCGGAAGTGTGACTGACGGGGGGACCAATGTGACGGGGAGGGTGAGTGTGTGCCGGGAGAGAAAACCTGCGAAATCGAGAAACATGTAATCGTAACTGTATTGCCCGCCGATCTCGTAGGGGATTGTCCCGATGATTCCCCGATAGACGCCTGACAAACCTCCCAGATGGTCTTGAATGTTAAAGCGACCTATGCCGCTGTTCGTATTCACGGTATGGTAGTAGGAGTAGGTCACGGTCGATTCGATCGGCCCGTTGCGATACCACGCATAGTCGCCGCGGGCCGAGGTCACCAATCCTGGAGACTGAGTCGCACGCGAACGGAGCGACTCGGCAACCGGATCGCTGCTCTTGCGCGGATTGACGGCGACATTGTCATCGTAGTACCCCCCGATCGCGATTTGCAGGCGAAGGCGCTGTGGCTCCGTGACCCGCCGCGACGCCGTGAGAGCCTCTTGAACGCGCACGGATGCGCCGGTGATCGGCGAGCTGGGTTGTACGCGTTGGGCCGAGGCCAACTCGGACAGGGCCTGGTCCGAGAGGCCGAGCACACCCAGTGCGAGCCCTCGGTAGAACAATGCAAGTTGCCGGAGATCAGAATCAGAAGAAACGTTCACACTCAATGCCGCTGCCGCGCTGTCATAGTCTTTCTGGTGATAGCGAAGAAACCCCACATAAAATCCCAGGTTCTCACGATCCGGTTCCTGACGAAACACTTCCTCTAGAAGCGGGGCGGCCTTGTCATACTGTCTCACGGCAAAGTGGGCAGTGCCCAGTTGATAGGTCACGTCCAGATCGGATGGGCGAAGGACATGGAGGGTCGTGAGAGGAGCAATCGCCTGCTCTGCCTGTCCTCGCGCCAGGTGAGAGAGAGCCAAGTAATAGAATCCTCGTACCTGGCGCGGGTCGCGTGCGACGGCTTGTGAGAAAAGCGCGATGGCCTCCTCATAACGTTTGGCGTCGTAGGCCAGGATTCCTTCGGCAACCAACACTTCCGCATCGGGTTCCTGGGCCTGACTGGAGCAGGGCAGCAGCGCCATCGCGACAATCGTGAGGACCGTCACTGTGAAGAAATAGCCGGCTGAATTCCGCGAGAACATCTTCACAGCACGAGCGTGCGGTGTCATTGTCTTCATCCAATCAGTTCTCCATTACAGGTGTTCTCCGAAATGCCTCTCACCTGCTTGACCTGCTTGCATTCGGCCACCTACTATACGATACCTTTCGCCGACTTTCCGAGTCTCAATGTCTGCAAAGTGGCTGCTGGAAACACTTTGCCGCCTATATCGTTAAGCTGGAACTGCTCGTTTGTGAACAGTTTCTAGAGATGGGGTGGTGTCCTATGAAAACCCTCGATATCCGTTTACAGATGCTGATGTGCGGTTGTGCGCTTTTCCTCGGCACGGCAACAGTGGCTTGGGCAGAAGCAGTGCCGCAGCCCCGGTCGGGCGATGGACTCGCCTTTGGTGTGGTGACCGGGACTGTTGGAACTCCCGTAAAGCTGGTGACTGCCATTCCCGCGGCTTCTCGAAGTTTGAAGGTCGGTGATGTCGTGGCCTCCGGGGATGAGTTGCGGGTCGGAGCAGGCGAAAAATTAGATCTGTTGTGGGACCATCGTGCAGTACTGACCCTGCACGATGAGGCACGAATGAACATTCATGAACCCCACCATGGCCAAACGGAAGTTCGGCTTCAGCAGGGGATGGTGCGGATCGCCTTGTCTTACAACGCCGGGAGGATGACCGATACCCTGACGCTCCAGACGCCGCTTGCCCGAGTGGTGAGCCGAGGCGGTATCTTGGAAGCCACGGTGCTTGGAGGGCAGCGGCGGTCGCTCTTTGCGCGGCTGGTCAACGCGCCTCCGGTGGAATCGCTGCGGGTGTTCGAAGGGCAAGCGCGGGTCGAGCCATTAACCGGAGAGGGCCCGCCGTTTTTACTCAAGACAGGGTCGGAGGTTTCTCTGAAGGAGGGCGCGGCTCATGTTGTCTCGGAGATACAAATGGAACGACGTGGCCTGCAACCACTGGCCGTCAGGGAGGAACATCGCCGCTTTCCGAGCCCGGTCATGCAGCAAATCGTTAGTGCCCAGGTAGGTGTGGCTCTTGATGTCGAAAAGCGGCTTCAAGAAACTCCTACCGCGGAAAGCGAAAAGGACCTGCCTGGTACGATCGTCAAAGGCGCTGTTCTGTCGACCAGCACCGGTTTTCCGTTGGTCCCTGGCATTCAAGCGTCTGCAGCAGGAAATCCCACAGGGGGGACGTCGCTGCCCACGTCCCCGTCCGTTGCTCCTCCGCCCGGAGCCTCTCCCATTCAGGGCGCCGGTACCGCGAGCCTGGGGCCCGCTCAATCCGGAGGTCTGAATAGCAGCGGGCTCCTGATGCGAATTTTGAACGATGTCGGTAAGGAGACAAAGGGTAGGGGGAAGAAGTGACGATCGATGTGAATTGCAGCCGTTAGAAGGAGCGGCAGGCCCGCGAACGAATCCTCATAACGGCCTCCTGCTGGAATCGGCTCTTGTAGATCTGGATAATCCGTCGCACGGCCCGGTCTTTCTCCTGATGCTCCTCGTGCGCGAGTTGGAGCACGTAGGTGTGTTCCTGTTCAAGAAATCCCGCGGAGGTCTTCCACTGACCTGAAGCAACCCAGGATGTCAGCCCTTCAGGCGAAGTGGGTGTGACCGTATCGCTGAGAAAGGCGGCCCATTCCTCGGCGGTGACGACACCGTCCGGCTTTGCCGTGCCGAAATACAGTGTGTCCAGCACCATTGAATGTTCATCGGGCGAGCAGGTCGGTGCTTGTGTGAAGGTGCAGCCTGCGAGGGCTGAGAAAAGGAGTGCAACTGAACGAAGTGACTTCAAGCTCATCGCCCCTGGTGCAGGAACCTCGCCGCAAGCGTGAAGTGAGTCGAGCCAGCAGTGCTGCTATTTTTTTTGCTTGGTCGAGTTCGACGACGTGGAAGATTTGGGAGAATTGTGCGTTTCCTTTTCGCCGCTCGTCACTTGCTTGAATGTTTTGCCGATAGCCGGCCCGATTTTCGGGATTTCCTCCTCGATGTTTTTCGCGGCACTCTTCAGCCCCCGCCCGATTTCGTCGAGCGTCAAGCCCTGGTTGGATCCGGATTTGCCTGTGCCGGAAGACTCCGACGCGGCATTCGCCGTCAGTGCTGGCGCGTCACGCCACAGGAACAGGGAGAGGAGGATGAGTACTATTCGCATCGTAGACCTCGCTTGCTAGGTTCCAGTATAGGCTATCCCGGCCCTTCGGCAAACCCTTGCCGGCAGGCCGACCTGTCAGCGGGAGCGAACCAGAACTCGCGGACCTGTTGACCGGTAGGGGCACCATGCGGTAGAGTATGAGTCTACTGCAGCATTGTATCGGTCCACCAATGCTGTACCTCCTCAACGTGGACCGCGCGATCGCATCGCGACCAGGTCCAGTTTGGAGCTGACTCCTTCCGGATTCACCCTCCCCTCGGTTCTCTGATCCCGTCTTAATGCGATCCACAACGAAAGGACAGCTGCGTGCAGACGACTGCGTTTACGAGTTTTGACTCCCTTGGTGTGTCTCCCACCCTGTTGCGAAATCTGACCAAGGCTGGTTTTGCGGAACCGACGGCCATCCAGGCTCAGGCCATTCCCCATGCGTTGGCAGGCCGAGATGTCTTGGGATGTGCGCAGACTGGAACGGGAAAGACTGCGGCCTTTGTGATTCCGATGTTGGAGCGGCTCAGCGGGACCCCGAAAGGGCAGCCTCGTGCGCTCATTCTAGCGCCGACACGCGAGTTGGCGATACAGATTCAAACGACGATCGATACGTTGGGTCGCGATCTGCAATTATTTGCTACGACGGTGGTGGGCGGTGCCGATATGCAGGCGCAGGTGAGAGGGCTGCGGCAGCGCCCCGACATCATCGTGGCGACTCCGGGGCGGTTGCTCGATCATATGTGGAACGGCACCATCAGCCTGCTTGCCATGTCCATCCTGGTTCTTGACGAGGCCGATCGGATGTTGGATATGGGATTTGCCCAGCAGATCAACCAGATTCTGGACGCCATGCCGGAGGAGCGGCAGACGTTGCTGTTTTCCGCGACGATGCCGAACGATCTCGCCAGATTGGCGCAGGCCAGCGTGAAAGACCCGGTGCGGGTCATGGTTACGAAGTCGGCGACGACTGCCGACGGCGTGACTCAAGCCGTGCACCATACCACGCACGATCGTAAGAACGGGTTACTGATGTCGTTGCTCCAGTCCGAGTCCGATACCGTGCTGGTGTTTGCCAGGACGAAACATCGTGCGGATCGATTGGGAAATCTGCTCGATTCAGCCGGTCACCGCGTCGCGGTGCTCCATGGCGGAAGGACCCTGCCGCAACGTCGAGCCGCGTTGGAAGGGTTCCGGCGAGGCACCTATCGAGTGTTGGTGGCCACTGATATTGCCGCGCGCGGTATTGATGTGGCAAATATCGCCCACGTGATTAACTACGATGTGCCGAATTGTCCCGAGGACTATGTGCACCGGATCGGGCGCACCGCCCGGATGAGAACGACCGGTCGCGCGACCACATTTGTGACGTCCGAGGACCAGGAGCAATTGCGGGCGATCGAACGTTTACTCGGGCAGGCAGTGCCTCGCGCCGAGGGGAGCCCGGTCTCGATGAGCGTCTCGCCACGACCGGATGGTCATGCACCACGGAGCGAGCCGGAGCGTCGACGCCGACGCGGCGGATCTTCTCAGGTGTGGAGTCAGAGCGCCGACGGAGGTTCCCGGGAAGCCAATGGGGGAATCAAGAACGGAAGTGATCTTGGGCCAAAGTCTTAACTTTTCCGCGCATACGTAGCAAGGGAGGAATGAAGGTGAGCGATCAGAATCAAGATGCGCCTCGGGCCGCCGGTCAGTGGGTCAGAATTCCTGATGGAACGATGGTACAGCATCGGTTGGATGGGCAAAAGGGGCATATCGACGGATTGACTGAAATTGTGAACGGCCCGAGTCGAAATCCCGATGGTCGGACTCAGTATCGGATTAACGTTGGAAAGGGAGATCGAGTGTTGATTGCCGAGGAAGATCTTTTGATCCTGACGGATGCCGAGGGGTTAGTCAGAATGGCCAAAGAGAAGGGCGAGTATCGCTCGCTGGTGAGCAAGCAGCTCCGCGGCGTGTTCGGTGAAGACCGCTTTGTAATTAAGGCATCCTAAGCCGGCCGAGTTTTCCGGGAGTACCCAGGAGCCCCTGTTTAGTACAGGGGTTCCTGGGGGCCCCACTGCAACCCTTCCAGGTCAGGATCATCTCCCCCCGAAGTCACCGGGCGCTCTGGTTTTTCGGCTTTGCGCTGGACCCGACGGGCTTCTTTTTCACGCTGCTTCACTTGCTTCGCTTTTTCTCGATCGCGTTTTGCGATAGTGGTTTTGCCTGCTCGTGCGATGGTTCCCTCCTTCTATTCGTCTTCCCTGATCGGTGTTCGAATAGGCCTGTCTGGTTATGATCCGGACGGTCGACGAGTGGTGCGAGTGGCACCGGTACGGGCATGGGCACGCGCAGGGCGTGCCTGGGTCTGTTCTGATCGGGCACGGGTCTCCGCCCCGAACCCTGAACTGGCCAGGTTCGTGACCGCACGACGGATTTCATCCATCGGCGTCTCCGGCGAGTCCACAGAGGGATCGACGAGTCCGAGCTGTGTCCAACGGATTCTGAGCTTCGGGACGGTGCGCTTTTTCTTGTGATTAGGTTTGTTGCCGCGCCAGACGGACGTAATTTTCATCGTACACTCCTTTCGGCGAACAACAGGATGGCGATGTCCAGGCCATCAAACTGGTTGCAGTGGGTCGGGCACGCGACTCGGACCACTGCTTTGCCCACTTCCTTGTCCGCTGAATGGGGGAAATGGGCCGTAGGAGGAGCGTAGTTAAGGAAGCGATCGCGCCGTGATAGGGGCGGAAACGCGAAGCGTGGGATATCGCTCGAGGCTCGTACGGTTCGGTAATTTATCATGCTTTCCATAGTCCGGTCAAATGAGCCGATTGGCGGAGGTATGGCCTGGCCCCGGCCGGACGGCGCGTTGTCCTACCGCGTCGCACCGGTGAAATCCGAACAGGGAGATTCCACCGTCAATCCTGCAATCCCCACGGGTTAGGGGAGAGCCGTAGGTTCAGGCGATATGCTAGACGGTCGTCGCAGCCCAAGTTTTCTCAGGCGGCTCCGCAGCGTTTCAGGGTTGAGTCCCAGTAGATGCGCGGCCCCTTGCTCGCCATAGATTCGCCATTTCGTTTGTTCCAGCACCTCGATGATGTGGTGCCGCTCAAGATCCCCCAAGCTGACTGGCAGGCTGCTGGAGGGGCTGTGAACAGCCTGTACGACCGGGAGCAACATCTCGTCTACGGTGACTTGGGAGGAGCCGGAAAGAATCACGGCACGTTCGATCACATTTTGAAGCTCACGCACATTGCCGGGCCAGTTGTAGGTGAGGAGCCGCGCCATCGATTGTGGATCGAAGGCGAGATGTGCCCGCTTGAGCTTACCCCCAATCAGCGACAGGAAATGCTGCGCAAGCAAGTGAATGTCTTCCCGCCGATCCCGTAAGGGCGGCAGGGCGATGGGGAAAATATGAAGGCGGTAGAACAGGTCTGCGCGAAACGTTCCCTGCCGAACGGCGGCCTGAAGGTCGGCGTTGGTGGCTGCGACCAATCGAACGTCGACTGCGACGGGTTGGGTTCCTCCGATACGATCGACCATGCCGTCTTGCAACACTCGTAGCAACTTCGCTTGGGTTTCCAACGGCATTTCACCGATCTCATCCAAAAACAGGGTGCCGGTGTGGGCCAGTTCAAATCGCCCGGCTCTTCGGAGCTGCGCACCGGTGAACGCTCCCCGCTCATGGCCGAACAACTCACTTTCAATGAGTCCTGAAGGCAGCGCGGCACAGTTGACGCGAATAAAGGGCTTGTGACAGCGAAGGCTCAAATCGTGAAGCGCCTGTGCCAGGACTTCTTTGCCGGTGCCGGTTTCCCCGAGAAGGAGAACTGTCGTGTCTGTCGGGGCGACAGCCTTCAGAAGATCAACGACCTTCCTGAAAGACGAAGAGGTGCCCACGACCAGGCGCAGATTGCGGCTCGCTTTGACCTCTTCTGCGAGATACTCATTTTCTCGGCGCAAGCGGTCGCTCAGCTGTTGGATTTGCTCATATGCCAATACGTGGTCGATCGCATATGCGATCTGGGTAGCGACTTGCTGGAGGAATTTACAATCGTCCTGATCGAGATGCCCGGTTTGAACGCTGCCGATGTTCAATGTGCCGAGACAATGATCCCGGACGAGCAAGGGCAGATTGATCATTCGTCCCAAACCTTCCTGTACATAGTACCGATCCTCCAGGAAGACTTGTTCTTTCTGGAGATCCTCCCTGATATGCAATCGACGGTTGTCATGGACCCAACCGACTGCGCTGCCTTCTCGTGGAATCACGCTATCGTGCGCCAGGGCCGGAGTCGCCATGTTGGTGATGACGGCATAAAAGCGAAAGGAATCGGTCTGTGATTCGTAGAGCGTGATCCCGGCCCTGTCCCAAGGGATGACCTTTCGAATTTGATCGGCGATGACGCGCCAGAGACTGTCGATGTCCCGTTGCGAGTTTAGGGCGTTGGTCACTTCCAGCAGCGTTTCAAAATTTAGCGTGGCGCGTTGCATAGTCGTCTAAAAATTCGTCCAGAGTTGCACGATGCCCCAGTCCTGGTCTGCGGAGGTCCCAAGCTGGTGCTTGATATAGGGGCCCGAAAAGAAGTGGCCATAGATGATTGACAGCGAGACTTTACCGTCCGCAAACATATGGCTCCATGCGATGTCGAGTTCATCGCCGATGTGAGTGGTCCGGTTGTCGGACCCGGAGAAAATCAACGGCCCTTGTGATCCACGGTACCAATTGTCGCGGGCGCTTGCCAAGTACTTGCGCAGCGCCCAGAGTTCGATATGGTCTCGAGCGGTCGGTCGAGCCTGGACATTCACCTGCGGCTGGACGCTATTGCGCCAGGCGCCGTTGAGCATGTAGCCGACGTGGAGAAAGTTGGTCGGGAAAAAATTCTCGAATGTGTTGGCATTGCCGCCGCAACTGCGCGCCAGGTTTCCGCCGGGAGTGACACAGTTGCTGTCCCCGTCTCCTGAGGCGTAGTCGAATCCGATGGCGACCCGGGGTTTCCAACGATGGGTGTACCAGGTGTAGCCGAGCCACGTCCCGGAAGCCCAGGCATTGATGCGCAGATTGCGCCGGTTGTCGAAATCGAATCCATCGGCGCTACGGCCGAATTGATAGGCCGCTTCATGGGTGAAATCCCAACTGCCGGCTCTGAATTCAAGGCGGAGACCGACCATGTGCCGTAACTGAGAGGCCGATTTGGGTAAGTATTGGCCGGGATTGGCCCGCTCCGGAAGGCGGTTCGAGTACAGGACATAGTAGGGTTCTACGATCATGCGGGGGATGCTGCGGATTTGACTGTGGAACACCACCAGATCCACGTCGCCGCCCGCGTCGGTTGCATGTTGCGCCAGGGCCGGATTGCAGGTAGCCGAGGAGTTGGCCTCCGGGTTGCATGTCAACAGGTTTGGCGCAAGGCTTCCACCCGGGCTCGCCTGCCCCAAGTCTGTTTCCGAATTTCGAAACCATCCCAGTTTCGTATCGAAGGCGGCGGTCGTGTAACTCAACATGATGCCGTCGTGCGAATAGCCGGTATTGGCCCAGTCGAAATGGCCGAAGAGTCGTTGGTTGCCGAAGACGACATACTGCCGGCCGATCTTGGCGCTCAACCCATCGATACCGGCTAGGTTCCTGGCCAGCATATAACCGGCGCGAATGCCTAACCGGCATTGGCCCGCCTGCTGGCTCCCACAGTTATGCGTGCTCGCGTCCCCCTGATTCCTTCCGATGGGGTCGCCGCTCCCTCCCCACGTAGCTGAGTCCTGTACCTCGACATAAAAATTCAAATTGGGGGAAGGATCATAGCCCAGGCCAATGCGTGCCCATTGCTGGATGAAGAAATCGTCGGCATGACGACCGCTATGAGCTCCTGTGCCGGACCCGGACTGATTGAGGCTGTTGCAGGCGCCGGCGATCGGGGGGCCTCCTCCGAAGCAGACCCCGTTGCGCCATTCAGGTCTCACCCGGAGGTCGGCCCGCATCCAGAAATTCCGCAGGTCAAAGGCCGACCAGATAGGTAGCGTCGTGGCGTTGCCGGTTTCAATCGCATCACTTTCGGCCGAAGAAAAGAATACCGGGGAAATCGGTCCATAGCCGACATGCCCGGCCTCGGCCCGAAGGGAAGTCGGCGCGAGGATGCTCCACGATGGGACCGTGAGGATAAAACACAGCAGGACGAATCTCCACATGTCGATGGGATGACGCATCGGCGGTCATGGAACATAGAATCCTCCATTCACCCTGTCTGGGGCAGTAAGGCCGGGGCTCGTAAGGCGAACCACCGGCCCGATGACAGATTCCTTGTTCGATGAAACGAACGGAGCTCAAAAACTCATGCCGGCCCGTTCTTCCATGTTGCGCATGAACTCCTCGTGCTCCTTTACCGTGTCGGCCCCTTTCGCACGGATGTGTCGATCGCGTGCGTGGAACTCATCGGGGGTCACACGGTAGCAAAAATCCCACAAGGCGTTGGCGCTGTGCTCGTCAACGCCACCAACCCGCGCCTCCAGCATGACCATCAGAGCATTGACGCCGTCGTAAGTGGCGCGCCGATCCCCAGACCGGTATAGCTCGCGAATCTTGCTCGTTTGATCGACGTAAGCCTGAAAGCTTCCCGGAATCAGGTTTTTCTCGGCCATGGTTTGGTAGGTCACCACCTGCCCGAGTAATTCTTCCGCCCAGGCGGAAGACTTTTGACTGTTGTTCCACGTGACCGGCTCAATATTGTCGGCGGCTGCCTGTGTGGGAGCGAATCCAAGTAATGCCCAGCCGAAAACCAGCACAGTTGCGGAATACGTTGAGATGTGTCGCTTCATGTTGTCCTCCTCCTTGAGGTCTACCCGGCAGAAATTTGCCGGGTGGATGGTGGGCACGGTTAGTGAGCCATGGATTACTCGTAGGTAGAGCAATAGCCGTGCCCTTACGTAAGAATGGGGCGAAGATTTCCAACGCATTGAATTAGTGCGAAAAATTAATGCAGGCGCATCGTGCGATGCGGAGCGCACCGTTGCTATTCACGGTGGCGGCGTGAAATAAAACGGTGCTGATCGTTCGCTTGGGGAATGGGAACGGGCAAAACAATGGCGCCGATCGATTGCCGATGATGTGAATGTCTACAGAACCAGTCGATCGGCATGCGGCAGGTCGCCGTCGAGAGGGGAGATGCGGAAAGTTACAAAAGGGTTTCGCAACCGCTGAGGCTTCCGGTAGGGTAAGCCATGCATGAACTCCGGCGGTGCTGGGAGGCGCAAGCGGCGACACCGATGCCGCCCATGGCGAGGAGCAGTTTCGGAATAAGGCGGGGGGGAGGTCCACATGAGGCTTGAGAAGCGAACGGAGGCCTATGGATAAGGCGCTGTATCCCTATCTGCTGTTCTGGAGTATCGGCCTCCTGTGCGTTCTCGCCGAGTGGCGATTTCCTGCGCGTCCGATCGCCTACCGGTCTGTATTCTGGAGGGATCTGATCGCGTTAGGTTTGTACAATGTCTCGTTCCTTGCCGTCGTACAGGCGACGGATCGGATTCCGATCCCGAACTATATGCCTGCGGCCCTGTATAGTCTGCCTACGGTCGTGAAGTTGGCCCTTTTCTATATCGTCGAAGATTTCGGGCTCTATTGGGTGCATCGGCTCATGCATACCAAGCCGGTGTGGCGCATCCACCGATGGCACCATTCCCCCACCTCCCTGTACTGGCTTGCTGGAATCCGTGCTACTATCCCGCATATCGCTCTGTTCAACCTGACCTATATCATCGCCCTTCCGCTACTGCATGAGGCTTCGGCATGGGCATTTCAGGTGATCATGGTCGAGCACATCGTGCGGAACAATTGGATGCATCTGAATGTCACCTGGAAATCGTCCTGGCTGGAATGGGTGTTTGTGACCCCGCGCTACCATCAGATCCATCACAGCACTGATCCCGCTCATCAACGGGCAAATCTAGGCGCGTTGCTCACGATTTGGGATCGGCTGTTCGGAACCTACTACAATCCGGATGATGTCAAAGGTGAGTTGTCGTTTGGCCTGGTCGAACGGGTGCCGCCGGTGAGACTGCTCATCGGATTGTAAGTGCACCATTGTGTCGAACGCGCATCACTGTCATCTTCGAACTGGTTCTTGGCCTGATGGACAAAGTCTGGCGTCGATCGCGGTCTGGGCCTGCAGGTATTTCTGATGCTTCGCGCAAGCCATTGAGAGGGGAGTAGTGCAAGGACCTGTCCTTTCCATCATCGTGCCGACATTTAACGAACGGGACAATATCCCCCGGCTGGTGGAGGCTCTGGACGTCTGCCTGGTTGGGGTCGAGTGGGAACTTATCGTTGTCGACGACGACTCTCCGGATCAGACGGCTGCAGTCGTGCGCGCGCAGGCCTGCGCCAACCATCGGGTCCGTTGTCTCCATCGGATCGGACGTCGGGGGTTGTCCTCAGCTTGTATTGAAGGGATGTTGTCGAGTTCCGCACCGGTTGTGGCCGTGATGGACGGTGACCTTCAGCACGACGAACGATTGCTCCCCGACATGCTCAAGGCCTTATTGCAGGGTGGGTACGACATTGTGATCGGGAGCCGGTACATGGCGGGTGGCAGCATCGGCGAGTGGGACGGCATGCGGGCCTTGACCAGTCGGTGGGCTACGCGATTGAGTCGCCCACTGGTGCCTGCCGGATTGACGGACCCGATGAGCGGATTTTTTGCCATGCGCAGAGAGGTGTTCGACCGGCTGGTCAGACGAACGTCCGGGCTGGGTTTTAAACTCCTGCTGGATGTGTTGGCCTCGTCACCGCAGCCGTTGCGGTTCCTAGAACTGCCCTATGAATTCAGGTTGAGACAAGCCGGGGAAAGCAAGCTCGATAGTCAGGTGGCGTGGGACTACGTCATGCTGCTGCTTGATAAGTCCATCGGCCGGTTTGTGCCTGTGCGCCTGGTTACATTTTGCCTCGTGGGGGGCTCCGGCGTCCTGATCCACTTCAGTGTGCTGTGGGTGTTGTATCGCTGGTTGGCGATGCCCTTTGCCTGGGGCCAGGGTGTTGCCACCGTGCTCGCGATGACGAGTAATTTCATCTTGAACAACGTGATTACCTATCGGGACCAACGGCTACGAGGGTGGCAGTGGTTGCGAGGGTGGTTATCCTTTGTCCTGGTGTGTAGTCTTGGCGCTGTCGGAAATGTGGGGGTCGCGTCCTATCTGTTCACGCAGCAATTTCATTGGGGATTGTCTGCCCTGGCAGGCATTCTTGTGGGGACGGTATGGAATTATGCCGTCACCTCGTCCTACACCTGGAGCGTCAAGGCCCGGTGAGCAATCGGGCCTGCCCTGTCGGCTGTGCGCTAGCCCGGACTATTCATATATACCTGCTCCGTCGTCCGATCCTCTTACCCGGCGTGGCATTTCTCGTTCGGCCTCCGCGACGGATTGCGACTACGCCTACGTCGGCTTCACTTGCGAGAAGCCACGGCTGGCTTCGGTCTCGAACGCCTCGCGGCGGCGTTCATGAATAATCCGGGCTAGGGCTGTCCCCTTCCGGTACGATAAAACTGGAACTCGTCTCCTGTGCCGAACGGAACAAAGTCGGGAGGCGGAGGGGGGCGCAAGCGTTGGGTGCGTCGGACGACCACGTAGTCGTACTGGGTGCGGAGCTGGTCCCAGGGAATCGGCGCCGCGCGAAAGAGGAATTCCTCTACCGTCAGTAGTGCATGGACTGCCGGCGTGAGTCGCACCGGTTGTTGGCCCGGTGCGGCGAAGAGATTCGAAACGAAGACCGACCGCCGAATGACTCCCCAGCAGGACAGGTTGACCATGGGCATGGGTTCGGGTATCTGGCCTTCTGCCGGAGACCAGTTGTCGTAGGAAGCCATTTTGATGGCCGACAGCAGGCGTGCGCCTTCCGGCAGCTGATCAAGGGTCTGTTTGAACTGCCGGTAGTGGTGTGCCGTGTTCTGCCAGTGCTCCGTGATGTAGCCCATCCTCACCGCAAATACCGTACTCAGGGCCAGTGCCACCGGAAGAAACCATCCTCGGCTGATTTCCCGCCAATCCGAACTCGCCACGGTGAGTAAGACGAAGACGATCGGCATTCGTATATCGACCACCGCGGTCGTGCCGATCGTATTGGGCATCGCCATGGCGGCCAGCGCGGTTGCGCCGAGCGGGAGAAACATCGACGGCAGGATCGAGCAACGTCGCCGCACCAACCCGATGCCGACCAGCCCGACCAGCATGAGGACGGTGATGCGATCCAAGAGCCGATGCTCGGTTCGGATGGTTCCCTTCAGAGCTTCGAGTTTTGTTGCGGGAGGAAGAAAAGTGAGCAGCGGAGGCGGGGGAGACCCCCTGAGCCACAAAGGATAGTCTTCGGGGGCCACTTTGAAGGTCGGGGTCAGTGTCAGGAGGAAGAGTGGAATGATGAGTGCCGGAGCGGCCTTCCAGCGGGCGGTGCCGGCGGGTTGGACGGCCTCGTGCCGCAGACGCCACCAGAGAGAGAGCTCATAGGTCGAGACGATCAGGGCGAAGCTGCCGAATGCGAAGAGGTGGGCGAACAACAAAATGGCGGCAATGAGCGAAAACAACGGCATGACCAGGAGTGCCGAACGACTGCGGAGCCTGACCCACAGGGCGCAGGCGAACAGAGCCAGTCCGAGCCCGAAGAGATAGTTGAGGAAGCCCCACAGGAAGACGCTGTTATAAAGAAAGAAAAATGCCAGGAGCGGCCAGGGCGACCAGCGTCTATGCAGGGCAGCGTGAAGCGCCATTGTGCCACCCGCCAGCAGAGCGAATGTGAGCGCGATGAACACCTTGCCTGCCTGTTCAGTCGACATGATCCGGGTGAGCGGCGGCACTACCAGGTCCATCGAAAGGTTGGGAAGCAGGTCCCAGTGGATGTCGTAGTATTGGCGAAGCCAGGGTGAATGCCCGCCATCGGCCAGGATGTGCATGCGGGCCAGGTGATTGGGATAGTCTACGAGCGGCGGGATCTCAACTGTCATCAACGGGACCAACGCGAGGCACAGTAGGGCGAAGGCGGCGCTGAGGATGCCGAATGCAGTGCTCTTGTGAGGTGATGAGTTCGCGGTGGTCATCCTGGGAAAACCCGTTGCCTGACTTGTTGTAACCAAGCGGGTGCCGGAAGGCAAGAATCCAACCGTCGCTGCCGGGGGAGGATTGTCGGAACCGGTGCGTGGTTATTTGGCGGCAGTCTCGCCGAGACTCACAAATTGCTTTCGAAACCCGACGACCTTCGCGAGATAGTCGCGGGTCTCCTGATAAGGGAGTCCGGTACGGAGGCGGTCATAGAGTGCGGCCGGCTGCAATCCGTTGATCTGCTGCAACGCGTTCCGTTGGTCTTTGGAAAATGTCTTGAACACGTTGCCGGCGCCGGTGTTATAGGCTGAGATCACGCAGTATTCACGCGAGACCAGGTCGGTGACATCGTCCAGTTGGGCGTACGTCAGCACGTTAAGGTAGGCCGTGCCCAATTCGATGTTGTTGTCCGGATCGAAGAGGTAGTCGCGTGAGGGCGCCTTGTCCTCACCTTTTGCTTTGCGGTACGCATCCCGTCCGCCGCTGGTGGGGACCAATTGCATCAATCCGTAAGCCGGCGCAGAACTGACGGCGAAGGGATTGAAGTTACTCTCGGTGCGGATAATGGCAAAGACAAGGCTGGGACTGATCTGGTAGCGCTCCGCAAACTGTCCGACGACCGCGCGGTATTTCTCGGCCTGTTTGTGCGAGAAATTCGTGACCATCGAGATGTTGACCATGTGGGCGGTTTTCGGCCCCTCTTCTTGCTCGACTTTCCGGGAGGCCAAGTTTTTGGAGAGGAGCGTGTCGGCGAACTGCTCCGCTTCCGCGGGGGTGCGCACCGGCTTGCCGGACTGGTCCAATACGAGGCCCAGGAGATACGGCTCCTTCTCGCTGGTCAGGGTGATTTCTTTATCCGTAAACAGATCGACGCTGCGAGGATCGTTGGGGGTGAGGAGTGTGGTGACGACGGCATTCTTCAGGCTGGCCCGCGGATCCTTCTCGTCAAGCGTCTCGATCAGGATATTGCCCGCATCGAAATCCACGATGGCGCGACTGCGGTAATTCTGTGTGTATTTCACATATTTCTTCTGCTCGGGCAGTTTCACTTCCTTGGTGCCCCACTTCTTTCCGACTTCTCCGGTCAACGCCGCCATGAGCGCTTGGAAGTCCCGCTGGATCGACCGAAGGTCCCGCAATAAAGCTTGGGGGTCCCGCCCATAATTCTCGACGCGTCGTCTGGCGATTTCAGCCGGGTCCTTGCCGCCGACGATATCGAGGACGGTCCTTCCAGTGCTGCTGCCGACAGCCCGCTCGGCGGCGCCGAGCATTTTGTCGGTTGTTTCGCAGCCTGAAAAAAGGGCAGGGATGGAGAGACTCAACAGCAGGAGGGGCATTCGTCGAGGAGACATGGCGCGAGTATACCGAAGGTGCCACAGGGAGGAAAATAAAATCTCTCAATAGCGCGCCGCTACCGTTCGGCGCAATAGTCGGATCCTTCAGTACCTGATTCGTTGGCGATAGAAACGCAGGTATATCCACGTGCTTGACGCTCGGTTTTGACGGCCGGTACCATACACGATCATTGGTAGAAGTTATTGGAAGGCAGAACGTATGACCCACAAATTTGCCAGTCTGAGCCGTCCTTGTCCCTCGACTTCGAGGTCCGTCCGGGGCCTGATCGTGTGGCTACTCGCGGTGATGTCGGTGGCGGTATCCGGCCATGCTACCTCTTTGTGGGCAGAACAGACGCCGACGGAGATCGTCGAGCGCACGATAAAGGACACGTTGTATATCTTGACGGAGTTGAAGGATGCGAGCCGCTCTGCGCAGCGTCAGTGGGAAATCGAGCAGGTAGTCCGGCGGGCGTTCAACTATGAAGAAATGGCCGAACGGTCGCTGGGCGAGACCGGGATCAAGTCGAATGTCGCAGAGCGACGGCAGTTTGTGCGACTGTTTGTGCAAGTGTTACGCGATGATCTGGCGGACCACCTGCGAGACTATTCTGTGGCCCAAGTGGTCTATCTTGCCGAGGGATACGATGCCGACGGGGCACAGGTTGTGATTGCACCCGCCGGGCAGGAGGTCGACACGAGGATCGAATTTCAAGTCGTTCGGCGATCCGGGGCTTGGCTTGTCAATGATATCAGCATCGACGGGGCCAGCATCATGGCGAAGTATCAGGCGCAGTTCACGCGCATCCTTCGCGAGGGCTCCTTTTCCGATCTCATGGAATATCTCAAACAGAAGGCAGTCATTGCCTAAACGCTCGACAGCGCGATAGCTGTGCCGTCAGCTACCGTCTCCCCTGGTCTGCAGCCGGTTCATATCAGCTGGATGCTCCCGCCGAGGTTCCTCATCGCAGGGCTCGCTGCTCTTCATGACGACAATGAATGGGGTGGATAAGCGTTCCGACGCTCTCAGGCTGACTGCTCCGAACCCGCCACAAGGTGTACGCGAGCGGCCGTCCCATTCGCCTGGAGTGTGACCAGGCCGTATTTGTGCGCTCGAATCAGGAGTTGCTGGCGGCTGTGCACATCGAGTTTGCCGAAAATGCTGGTGAGGTGATGGCGCACGGTCGTGCTGCAAATGCTGAGGCGGCAGGCAATATCTTTGTTGGACAGGCCTTCTCCAATCAAGGTGATAATGTCACGCTCACGTTTTGTGAGATCCTCGGACCAATCCGGCGGAACGGGGATCCGGTCCTCGAAGCCGCCTGCTGAGCTGGTTCTCTCCAAGGCGCTTGTGTCGCAAGGAAGACAGCGCGCCACGTTCGCCGGACGCCGACAGAGATATTCGATGATGGCAAGCAGCACGACTCCCGGTTGGGTGGTCAACACCAGGCCGTCTATTCCAGACGACAAGGCTTCCAACTCGCCGCGGCAGTCTTCAATTCCGTGCAGGGCGATGATTCGTATGGTCGAAAGCGAAGCCTTCACCTTTCGAACCAGGCCGAGGATGTCCATGCCGGGCTCCAGTTCGATGATGAGCAGATGTGGCTTTTCTTGCGAGACGAGGCTCACCGCCTGTAGCGAGTTCGCGGCTTCTCCGATCAGCCGGAGGTGCTCGTGGGGTGCGATGACGGCTTGCAGTCCGAGCCGCAAGAGCTGATTCCGGCTGACGATCGCGATGGTAATGAGGGCAGAGCCCGATCCTCGTTCGTGAGTCAATCAGTCCTCGAATCCGTAGCCTCAGCGCGGTGAGACACCGGAATGGGCCACCGTCTGTCGTCGGCAATACTCGTAACAACTGGATAGGATGAGGTCGCCTGAAGGGCGAACCGTCCCGCAGACCTGTCCCATGAGGAGTGCCCATTCGGCGATGTGGGTCGCCAGTCGAACCGGTTCCAGGCCTTGGGTGCCGAACAGATTCAGCGCAACCGTCGACAGCACGACCTTGAGGTACGAGAGGGACGGACCATAGCTGAAGACATATTCATGCTGTCCGGAGAACAACAGCTGCAACCCTTCTCGTGCCCTCATCCCGCGATGCCCGCAGTGTCCGCAATGAAAGCATTCAAGCCCAGTGCGTGCGTCATGGCCTGCACGGTAATCAGGCGTCATTCGCTGGCCGCAGTTGGTGGTGGGGCAAAGCATCGTGCTGTTCTCCGTGCAGGATCTTCCTTATGCAGTCTTCCCATCATCCCACGCGCTACGCCTGGACCGAGGTCGGGAGATGGTCAGAACCGTCTTGGCGCGCGTGCGTCGGTTCCGTGAGCGTCAATCGTTCGGCTTCCAGCCAGTCTTGACGGTCGTACCCGTCCTGCCGCCCTCGTTGCTGATAGAGCTCATAGGCCAGCTTCTCGATGCGCGTTCTGATTTCCTCGGTCGTCGCTTCGCTGTCGGTCTGCTGCGGCAGGCTCTCAGGACCCGACCGTTGTCGTGCCGAGGTCTCCATCTCCGTCGTGGATCGACTCGGTACCCGGATGCTGTCTTCGATTGACCGTAACCGTCGCTGTGCCATGACTGAACCTCCCTGTTGAGTCCGAGTGAGTGGTGTTCTTCCCAAGATGAGCGCATCACGTCAGAGATGCGCGTACGCATGGAATACCGAGATTTGCTCGCAGCAACTCCTCAACGCGATTGTGCACGAGCGGAGCCTGATGACTTGGACGAGCGTCTACTGGTGGAGAAAGGGTACACGACGTGTCCGGCATCGGTTCGACGACTGTCAAGATCGGCGCTTGTGGGCAGAGGACGTTGAGGGCTCGAAGCGTATCGAGTTCAGCGGTTCCCCGTTTTTCCTCGCAAGAGTCCGAACTAAGCAGTATGGCCTCCGGCTGTATTTCCCTGAGCTCGGTGAGCATGGATTGAAGGTCTCGGACGAGGACTGCATGGTACCCATTGGTGGCGAGGCAGTCCGCTAGTTTGAGTCCGAATTGCAGCTCAGGATCGACGATCATGACACGGGATCTTCCGGTCTGTTTGGTGCTGCTCATGGTCAGGCTCATGTGTCGGCCTCCTTCTTATTCCCCGAACGGATCGCCGGTACGCTGTCGGGTGTCCGCGACAGGCCTGTCGAGATCGACGCGGCGCGAGGCGTGTGTGCGAACAGACACGAGAGAAACCAAATATTGGCAGTGAGCGCGGGATTGGAGGGAGATCGTTCCTTCCCGTGACAGAGCATCGACCGCCATGAATATCTGGTTCCAGGTGCAGGCTGGGAGTCTAGAGGCCAGTGCATCCAGTGTGCAGGGCCCCTGCCGTTCCAACGCCCTGGTTATGAGAGCCCCTGTAGTATAGAGAGCGGCCCTCTCATTCCCCTCGGACCGGTCATCATCGGAGCTATAAGGAGGGACCCGTCCAACCATGCTACGCGCTCCCCTCGTGCTGACGGTACGAACGGTCTCGTAACCGGATCGTCGCGACAGCGTTATCTGTACCGGAAGCAGGTGCCGAGAAGCATAGCTGTTTACGCAATTTACGCGTCGCCGTTTTGCCGACCGCGTATGTCGACGTTCATGCTACGAAGGGAGCTTGTGGAGCGGAACCGAATGGGCAGCCATGAGGACGGAGCGGAAGGATCTCATCTGATAAGACGGTTGACGAGACGATGTTCTATCGCGTAATGCGTCAATTCGGTATTGTTCTTCAGTTGCATTTTTTCGAGAATGCGCGCCCGATAGGTATTGATGGTGCTGACACCGACGCACAAATCATCCGCGATGTCTTTCAAGCTTTTTCCCACCGCGATTAAACACATGACCTGGTACTCGCGATCAGACAATTGCTCGTGCAACGGTTTTTCCCCATCACTCTCCAGATTCAGGGCCAGGAGTTCCGCCACTGCGGCACTGACGAATTTTCCGCCGCCGAGGATCTTCCGGAGGGCTTGCACCAGTTCGTTCGGCGCACTATCTTTCGACAGGTAACCGGCCGCGCCTGCTTTTAACATTCGTAACGCCAGCTGGTCTTCCGGATAGCCGCTCAGAACAAGGACGGGGAGTTTCGGCCGGGCCTGTTTGAGTTCTTTGAGCGCGTCGAGTCCGCTCTTTCCTGGCATGCCGACATCGAGAATCACAATATCCCAACTATGCTTTCCAACCTCGACGATCATCTCTTCCGCGTTTTGAGCGTCGCCGAGGACGGCTCCATGGAATTGTTCGCTGAGAATCTGTTTGACGCCCTGTCGGACCACGGCGTGATCATCCACAACGAGAATTCTTGTCACAACAGGGTCCTCCTTCCGCTAGAGCGCCTGAGCGGCTGAATGCGCAGTGCTCCGTGTTGCATTCCGGCACCACCGACTACGGTTGATCAAGAGGAATCCGGACCCGCACTGCCGTGCCTGTGCCGGGACTCCCGGTGAAGATGGTTTCGCCTCCCAGAAGCAGGGCTCGCTCCCGCATCCCCACCAGGCCCAGCGAATGGGGGTCGGCCAATTCTGCATCGGTGACGCCGCGCCCGTTGTCTCGTACGTCAAGCACAAGGCTGCCGGCCTGCTCTTGGAGGGTGATATGGACGACGGACGCCTGAGCATGACGAGCCACATTCGTCAGAATTTCCTGAAAAATTCTGAACATGGCCGTCGAGCCGGCATGGGACAATGTGACCGCGCGCAGGTAGACGTCGAGCGTGCATTGAATCCCTGTGCGTGCCTGAAATTCATGGGCCTGCCATTCGATGGCAGGGATGAGGCCGAGTTGATCGAGGACGACAGGGCGCAGCTCTGTGGCGATCCGTTGGACCGACTGGATCGTCCCATCGACCAGTGTGGAAATCGACTCCAGCTTTTTCCGCATCATAGGAGAGACTTCGGCGATCTGATCGTGTAACAGGCAGAGTTCGAGTTTCACGCCCGTCAACGCTTGGCCCAACTCATCGTGGATCTCACGGGCGATCAGAATTCGTTCTTCTTCTCGCACCGATTCGAGCCGCGCGGTCAGTTTTCTGAGTTGATCGTGCGAGAGCGTAAGCTGTTGCTCGGCCCGCTTGCGCTCGGTGATGTCCAGAAATACCACCACGGCTCCGATGATCTGGTTGTCTTCGATGATCGGAAACGACGAGTACTCCACCGGAAATGCCGTCCCGTCCTTGCGCCAGTACACTTCATCATCCACCTTGCACCCCTTGCCGCCCTCGAGCGTCTTCTGGACACGGCATGTTGCTCGGGGGTATGTGGTGCCATCCGGGAACGAATGATGGATGCGCTCATGCATATCTTGGCCGAGGAGTGCCTCGGGGAGAGAGCCCAGCATGCGCGCTGCAGCCGAATTGATGAACGTGCAGCGGCCTTGGCGGTCGATGCCATAGATCCCTTCCCCGGTGGACTCCAGCAGCAGCAAGCGATCCTTGGCGAGCTGTTGTCGAGCTTCTTCGGCTCGCTTTCGATCCGTAATATCGGTCGCGATGCCGCATAAGGCGTAACAGCGATTCTGGGCATTGCGCAGAGGAAACTTGACGACGATGCTGGTGTGGAGGCCGTCGTCGTGGAGCGCCGATTCTTCGAATCTCATGGGTACTCCGGTCTCCAAGACCTTGCGGTCATTGCCCCGAAATACGGCGGCTTGTTCCGGAGGGAAGACTTCCTCGTCGGTTTTGCCTACAAGATCCTCGTGGGACAAATGAGAAATGATTTCAAACTGACGGTTCGCCTGGAGATAGCGTCCGGCCAGGTCTTTGATAAAAATCAGGGCCGGGCTATTGTCCATGATCGCCCGAAATCGTTCTTCGCTATCTCGCAGTGCCGACTCGGCCTGCCTGCGGTCGCTGATATCGCGAATGATGCCGGTAATGAAGAGTGTGGACTTGGTTGTCCAAGCCGCCAGGCTGAACTCCAACGGAAACTCGGTTCCGTCCTTCCTCAAACCGATCAGTTCAAACATGTCTGCCTGTAAGGTCAATCGTCCGGCGGCGACCCGTTCGACGCCTCGTTGGTGCGCCTCGCGGAATCGTTGTGGAATAATACGGGTGACTGGTTGCCCCAACATTTGCTCGGCCGTATAACCAAAGATCTTTTCAGCGCCGTTGTTCCAGAAGGCCACCTGCCCTCGGGTGTCCATCAGAATGATCGCGTCGCCGGTTGACTGCACAATCGATCGCAACCGTTCTTCACTCTCCAGCCGTGCCTCCTCCGCCCGTTTGCGGTCCGTGATGTCACGGGCCACCGCCTGGAACCCGACTACCGTGCCCTCTTCCAACAGCACTTGCACATTCTGGCCGATCCACACTTCGCTCCCGTCCTTGGCAAGGGCGAGAAATTCGTAATAGGTGCTTGGTTGTTTACGGATGAACTGCCGTCCGTAAAATCGTTCGGCGGCCGGCTGATGATCGGGATGAATCAACTCGATGAACCGACGCCCCAACAGTTCCGGTTCCGTATATTTCATGATGCGCATGGCGACCGGGTTCACAAAGGTGAACCGACCCGATGCATCCGTTCGATAGATGATGTCGCTGGCTTTAGTGACCAGTAGTCGATACCGTTCCTGGCTGTCCCGGAGCGCTTCATCTGTTCGCTTGGCAGCGGTGATGTCTCGAAAGACGGCAACCCCTCCGCTGAGATGTCCGGTGTCATCCAGCAACGGCCTCGCCGTCACGCTGAGCCAGGCTTCGCCCGGCCCATGCGGCCGGTGAAAAAAGATCAAGACATCGGTCACGGATTCTCCACGGATCGCTCTTGCCAGCGGTAGGTCATCGGTCGGGAATGGTGTGACCTTGTCCGGTAAGAATAGAGCGTAATGCTTGGACCATTCTCCGATTCCTATGTCAGCAGGACCGCTTCCGATGATGCGTTCAGCGGCCTGGTTCCACACTTGGAACGTTCCCCTTTCGTCGGCCATCACCACGCCTTCGGCCATGGTGTCCAGCACGGACTGGAGAAAACGCGTTTTCTTCCGCAGTTCTTCTTCCAGCCGCTTGCGCTCGACGGCATACTTCAGGGCGCGTGCCAGGAGCGGGGCGGTCGTCTGTCCTTTTACGAGATAGTCCTGGGCTCCCGCCTGGATGAGCTGGAGTCCCAACTCCTCATCTTCCCGTCCGGTCACCAGCACGATCGGAATCCCCTGCGCCGCCTCGTGCATCCTCACGAGGGTCTCGGCCCCCTGGCTGTCCGGCAAGGAGAGATCCAGGAGAATGATGTCGAACGCGGCCTGAGTCAGGCATCGGATGGCGGCATCGAGCCGGTCGACATGTGTGAGGGTGAGCCGGCCGGTGCCGCTTTCCGTCAAGAGTTCCCTCAGAAGACGAGCATCGCCGGGATTGTCTTCAACCAGCAGGATATGCGCGGGACCGGTGCTCACCTGGCTCCGTTTTGTGGTGGGACGGGTAACACGACGATCCCAAGCCAAAAATCCTCGATGGACCGCACCACCCGAATGAACTGATCCAGATCCACCGGCTTCGTGATATAGCAGTTGGCGTGCAGGTTGTAACTCTTCAGGACATCCTGTTCGTCCTCTGAGGTCGTCAGCACGACCACCGGAATGCGTTTCAGCGGCTCCTCGGCCTTGATTTGAGCCAGTACTTCGCGGCCGTCTTTTCGAGGCAGATTCAAGTCAAGCAGGATCAGGTGGGGGCGCGTCGCGTGGGCGTAGGGACCCTGCCGGCGCAGATAGGTCAAGGCTTCCTCACCGTCTTTCAGCACGGTCAGATTGTTCACGACCTTGGCTTCTTTCAACGCTTCCATCGTCAGACGAACATCGCCCGGGTTATCCTCAATCAGTAGAATTTCGATGGGCTTCACCAGCTCAGGTACCATACAACTCCTGCTCCTTTCTTTCGTCAGCGATTCAGCGTCTGTATCGATGAGGCGGGTTCTTCATCGCGCATGGTGAAATAAAACGTCGCTCCCTTGCCGCGTTCGGATTCCACCCAGATACGTCCGCCATGGCGTTCGACGATCTTCTTGCAAATGGCCAGGCCGATGCCGGTTCCCGGGTATTCTTCTCTCGTGTGGAGTCGTTGGAAAATGACAAAAATCCGCTCCGCATATTGCGGATCGATTCCGATGCCGTGATCGCGCACGGAAAACACCCACTCACCATCGGCCTGCTTCGCGGAGATGTGTATACGCGGCGGTTGTGCCCCGCCGAACTTGAGAGCATTGCTCAACAGATTTTGGAGCAATTGCGCCAGCTGTTTCTCATCGCCCATCACCGCCGGCAACGGGTCATGAGTGATGATGGCGTGGCTCTCCTTGACGGCGTTTGTGAGATTGTCCAGCGCAGCCTTTAGAACCGTCTCCATGGCGGTCGGTTCGAATTGCCGGCCTCCCGTCTTGACTCGGGAATAGGCCAAGAGGTCCTGGATGAGCCGTTGCATGCGATTGGCGCCGTCCACTGCGAACGTGATAAATTCATCCGCATCCGCATCGAGTTTCCCTTTATAGCGCCTCGCGATGAGTTGGGTGTAGCTGCTCACCATGCGGAGGGGTTCCTGCAAGTCGTGCGAGGCTACATAGGCGAACTGTTGGAGGTCGGCATTGGAACGGCCGAGTTCTGCCACGGATTGCTCCAAGTCTTGCCGCGCTTTGATCAGGTCATTCCTCTCACGTCCCAGCTCAAACGAGGCCCAGATGCCGTAGCCGGTGAGGGGGAGGATGACCAGTAACCCAATGCCGCCCACCATCCATATCAGTCGATCGACCGGGGCGTAGATCTGATCGCGGTCCAAGCGAAACAAGACCAGCCAGTCGAACCCATGAAAGTTGTGATACCCTCTGGTCCATGCATAGCCGGTGACGACGGGGGTTCCTCGGCGACGATGGGTTTCTTGCACGAAACCGGGGTGATCCCGCTCAGCGGCGGCGAGGGCGTGCGAAGGCAAATCCACCTTCACCGGACCGCCGTTCAGGAGCGACGGTCGATTTTTTTCGCTGAGTACCGTTCCCTCCCGGTCGAGCAGCAGCCAGTCATAGGCGATCTCACCGTATCGCAGCCTGCCTTCCTGCTCGAAAATCGGCTGAAGATACTCAAACGGCACCCGGGTGGCTACCACCCCGCGAAACTCTCCTTTTGAACCATAGATAGGTGCCGTGAATCCGATGGCCATCTTTCTTTGCGATGTTGGAGAGGGCCGCATATCTTCGAAGTGGACGGTCCCTGTCCTGCGCACTAACTCGAACGACTCGGGGCTCAAGCCTTGCGTGCCTTGTGCGGGCAGCGCGTCGGTAGCGGCTATGAGTTGTCCCCTCTCATCGGCGACTCCCAGCCAGGAGTAATATTGATAGAGTTGTTTGTAGCTCAGGAGCCGCGCGGTCTTTTCAGGCCGGGTGCCGTCCCGGAGTATGCCGTCATTCGCAAACAGCTGGATATCGCCGAACCGTTCGAACATGACGCGGTCGAGGGTGTCGGCGACCGCGGCGGCATTCATGGCCAACTCTCGTCCCCGTTCTGCGACCAGCACCGTGCGCAGGAACGACAACGCATAGAGTCCCAGCGCCGTAGCGATGACAAAACAGAGGAGCAGGACCAGCGGGAGGTACCCTTGGATCGATCTGCTTCTGTCCGATACCACGCCAGCCTTGGTGGGCGCATTGTTCAGCCCGGTTTTCATTGCAATCTTGTGTCAGGGAGTAAAGGGTAAAACCTTAGTATCATAACCCGTTCAGGGATACAGGTCCATCCGGCCGGTGAGGGTGGCTCACTCGGGGCATGTCCGACTGCGAAGCAGTACGGTGGCGTGTCCTTGATTGACTCCCGTACCGTCTCCCAAGTACGTTCTCTTCACTTTCGGGCGCGCAGGACCTGACCGCGATGTTGCCTATTTCAACGCATGTGAGCATTCCGGACGAGGAGATCGAATTGACCGCTGTGCGGGCGCAAGGCGCCGGCGGGCAGCATGTCAATAAGGTGTCCTCCGCGATCCATCTTCGATTCAATATTCTCGGGTCTTCCCTTCCGCCGTTCTACAAAGAGCGGCTGCTGGCCTTGCGGGACCATAGAATCTCGCGTGAAGGCACCATTATTATTAAGGCGCAGGATTCACGGAGCCAGGAGCGCAACCGCGCGTTGGCGTTGGAACGTTTACAGGAACTGATTCGGTCAGTGGCGGTGGTGCGCCCGCCGCGCCGTCCGACGAAGCCGACGAAGGGATCGACCCAAAGAAGGCTGGACAGCAAGACCAAGCGAGCGCGTCTGAAATCGTTGCGGGGAAAGCCGGACGAGCAGTAGTCCAACCCGACGCAGAATAAAAAAAGGAGGGGCGCTTCAACTGAAGCGCCCCTCCGGAGACGAGACGAATCCCGTCAATACTTAGAAGCGGCTGCGTCCGCCGCGGTTTTCACCGCCGCCGAACCGTCCACCCCCGCCGCCGCCACCGGAGCGAGCCTCTTGCGGCTTCGCTTCATTGACGGTGAGTTGCCGGCCATCCATGTCCGAGCCGTTCAACGCCGTGATGGCTGCCTTCGCTTCTTCTGCAGTGGACATTTCCACGAAGCCGAAGCCGCGCGATTGTCCGGTGAACTTGTCGGTGATCACGCGCGCCGATTCAACGGTGCCGTGAGCGGAAAACAAGTTGCTCAGTTGCGATTCAGTGGCAGCATACGGTAATCCGCCGACATACAATTTGTTACCCATAGGGGTCTCTCCTTTTGAATAGTGACATTGTCGGCGACACGAGAACGAATCAATGAGGGGAATGAGAGGGCCGAAGACGCGGTGCTTGAGGCGGCTTGGGTCTGACTTCCGATCAACTTCTCGGTAACAAACAATATCGGTGATGAGCCATTCGGAACCATGATTCTCATGGGGCTCGTCATGAGATCACGCTGTATCCTAACAGATGAATAGGGGGATTGCTATACGATTCACTGACAGGGGGAAAATAGTTTGTGTCGGTAAGATGCGGTCAAGTGCCGATTACGGGGAGTGCACCTTCCGGCCTGATCGCTGTGGTGGCGACCCGGTCGTTCCCCGGCGCGTACACGAGGGCTGCGATTCAGTGACCGGAGGAGGCCGTCCGGAGGGAGGAGGCGAGTCCCAACTTCCATAAAGTGTAGATCAACCACTTCGACGGGTCGAAGTTGTACCACAGCGGCCCATTGCGATAGTCGCTCGGATAGGTGTGGTGATAGTTGTGGTATCCCTCGCCGAAGGTCAGCAGTGAGACAAACCAGGAGTTGCGACTGGAGTCGGCCGTCCCGTAGGGCTGCTCGCCCCACAGATGACAGACGGAGTTGATGCAGAAGGTGGAGTTCAGTACGGCGAAGGTGCGTCCGACGCCGGCCAGCATGAACCCACCGATTCCGCCCTTCCAGCCGTTATGCAGGAAGCCGACGACAAAGGGGAGGGCCAAGCCGACGAGGACGATCACCGCATAGTAGCGGTGTTGCCACATGGCGACCCGGTCCTGCATGACGCGGGAGCCGAATCGTTCATCGTTGCAGGGCACCGGATCCAGCAGCCAGCCGCAGTGGCTGTACCAGAACCCCCGTTTGGCGTTGTAGGGATCGGCCGGATCGTCGCAGTGCGCATGGTGTCGCAAATGATCAGCCGTCCATTTCGCGCCGGAGTTCTGCAGCGCCCAACCTCCCGCTACCAATAGGCAGGCCTTCACCCAGTCGGGACATTCGAAACTGCGATGGGTCAGCAATCGGTGATAGCCCACGGTGATCCCCAGCCCGGTGAGCACGTAGAGGATAGCGAACATCGTCCAATCCAGCCAGGAGTACCCATAGATCAGCCCGTAGGCCGGGACCGCGATCACGGAACCCGCGACGACTGACCAGAACAGGAGGTAGGTCCAGAATTTATGGTGGACACGATGGACAATGTCGGTTGGAACCGAACTCGGGGCGATTTGTTGCATGTCGCTACAATAGTCAAGCGTGCGGGTTTTCGCAAGTGTCTGGCGGGCGTCGTATGGTCGATGTGCCGCAGATGTGGTGCGGCCGCTCCTGCCTGGAGGCAGCGGAGGACGAGGGGGACCGTCAACCGTTCTCTCACAGAGACGTTGAGTCACTGTGCCGACAACAGGCTCCGCCTGCAGTCTTCGTGGAGGCGGAAGGGGAGCAAACTTCTACGGTTGTATATTTCTGAAAGGGGGAAGTATGCGGGTCGATTGTAGGGTCCTGAGAAGAACGATGGGGATTGTGTTTTTGAGTGGATTGGCAATCGGGCTCTTCGGGTTCTGTCACCCCGCCTGGTCGGCATCCGATCCGGCAACGGCAGCCGGTCAGGACCAAAGCACTGCTCCGCCCGAGTCTCCCGGCAGTCCTGGAGCAGGGGCTGAGAAAAAGGGCTTTGGGGGGCATCGCATGCGGAAAGCCTGTGCCGAAGATGTGAAAAAGCTCTGTCCGGGGGTCAAAGCGGGAGAAGGGCGAATCGCCCAGTGTTTGAAGGCTCATGCCACGGAACTCTCACAAACCTGCTCCGAAATGATCCATCAACGGGGCAATCGCCGGTAGACGTCTCCGGCTCAGGGTGAGTGGAAGAGCGGTGTCGGGAGGGTAGTGATCGGTCAGGTCCCTTCCGGCACCGTCGCGTTTTGTCCGTTGCGGCCGGTTGCTTTTCTCAATTTATTTTTCGAACCGGCGCAGGTGCGATACAGTGGCCATATTACATACGGGAGGGTACGTATGGATGGCACAACGGGACAGTTCTCGGTCGATTTGCGGCAGCATCCGCGTTTGCGCGTCTCGGCACCGTTCGTCTGCTCCTTTTCCCGCCTCGGTTTGGCCAAATGGCTTGGGCGCGGGGGGGAGGGCATCGGGGTCGTGTTCGATGTGTCGATGCGAGGAGCCAAAGTGATGAGTGAGGCGGGTATTCAGCGTGGCGACCGAGTTTCGGTCACGCTTGCTTTGCCCAACCAGGTGTCGCCGATGACGGTGGAGGAAGCGACGGTACGCTGGGAGAGAGAGCAGGTGTATGGATTAGAGTTTGTCGATCTGTCGCCGGTGGCCGAGATGCGCTTGCGAAAGTTCATTACCATCGCGACCAAGCCTGGGTCCTAACCGCATGTGACGGGGATTTGCCCGGCGCGGTAGTTCAAATACGCACTGAACTCCGCATGGCCACCGTCGGGCCCGCATGGCGGACTTGGTGTGTCAGTCCCGACCGCTTCCCCCTCGCCATCCTCAGTTGAGCGATTCCCGCAGAGCTTCGAGATTGCGCTCGCCGCTCCGTTTCCCTACAATGGCTTCCCCATTCGGCCATGTCCAGTACGAATACACGAAAGAAGCGTCAGCGGCCGCGTAGTTCTTACCATCCGCTGTATTGGCCGACATGGGTCGGTCTCGGATTGTTTCGTCTGCTGGCCCTGTTTCCCTACCGCTGGCAACTCGCATTCGGTCGCCAATGCGGGCGCCTGCTGCATGGTCTATTGACCAAGCGTCGCGATATCGTCCGGGTGAACTTGGCCGTTTGTTTTCCCCTGCAGGAACCGGCCGAGCGGAACCAGGTCGCGCTCCACTGCTTCGAATCCATGGGAATGGGGGTGTTGGAGATCGCGATGGCCTGGTGGGCCAAGGATCCTCGCACCTATTGCGAGTGCACCATCAAGGGATTGGAGCATATCCGCGAGGCGCTTCGTCGGGGGCAAGGCGTGTTGCTCTGCGGCGCCCACTTGCATGCGGCGGAACTCGCCGGTCGGTTCATGGCGCTGGAGCAGCCGGTGGCGATCGTCTACCGTCCGCAGAACGATGTGGTCGCCGAAACCGTGGCGAATCGATGCCGGAGCCGGTACTATTCCGAGTTGATTCAGCACCGGGATATGCGGGGAATCCTGCGAGCCTTAGCTAGGAATCAGGTGGTGTGGTATGCCCCGGATATCGACGCAGGCTCCAAGCGCAGCGTCTTCGCCCCGTTTTTCGGTGTACAGGCTGCGTCCCTGACGGCCACGGCGCGCTTGGCGAAGGTCAGCGGAGCCGCGGTGGTTCCTTGTTTTTATTATCGAAGAGCCGATGGGTCCGGCTACGACATTGAAGTGGGGCCTGCGCTTGAGCACTTTCCTTCCGGTGAAATGGTGGAGGATGCCACCCGCATCAATCGGCTGATCGAGGGTGCCGTCCGTCGAGTTCCGGAGCAATACTTCTGGCAGCATCGCCGCTTCAAGAGCCGTCCTCCCGGTGAGCCGCCGATCTATCGACGCTAAGTGGCTTTCCATCAAGGTTGTCGCCCGGCCCGTAGGTATGCAACGGGGGGGCCGTGGTGAAATGATGAGAAGTATTCGGCGTCTCCCGCTCCTTGCGCTATACTGATCCTGGCTGAATGTAGTGCACGATCGCAGCATCCGCTCCGCCATGGACCAATCCGACAATCGTTCTTCTGCACGCATTGAACTTCGGCAACATCAACGGAGTGTCGTGCCCCCGGCATGCCTGCTCTCCTTCGCACCCTTTGCTCCGACCATCAGTTTTAACGGTGATACGGAAGGTGAAGGCGTCGTCATCAACCTCTCCGCCGGTGGTTGTAAAATCAGCAGCGACGCAGGTGTGGCTGTGGGTGATGCCATGTCGTTGATTATCCTTCTTCCCGGGGAAATATGCCCCACCACCATTGATCTGGCCCTGGTGCGATGGGGGCGTGATCTGCATTTTGGTGTGGAATTTGTGTCCATGGGGACAACCGAACTTACTCGGATCCGCCGGTTTCTCGCATCCACCGGTCCAGAATAGGGCCGGCATTGGGGCTGATGAGGCGGGGAGGAGCTGAGAAAGGAGCGCAGGTGGAACAGACGAAAACGCCGAGAAAATCCCGACGGGTGGCGACCGATTGCCGATTGGAATTTACCGGGGAGGATGAGGTCGTTGGGGAGGCGGAGGTGCTGGATGTCTCCTCGACCGGCTGTATGGCCAAGTCGGATAGCCGGATGCCACCGGGGCTCCAGATGAAGGTGTCTTTATTTCTGTCGGACGGGCATGATTGGCCGGTCCGCGTGGATGAAGCCGTGGTTCGATGGGCGCGAGGCGGGGAGTTCGGTGTGGAGTTTCTGGCCATACGCCCTGCGCAACTCCAGCGCATTCAGCAGTTTGTTATCAAGGCCAGGCCGTTGTCGTAGGCCTCGTCCCACATTCCTCCTTCTTGCTGTTGCTCCGCCGTTCTCGTCCCCGCCGGCCAGCCCACAGGGTCTCTTCTCTCGCCTGCGCCGTTTCGAGACGTCGCCGGGAGGGTGACTCATTGCTTTGTTTCGGACCCTTCCCCTACAATTTCGCGGGATCCGACCTGAATCTTGACTAGGCCCGACGGTGTTGCTCCATGAAAAAGACGGCTTACAACGCATGATCGAGTGGGTGGGGCGCAAGGCCATTGCGGGGTATACGTACCTGGCGGCGCTGGCGACACTGTTTACGCAAGCCGTACTGGACCTGCTGCTCCCGACACGCCAAGGCCGTGGGGAGACGCTGCGGGTGCTCGTCAGGCAGATTCTGTTCACGGGGGTCGATGCGTTGCCCGTGACGAGCGTCATCGCGCTCCTGCTGGGCATCATCATCGTCACGCAGGCCGGGACACAGCTTCCGAGGCTCGGGGCCGGTGGACTGGTGGGGAGTATCATCGTCGTAACCGTCATTCGCGAACTCGGCCCGTTGATCACGGCATTCATCGTGGTCGGGCGGTCAGGGACGGCCATCGCGACCGAGTTGGGCAACATGTCCGTGACACGGGAGGTGGTGGCGCTCCGGCTCATGGGGATTTCTATCAGCCGATTTGTCATTATGCCCCGTATGGTCGGCATGGTCCTCTCGATGCTCTGTCTGACGCTGTATTTCGATGTGGTGGCTGTATTGGGGGGCTACCTCATCGCGGACGCGCAATTGACCATTCCGTTTTATGCGTTCGTCGAGAGCATCACCAAGGCGTTATCGACGACAGATGTGCTCATGACGGCCATCAAAGGATTGTCATTCGGGTCGGCCGTGGCGGCCATCTGTTGTTACCATGGCCTGGCTGTCCGGTCCTCCTTTACCGAAGTGCCGCAGCAAACGACCCGGGCGATGATCAATTCATTTGTCCTCTGTCTGCTGATCGATGTCGTCGTCACGGTGCCGTTGTACCTATGAATGAGGCAGCCCTCGTTCTGGAGCAGATCCGGACGCCGATGGCGGGCAGTCCTCATGTGCTCGATGTCGATCTGAGGATTGCCGCGGGCGAGTTCGTCGCGCTCGTGGGGCCGAGCCGCTCGGGGAAAAGCCTGGTGATCGAGCTGGCAGCGGGGTTGGTACGACCGGAAGCCGGCCGGGTGGTTCTGCTGGGGCATGAGTGGAACGACACCCAGGAGAGTGAGCAGACTCCCGTGCGCCTTCGAGTGGGGACTGTGCTGCAACAACCGGGGTTGTTGAGCAATATGACCCTCTTTCATAACGTGCTCCTGCCGCTCCGGTACCATCATGGAGCCATGCCGGAGCGGAGTCGGGAGCAAGCCGTGATGGCGCAGCTGGAACGACTGGGTGTCGCGCCGATGCGGGACCGGTTTCCTGCCGAACTCAATCAGGGCGAAGTGCGCAGGGCGGCCATTGCGCGGGCCTTGATATTAGATCCCGAGGTGCTGCTCCTGGACGATCCCGTGGCCGGCCTGGATGCCGAGATGGTGTTGGTGCTCAAGGCCTGCATCGAAGAACGTCGGGCTCACCATCCGTTGACCGTGGTCGCGGCCTTACGTGCCTTTTCTCCGTTGATCGAGGGGGCGGATCGTCTGGTGGTGCTTCAGGACGGGCGGATGGTCGCCGATGGGGCTCGTGATACGGTGGCCTGCGCCGTTCCTGAGATGCTCAGAAAGTATGTGGAATAGACCGCGCGTTCTGCCGAGGCGGTCCGGCAAGACGGAGGGTGGGGAGATGCACTATTCACATCGCTTATCCAGCGGGCGGTTGGCTCAGATTGTCGGCACATTCGTGCTGATTCCCGTCCTGATTCTGGCGGTGGCCGGTTTCTGGATGTCGAAGACGGAGCATCTCTTCGAGTCGAAGTACCACTTGATGGCCAGCCTCAGCAAGTCGTACGGTCTCGAGCCGGGCGCGCCGGTTGTCGTATCGGGGATTCGGGTCGGGCGGGTGAAGCAAGTTGATCTCAACGATCGCGGGACGGTCGATCTGACGCTGCAACTGTCGACCCGCTACCAGGACATGGTGAAGGGCAATTCGGAACTGCATATTACCAAGAGCGGTGTCGTAGTCGGCCAGACCCAAGTCGAGATCGGGGCGGGTACCGCCAGCAGCCCCGTGTTGACCGATGGCGCGGCCATTCGCGCGGTCGAGCCGAGAGACATCGGGGACCTGCTCAATGAGGTTGAACCGGTGCTGATGGCCGTGAAGCAGACACTGCTGCGTGTCGAAACCATTACGCAGGATCTGCAGGGCGGGTTGAAAGCCGGCGGCAAGGCCCTGGAGCAGGTGGCGGTGGCGACGCAGGATTTACCGGCGGTCGTGGCATCCGTCCAACGCACCATTGCCTCGGTCGAGCAAACGGCGACAGCGCTCCCCGCCATGACCGGCTCAGTTCAGCGCACGTTGGCGGTGGTGGATCGTGTCACGGCAGACATGCAGCGGACCACGAGTCGATTACCGGCCATCCTGGACAGTGCTGAATCCACACTCACCAGCGTAAAGCGCCTCTCCGATTCCGTGGAAGAAGTGAGCCATGAGCTGCTGCCGGTCGTTCACACGGCGGAGACCACGCTGGCAGACGTCTCCATCCTGGTGCGTGGCGCAAAGCAGACCTTTCCCTTTAACCGATTCGCGCAGAACGCCGGGCCGGTGTCGAAGCCGGAGGCCGCCCTGTCACCCACGGCCTCTCCGAGTTTGCGCGGAGATCACCTGCGCCGATGATCGTAAAGCAGCATGGATGTTCCTCGGGTTTCTGGGGGGTGATATTTTCCCTCCTGCTCGGGTGCGCCGCGCCGCCGCCACCTCCTTCCGTTCCCGCGCCCAGGCCTCTAAGCGTTCAGGTCGAGTCCCTGCGCATGCAGGGAGATCGTTGGATGATCCGGGGTGACCCCGCACGTGCCGGGCAGGCTTATGAAGAGGCTCGCCGGCTGGCTGAGAGCCTTGACGATATGAGAGGGCTCATCGGTGCCTTGAACGATCTTGGGTCTGTTGCGCTTGGTCGCGGGGCCGGGCGCGAGGCGATCCATCTTCATGGTCAGGCCGTTTCCCTGGCGCAACAGTCCGGAGAGACGGACCTCTTGATCGCTGGTCTTGCATCGTTGGGAGCGGCAGAATATCAGGAGGGGCGGACTGAAGAGGCGGGCAGGCGTTATCAACAGGCGCTGGATCTGCTTCAGCGGGCAGCAGACGGAGGCACCGAAGCGATTCTCCGGAACAATCTCGGGCTGGTCCGGCAGTCGGCGGGTGATGTCGGACAAGCAGAACAATTGTTTCGGCAGGCGATCGCCCTGAATCAGGCCGCGGGGCACCCCGCTGCCGAGGCCAGCAATCATGTGAATCTAGGGATTCTGGCGGAGGAGCGTCGCGAGTACGAAGTCGCAGAACGGGAGTTTGAGCGAGCGCTGGAATTGGACAAGGTTGCGGAGCGCCGGGCGGAGATTGCCGACGATCTATTGCGGCTGGGCCGGGTTGCGGAACGGCGGGGATTTCCCGATCGTGGGCTGGCCTATTCCGAGCGGGCCTACCGCAGCCATCTGGCGCAAGGGAATCAGCCTCAAGCGATTGCGGCGCTCACCTTTGCGTTGGACTGTGCGAGGAGGCTGGGGCTGGTTGCGGAGGTCGCCCGGTTTGAAAAGGAGTTAAACGGTCTGGCGAGGGCCAGTTCCGGACGATAGGGTAGGCCGAGATTGTCGGCTGTCGAGGTTACTTAATGGCCACGGCTTTGACTTCTTTGTAGGTCGTGTGGCCCTGCAGCACTTTTTGGATCCCGTCCTGCACGAGGGTGGTCATGCCCTCGGCCATGCCGGTCTTCAGCATTTCATCGGTTTTCGCTTTGTTTTGAATCAGCTTCTTCATCTGGTCCGTGCCCAGGAGCAGTTCGTGTAAGGCCACGCGGCCCTTCAGCCCCGTCCGATTGCAGGTGTCGCAGCCCTTGCCCCGATAGAGCCTGAAATTGGCGTCGAATTTGACGCCCAACGTGTCCCAGTATTCAGGGCCATATCCCAATCGCAGCTCTTCGTACTCCTCTTTTGAGGGCTGATACGCCTCCCGACAATCCTTGCAGATTCGTCTGGCCAGACGTTGGGCGAGCACTCCCAGCATGGCGTCGGCAAAACTGAACGAGTCGCAGCCCATGTCGAGCAGACGGGTAATGGTTTCCACCGCGCTGTTGGTGTGCAAGGTGCTGAGCACCAGGTGACCGGTCAGCGAGGCCTCAATGCCCGTGTCTGCGGTTTCTTTGTCCCGCATTTCTCCGACCATGATGACATCCGGATCGGCCCGGAGAAACGCGCGCATGGCGGCGGCGAAGGTAAATCCGATTTTGGAATGCACCTGCACCTGCCGAAGTCCGTATTGCGTGATTTCGACGGGGTCTTCCGCCGTCCAGATCTTGATGTCCGGCGTATTGATGTAACCCAGCACCGAGTGCAGCGTGGTGGTTTTGCCTGATCCGGTCGGTCCGACGCAGAGAATAATGCCGTACGGCTTTTCTGCGATACTTTTGATTTCGCGCAGATTCCGCTCCGAAAATCCCATCTTGTCCACCGGCAGCGGTTCGCTCGCGGCCAGAATACGCATGACCACGTCTTCGTTGTAGCCGGCGGTTGGGATGGTGGCGACGCGCAGTTCGATTTCCTTGTTCTCGCCGATCTTGAATTTGATCTTTCCGTCCTGCGGTTTTCGCCGTTCGGCAATGTCGAGGCTTGCCATGATCTTGAGTCGGGAGACGATGGCGCGACGATAGCTCGGTGGAATTTTCATGTACTCGAAGCAATCGCCGTCGACCCGGAACCGCACGAGGGTATCGCGCTTTTCACCATAGGGCTCGATGTGGATGTCGGAGGTGCCTTGCCGGAAGGCGTCCGCGATGATCTGATTGGCCAGACGCACGATGGCGTTGTCGTTCTCGTCGAGCCCTGCACTGGACGCGTCTTCCTGAGCCTCAAGTTGGGATTCGTTCACCAGTTCGCCGAGAATGTCCGACACATTCTCGTTCATCTTGTTGGTGATGTCCGGAGTCCCGGTCGTGCTCGCAAGGAAGAGGGAGATATCGCGACGAAGACTGACCGCAAAGCGGATATTCAGGCCGGGGAAGGTGCGTTTGATGTCCTGGACGCGATCCAGATCGCCGGGATCGTCGGTCAGAATTTCAATCGCCGCGCGGTCGCGCTTCAGCGGCATCCAGTGATTTTTCTTGAGGTAGTCGACATTGAGATTCTTGAGCAGTTCGATATCGACGATCGTCCGCTCGTTGTACTCGATGTAGGGACATTTGTGGAAATTGGCGAGCGACTTGCCGAGCTCCGCTTTTGGGACTTTATATTTTTCGATGAGCAGCGACTCGATGTCGGTGGTCCCTTTTTTGGCCTCCGCGAGCGCATTGTCCAAATCCTGTTGAGAAATCTTTCCGTTGGTCAGCAGATAGTCGAATTTCGAGGGAGGCTTTTTCGACGTTTTCCTGAGCGCATAAAAGGCCGTACCGAGTGCCTTGGCGATCTCGGCGACACACTCCTCGTCTTTGCGCGTGAACCGTCCTCCGCTCTTCTTGTTGAGCAGCTGGATGACACCCATGAGATATTTGTTCTCGGCGACGACGGGGTAGGTGAGGACCTGTTTGGTCTTGAAGCCGGTGTTTTTGTCGTAGGAGGCATCGTGGGTCAGCGAGGGATGGATTGCGCTCAGTTCGACCGGGCTGTAGGCGTCGCCGACATTGACCGGGCGAAGGTACTTGGCACAGAACCCGGCAAGACTTTGTTCGGTGATCGGGGTGCGGACTTCCTGAACGGTGTCGAGATGGGGAATTTTGGAGAAGATCTCTTTCTTTTCAGAATCCACCACAAACAGCGTGAGATCTTCCGCGTCGAAACAGCCCAGGATCTCATGGCGCAGATCCAGCAGGATCTGGTCGACGTCGGCTGCAGCGAGAATTTGCGCGCTGATCCGCTTGACGTTTTCCGCGTTGCCGGATTTGAGAGTCGCGTCGCCTAGACCGGGCAGCGGGGGCTTGGGCTGCATCAAGTTGTCTCCAAAACGGCTCGCGCAGAGGGCGGTTGCAGTGTCGACCGGAATCCGAACGCCGGGCTTCTTCCGTGTGAGTCAGTGTATCGCAACGCGCAGTCAAGGCAAGCAAAAGACACTTTCCCAAACCGGTTCTGCCGGATGTGTGAGGACCTATCCCCGGGAGTGAAGTTCTGTCGGGCGAGTGAACGATTGAATCGGCTGATGAAGCTAGGAAGCAGCTTTCAGGAATGAGGACAGCAGGGCGACCACCTGGTCGGGAGCGACCTTTTGAGTCTCGCCGGTATGACGGAGCTTGAGCTCGACCTGACCTTGCGCCAACCCTTTTTCCCCGATGACCAGATGATACGGGGCACCGATCAGATCGGCGTCGTTAAACTTGACCCCGGCCCGCTCGTCGCGGTCGTCCCACAAGACTTCGATGCCTGCTTCCTGCATGGCGCGATAGAGGGTCTCGGCTAACTGCGTGACTGGTTGAGACTGGCTGAGCGGCAAGAGGGTGACATGGAAGGGCGCGATGGGCACCGGCCACTTGATGCCTTTCGCATCATGATTCTGTTCAACCGAAGCCGCAGCGGTTCGGCTCACGCCGATTCCGTAACAGCCCATGACCGCCAGCTGTTCCTGTCCCTGCGCATCCAGGAAGGTGGCCTTCATCGCCTGGCTGTACTTTGTCCCCAACATAAAGACATGGCCGACTTCGATGCCCTTGGCCGTCTTCAGGGTGCCGTCTTTGCGGGGTGAACTATCACCGGCGCGTGCATTACGGAGATCGGCAAACTGATCCACCTTGAAATCGCGTTCCCAGTTGGCGTCTACGAAATGGGTGTCGGCCTGGTTGGCTCCGACGACGAAGTTGGCCATGGCCTTCACGGCCCAGTCGCCGATGATGCGGACCTGCTTCAATCCCACCGGCCCGACGAATCCGACCGGCGCGCCCGTGAGGCCTGGAACCAGCTCAGGTTTCAGCAGTTCAATCTCGGGCACACCCAGAAGGCGTTTGACCTTGATCTCATTCACATCATGATCGCCGCGGACGAGCACGGCGACCGTCTCTTTGCCCGTACTGTAGAGCAGCGTCTTGACCAGTTGTCGCGGCTCAATTTTCAGGAATGCGGTGACTTCCTCTACGGTTCGTCGGTTCGGGGTTGAGACCGGCGCGAGCGGACGGTGAGCCGAAGTGTCCGCGGTATCCGGAGGGAGGACTTCGGCACGTTCGACGTTGGCGGCGTACGTGCCGTCTTCGCTATAGACGATCGTCTCCTCGCCGGTCTCCGCCAGCACCATGAACTCATGCGAAGAGGTGCCCCCGATCAATCCGGTGTCGGCTTCCACAGGACGGAAGGTAAGGCCGCAGCGCGTGAAGATGCGGTTGTACGCGTCGTACATTTTTTGATAATTCAGCCTGGCCCCGGCTTCATCCCGGTCGAAGCTGTACGCATCCTTCATGATGAATTCGCGACCGCGCATCAACCCGAAGCGTGGACGGATCTCGTCCCGGAATTTCGTCTGGATCTGATAGAAGTTCAACGGCATCTGCCGGTAGGAGCGAACTTCCCGGCGGAAGAGATCGGTGATCACTTCCTCGTGCGTCGGCCCGAGGCAGAAATCGCGCTCGTGCCGGTCCTTGAACCGAAGCAGCTCCTTGCCATAGAAGTCCCAGCGTCCGGTTTCTCGCCACAGCTCCGCCGGGGAGGCGACGGGCATGAGCAGTTCCTGCGCTCCCGCCCGATTCATCTCTTCGCGAACGATGCGCTCAATTTTACGGAGCACTCGCAGGCCCAGCGGAAGATAGGTGTAGATTCCGGCCGCGACTTTCCGGATCAGGCCGGCGCGCAGCATGAGGCGATGGCTGACCGTTTCAGCCTCGCCTGGATCTTCTCGTAATGTGGGGATAAGGGTTTCGGAAACGCGCATGTGGGTTTATGGAGAAATCAGCCGCTCAATATCGTTCCAGAAGGCAAAAATCATGATACCGACCAGGAGGACCAGTCCCACCTGTTGTGCCAGTTCTCGCTGCCGATCTTCAAGTGGTTTTCTGCGAATGGCCTCAATAAAAAAGAACAGGAGGTGCCCGCCGTCCAAAATGGGAATGGGCAGGAGATTGAGTACGCCCAGATTGATGCTGAGCATGGCCATCAGGAACACCAGGCTGGAGGTGCCCTGTTCTGCGGCGTCCCCTGCGGTCTTGGCGATCGTGAGCGGTCCGCCGATGTTCTTGCGGGAGATGTCTCCCGTGATGATCTTATAGATGCCCACCACCGTCAGTTCGGTCCATCCCCAGGTGGCCTGCGCACCCAGCCACGGGGCCTTGAGCGGGTCGTTTGTCTGGAGAATGGTTTGGTTTTGGGCGGAAATGCCGATTTTGCCGACTTCCGTCGGCTTTCCCTCTACGGTGGCCTTTTCGCCCATCGGAGTCACGGAGACCGTCTGCGTGGAGCCGCCCCGCTGAACATCAAATTGGAGTGCCCGGTTCGGGCTTTCCCGCACAAGGGCGGTCATCTGTGACCAGGTGAAGATGTCGTGTCCATCGATACGGATGACGCGGTCGCCTGCCGACAGGCCTGCGGCCTGCGCGCGGGACCCGGGGATGACGGCTGTGATCACCGGCGCCCGCTCCTCAATGCCAAGCTGGAAAATGGTTGTTGGTTTGCCGTTGTCCTGTACAGTCGTTTTGCTCGGGGTGACCAGCACCGTTTTGACCTGTTCCCCGCGCGTCAGGTCCAGCGTGAGCTGTTTCCCGTTGCTTTGAGCGATGTATTTCAGGAGTTCGGCGTTCGTCGAGATTTCTTTTTCGTTCACCCGGATGATCCGATCGCCGGGTTTCAGACCGGCTTGGTCGGCCGGAGATCCAGGGAGTACGGCTTCGACTTCAGGAATGATGTCCTTAAAGCTCGGGACCGGCAGCGTATAGCCGAGCCCGATATAGGCCGTATAGATCAGATAGGCGAGGATGAAGTTGAAGATCGGGCCGGCCGCAACGATGAGCGTCTTGCCCCACAGCGACTGGTGAACAAACGCCCGTTTCTTGTCTTCCGGCGTCAGGGTTTCGTGTTCATCTTCGCCGAAGAGCTTCACATATCCGCCCAGAGGCACGATCGACAACAGATATTCCGTTTCCCCGATCTGGCGCCCGAAAATCTTCGGCCCAAACCCGAGCGAAAACTTCAGGACTTTCACCCCGACCCAGCGCGCAGCGAGAAAATGTCCCATTTCGTGAAAGGCGACGAGGACGCCCAACACCACTAGGAACGGAAGGGCCCAGTGGGTCAAAAGCGAGACCACATCAGGAGACCAGGCAAAGGCTGTTCCCACAACAACACTCCTTGGGTTCAGGGTATTACCGCGTCAAGGCATGCACGAGAGACTCGGCTTTGTCGCGAGCCCAGCGATCGGCATCCAGCGCATCGTCGAGCCCGTCGATCGGACGCGGCGCATGAGCCTCCATTGTACTCCGAATAATGTCCGGAATATCGAGAAAACGAATTCCGCTCTGGAGGAACGCTTCCACGGCCACTTCGTTCGCGGCATTCATCGTCGCCGGCATGGTTCCACCGATCCGCAAGGCCTCATACCCGAGTTGCAGACAGGGGAATCGAGCATGGTCGGGTTTGAAAAACGTCAAGGTACTGATTTCCGTCAGGTCGAGCGACGGCAGGTCTAACGGCATCCGTTCAGGATACCGCATGGCATAGGAAATAGGCGTACGCATGTCGGGAAGGCCCAACTGTGCAATCACCGACCGGTCTGTGTATTCTACCAGAGAATGGATGATGCTCTCGCGATGCACCAGGACTTCGATCTGCGTCTCGGGAATATCGAAGAGCCAGCGCGCCTCAATGACTTCCAGCCCTTTGTTCATCAGTGTGGCCGAGTCTATTGTGATCTTGGAGCCCATTTTCCAATTCGGGTGCTGCAGGGCGCGCTCAGGACTGACGTCTTGAAGTTGCTCGCGGGAGAAGCCCCAGAGCGGGCCGCCGGAGGCGGTGAGAATGATACGTTTGACGTCCTCGCGCCGGTGTCCTTCGAGCGACTGGAAGATGGCGCTATGTTCGCTGTCGATGGGGAAAATGCGGACATGGTGTTTCTTGGCTTCCGCCTGCATCAATGCGCCGGCCATGACCATCGGCTCTTTGTTGGCGAGCGCGATCTGTTTGCCGGCTCGAATGGCTGCCAGCGTCGGGAGTAGCCCTGCGCCGCCGACGATGGCGGAAATGACCAGTTCAGCGTCCTGCGACTGCGCGACTTCGGCTACGCCTTCGTTACCAGCAAGAATCTTGACGGGGAGGTCGGCGCATCGATCGCGCAATCTTGCCGCCGCCGCCTCGTTGGCGAGGGCGGCGAAGGCCGGCCGGAACTTGCGGATCTGCGCTTCGAGTTTCTCGTCGTTCGAGCCGGCGGTCAGGCCGACCACGCGAAACTCTTCCGGAAACCGGTCCACGATATCGAGCGTGTTCGTTCCGATCGAGCCGGTCGAACCCAGAATGACGATGTTTTTCATAGTGTGCTCCAGAACGGGCGGACAATCATCTGTCACCCGTTGTTGACGATCGTGACATAGTAGTAAAAGGCCGGGCCGGTGAACAAGAGGCTATCCAGGCGGTCCAGCATGCCTCCATGGCCCGGAATCAGGGCCCCTGAGTCTTTGAATCCCGCGCTGCGTTTCATGGCCGATTCCGCCAGGTCGCCGATGAGTCCGGTGATGGTGAGGATCACTCCGAGCGCCAGGCAATCGACCAGCGAGAAAGCTGGCAGGAACCAGGCGCGCGCGATGATGGCCATCAGGCAGGCCAGGACAAGGCCACCTGCTAATCCCTCGTAGGTTTTTTTCGGGCTGATGACCGGCGCCAGCGCGTGTCGCCCCATAGACTTTCCCGCCACATAGGCGCCGGTATCACCGGCCCAGGTGACTAGGAACACGAAGAAAATCAGTAGGGCGCCGTCGGGCAACCCTCTCGTGAGCACAAGATAGCTGAGCGTGAGGCCGAGATAAAGTACACCCATGATCAGCACCATGCCGTCCGTGAGCGAGTCGCGCAGCGACTTTCCTGAGACCAGGGGCATGCAGAGCGCGATCGCCAGGGTCCCGAGCAGTACCGCACGGTCGGTGACGAGGGTCGGCCACTGCGCGCTGCCGATAAGGAGCCCGGTCGCCCCGACGCCCAGCCAGCACCACCATGGCCAGGGAGCCTGCCCCAAGTGGAGCCGATAAAACTCCCCGACCGCAAGCATGCCGGCAATCGCGGCCAGGCCGAAGAACGCCATCGCGCCAAGGTCGTGGACGAGGTAATAGAAGATCGGCAGAAACACCGCTGCCGCCAGCACGCGACGAACCGTTTCGGATGAGGATCGTGGTCGCACGCTGTCCAGTGTGGGCGGCATAGTCTTCTCGCACTGAATCGCTCCTGGTTTCACCACGGGGAAGCTAGGAGGAGACGCTGCTGAGCACCCGGCCGAAGCGGCGTTCGCGCCGCTGGTATTCGATCAGCGCGACCAACGTTTCGCGCCGCCGGAAATCGGGCCAGAGTGTCGGGGTGAAGTACAGTTCCGTATAGGCCAGTTGCCACAACAGGAAATTGCTGATGCGCGTTTCGCCGCTGGTGCGGATCAGGAGGTCCGGATCGGGAAGGTTACGGGTGTACAGGGCCCGTTGCATGGCCTGTTCATCGATCTGATCCGGCGAAAGCCGGCCGCTCTGCACGGCCCGGGCGAGTTCTTTCGCGGCATCGACGAGTTCCGCACGGCCACCGTAGCTCAAGGCCACATTGAGGATGAGTTTGTCCAAGTGGGCGGTTTCCTGCTCCGTCGTGCGGACCCATTGTAATGCGGACGGGGGCAGGGCCGTGACCCGGCCAATGGTCTGAAAGCGCACGCCTTTTTCAACCAGGCTGGATCGCTCTGTGGACAAATAATGTTCCAGCAGGCCCATCAACGCGGTGATTTCCTGGGCGGGCCGGTTCCAATTTTCCTGCGAAAAGGCATAAATCGTGAGGACCTTGATCCCCAGCTCCAGAGAAAGGGAGATCAGTTCCCGCACGGACTTGATGCCTTCCTGGTGTCCGGCAATACGCGGGAGGCCACGTAACTCAGCCCAGCGGCCGTTGCCATCCATAATTACGGCGAGATGTTTCGGCAGCAGGTCCTGTTCGAGTTGCGAGAGCAGATCAGAGTCGGGGGCAGGCTCGATATCGCGTGATCGAGAATCGTTCATGGAACGGCGTGAGCACCTTTTCTTAGACTATGTGAATCCTCGAGGAAGTAAAGCGAGTCTAGCGGTGGGGTCCGGGAAAGTCAAACAGTATTTCCCAATTTCGCTGTATTTGCAGATGGTTCGAGCGTGTTTGCATTGCGCCTCCGGAAATGAGTGCGTTATACTCACCCACCGTACGAGAGGAGCACATGCATGTCCAATGACGAGTCCGGCGCACTGGCGCGTTTCGGGGTCACAGATCGAGAAATCGAGCAGGCGCTGGGACGGGTCAAGGTCTCGACCGTCGACTATGCGGACCTGTATTTTGAGTATTGCCAGTCTGAGTCGGTCTCCATGGAAGAGGGGATCGTCAAACGGGCTACGAAGAGTGTCGGGCAGGGCGTCGGCGTCCGGGCAACCGCCGGCGAGAAAACAGGCTTTGCCTATTCCGATGAACTGACCCCCAAAGATTTGAACATCGCCGCCGATACGGCGCGGTATATCGCCAATAGCGCCCAGGGAACGGCCCCTGTTCCGGTCACCCACCGGCCGGCCCTCGCGCGCAATCTGTATCCCCACGACCGTGCCGATATTGAAGTCGCCACTCGCGACCGGGTTACGCTGCTCAACGCGATCGATGCCGAAGCCAGGCGGTACGATCCCCGGATCAAGAACGTCATGGCGGCGTATAACACCGAATACAAGGTCATGCTGGTGGCGACGTCCGATGGCCTAATGGTCGGCGATATCCAACCCTTGTCGAGGCTGCAGGTCACCTGTATCGCCGAAGAGAACGGGAATCGGCAGGTGGGGACGTTCGGCGGCGGAGGACGCATCGGGCTGGAGTATTTCCAGAACGACCAGCGATATCTGCAGTTCGCCCGAGAAGCGGCCCGGGAAGCCGTCCTGAACTTGAGTGCAGTCGATGCGCCGGCCGGTGTCATGCCTGTGGTGTTAGGCGGAGGGTGGCCGGGGATCCTGCTGCACGAAGCGATCGGACATGGGCTGGAGGCCGATTTTAATCGAAAGAAAACCTCCGCATTCTCGAATCTGCTGGGAAAGAAAGTCGCTTCGGAGGTCTGCACGATCGTGGACGACGGGACGCTTCCCTTCCGGCGCGGCTCGCTGAATGTGGACGACGAGGGCACGCCCAGCAGCCGCACCGTCCTGATCGAGCGTGGCATCTTGCGGGGGTACATCACCGATAAGCTCAACGCCAGGCTGATGGGCATTCCACTGACGGGCAATGGCCGGCGTGAGAGTTATCAAAGTGTCGTGTTGCCGAGGATGACGAATACCTTCATGCTGGCCGGGGAGTCAGATCCGAAGGACATCATCAAGTCGGTCAAAAATGGGCTGTATGCCGTCTCGTTCGGCGGCGGGCAGGTTGATATCACCAACGGGAAGTTCGTGTTCTCCGCCAGCGAGGCCTACCTCATTGAAGACGGGCAGATCACCAAGCCGGTGAAAGGGGCGACCCTGATCGGAAGCGGACCGGATATTCTCAAGCAGGTCTCGATGGTGGGGCACGATTTGAAGCTCGACGAAGGCATTGGAACCTGCGGAAAAGAAGGGCAGTCGGTGCCGGTCGGCGTCGGCCTGCCGACCATTCGAATTGACGAAATCACCGTCGGCGGGACGAAAGCATAACCATGACACGTGTGATTGCGGAGCAGGACTATACGAATATCGCGCAGGATCTGCTGGCGCGTGCGGCGAAACATGGTGCGACGGCGTCGGATGTGATGGTGGCCGACGGGGAAACCCTGTCGGTGCAGGTCCGGATGGGCGCCGTCGATCGATTGACGAAGGCGCGTGAAAAGCGGCTCGGCCTGCGGGTCTTTTTCGGTCAGCGGTCCGCCAGCGCCTCGACCTCCGACTTTTCCCGCGATTCCCTGGAGCGGTTCGTCGGCGAAACCTGTGCCTTGGCGCAAGCGGTCGTCGAAGATCCGGTGTCCGGCCTTCCGGAGCCGGGCCAGTTCGCCACCGATTTCCCCGAGTTGAATATTCACGATTCCACGAAACTTCAGACGGACCAGCAGATCGACCTGGCGCTCCGTGCCGAGCGGGCCGCATTTGCCGCTGATTCGCGTATTACGAATTCCGAAGGGGGCGAGTGCGACTCGTCATCCGGCCGGATCATCCTGGCAAACAGCCACGGATTTGTCGGACACTATGCCAACAGTAGTTTCTCCCTGTCCGTCTCGCCGATTGCCTCGGATGCGGCCGGGATGCAGCGGGACTACTGGTACGGGGTGAATCGCGCGTTTGCAAAACTGGAGAGTCCGGAAGCCATCGGCCGGGAAGCGACGAGGCGGACGGTTCGGAAGCTCGGCGCGCGCAAAGTCTCCACCTGCCGTGTGCCGGTGATCTTCGACCCGGAAGTGGCGGGGAGTTTACTCAGTCACCTCTGCAGTGCCCTCTCAGGCTATGCCTTGTATAAAGGCGCATCCTTCCTGATCGGACAACTGGGCCAGCAGATCGCTCCGGACTTTGTCACCATTTATGACGACGGACGGATGCCCGGGGGGTTGGGGACGCGTCCATTCGATGGCGAGGGGCTGCCGACCAGGAAGCAGGCGATGGTCGAGCGTGGTCGCTTGGCCAGTTACATCCTGGACACCTATTCAGGCAAGAAGTTGGGATTGCCTTCGACCGGAAATGCCGCGCGAAGCATCGGAGAAAGTCCCTCCGCCGGGCCGACGAATTTTTATATGGTCCCGGGCACCACCAGTCCGGAGGACATCCTGGCGTCCGTGAAGCAAGGTCTGTATGTGACGGATCTGATCGGGTTCGGCATCAACATGGTTACCGGGGATTATTCACGGGGCGCAAGCGGATTCTGGATTGAAAACGGCGAGTTGGCCTACCCGGTGGAGGAAATTACCATTGCCGGTAATCTGAAACAGATGTATGCCAATATCGAGACGATCGGCACGGATCTCGTGTTTCGTGGACGAATCGCCAGCCCCACCGTGAAGCTTGCGGAGATGACGCTGGCAGGGAACTAGCGGGCTGCGGAAGAACGTGACTGTTGTGCAATACGCCACGTATCAACTCATGCGCCGTGTTGGTATTGCAATAACCTGCAGGATGTGAAAAAAGGCCGTCCAGCAAGGCCGCAGCAAGCGAGGAGGCGAATCGTACTCGCGCTGTACGGTGAGCTTCTGAGGTTCACGACGCGCGGAATAACGTGCGTCACGTTTGTGAACGCGGCCGAGACGGTGAGGCGGCAGTGTCTTGCGAGAACGCCGCTGGCGGGCTTTTTCCGCATCCTGATAGGGTGTGAAGGGGGTAAGTGATGCGACGACTGATGGCCTCGATGATCTGTGCCCTGCTGGTGGTTCCTGCGATCGGGAGGGCAGCGGAATTTCAGGTGACAAGCCCCACGATCAAGGATCAGAGCACGATCGGCAATGAACATGTTTTTAACGGGTTCGGTTGCACGGGCGGCAATGTGTCGCCTGAGTTGCGATGGGACCATGCGCCGAAGGACACGAAGAGTTTTGCCGTGACGGTCTATGATCCGGATGCCCCCACGGGAAGCGGTTGGTGGCATTGGCTGATCTTCAATATTGCTCCCAGCGTGATGCACTTGCCGGCCGGAGCGGGGCAGCCGGAGAGTGCCGGCGCGCCTCAAGGGAGCATTCAGAGCGTGACGGATTTCGGTCAGCCAGGTTTTGGCGGGCCCTGTCCACCGCCGGGTGATAAGCCGCACCGGTATATCTTCACGGTGTTCGCGTTGAAGGTGGATCAGTTGCCGCTCAAGAAAGAGGCCTCCGGCGCGATGGTCGGGTACTATCTCAATCAGAATGCTATCGGAAAAGCATCCTTCACCGGCACCTACGGCCGGTAAGCGAACAATCATCAGAACAGAGTAAGGGAACAGACCATGTCTCTTGATGCCGAATTCGGAAAGACCATGCTGCAGTTGATCACCTCGCGATACGAGGACCGGCACTGGAGAAAAAAGATCGAAAAGACGCTCAGCCTGCCCCAGAGCGGGGTCGGAGACGAGCATCAGCAGCAGGTCTTCATGTACCTGAAGCTCAACCTCAAGGCATACAAGTCCAGGCGGGCGGATCCGGACTCCTGGATCCTAGGCGGGTACGCCACGAAGGAAGTCATTGATCGCGCGAAGTTCCAGCCGCACCTGGTCGGGGAGGGCATTTCGGCCGACGATGTGGCGTTTCTCGGTGTCGATCCAGGCCCTGAAATCGATGAGGCCTGGTGGGAAGAGATGTTGGTCGCCTGGTTCGGCGCTCCGGAAGAAGAGGAGCCCTCTGAGGAGATCACGGTGGACGAGGCGGCAACCCCCGATGCCGTGAAGGATCCCGCTCGCACCTGAACGGCAACTGTGACGGATCAGGACGGGCTGTCGTGTCTGATTCAGTCTCTTCAGCGCGTGTTTGCTATGACCCGAACAAATCCATTTGTTGCGCGGTCGTAGCCGGCGGATCGATCTGCAATGTCCCGGTGGGGCTCGAAACGGCTCCCTCCTGCGTCGCAGGAGGCTGGCTATGCCGGTCGAGAAATTCCTTCAGCTTCTGGAAGTCCTCCCGCAACGGCTGCAGCATGGTTCCCTGGTGCAGCGCTGCGGCGGGATGGAGTAGGGGAAACAGCACGAATTCCTTCAGATAAAACGCCTGCCCGCGTACTCTCGTAATCCCGACCTTGCGCTCCAGAAGTGTCTGCGTTGCCCAATTGCCCAACGAACAGACCAACTTCGGCCGAATCATGGCGATCTGCTGCAAGAGAAACGGTTTGCAGGTCTCGACTTCCTGAGGTTCGGGGTCGCGGTTATTCGGCGGGCGGCATTTGATCACATTGGCGATGTAAATATCCGCGCGCGACAGCCCCGCTGACTCCAGCAAGTCGTTGAGCAATTGGCCGGCTGCCCCGACGAACGGCTCCCCCTTCTGATCCTCGTGAAATCCCGGTGCCTCCCCCACGAACATGACGGATGCATGGGGATTGCCGACGCCGAAGACGACCTGGTGACGACCCAGTTTGGCGAGCGGGCATCGTTGGCAATTGTGAAGCGACTCAGCGAGTTCCTGCAGGGTGGTCGGGGATGAAGACATATGCGTTCCATTCGAATGGAGGGCCAAATCTTAGTCGCGGTGGGAGGGGTTGTCAACGTGATGTCGTGAGCCATTCGCCCATCGGACGAGTCATGATGCGTCGGCGGGAACGAGCGAGGCGGAGCGTTGGCCGCTGAGAATGGCGGACTCCAGATTGGCCGGCCAGCCGGTGTCCGTCCAGGCGCCGGCGACGAGAAAGTTGGCAAACGGACTGGGTGAGAGCGGTCGGCATTGTTGCATGCCCGGTTTGGTGGCCAGGATGGCCGACGGGAGACGAACGACGTCCGCCTCGATGAGTCTGGGAAGCGGGCCGCCGGGGAACGCTTTCTCCATGTCTCTCAGGGTCAGTTGAACGAGGTCGTCTTTCGATTGGGGCAACAGGTCCGGCTCGTCGACTGCGGCGGCCCACAACACCGTTGCCTGCTCGTGCCGTTCCTCGTCTGCGTGCCGGATCATCCAATGAAACCGGTTGCGCTCCAGCAGGACGAGTTGTGTGTGTTCGACCGGTTGCGCCAGGTGCAGGCGAACGATCACCAGAGGAGACTCGCTCAGGCGGCTGATTTGCTGGAAATAGGCATAGTGCGTCACGACCCGTTCCGGCAAGAGCGGCGTGAGTCGATGGTGCGGCAGCGCGGAGATATACCAATCGGCGGTGAGCCGCGTGCGGTCTGCCAGTTCGACATAGGCGACACGATCCTGGGTGAAGTGCAATTGCGTCACCGTCGTGTTCACCCGCGATCGGACTCCTATCCGGTCAAGCTCCGCTCGAAGCGGCGTGAGCAAGAATGAATCGAGTCCGTGAGGCGGAATGATCAACTTCGTGGCGCGGGCACCCGTCAGAAAGCAGCGTCGCAGTGTGCGCATGAAGAGCCCTGCGGAGACCTGTGGAAGCGCCGCCCCCAGCAACAAGCGGGCAAGGCTGTTCCAGACACCGTGCCGGGCCTGTTCCGACTGGCCGATGCTCGCGAGCCACTCGTCAGCCGCTCGTGTATCGAGATCGTTCGGCAACGGAGGATCCTGTTCCCATGTGCGTTCAAGGAAGGAGAGGAGATGCCAGCGGTCCCGCATCGACAGACCCTGAAACAAGGTGGTTCCAAGGAGAGTGTTGAGCGGGGACGGCAGGGGAAGGTGCAGAAACTGGATCCGAGCGCCCGTCGCCTGAAGAAATTCAAGCGGGGTATGTCGAAGCCGTCTGGCGGCGGTGTCTTTGCCGAGGGTCTTGAGCAGCGACCAGGTGGCTGCGTGGGCTTCGAGGAGCAGCGGGGGCGGCGCTTGGCACAGTCGCCCTCCCAGGCGGTCGGCCTGCTCGATCACGGTGACAGTATGGCCGTCGGCGGCGAGGTGCAAGGCTGCCGTCAAACCGGCGATCCCGCCGCCGAGGATGAGCACCGTCCGGTTCATGGAGTCGAAGTGGGAAGGCGGGAGCGCAACCAGACGCCCGCTGCCACGGCCAGCCGATGGCTCGGAGTCAGCGTGACCCGATCTCCCAAGACGCGGTAACCGGACTGCTCGATCCGTTGCAGGATCCGGCTATACACGCCGCGCATGATTTCCGCCACCGTCAGGGCCCGGCGTTCGGCGCGCGGGAGCGAATCGAGCGCCCGCGCTGCCTTGGCGTAAAATTCCTTTGCACGGCCGACTTCAAACCGCATGAATTCCGTAAATTCGGGCTTGTATCGCCGGTGCAGGAGATCCTCCTCCCGGTAGGCGAAACGCGCGAGGTCTTCTTGCGGTACGTAGACGCGCCCGCATTCCGCATCGTTGCCCAGGTCGCGAAGAATATTGGTCAATTGAAAGGCCATGCCGAGATTGACGGCATAGTCCTGGGCGCGCGGGGAGGTGGTGCCGAACACGTGCAGGCAGATCAATCCCACCACCGACGCGACCCGATAACAGTAGAGGGACAGTTGGTCGAAGGTGGCGTACCGCGTGGTGGTGAGGTCCATCTCGACGCCCTTGATGAGTTCTTCGAAATAGGCCTGCGGAATGGACAGCTCCCGTACGTGCCGGGCGAGGCTGACGGTGACGGGGAACGTCGGCGTGCCGTCGTAGGCGGCGGCCAGCTCGCGCCGCCAGCGTGTCAGTTCCTCCTGCGGATGACTGCCGGGGGGCGGCTCGTCCACGGCGTTGTCCACTTCCTTGCAGAAGGCGTAGACCGTGTACATTGCTTCGCGGCGGGCTTTCGGCAGAAACAAAAAGGAGTAGTAGAAATTGCTCCCGCTTTTTTTGGTGAGGGTCGTGCAGTAGGTTTGGGCTTCAGCTGGTGTCATCATCGTGTCATCAGTGTGAGTGCGTCGTCTGTCCCTCAAGTCGTTCGACGGACGCGGGAAGGTGGCGGCCATAAGAGGCCGGATGAAAAATGGCGGCGAGTTGTTCCACGCCGTCGATCAGTCGTGGGCCGGGGCGGCTGAAATACGAGAGCGCATCGACCAGGTAGATCTCTCCCTTCTGAACGGCGCAAAGATGTCGCCACTGCGGATGTGCCGTCAGGCTTGCGAGTTCGGCTTTCGTGCGTGGGACGGTAAATCCGCAGGGCATGAGGACGATCACGTCCGGTTCAGAGGCCGCGAGCGTGTCCCAATCCATTGTTCGGGAGACGGTGCCGGCTTGCGCCAGGATGTCGATGCCCCCTGCGGCAGCCACCATGTCGGGAACCCAATGGCCTGCGGTATAGAGCGGCGAGAGCCATTCGATACAGGCGACTCTAGGGCGCATTGCTGGAGCGCCCACGGTGGCCCGCACGGTATTGAGCCTGCGGCGAAGCGCCGCGGACAATTGTATTCCGGCCTCTTCCCGCCCGATGGCTGTGCCAATCGTTTCAATGTCCCGCAGAATGTCCTCAAGTCGCCCGGGATTGAGGGTGAGCATGCGAGGCGGCGGCGAGAGTGCCTGTACGACCCGCTCCAACTGTAACGGGGTGATGGCGCAGACATCACACAGATTCTGGGCAATGATCAGGTCCGGTCGTGCGGCCAAGAGCCGGGTCTCATCCAATTCATAGAGCCCTGCCTCGGCGGCCACCAGCGCGCCCACCTGCTGATCGATCTCGACGCTGGAAAGATGATGGCTCTCGATGCGCGGACGCACCATCACCGGGATCTGTGCGAGGCTCGGTGGAAAGTCACATTCATGGCTGATACCGACTAGATCGTCTTGGCGGCCCAAGGCCGCGACGACTTCCGTGGCGCCCGGCACCAGCGAACAAATTCTCATGGGCGGCCTTGAGCCGCTCCCCACAGGCGCGCCTGCAGGTCCCGCAGTCTGGTGTCTGCAAGCGAATGGGTAATGGCGTCGGCTTCTCCGAGATCCTGCACCGTGTGGGTATTGGCGACGGCCAGCACTTTCATGCCGGCGGCGCGTGCGGCTCTGATGCCGGGCAGGGAATCCTCAATGACCAGGCAGTCGTTCGGGGACAGTGCGGGGCGGTTCGCTTGTGAGTTCAATCCGGCCATCGCGTGGAGGAAAGGATCGGGCGCAGGCTTGCCACGGGTCACATCCTCGGCGCTGGTAATGTGCAGAAAGGCCTTACGAAGACCGGCCTCTTCCAGAATCAGTTCGATTTCATGCCGCAGCGCGCCGGAGGCGATGGCGAGCGGATATCGGGCGGCGGCCTCATGAACCAGTTCGCGCACGCCGGGGAAGATCGCCAGATGTTGTTTGACGGCGGTCAGGTAGGCGTGGGCCTTGTGCTCCATCAATTCGCCTAGGAGTGAGGGAGAGGCCTGGCGCTGGTGGGACTGCAAGGCCGCCAGGAAGCAGCCGCGATCGTCGAACCCGAGGTAGTCGGTGTAGTACTCCGCTTCGGTAAGTGAGATGTCAATGCCGGCCAGCACCTGTCGCAGGGCGGCAAAGTGCAGAGGCTCGGTGTCGGCAATGACTCCGTCGAAATCAAAAATGATGGCGCGTAGTTCACTCATGGTCGTTGTTCGGGCATCCCTGTGTGCGGTTCGTTGGATGTCGGGCTGTCGGTCGTGTGGGCGCGGCATTATAACAAGGGCGTGCGGACAAGAAAAGACGACGGCCCGTTCCACTGAGGAACGGGCCGTCATGCGGGGCACGAAAAACGATCGGGTGCTTAGCGTTTCAGTCTGAGGCTACGCTCAGGGATCCAGCCTTTTCGGCCGTCCTGAGCCCGTACCGAGTAGACCCAGCCGCGCGTTTGGTAATCGCCATCCAGGATCGTGAGTGTGGCGCCCGCCAGCACCGTCGTGCTGGTCTTGGTGCCGACGGCGTCAACGAAGAGAGGGATGGGGGACTTGGGCCTGGTCGGATCGGCGATGACCGTCACCCGTTGACCTTCCGCATAGAGCGGACCGGCGACGCGTACGGGGGGAGCCGTGGGCTTGGGGGCTGAAGCTGCGGGCCGGGGAGCCGGCATGGCAGGAGCGGGTGTGACGGGAGTCGGGATGGCGGACGATGGCGCCGATGACGGCGCGGGCACATCAGCCGGGGTCGGGGGGCTGTTGTCGGCCACCACCGGTGGCGCGGGTGGTGCCACCGTCGGAGCTTGTTTCGGGGCCTGAGCGTTGACCGGCGGTTTCTGAATCACGGGTTGAGCGGGCTCTGCGCCTCCACCCAGATAAGGTTCAACCAGCTGCATAGCTCCATCCGGGTCCATGGCGACGTAGCCGACTCCTCCCGCCAGCAGGAGCAGCAGAATCCAGAGCAACGGCTTTTTACCGGATCGCTTCGGCGAGTTCATCGGCGGCGCCGGGGGCGGCACCGATTCATCCAGGTCTTCCTCGGTGAATTCCAGATCCGGCTCCGGTTGACTTGCGAACAGGAGATGCCAGTTCGTCCACTCGCTGCGTATGGCAGGAATGCCCGTAGATGAAACCATCGGAGGACCTCCTCATTCGAAACAATGGCGCGGGTCTGTGTACTCGTAGGTACTTATCACCCGTCCCACAGCCTGTCAATTTTGTTCGAGAAAGCGGCAGGCGGCACGAAGGTTCCGCGACAAGGACCGGCCGGCCGGGTTCGCCGACGGATGAGCATGCAGGGGACTGAACGCTCGGTTCGATTGCGGGACGCGACGCGGGCACGCGCACAGACCCGACATGCTGTCCCAGGGCTTGCAAGTTCGAACATCCTCGTTGCAGAATCGCTCACCACCCTGATTGTGACGACCGATGAAGTCCTATCGAGAAGAACTCTGGTTTGAAACCAAGACCAGGCGCGCGTATGTGAACATTACGCCGCAGGTCGAGGCCGTGGTGCGAACAAGCGGGGTGCGGGAGGGGATGGTGCTGGTGAACGCCATGCACATCACCGCCAGCGTGTATATCAACGACGACGAGGCGGGGTTGCTGCGCGACTATGACGAGTTTCTGGAGCGCCTCGCCCCGCACGAGGCGACGTACCGCCACAACGACACCGGGGAAGACAACGGCGATGCGCACATCAAGCGGCAGCTCATGGGGCGAGAGGTGGTGGTCGCCGTTACGGATGGGAAGCTGGACTTCGGGCCGTGGGAACAAATATTTTACGGAGAGTTTGATGGACGGCGGCGCAAGCGTGTGCTGGTGAAAGTCATCGGGGAGTGATGCGTCAAAGATCTGCCGGCAAGGCGGCTTCGACAGACCCTCCGGTGAGATCGACGAAGAACCGCATTCGCGCTTGCCACGTTCTGGAAAGTTTGGCAACATGGACGACAGGATGAACACAGACCATTCAGCAAGACTTCGTATCGACATGGGAGGCCGGCCATGTTGAGTTGGTCACGACCGGATCCGCTGACGAGGGATTTGATTCATTTGATCAACGCCCGCCGCCATGACCACGGGGACACGGATGCCGCGATCGATACCCTGCAAGCCTTTATCGAGCAGGGACGCGAGCAGGATCTATTGACCGTCCTGGCCGCGCTCGATGAGGAGATGGCGGAGTGGATGTTTGATTTGGTGGCGGAGGCCTCGTGCGCCGTCATCATGGACGGGCCGGATGACGACAAGGGTGCGTACGCCTTGATGGCCGCATTGGAGTTGCCGCTCCAAGCCAACCTGGGGCTGCCGCTCGGATTGAAGATCGACCCCGTTGCGACGGCGGATCTGCTGCATCGACATTTGCAGATTCCGGCCGGTGTGGTCGTGCGGGTGGAACCCCGTCTCCTGACCGACGCGACCCTCGAAGGGTTGACCCTCCAGACGTTGAATGAACATCTCGTCAGTATTGCGGATTCTCAGCGCACTCAGGCGATTGCGTCGCGTCTCTATCCGCCGGTTGAAAACACGGCGTTTCTGTTCTTTCAATTGATCGGCCTGCCTGATCCCGGCTTGCCCGATTCGCTCGAGGAACCGGAGCGTCGGGCGCTGCTGGAAGGGCTCGTCGCGCAATGCGCCGAACTGGCGCTGGCCCCGGATACGTTAGAGGTGCCGGTCTATGCATCGTATGCGTTGTTCGATGCGCAGAATGCCGTGCGATTGCACCGGTTGGCCGACGAAACCGCCGCAGTCTGGCGGGATTTGGATCCCATGGTGCGGGCGCGCACGATCGTCCATCTGCACACGCAATGCGGCAACGGCGTGTATATGCCGGTCTGGACCGATCTCTTCGATCCGGAGTTGCCGGAGGACCACGGTCCCGTGTGGACGTCGCCAGACGTATGGGTGTTCACGGCGGACCTCCCGATCGAATGGCCGGGGGAAATGCTGACCAATCGATTGCTGGCGGAAGGGTGTACCCGCTTCGAGAACCACATCGTCGAAGCACCCGAGAATTGAGCGGCGGTTGCCGGACCATCCCGCGCGTGCCGCACCGTCGCACGCGTCGAAGGGGCAATGGGAAGCCGCTTCCCACATCCCGCTGATCTGGCAAGATCGATCTCACATCCCGTAGGAGCTCCTTGGCTGGCCCATCCCGACTCGCTTCCATCGTGATCGTGACAGTCCTCAGTTGTGTGGTGTTGGGCGCAGTCTGGAGCCTGGTGCTCTATACGCTGCCGCAGAGCGACCTGGCCCCGGAGCCGACACCGGTTTTCTCCCCGCCGCAACCTGCGACACCTTCCACTCCGGCACGTACCGGTGTTCAATCCCAGCCGACCCCGGAGCCGGTTTCGCAACCGGTGGTGGTGCGGGAACCGGCGCCGGTCGTACAAACCGAAGCCCGGGAGCATCCTCCGGCTGAACCTGTGCGCGCGCCGTTCGGGAGAGATCTGAAATGCGACCTGGAAATCGAGGCGCTGTGCCCCGAGGAGGAAGGGGAGCGGCGCGCCTGTCTGCAACGCAAGGCGGCACAACTCTCCGCCCCATGCCGGCCGTTGTTGCGGGAACGGCTCGTGCGGATGAAGGAGGCGATGCAACAGCTGCGCACAGCCTGTGAGGCGGATCGAAGGCAGTTCTGTCGGGAGGTGCCGCTAGGCGGCGGGGCGTTGGTGCAGTGTCTGGAATCTCATGCCCAGGAAGTCTCGGACCAGTGTTTTCAACTCCTGCCGAAACGGGGTCGCTTGCTCAACTAGCCTGTGCAAGACTCCCCTTCGGGTCGCGCAGCAAAAATCGCATGGTGAGACCGGCCACTTCCACCACATCTCCGTTGCGAAGCGCGTGTTCCCCCTGAATGTGACGGCCGTTCACAAGGATACGTTTTCCGCTCTCGGTCTGGCTCACCACATATCCCTCGCCGCGCCGACTGATCATCGCGGCTGTTTTCGGCGCAAACCACCCGGTCAATGTGATGACGGCGTCGTCCTGCGCGCCGATCAGTGACACGTGTTTCGTCAGGTGATACTGTGCGTGCCCGCTCTTGCCCGAGAGAATCTCCACCACGCCGATTTTCTGTTCCGCCGGCGGTCGCTCGCCGCCCATCGGACGCGACACCACCAGCGTTTCGTCGGTGATCAGGCTCTCGCCGGTGCCGGCCGTTTCCGCCGTGATCGGGTGCACATCCCGAAAAATCAACCGGTGTGTGCCAAGACGAATGCTGTCTGCGTCGCGTAGTTGTCGCCGGTCGACTTTCTGCTCGTTCACGAATGTGCCGTTGGTGCTGGTCAGATCTTCGAGAAACAGCACTTGCTGCACCTGGACGATCCGCGCATGGTGGGCAGAGACCGCGAGGTCTTCCAGGCAGAGATCGTTGTCGTGCTTTCGCCCGATCGTGAACGGTGTGCGCGAAACCTCAAGTTCTCGTGTGCCCCCCTGCGGCGCTTTCACGAGGAGCGTGGGTGATGCTGGGTGGTGCTGAGACATGGTCGCTCCTTAGGATGATTCGGTGGTCGGTGCCGTGAACAACTGCTTGCACATGCGATGCCACATGCCCGGCTTGCGCTGCCTGAACCTCGCCACGATGACGGTCGTATTGTCGGTGCCCCCGGCGGCATTCGACAGGGCGATGAGACGGTCGGAGACGGTCTGCGGATCGGAAGACTCCTGCACGGCGCGGAGGATCGTGTCGGAGGAAACGCCGGCGGTCAGGCCGTCGGAGCACAGGAGGACCATATCGCCGTCCAAAACGGGGAGCTCCCCCAGCTCGACATCTACCAGAGGATGCACGCCGACGGCGCGGGTCAACACATGCTTGTGCGGCGCGCGCGTCGCGTCATGGGCGGTCAGCAGTCCGGACTGCACCTGTTCCTGGACCAGAGAATGGTCTGTGGTCAGGAGTTGCAGCGCATGGCCGCGGATCAAATAGAGGCGACTGTCGCCCACGTGGGCGATGGAGAGGATCGGCCCGACCAGCCAGGCCGCCACGACCGTGGTGCCCATGCCGGTGTATTCGGCATGCCGCGCCGCCTCCTGATGCACCTGGTGATTGGCCAGCCGGACCGCGCTCGCCAGCCGGTTGGTGGCGGATGAGAACTCCGGTCGTACGACGCCGATCAGGGGGAGAGACGGGTCGGCCTCGGCCTCCGCCAGGTGGCGTGGAATGATGTCGATGGCGCGGCTGCTGGCGACTTCTCCTGCACGGTGGCCACCCATTCCGTCACAGACCACAAAGAGACCGGCGGAGGGATCGGCATGAAAGCGGTCTTCGTTGTGCGCGCGGGTCAACCCGACGTCGGAGGTCGCTCCATGTGTGACGTGCAAGGAGTGCATGGTCGGGCCTATCTCGGCATGATCTGAAACACGTCACGGAGGTCCTGCGCCATATCGCTGGCGTGTCGGTATCGGTTCGGAATGTCTTTCTGGAGTGCGCGATCGAGGATGGCCTGGACCCTGCTGGGAAGATCGCGGCGGTATTTCAGCAGCGGGGCATGCGGAGCCTTGGCGATGCGCGTGACGAGCGCCGGCATGTTTTCCGCGTCGAACGGCCGTTCACCGGTCAACAGCTCGAAGAGGACGATGCCCAGGGAAAACACATCGGACCGGCCGTCCACATCTTTTCCCGTGGCCTGCTCCGGCGACATGTATCGCGGCGTGCCCAGAATCATACTGGTCTGGGTCTTCGAGCCGCTGGCCATCTTGGCAATGCCGAAATCCATCACCTTCACGAGGCGTTGTTTCAGAATCATGATGTTCGGTGGCTTCACGTCGCGATGGATGACCCCTTGGCTGTGTGCATAGTCCAGGGCATCGGCGACCGTCGCCACGATTTGCAAGGCCTGTTTGGCCGGGAGGATCGTGGATTTCTGGCAATAGCAGCTGAGCAGGGTGCCTTCGAGGTATTCCATCGCGATATAGGCGAGCCCCTCCTGTTCACCGGCGTCATAGACCGTGACGATATTGGGGTGTGAGAGGCGTCCGGTCGATTCGGCTTCGCGAAAAAAGCGGTCCCGGAATTCTTTGAGCTCGTCCTCGTTGTCGATGTCGTCGAGCCGCATGGTTTTGATGGCGACGTGGCGTTGGATCGTCGGATCTTTGCCCAGGTAGACGACGCCCATGGCGCCACGACCGAGTTCCCTGACGACCTGATAGCGGCCCAGCGTGTCCGGAACGGTGGCGCCATTGCGAACGATTACGGTGCCGCCTGCACGGGTTGGGTTAGGGGTGATCGCGTCGGCAGTCGCCCGGGGCTCTCCGGTCGCCTCTGCCGGGGTCTTTTCCTCTTCATCCGCACGATGGCGTGGACGACCGGCAAAGGCCCGGGTCAGCGCATCGGCATGACGAACCCAGGCGAACGTCAGCCAGATGGCCGCGCCGATCAGGCCGCCGGTGATCAGCCAGTTGTAAAGCGGTTGCTTGGGGGGCCCGAGCACCGGAACGCCGTGCGCCTCATAGGCGCGAGTGGCCACGAGGACGATCAGGAGGAGCGCGGAGGGAAACAGAATCGCGCGGAAAAAGGTTTGGCCCTTGCCGTTGTCGTGCAGGTCCTGCCTGGCCCGGGTCGCGGTGAGCCAGATCATCAACAGGCAGATCCCGTCGGCGATCAACCGCACGGCCTGCGCGGCGTTCATGCGTAACGGCTGGAGAAATGTGTGCGTGAAGAGCGGAAGGGTGGCCAGTAGCGGCCCGACCAGAATCGCAAGGATAATGACGATCAAATACGGGCCGATCCAGCCCCAGGATGTGGTCATGTGTTGGTAGTCGTGCGTAGTTGTTCCTCAGTGTAACCGAAGGTCTTGGAGTGTCAACGAAACGAGGGAATAGTGCACCCTGGAGACAGGGGAGGGATTGGTCCCGGAGACGGCGATGCGGTGATCGCCGGGCGACCGCCGGAAGATCAGTTCGAGGTTGCGGCGTTTCTGAGCGGATCGAGCAGTTTCTCGGACACCTTCAATTGACCCCGGCCGATGCCCACCTCGATATCCGGCTTGGTGACGCCGTGGAAATCGCTTCCCCCGGTGACGAGGAGGTCGCACTGCTTGGCCAGCTCAAGGTACTCGGTGGTTTGACTGGGCGTGTGGGTGCTGTAGTGCACCTCGATGCCTCCCAGTCCGGCGGCCTTCAGGTCTCGGACCAGGGTCCGCAAGCCGTCGGCGGATGTTCTCACCCACGTGGGATGCGCCAGCACCGGTACGCCGCCGGCCTCACGAATCCATCGCACAGCCTCGGCCGGTTCCGGTAACTCACGATCGACAAAGGCCGGGCGGCCGTTGGCCAGATAGCGGTCGAAGGCTTCCTTGGCCGACGTGACGAATTTTTTTTCCATCAAGAGCCGGGCGATGTGGGGGCGGCCCACCGATTCGGTGCCGGCCAGTGCCCGCACTTCCTCATACGTAATCGGGATGCCCAGCTCGTTGAGGCGTTGGACGATCCTCGGATTGCGCGTGTGGCGGCTGTCCCGCAAGGTGCCGAGACGTTGGGCCAGCAGCGGATCGGTCCAGTTCAGGAAATAGCCGAGGATATGGAGTTCGCTCTCGCCAAGGCGCGAACTGATTTCGACGCCGGGGACGACTTCGATCCCGAGTTCGGCTCCGATGGCCGTGGCTTCCGCAATCCCCTCGACAATGTCGTGGTCGGTGATCGCGAGTGCCGTCACGCCGGCCTGCTTGGCAAAGGCCATCACGTCTCGGGTGGAAAAGCTGCCGTCCGAATGGGTGGTATGGAGGTGAAGGTCGATGCGGCTCATCGTAGTAGTTCAGGCCCCGCTTTCTGCGCGACCAAGCGCGCGGTGTAGCATGGCCCGCTGCCATGGCCCCCGTCATGTTCGCCCTCGTCGTAATGGAGCACGCGAAGCGGGGCGGTCAATCGGAGGAGTTCGTTCTGCGCCAGACAGAATTCCCATCGGCGCGGATGCTGGTGACGGAAGTAATTCTCGATGCTGAAGGTTTCGTAGAGCAAGATGCCGTTCGGTTTCAGCGCGTCGATCAGCACGGGAAAGAGGGGACGATGCAGGTAAAAAAAGACGACGATGGCATCATAACATTCCCGGCCCAGGCTCGGGGGATGGTCGGGCTTTTCTTCCAAATCCAGGACCCGCGTCGTGAGGCCGGAGAGCTGCCGCTCCTCGGCGGCCTCTTTCAGCGCCGTCAGTGCGAGACTGTCTCGATCAATGGCTTCGACTTCCATGCCATGGGCCAGCAGATGCAGGGCATGGCGACCACGGCCTGCCGCGACATCCAGGACCCGCCCTTTGGGGAGGCGCCCAAGCTGCTGCGTCAGGAACGGTGCGGGGCTCGGTCCTGCCTGCTGCGCGGTGCGAGTCCGTTCGAAGCGAACACCCACTGAGCCGGCGACCATCGCCAACGGCGCGTGGAGTTTTCGGATCCAGAGCTGCACCCGGTCGACCGGGAATTCAGCGAAGAGCATCCCGACCAGTTGCTCCGCGAGAGTTTCCAGGAGCCGACAGGTCAATGAGCCACTGAGCGCCACGAGACGTTCCGCAACCCGGGCATAGTCGATCGTCTCATCGAGGCGATCCGAGAGGCCGGCGGCGTCGACCGCCGCTTCCATCTCCACATCGATCGCGATCAATTGCGGTGTGCGGCGCTCTTCTTCCGTGACGCCGCAGCGGCCGTAACACTCCAGGCGTTCGATGATGATGCGCGGTGCCATGGCGGCATTGTCGTGGATGGGCTTTCGGACTGTCAAGCAAGACGGGAGCGGGCCCGCCTACCAGCGGGCGGCAAGACGTTTGGCGAGTCCATTCGCCGGCGAGAGCGCACGGCGGATCGAGGAAAGAACCGTTGAGGGGATAGGGATGTTCATGATCTGCTGCAGGAGGCGAGCGGCGGTCAATCGCAGCAGCACTGCCGCTTGTGCGACGGTCGGTTCATCGCCGCGCCCAAGGCGCAGCAGTTTCAATTCGGCTGTATAGACCGCGCGGCGCCGCCAGGTGGCCTGAATGGCGACCGCGGCCACGATGGTGAGGAGCAAGGGATTCGGAGGCATGGAGAACAACCATCGCCACCATTCATAGAGAGCCAGGGCACCGAGACACATCGGCAGCGAGAGGACATCGCCCCATGCCGACTGGAGACGCCGGATCTGTTCGTCCACGGATTGTCCGGTGAGCCGCCGTGGAGTCAGTTGCAGGGGAGTGCGACGGTTTTTCGAACCGAATAATCGCGCGGGCAGAAACATTCCAGATCCCTCCTGTCGTGAACCAGCTCACGTACAGCAGGTATTGTATGGCAGGTCGGTTGATCGGAATAGCAAAGACAGAATTTCTGCAGCCGTCCCGGCCGTTGTATCCAGGTACCTCCTAGCAATGTGTTGCCAAACGGTATGACGACCCCCGAACTGAAGGTGCTCCTATACACGAAGACAGAACCGAAATGCCCCGCAGGCAGTTACGAAAGACCGTTCAGCAAGGCCGCAGCCATGCGAAGAGGCGAGGCGGCAGTGTCCTGCGAGAACGCCGCTGGCGGACTGTATCAACAGCCTGCTATCGGTCTGCCCGTCCGCCGAGTGTGAGCACCAGGTACGGCGTGAGGTAATAACACACGACTGAAATCATCACGCCCGCCGCGGCGCCGATTAACCCGCGCACATAGACGCCGAAGAACGGGAGCAGGAACACGAGCAGGATCATCGCCACTGCGATGCGCGTATGCCGTTCATAGAAGGCGGTGCGTCTCGCCGGAGTGAGCGAGTCGGAGAAAGAGAAGGGAGGTTGCCTTGCCATGAGATTGCGCCTATTCCTTTTTTGCCGGATTGCGTGTAAGAACGTGCATCCCCGACATCCACGGGGCCTATTCATTTAACACGGGAGGCTGGGTATGGCGAAGGGCATGCAGCAGAAAAAGGCGACGAAGAAGAAGCCGGCGAAGACGATGATGGAAAAGCGCGCGGAAAAAAACGCGAAGAAGGGCCGCTGATCGGGTTTCGTTCCCGCCTCATCGCCGCCCGATGATGGCGCTTACTTGTATGCCCGGAGGGGCGCCGAACCGCACGCCCTTCCGGTCACCCAGGCGGCCCACCGTTCTCCGGCGCCCGCCTCAACGCAACTTCTGCAGGACCCCCTCCGCGACGACGGCGTCCGGATCGCCTCCGACCATCAAGTCTTTATCGCCGAAGTGAGATGTCGAACTGGTGGTCACCCGCATCTTCAGGCCGCCGGGGACAAGGGCATACTCGAATAGCGCCGCTTCCTGCCGCTGATCCAGATAGCCTTGGCTTGCCCGCTCGAAAGAGCCGACGATCCCGACCGACAATCGCCCCTGCCCCTGCTCGACACGCTTCACGACCATTCGTTGCACGCCGCCTCCCGGCGGAACGTATTCCACCGTTTGACCGACCTGCGACAGCTCCACTTGCCGCGTCAGCCCCTTGTTGTTGGTGTACGAGTAGAGGGGAAAGCCCTGCGGACTGAAGTCGATCTGCACTTCGGCCTGGCTGCCGTCGGCACTGCTGAGCAGCCCTTTCCATGCGCCGGTCAGGTCCGCCGCTTCACTGGCGTTCGACAAGAACAGTCCTATGACCATCGCTGCCATGCCGACAAGGAACGTTGTCTTCATCACTCTCCCCTCCCGGTGATGGGGCACATTCGCCAAGGTCGTCACACCGTGAAGGGTCGCTGGCGCACGAAACGCGCGGCCGCCCCGAGGGTGAAGAGATTCGGAGACTGGCTGGCCGGCAATCCCGCCTTGATGGCGGCGTGAAACTTGGCGTAGTTCCCGCTGTAGTTGCCATGGTTCCAGACCCTCAGCACCTGTTCGGTGAACGCGCCGTTCTGCTCGCCGTCCATGGAGGTCTGGTTATCCTGGCAGCCTGAGATGAGAAGCACCGATGCCTTGAAGTCTTTCGCGATAGCCGTCAAGCGCGGACTCACGGCCAGTTGGGCGAGCACGCTATCCGGATCTGCCACAGAAGCCTTGCCGGCCGCTTTGGCGACGTTTTTCTGCAAGGCGTCGTAAAACTGCTGGTGCTCGCGATAGGTGCGGAGGCCGACGGAGATCGGCATCATCTTCGAGCGCCTGACCGATGTGTTGGGATCGAATTGCGGGGGCCTGTTGCGGGTGACGGTGCCGCTATGGCAGCTGTCGGAGAACACCAGAATGCGCACGCCCGCCGCGAAGCGGCTCAATTCGAAGTACAACTCATCGTCGATCAGCTGGCCGTCGTACAGGCACCAGGTTTCGTCCTGCTTGTCCGCTTCCTCACCGGTGACGTCGGGGACCTGTCCGCCGTGGCCCGAATAGGTCAGAAAAAAGAGATCGCCTTTCCGCAGTGTCTTTGCGGCCTTGCGCATGGCCGCCAGGGTTTTGGCGCGTGTTCCCTTCTTGGTCAGCAGCACGGTGGATTTCATGCCGCGCGAAGCGGCGATCGCCGCCATGTCCTTGGCATCGAACTCACAGGCTGCGAGGTCGCCGCTCCAGCCACCGTAGGCGGCGGGGCTCACGGCGTTCAGGCCGATGTGCAGGGAGAGGCCCTTCGGTTTGCTGCTGGATGACGATGTGGTCTTGGCCATACGTACCTCCTTGGTCGGCGAGGATGGGTGAGTATAAAAAGTTCGATGATCAAAAAGATGGCGGTACGGTAATCGTTACGCGGGAATCTGTCAACGGACCGCGCCGGTAAATACTGGTATTTCAACCGATCGGAGTAGGGGAACACCGCATCTTCCTCTGCATACTTCGCATCCTCCAACCGGACGTACCGGCCCGCGCCCGATCGGCAGGAGTTACTCAAGCTCGTCCGGATAAGCCGCGTGTCTTCCCCCCTCCACGAGATACGCTTCACGAACGACGAGAGACGATTGTTTTTTTCTCCTGTGACCCCGGATGTCACACCACGGTGTTAGGGTGGCGGAGCTACGACGAAGAGCCGATGGCGTATGGCGGATGGTTTGAGGGGGGAGACAGCGACGCGGTGCTCGGGCCTCCCCGGAAGGGTCAATGCTCAGTGCTCAATGTTCAATCGAACATTGAGCCGCAATACGAGCACGTTTCACGAGAGAAGCCCTAGGCATTTGCCTAGCCGGAACACGCCCATTTCTCACGGGACGGGCGACCTCGTTCTTGCTACAGTGTGCTGCGATTTGGAGGAACCATGGCGGGCAATGACGAAGCGCAGATCAGGTGCCGGTTCGAATTCGCCTGTCCGCAGCAACGGAGCCGGCTGCAGCCGACGGAGAAGGAAGACGTGCGGCATTGTGCCGAATGCAACCGCGACGTGCACCTCACCCTTACGGAGGCAGATGTGCGGCAACACAGCGACGAAGGCCGGTGCATCGCGGTGCCGGTGAGTAGGGAGCGGGGAGAATCACGGGCCGAGGAGCGCGAGTATGTCGTCGGCATGGTCGAGACTCCGTACAGATCGGAATGACAGGGAGGCGTGCCGGTCATATGAGACAGACCAGGCAATGGAAGTAGGGATAAGGAAGAGCAGCCATGCACGAACAGACGATGAATCGTCGAATGCTGGGCAAGGCCGTAGTGGCCATGGGATTGCTCACAATAGCTCATCCGCTCAAGCCGCTCGTAGCGGCGGAGGCACCTGAACCTGAGAAGCCCGGCAAGCCACCGGACCCATTGCATCAAACCAAACCACGATTCGTCGTCTGTGCCTGCCGGCCTCGACTCCCGAACGGCGGCGTGACGTTTCTGAAGAAGAGGCAGCCCTATGGATAAGGCCTTGTCCCAACAGGTGAAAGTTCATTCACCAGTCCCACTGAATCACTATCTCGCTCACGTGCGCCAGAATCCCGATGGATCATTCGTGATCCATGACTTGGACGCACATCTGCACGGAGTCGCTCGCCTGTCTGAAGAATTTGCATCGACTTTCGGTAGTGCTGACTGGGGGAACCTGGCAGGCCTGTGGCATGACCTCGGGAAATATTCCTCGGCCTTCCAAAACTATATCGCGCATGGTAGCGGGTTTGATCCAGATGCTCACATCGAGGGTGGCAAGGGTCGAGTCAATCACTCCTCTGCGGGAGCTCTTCATGCTGTCGAGAAACTCGGTGGTAAGGGGCGACTCTTGGCATATCTCATCGCAGGACATCACGCTGGATTGCCGGACTGGCACCCGGACGAGCATGCCCTCTCATCGTTGTCTCAACGGCTGGAGGATAGGCAACATCTGCAGGCTATTTCAAGCGTGACTATTCCCGCGGACGTACTTCATCCTGCCGTCACTCCAGCCACCAAGCCACTTGGCGGCGAACCAGGTCTCGCGCTCTGGTTGCGTATGCTGTTTTCTTGCCTCGTTGATGGAGACTTTCTCGATACAGAGCAGTTCATGGAGGGAGGGAAAGCGCAGCCTCGCGGGTCATTTTCTTCCATCGAACAGCTTCTGGAGAAATTTGACGAGCGGATGACAAGGCTCACCGTCGAGGCCAAGCCAACGACTGTGAATCGCGTGCGCGCTGAAGTGCTGCGCCAGTGCCGCGAGCGAGCGTCCGACGAACCGGGGCTCTTTTCGCTTACGGTTCCGACCGGTGGCGGCAAGACACTTTCCGGCCTGGCTTTCGCGCTTACGCACGCGGTTCGTCATCAGAAGCGGCGCATCATTTACGTCATTCCTTACACCAGTATCATCGAGCAAACAGCAGGGATCTTTCGAGACATCTTTGGTGACAACGTCGTTGAGCACCACAGCAACCTCGATCCCGAAAAGGAAACTGCGAAAAGCCGCCTCGCAACGGAGAATTGGGATGCATCCATAATCGTCACAACCAACGTTCAGTTTTTCGAGTCACTGTTCGCTGCACGGACGTCAAGCTGTCGCAAACTTCACAACATCGTGAATAGTGTTGTGGTATTGGATGAAGCGCAACTGCTCAGTCCCGAGTTCCTGCAACCGATCATGGATGCCATGAATCTGTTATCTCGGCACTATGGTGTTACGTTCGTACTTTCTACGGCCACTCAGCCAGCGTTGAATTCACGAGAAGGCTTTGGTTGGAAATTCAAGGGTCTGGATGGCGTGCATGAAATCATGACTGATCCGGATGCGTTGTATCGCGACCTTACTCGGGTGAAGGTCGAGATGCCTCGTGATTTCCATGCCCGTCGAGGATGGGACGAAATTGCTATCGAGCTTAAAACTCATGAATCGGTGCTCGCTGTCGTTAACACCAGGCGTGATTGTCGCGAGCTTCATAGGCTTATGCCGGAGGACACGATCCATTTGTCTGGCTCCATGTGCGGAGAGCATCGATCGCGAGTGATCGGCGGCATTCGAGGACGACTGAACAAGAAAGTCCTTACCCGAGTGGTCAGCACCCAACTCGTTGAGGCGGGTGTCGACATCGACTTCCCTGTTGTCTATCGTGCGCTGTCTGGGTTGGATTCCATCGCCCAGGCAGCCGGTCGCTGTAACCGGGAAGGGGCGTTAGACCTTGGCAAGGTTGTTGTGTTTGTCCCTCCTAAGTGTTCACCTCCGGGTACACTCCGCCGTGCCGAACAAACCACCGTTAGTCTGTTGAGTGGCAGCGAGAGTGATCCCATGGCGAGGGAATTGTTCACCCGTTATTTTGAGCAGTTCTATGGGAAGGTAGAATCGCTCGATAAGCACGGCATCGCTGACTTGCTGCTGAGAGACGCCCGGGAGCTAAAAATCCAATTCCGCACCGCTGCCGAGAAGTTCCAACTGATCGACGACGTAGAAAGCCGAGCCATCTTTGTCTGGTATGGCGAAAGCCAAGTCCTGATCGGAAGACTCAAGAAGGATGGGCCGGAACGATGGCTCATGCGTAAGCTGCAACGATATAGCGTGAACTTGCCTCGCCGAGTAGTGGACAAGTTAATCCAATCTGGCGAAGTCCAAGAGGTCTGGCCGGGAATCTTCGCACAGGCGGTAAGCACTCTATATGACGATAACCTCGGCGTGACCGTGGGCGACGCACTAAACGCGGAACAACTGATTGTGTGAGGGACTGTATGGCCAAAACTTACTGTCTTGAAGTATCCGGCGACTTTGCCTGCTTTACACGACCCGAGATGAAGGTCGAGCGCGTTTCCTACGACGTGATGACACCGTCTGCCGCGCGAGCGGTATTCGAGGCGATTGTCTGGAAGCCTGCCATCCGCTGGCGAGTGACCAAGATCGAAGTGTTGAAGGCCATCAAATGGATTAGCGTACGACGCAACGAGGTCGGGGCCGTAGTCTCGACCAGGAACGTTCAGACTGCTATGAGCGCGGGCTCCGGCGACTTAGGGCTCTACGTTGAGGATCAGCGCCAACAGCGTGCGGGACTGTTTCTCCGTGATGCAGCCTACCGCATCCATGCTTACTTTGAACTTCGTGATCCCAGTTTTCATAGGCCTCATTTCTCACATCTTTCCAAAGTTCCGGTCAATCGCGAGGAAGCCGATCTGCTGGCACTGCCCGATAACAATGCTACGAAATTCATGAGCATGTTCGAACGCCGGGCCTCACGTGGCCAATGTGTCAACCAACCGTTTCTTGGTTGCCGCGAGTTCGCCTGCTCGTTCCGGCTGATAGGAGACCCAAAGATGGAGCCGCATCCGATCAAAGATACGAAGGAGCTGGGTTGGATGCTCTACGACTTGGATTACAGTGATCCCACCAATCCTCAGCCGCGTTTCTTCAAGGCTCGATTAGAGAACGGAGTTGTTACAGTGCCTGCCTGGGAAAGCGAGGAGGTGCGGGGATGATACTCCAATCATTGCATGACTATTACCAACGTAAGTCAGATTTGCCTCGCGAAGGGTTCGAGGAAAAAGAGATACCTTTCATCATTGAGCTCGATAGGAATGGTGTAGCGGTTCAGATTGAAGATACGCGCACTCAGAATGGAAAAAAGAAAAGGGCGAAGCACTATCGAATCCCACAAGGAGCGAAGAAGTCAGTCAATGTGGCGGCCAATCTCCTTTGGGGTAATGCTGAATATGTTTTTGGTTTGCCGGACTCAAAAAAGCTTGGAGAGCAACAGAGCAAGGGGAAAGAACTTGAATATGAAGCTCGCCTAAAGGAGATGCGGGGGGCATTTATTGAGGAGATTGCGTCTCTTCCACCACCATGTCAGACAGACCCAGGCATTCAGGCTGTCCTGAAGTTCTGTGAGCAGCCCAACTTTACTGATCTTTCGCGATTCAGTGAAATATGGAAAGACCTGCAAGGAAGTAACCAGAACATTACATTTCGCCTCCAGGGCGATACAGACCTTGTCTGTCAACGACGGGTCGTAATTGAGGCGGTGTCGAAATTCGTTACTGCGGCGGCCGACAGCGGTTTCTGTCTAATCACGGGAGATTCTGACGAAGTCGAGCGCTTACACCCTACCATTAAGGGCGTATGGGGGGCACAAACGTCTGGGGCCAACATAGTCTCTTTCAATCTCCCGGCTTTCAATTCGTGGGGGAAGGAACAGGGTGCGAATGCGCCAGTAGGGAAGCACTCTGCTTTCGCGTATACCACGGCACTCAATTCTCTATTATCGAAGGACAGTAAGCAGCGCCTCCAGGTTGGTGACGCCTCTACTATATTCTGGGCTGACATGCCGAGCCCGCTCGAAGATCAGTTTGCCGACATCTTCTCCGAACCGCCCAAGGACGATCCCGATCGCAACGCCCGAGCGATTAAGTCTCTTTATGAGGCGCCCCGGGTTGGGGTCGCGCCGGTCAAGGACAATCAGACTCGTTTTTTTGTGCTTGGGCTGGGCCCCAATGCGGCCCGAATTGCCATCCGCTTCTGGCATACAGGAACCGTGGCGGAGCTGGCAAAAACTATTCAACAGCACTTTGACGATTTGGAGCTCATTCGACCAGAGTTCGACAAGCCGTATCTTTCTGTATTCCGACTCCTGCTTGCGTCTGCAGTGCAAGGCAAGAGTGAAAATATCCCTCCGAGCCTTGGCGCCGAGGTAATGAACGCTGTCCTGACGGGTAATCCTTATCCTGCAACGCTGCTAAATGGGGTTATTCGTCGCATACGCGCGGAACAATCAAAACGCGACGAGCGCACGGGGAAGATAGTCCAAAACGTCACACATGCTCGTGCTGCATTAGTCAAGGCCTGCCTCAATAGGCAACGGCGCTTCTCTAAGATGGCGGAAAAGGAGGTTACCGTGTCACTCGATTCCACTAACTACAATTCTGGGTATCGCCTGGGTCGCCTGTTTGCGGTCCTCGAAAAGACTCAGGAAGAAGCGAATCCTGGAATAAACAGCACCATCCGTGAGCGCTTCTATGGTTCTGCGTCTGCCACACCGGTGACTGTATTCCCTACGCTGATGAAATTAAAGAACCATCACCTCGCCAAACTTGAAAACCCAGGACGAAAAGTAAATTTGGAGCGGCTGGTGGGAGAAATTGTGGGGGAATTGAAAGACTTCCCAGCTCATTTAAGCCTTGCGGACCAGGGGCGCTTTGCTATCGGGTATTACCATCAACGCCAAGCCTTTTTCTCGAAAAACACCGCAACCCAACAGGGAGAGTAACCATGGCCATTCAGAATCGCTTCGACTTCGTACTGCTATTTGATGTGAAAGACGGTAACCCCAATGGAGACCCTGATGCCGGCAACTTGCCCCGGTTGGATGCGGAAACAGGACGAGGACTGGTGACGGATGTATGTCTCAAGCGAAAGATTCGAAATTACGTTGCTATGACCAAAGACCAATCAGAATTAGCTGAGAATCTGACTGTGGGAAAACAGCGCTTTGAGATTTACGTGAAGGAAAAAGCCATTCTTAACAATCAGCACAAGCGTGCTTATGTGGCGATTGGTCGCAAGGATGCGATTGAGGGGGAAGAGAAAAAACGCAAAGGTGGCGATGCAGTCGTGGAAGCACAAGCGTGGATGTGTGCCAACTTCTTCGACGTGCGTACTTTTGGAGCGGTCATGTCCTTGGGAGTCAACTGCGGCCAGGTGCGTGGCCCTGTGCAGCTCACCTTCGCTCGTTCCGTCGATCCGATTGTGACTTCCGAACATTCGATTACCCGAATGGCTGTTGCCACAGAGGCCGAGGCTGAAAAGCAGCAGGGCGACAATCGGACAATGGGGCGAAAGTTTACCGTTCCTTATGGACTATACATGGCCCATGGGTTTGTGTCGTCGTTCCTGGCCAAACAAACGAAGTTTTCTGGTGAGGATCTTGAGCTTTTATGGGAGTCGCTCGGTTCTATGTTCGAACACGACCGCTCTGCTGCTCGTGGTGAGATGAACACACGAGGGCTTTATATCTTTAAACATGATTCCGAACTCGGCAGCGCACCTGCGCACAAGCTGTTCGACCTCATCAAAGTCAAACGGTCAAATGGTAGCGATACTCCGCCAAGAAGCTTTAGCGATTATTCCGTGACGACGCCCAATTGTGGCCCGGTCGAAGGTTTTACAGGCGTGACGTTCATCCCAAAAGTTGGGTGACTATGGCAGAAGACGACGACCCCATCATGATCTCCGCCTTGGAGCACTGGAGTTATTGTCCGCGCCAGTGTGCGCTGATCCATGTCGAGCAGACGTTCGATGAAAATCTCTACACGCTGCGCGGACAGGCGGTGCACAAGCGGGTGGATGAGCCCGAATCAGAAACCGTCGATGGGGTGCGCGTGGAGCGGGCTGTTCCGCTCTGGTCGAAGCGACTCGGATTGATCGGCAGAGCCGATGTGGTGGAGTTTCATGGTGATGTGCCGTACCCGGTGGAATACAAACACGGCCCCCGTCGAGAGCAAGAACATGATGACCTTCAATTGTGTGCTCAAGCGATCTGCCTAGAGGAGATGACCGGAAAGGCCGTGCCGCGCGGTGCGATTTATCACCATAGTTCGCGGCGGCGGAGAGAAGTTGCCTTCACAGCGGATTTGCGCGACCGAGTCGCCGAGGTCGTGACGCACATCCGCTCCATGATACAGGCTAAAACTATTCCACCGCCCGTGAACGATGCGCGGTGTAAACATTGCTCGCTGATCGAAGCCTGTATGCCGTCGGTCATCGGCGAGCAGCAGCGAGCGGCGGCGCTGGTCCGCACGTTGTTTGTCGTGGCTGAACCGAAGTGAGCCGATCATGCATCAATTACTCAACACGCTGTATCTCACGACCGAAGGGGCCTATCTCCGGCTTGATCATGACACCCTTCGGGTCGAGGTCGAGCGGGAGACGAAGCTGCAAGTGCCGATCCATCATCTGGGCGGCATCGTCTGTTTTGGCGACGTGCTGGTAAGTCCAGCGGCGCTGGCGCGTTGTGCCCAAGACGGCCGATTCGTCGTATTTCTCGATCGTAATGGACGATTTCAAGCGCGCGTAGAAGGGCCGATCTCCGGCAACGTGTTATTGCGTTGCGCACAACATGCAGCCATCGGCAATGCCGATAGAACGCTGACAATCGCTCGTCATGTAGTCGGTGGAAAAATTCAGAATAGCCGCCAGATCGTCTTGCGCGCGGCTCGTGACACCGACGACCCAGGTGACGGCGAGGCGCTGCGGCAGACGGCCGAGTCGCTGGCGAACGTACTGGGTCGCGTGCCGCTCGCGGAGGACCTGGACTACCTGAGAGGCTTGGAAGGCGAGGCCGCGAGAAAATACTTCGCCACATTCGACCGGATGGTCCGTGAAGACCGCGCAACGTTTACGCTGAATGGTCGAAACCGGCGTCCTCCGATCGACCCGGTCAATGCGCTGCTTTCCTTTCTCTACGCCCTCCTGATGAACGATTGTGTGGCGGCGCTGGAAGGCGTGGGCCTTGATCCGCAGATGGGATTTCTGCATGCCCTGCGTCCAGGCCGAGCAGCCTTGGCCTTAGACCTGATGGAAGAGTTGCGGAGTGTCTTTGCCGATCGACTGGCGCTCACGTTGATCAATCGAAAGCAGGTGGCAGGCAGCCAGTTTCACGCTCGACCTGGCGGGGCAGTGCATCTGGAGGATGCCGCCCGCAAAGAGGTGATCGTGGCCTATCAAAAACGTAAGCAAGAAGAAATCACACACCCGGTCTTGGATCAAAAGATGCCGTTAGGTTTGGTCCCACACGTGCAAGCACGGTTACTGGCCCGCGTGCTGCGCGGAGACCTGGAGGCCTATCCGCCGTTTCTCTACCGGTAGGAGGGTGACATGAATGTGTTGATCGCCTATGACGTGGCGACGGAATCAACAGGAGGGCGACGGCGCCTACGGAAGGTGGCGCAAGCGTGCCAGGATTTCGGACAACGCGTACAGAAATCGGTGTTCGAATGCGCGGTCAATGAGATGCAATTTGAAGAACTCGTCCGGCGCCTTGTCGAGATTATCGATGAGAAGGAAGATAGTTTGCGGGTGTATCGGTTAGTAGAACCCAAAGAAAAGTATGTGCAGGTGTTCGGTGTGGACACCTCAGTTGATTTTGGCGAGCCATTAATTTTGTGAACGCGAACCCCCAGTGCTGACGAATACCGCGTGGGATCGCGTAGACGAGAACATCACGAATTGAAAGGAGATTTCATCAGGTGACACCAAACCATTGTCACCATCCCCAGGTGATTCCGATAGGTTCGCGCCGACATCAGGCAAACCTCTCGGGAAATCATGGGTTTTTGTTAGCGCTGTAGCGCCCTTCCTTCGGGAAGGGCGAGGATTGAAACAGGTGATCGCGCAGCAGGAATACCTCAAGCCCGAGTAGCGCCCTTCCTTCGGGAAGGGCGAGGATTGAAACAGTTCACCGGTAACGATATTGTCGGGCCGAGTGGGGTAGCGCCCTTCCTTCGGGAAGGGCGAGGATTGAAACATGGCTGACGCCTCCGCCACGTTTCGACTTGGGGCGTAGCGCCCTTCCTTCGGGAAGGGCGAGGATTGAAACTCCCGACACGACTCGGGGACCCCGCTCTACTGGGCGTAGCGCCCTTCCTTCGGGAAGGGCGAGGATTGAAACATGCCCACAGCGCAGGCAGGTATAGCATGAGATTTGTAGCGCCCTTCCTTCGGGAAGGGCGAGGATTGAAACAATGTTCAACTTGGCGTCAAATTCTTTTTTGAGCGTAGCGCCCTTCCTTCGGGAAGGGCGAGGATTGAAACGGCAAAAAATCTCCCAGGACGCGCCCGTATTTGTAGCGCCCTTCCTTCGGGAAGGGCGAGGATTGAAACGAATTGCCCGAGTTCAACG
>WBZN01000182.1_pt1 | contig 84666 bp, 95 predicted proteins | sample 5204281 | NCBI WGS metagenome assembly WBZN01 (sample SAMN12344347, study PRJNA552823) | activated sludge metagenome | biome: Activated sludge suspended growth; feature: Nitrification reactor; material: Wastewater; isolation source: activated sludge from nitrification reactor of wastewater... | reverse complement strand
AAGTGACTATCAACGGATACACCTACACTTACAATATCAATCAGCTCTCAAAGCCAATTTCGTGCTTGAACAATATTTGTGCTGGTGATTCGGTTACTACAAGTGACCATCTCAATGCTACTGTTAAACAAGTGTTTCCTGATGGTGTCGTGAAAGTGACTATCAACGGATACACCTACACTTATAATATCAGTCAGCTCGCTCTTTACAAAAAATGTAGCCAATCTGGTGGAACTAGCTGTCGGCAATAACAGAATTAAGCCCGTCTTCACTGATGGGCTTTTTTATGAACCTTTTTTCTCTTCTCGTTTTCTTCTCTCTTCATCAAGCTCAACAATTTTAGGGACATAATTTCGCCCGATATTCGCAAGGGCTTCGGTTTTTCCTTTAAGTTCGGTCCCCGCTAACCCTACATAGAACATGGTCGTCTTAATATCCTGATGTCCTACAATTTCTTGAACATATATCGCTGAACAGCCACTTCTTAAAAGCTGGGTGATAAAAAAGGCACGAAGGGCATGGAACTTCGTTTTCTTAACCCCACATTCATCTTGGAATCGGTTAAGGATTTTAGCTTGAAGTCCTTTTTCCCACCGATTCAATCTCGGAAAAACCCATTCATCGGTAGACTTCAATTTAAGCTCTTCAAGAACTACCTTCACAGTTGAATTCAATGGAACTCTTCGCTCTTCTTTGTTTTTTGGTGGTTTCAATGAACCACTTTTAAAGTCATAAGATTTTCGGACAATAATTTCATCAGTGGAAAATTCAACATCGTCCCAACGAAGACCATACAGCTCGCCCGAACGAAGTCCGCAATGTATTGCTGTCTGGTAGACATTGAACCAATAGTTATTTTTAACTTTCACATGGTTCAGTAGCTTTTCAACTTCTTCAACATTCATGACTTTTGGATATTTTCGCTTTTCATCATTCTTAAAATAAATCCCTGTCGCTGGGTTGACTTTGATTCTTCCGAATTCAAGAAGGTGATATTCAAAAACCTGACGAAGATATTTCAGAACATTCTTTTTAGTCGCAACAGAGTTATTTTTTAAATCTTCGTGGAACTCACCACGAACAAGAGCTTCAATTTTACTTCGGCTGATTTCGGTGATGTTAATGTCATTAATTTCATCGCAGTATTTATTCAAAGTATCTCGGCGGTTTTCAAAGGTGGTTCGTGAAACCAATCCATTATTCGCTCTGTTTTCTAGATATGTCAGATACATTTCAAGAGCTTCATTAAAGGGAATGTCGCCACCTTTTTTCTTCAATTCAAATTTCGCTAATTCATCTTCAAGTTCCCGCCGAACCTTTCGGGCTTTCATAATTCCCTGAACAGAATTTCGTCTTCGCTGAAATTGTTGTCCATCTATGGTTCGCCATACCCGAACATCATAAAAATCAGGTTTATTGGTTGTATAAATCCCATGCTCTAAAAAGTTTGGATTTTGTGGCTTACCCATGAAAATTCCTTTTCGTATCTATCGGCACTTCTTCGGATTTTCATGATGTCAGGACTTTGGTGGTGTCGGTGTTTCAAGATACTGTTTCACTAACGATTTAATCAAAAATTTTTGGTCTGGTTTCAGCTTCGGAAGAGCTTTAATGATGAATTCATCATCGGTTTCTTCTTTTTCAAATCTTCGGCACCTTTCATGAAAGGCATTCTTGCTGATGTCGTAGATTTTCAAAAGTCTATCTAAAAAATCAGTCTTCGGAATTTCAGCTCGTCCGTTTTCTAAAAAGCTGATGAATGAATCGGAACAGTCCATGAGCTTACCAACTTGAATCATGGACAACTTTCTTTCGGCTCTTAATTTTTTAAGCACATAGCATTCAGGAGTCATTTTCACTCTTGAACTTCGTCCATTTCGTTTCTTTTTAGTCTGTTCACTCATTCTAAAATCCACATTTAGTTACTACATACTTAGTAAAACACTATTAAAATCAGTATTTCAATGTCAGGTCGCCATTAAAAAGTAGTTGATAGTTTTAGTCAACTACTCGGGTTAAGCAGTTGAAGGGTGGTTAATAGGTGAGTAAATTAGTATACTAAATAGTTGATTTTATTAGTGAAGTATTGTCTCAGAACGAACATAGAGGCAAAGGAAGCCCCTACCGTTTAAAACGAAAATAGGGGTTCGGCAAATGGTGGAGGCGGGGGGAGTTTAACCCCAGTCCCAGAGCTATAACTAGCGGAAATTAGTCGATAAATCAAGACTTCTCCGAGTGAAAGCCACAGAAACTGACTACATGCTTAGTCCGTCATTCCGTGGGCTTGGTGAGGTGAGCTTTTGCGGTGAAACCGCGAGAGAAAAATCCGCAACTCCAAGCGAAGTCAGGTTGCTGGTGACTATGGGACGATGAGTGGGACGGCTGAGTTCCGACTTTGGCCCGTTAGGGCCGCACAGGTGCCTGTTGGGGCTTAGTCTAAAAGAGAGCCGAAAGCCTCGCTTACGGGCTTTTAGGCGGTTTATAGGGCTAAGGTATTGGGGTTGGCCGAGTGTATATGCGATTCGGTGGAAAATGACATTTTGTATTGAAAAATGTCATTTTCCACCGCATGCTTAAGGAATGAATTCACAGCAAGAATCAAAGCTCAAAAAGCTCGGCATTTTTAATCTAACCCAGGCCGAAGAAATGGGTCTCAGCCAGCAAAACCTCTCAAGGCTGGTGGCTGCACAAAAGCTGAAACGCGTGGGTCACGGAATCTATCTCCATCCCGAGGCCGAGCTTGATCAAGATGTAGGATTTCAAATCGCCTGCGCGAAGTTCGGACCTGAAGCTGCTATTGGAGGTCTTTCGGCACTCTTTCACTACAACCTCGCGGAGCAAGTTCCCGGGCATGTGTGGGTTATCGTCCCCGCCCAAAAGAGATCTAGCATTCACGGCTACAAATTCATCCGAACCAAAACCAAAATGGATCGCGGGATCGTGGATAAAAAGGGATATCGCATCGTCTCGATTGAACGAGCAATTCTAGAAGGACTTAAGTACATCACAAAAATTGGTGAACGAACCGCTCTCAAAGCAGCTCGAGATGCACTAGTAAAAAAACAAACAACGGAACTGAAGCTTGGGAAGGCCGCTAAAGAGCTTGGCCTTGAATCGGTGCTGGCAAAATATCTAGAGGTCATCATCCCATGACAACAAAATCAAAAGGCAGTTCGGTCCGCCAGAGGCTCACCGATCTCAGTCAAAAAATTCGTGCTCCTTATCAAAATCTTGAAACAGCTTTTATGATCGAACGACTTGTGGCGAGGTTGGTTGCAGATAAGAAGCTGGGCAAGCACCTCATCTTTAAAGGTGGATTTGTCGGGCTTCGAGTTTATGAATCCCATCGTTATACAGTTGATCTCGATGCCTTGTTGGTGAACGCGAAAATCGAGTCCACTTTGGATCTAGCAAAAGAAAAAGCTGAATCGGATTTAGATGATGGAGTCTGGTTCCGATTTGAAGACCAAATCGATCTTGCGACTCAAGGAGAATATGGTGGGATTCGTCAAGTCTATCGAGCTGGAATTGGCGAAGTATTAAAAGATCTGAAAAAAGCCCAAGTCGTTCATTTTGATTTGGGAATTGGCGACCCAGTAACTCCTGGCCCAAGGCAGATGGAAATGCCCACCCTTCTCTCAAAAAACGAAGACATCAGTTGGTCCGTATATCCTGTGGAAACAATCATCGCTGAGAAGCTTCATGCACTCATCACCCATGGAAATATCAATTCCCGTTCTAAAGATGTTCATGACCTTTCTGTTTTTCTTCCGACAGCCAATGCTAAAATTTTAGCCGAAGCATTGAAGCGATGCTTTGCCTTCAGAAAAACGGAATGGCCTGAGAGCTTTTCTGCTTCCATCAAAAATATCGACACCAAAACTCTTGAGAGAGGCTGGCTTAGTGCTATCGCTTCAGTTTCCGAAGCTCCTCAATTCAGCGCTGCATTTAACTCAGTGGTGAACCATCTCACTGAGTTGGAAAGAAATTTTCCGTGAAGGAGTACACTGTGGAGAATGGGTTTAAACTATCGGCAGATCGTAACTTTACCGAGTCAGAGAAAAAATACGTCAATAGAATGGCGATCCTTCTCGCAGCCGAATCTGCACTCCCTGCTGAGTGGATTGAAGGCATTCTAAAAAAGACATTCCCGCCCGACTTGTCCTTCAAATCCAACGATCCGGACAAACTGTCGGTTGAGTTTCTTTACCGATTTAAACCATGCCTCTTTGAGGCAATGAAATGGCTTCCAGCCGATGAAGTCGACGAGCTTTTTTCTGAAGACCTCAATCAGCTGTTGATCATGGAAGAAAATTACGAGTCCCTGATCTCTGAAATCCCACTTCATGATTTTGAGTCACAAGAAAAGCTTTGGCCAAAGTTTAGAAAGTATCTCGACGACGAAACCCAAAATATCATCGAAACTGGATATCCCAAGAATCTATTCCCCGAAAGTTATTGGCTCCAAGAAGCTTTCACCGAGAGTTTCGTACCTCGTGACGAAAGAAGGCATCTCAGAGGTAACCTTGATGCCGATCTTACAGAAGCCTGGGCAGAGGGAGGCCGCATTTCCGCCCGATTGAATCAATTTAATGATGGCTGTATATCTAAAGACTTTTTGGTGAAGCATCTGCATCGAAGTTACGGCATGTCTCAGCGAGAGCTGCTCGAAAAGCCTTGGATGATTGGCGCTGACCAGTCTCTGTTCGACCTACGAGAAAGGCTGAAGCAAAGTCTGGCTCCATTCGTAGCAAAACTATACCCCCTGAAGGATCTGCATAAATATTTAAAGCAGCATCAAATCGCTGTATCCACGGACTTGGAGTCGAAGGATAAAGAGTTGCGCTCAATTCTTCATTCATTCGCGCAAGATGCATTTCAAGTTTTCGTGCTCACGCATCGAGGTCTAGATGAGCACAAAACTTTGCATAAAGTATGGGACCTTGTCGCAGCTCTCGATTACAAAGTTCTTGATCTCGTGTTCAATGGAAGACTTTCTTATTTTGGAGTTGATATCCCGTCTAGCGAGGTAAATCTATATCGCTGGGGGAAGCTCTTAATGGAGAGAATACTTAATGCTGCCTCTGTCTCTGCCGAACAAGCTCGATCCGAATTTTTAAAATACATTCGTGAAGCTTTGGAGCCGATGCTTTCGGACTTTAGAGATGAAGAAACTGGATATACAGACATTGTCGATTACTCTATCTACCAAGCGATTTATCTTTGCAGCTTGGATTCCGTAATGACGGCTTGTGGAAAATTCGGCAAAGCCAGGGAAGAGATGGCAAGACTTCGTTCAGGAGTGAAAAGAGATGCACATGGAGCACTTGAAAACACTTTTGAAAAACTTCGTGTAAGTCGTATCGATTTTTATAAGCAAACCTATTTGCGATTGTTGGCGGAAGAAGGAGTCGCCACTCCCGAAGAAAAGCCACAACCTGATCGCAAGATAGGATTCTCCCCAAATTATTCAGAGTATTATCCGAGCAATACCAAATTTAAGGTCATTAAATTTGTCTCGGATGAGCGCGCTGAAGCTGTGAGGCTTTTGCACGCGGCTTATCGCAGTGGGTCTCCTAGAGTTACAATCCCTGAATTGCTTCGACTACTTTTTGGAGTAGATCAGTCGGAAGCCATCATGAAAGAGCACGGTCCGAATGGTTGGCGACTTGAGAGAACTGTTTTTCGTAGTGAAGACTCGGCGATAAAATATGGAATGATTCGTCGAGGCGAAATGCTCGATGGAATCAGTACATATATGTTGGACTTCTCCTTTGAGCAAAGTTCGCCGGAAGAGATTCAAGCGGCGCTAGAAAAGCGAAAAGCTGAGAGGGAGCAACGAAAACAAGAACGAGAAGCTAAAGGATCTTTGCCGAAATCAAAAAAGCCGAAACACAACCATCCCTTTAGAGATCCATTCTCTTCCCAAGGTAAGAAGAAAAAACCCTAAAACTACACGCTAAAAGTGCGACTCAATAGAAGGCCTCGAGGAATACTCGGGGCTTTTTTCTTTTGGTTTCAACCACTTCCAACTTCAACTGTCTCCATTTAAGACAGTGGAGTTTAAGGCCTGATTCCCGTCCCAGTCGCTGTCCCAGTCAAAGCCAGAACCTGACTCCAACATGCGCGGCAATTCCGCCTCGCAAAAAAAGGAGTTAGAAAATGGCTACCAAAAAAGAAACTAAAGGCTCAGAAAAGCTACAGGCATCTGTAGCTGAAATCCCGGTCAAAATTGAAATCAATTTTGAGAGTGGGCTCATCACGGCTGAGCTGATTAAGGTTGTCCGTCCATCCGTAGGGAGAATCCAAACTTTACTGAAATCCCAAACACGGACCACTCTGCGAATTGCTGATGAATTGGCTGCCTTGCAAGCTCAGTTTCACTCATTTGCAGTAAAAAAGAAATCTACCAAGGAAGAAGCTGATGCGGCTTTCTCGGAGTTCGTTGAGCAAGTCTTCAACTTAAAGGCTTCAAGAGCCAAAGAGTATGTTCGTGTTGCTAATAAAGAATTAGTGCGAAGCCTTCAGCTTCCCATTTCACATCTTTGTGAGTTGGCCCGTGTTCCTGATGAATCCCTGAAGGAGCTTTTAGAAGATAACTCTGAAGAAAAGTTGCTTGAACTGAATTTCCGATCAGTTCAAGCCTTGGCAAACAAGTACAACGACAATGCTAGAAATAAAAAAGAAAATACTGCGGTAAGCACTTCTCAAAAATCTACTGAAAGTCTCGAAGAACCTGGAGATGGTTCATCTCCTAAGCAACTGCCGGTTGGAAATATAGCTCCTGAGAGAGAGCTTTCAATTCTATTTGAAAAAGAGACTGCAGAGTCATTGAAAGAGCAAGAAAGCTACGGCTCTAACTTGGTAGGCAACACTGCTATGGCCACGGCCCGGCTCCGCTCTGCTTTTGAGAATTTCACTGAAGCATTCCGTGGCACTCCTCTAACCTTTGAAGCCAAGACCCTCATTGCTGAAATTTCTGATTGGAAAGAACAAGAAAAACTTAACCGGAAGAAAGGATAATTTTATGAAGGACAAGAAAAAATCCAATCAGCCATTCACTCTTCATTTGGGAAACAATCTTGATGCATTGGCAAAGTATCCTGACCAATCCATCCATGCCGTTGTGATTGACGGACCCTACGGAATGAACTCCAAAGAATACAATGTCCAAGAGCTAGCTAAGCAATATCTGAAAGGAGAGAACTATCTGCTTGGAGGGAAGGGAATTGTGGGAATGGATTGGGACTCAGACCTTCCTACTCTTGCACTCGCAAAGGAACTTCTGCGGGTTCTAAAACCCGGAGGTTTCGTAGTGTGTTTTGCTGCGGCAAGAACCTATGACATCTTGGTGTTCACACTGAGATGGGCCGGGTTTCAAATCAAGGACCAATTAATCTGGGCCTATGCTTCCGGAGTTCCCAAGGGTCAATGGCTTGAAAATCAAGCGGAAGAAGTTGAAGGTCTTGCGGGATTAAACACATCCCTAAAGCCTGCGGTTGAACCAATAGTTTTAGCTCAGAAGCCAATACCTAAAGGTGTCTCCGTTCTAGAGAACTACGAGCAACATGGAACCGGAGCCTTAAACATTGGGGCTGTGCAAGTGACTCGTAAAGATGGGGAAACTCGCTATCCTGCAAATATCATCACGGATGGTAGCAAAGTCGTTGAAAAAGGATTTACCGGCGGAGACTCGAATTTCAATGCCTGCAGTCTTTCAATCCTAGACGAGCTGCTAAATCCAATTCTTTACTACTCTAAAGCTCAGGTCCGGGACCGTGAGTTTGGATTGGACAAACATGAGTCTGAAATACGGCGGAATGCACTCTTCAGCGGCAATGATACGGATTTCAAAAATATCCATCCAACAGTGAAGCCTTTGGCTCTGATGCGGCATCTAGTCCGATTGGTGTCTCGTCCGGGAGATATTGTAATGGACTGCTTTTTAGGAAGTGGCAGCACGGGCTGTGCCGCAATTCTCGAGAACCGTCGATTCATAGGAATGGAGTTAAATCAGGACTATTTCAGAGTGGCGGAAGCACGGATTCTCCGAACCGTTGAGTTGAAAGAAAAATTCAAAGTTTCCGACCCTGAGCAATTAACATTGCTTGCTGAATTAGAGGAAATTGAAACGGCAATGCAGAAAGTTGCGGACTCTGTGTTGAAAGATCCAAAGAATAAAGTTCATCACACTAAGCTTGGAACACTTGAAATTAAAAGAAAGGTTTGTCTTTCAAATCTCAAGAAATCCTATCCCATAGCCGCCTGAGACGGAAAATGACCCACATGATTTAAGGCCTCCGGATTAAAACCGGAGGCCTTTATTTTCTGGTGATTGCGTCGCTCTTACAGGCACCTGTACGGAAATAATCTTCATACCGTCCCAGTTACCGTCCCACTCGTAGAGCGATCCTAGTTCCAATCAAGGCAATTACTGACCTTGAGAAACTGAACAAAGGAGAAGCAAATGCCAAACTGGTGTTTTAATGAGGTTGAAATTAAAGGAACAAAGAAAGCGATTGAGAAGGTCGCGAAGCTAATGAAGCAAGTGGAAGAGACGGGAGATTTCTTTGAGCTAGTTTATCCTACGCCCGACGGTATCGGTGATCGCTACCCGCATTGGTATGACTGGCGAGTCAAATACTGGGGCACCAAATGGGACATCGATACGGAGTCTCTAGGCTTCACCGTTAATCAAACATCCGTCACAATGAGTTTCGACTCCGCATGGTCACCCCCTGTAGAATTCTTCGCTAAATTTTCCGAAATTTTTAAAGTAACGGTAGAAATTAGATTTCTTGAAGAAGGACGAGATTTTGCCGGGTGCTGCATATGCAAAGCAGGGAAAATCGTAAGTGAAGATGTCCGCCACGATGTAGATCGCGAAGACATTCTCTATTATGAACTCGACCCCGAAATGGTCATGGATGAGGACGAGGAGTAAGATCATGGCGAAGAAAAAAGTTTATAAATGGGAGCTGCATCTTCACTTCTTAAGTGAAGATGCTCAAAAAAAATTCCGACCGATCAATAACGAGGAATTTATATTTGATAGAGTTCTTCCTGTTCCATTGGCAATCCAAGTAGCCGCTAAAGCAGATCCGTCAAAGTACAAAGCTTGGCTTTACTTACATCACGGAACCGAGGACTTGATTGGAAAGGAAGCCACCATCGAGGTGGCTGATCCTACTGTGCTTGTCATTACATTCACCACTCAAACAACAATTTATCCAGCCAGATTCATAGATAGTCTTTCGAGGCACCATCCTATCTGGCAAATTCATTTAACAATTAATCCTCCTTTAGGATCAAAGGATTTGGAGTCTACAGGGATTTTTTCTACATCCTTTTACGGGTTACCTCATCCCGTCTTCGAGATTGAGGAAACAATTAAAATGTTAATTGATGAGATGGGTGACGAAGCAATCGATGAAGTTCAAACGCTCTATGCCGACTTTATTTGTCATTGCTCGTTATTTTGGGAGCGGGCTATTGAACGCGGCCTATACCGGCGGCTGCGATTGCAATTCCGTGAAAGACTGGGGGAAGTTTGCAAACGGATGGATTTACCAATTTTAGAGCACCAATTAGTAAAACTCGGAAAATGGGACTCTCGCCTGGAGGCCGACAAGCAAGGTAGGCCCCGTCCTTGGGAGATTCCAATTTTTCATCCGTATTTAAACTGTTCAAAAAGGCCTTTCACTAAAAAGACTGCTCTTTAAGTAGCCAATCTTGATCGGTTGGTTCGAAGAGCAATCTCAAAATAGCCTGATTTATTTCCGGCTATTCTCTTCGCTTATCGTCGTATTCTTTCTTCTTTTTCTTCCGCTCATTCACTCCATCTTCAAATCCGAATGCATATCCAACTAATAGAGCGAGAGCAGCAATCCACCAAGCAACCATAAGACCTCCTTTCTTAACGACTTGCACTTCTAAAAATCATCATTCGCCAAGTTTTTCGGACAATCGCATAGGGGAATATCATTGCGACCTCACATCGAATCGGGTCTTTGGTTACAGCTCCATCATCGACCGAGAACCGTTTCTTATTTCCGTTTCTATCAATTGGATTAAGTACTCTCGCGAGAGCTAAGATTAGTTCGGCTTCCGTGATTTTCTTTTTGTCTTTGTTCTTTCTAAGGATTCGATAGAGCCCTTGGTTTTCGTCATCCGAGTCCGGGTACTTGTAGCAAATCGACTCGCCCTGATTTAGTAGTCTAACCAGTGGTCTGACCGCGATTTTTAGCTCGTGGTAGATCAGTCGATACCTGATTTCATGTTTCTGCTTTTCTGTGGCTTCTTCTAACTGCGTTTGATTCATTTTTTTCTCCATTTCGTTAAGGGTTGCGGTTGATGGTTTCACCTCGACGAGACTGCTCGTCTTTGGTTGAATACCGCCTTTAAATGGAAATCTGCGAGAATTGAGACAAAATACTCGCCATGACTGGCTTTTGCTTTTTTCCATTTATTGAGGATGGAAAGACTTAAAAATTACGAATATCCACGACTCGAGGCTTTGAAGCAGGGTCTCTTAGTTCGTGGGGAAATTATTGAAGGAACTCTCGGAGCCGCTGACTATGCCTATTGGATGTTTGAGATTATCATTGTCGAACGTGATCACGATCTTCGCCCGTTAGTGGATGCAAATGGCAATGAGCTTTCCAGGGATGAAAAGTTTCTGCTGATACAGGCGGCGAACAGGTATATTCACTACCTAAAAGAGCGAGGGTCTCTGGATAAACGAATTAAGGCAAATCTCGCCTATCTTGCTAACCGTGTTGATACATTCTCGCACTTCAAAACGAATAACCCACAATATGAAGTGTCACATAGAGATGCATGGTTAAATCTTTTCAAGAGTTATCTGGATGCCACGAAGTCTCAGGACTGGCCTTTCTACTTTAAGACCTTAGATGCCATTAAAGAGTTTCAGCTTGATCCCGAAGGGTTTCCGTTGTCGTCTTTATTTTTCTGATGAAAGTTTCCAAAAAAATCTCGACGAATTTTCCTTTGTACGGATTTTTTCGGTAGTTCAATTCGTGCCGGAGTGTCTTTCGCTTTCTTTTCTTTCCATCCTTCACTGAAATGTCGAAACAGCACATAGATAGTTTGAACAACGATAACGATTCCAATTCCAGTAATGGTCCTGGTTGCGAGTGTTTTGCTAACCCATCCCATTGAGTGAACGAACAGTGGCACGATCAGACCAAATGAGGCCAGTTGGGCTGTTGATAGCACCCAGAAGATCACATAATCCGACTCCGATTCCTCTTGCTGCTTTTCATGCACTCCTCGAAAGTGGGCGCGCATGGAATCTTTGACGAGGTGGCGAATTCCGTAAGCTACAATCATCAAAGCAAAGCTAATCTTCGCAACACTCTGATTCGGAGAGACAAATACAAGTACGAGAAGAAAAAATAAAGACAGACTAAGTCTAGAGTGGATTTTCTTCTTCGTTTTATACTTCATTATTACCACCTTCTGGCTGTGGTAAAGGCCGCTTTGCTCGGGCAGCCATAAAGATGCGGTCGATGTAAGCAGCGATCTCGCTATGCTTAGTTCCTGCGTTTACTTTTTCGATAACCTTAGCAGCTACTGATGCGATTTCCTCTCGAGGCTTCATCATAATAGCCAGGTATCTCTTCTCTAGTTCTCGGAGATACTCCACCTGCTCTTCAAATAGGCTTTCAATTTCGCCACATCTTACTAAATCGATGTTGGTTGATTCATGAAAGTAGTCCGCCATAATTCTAAGAGGGTGCAAACTTGTGAGGTTAAATTTTTTATTCTCGAACCGCTCTCTCAATTTCCAATCTGGATTTTTCTCCAGGGAATCCTCTGTGGGCACAGCTTCATGCTGAGTGGATTCATTTGTTGGCTCTTCGACCTTCAACTCTTGTATTTTTGGCTTTCCTCGTCCTATTCTACCTGCCTCATGCTTTGGGAATGCCTTTGCGAAAGTCGCTTCAAAGTGCCCAAGAGATTCAAAGGGCGGATGAGCAAACTCTGGAATTGGTTCGTTCAGAGCCACCGCATCTTTTTTGAGTCGTTCAAAAAGATCGCGGGTTAAGCGCCATTGAGTCAGGTCTTTCTCAAAGACATGAAGGAACCGTCCTCGAGCGAGGCGGCTGACACGGATCAATTTTAAAGTCATAAGCCTGGCTCGCGCTCTTCGGAATTGTTTAGGGCCAATCTCTAGCCGTTTGACGAAAGTTCGCTCATCAAATGAACAACCGAGATCGCCTCTTAGCATGATTAGTAACAACAACTCCCGCTCGTCTCGCCCTAACAAGGGGTGATAAACCAAACATGATGGGTACGGGGTGAATTGGTAGGAAAGTCGCCGTGTCGCGGCCTTCCTGGCGGTTTGCGGGGATGTTTTATCGGTCATAGTGTTTTCTCCTTTATTCATTTTGTTAAATGGAAGATTTGCGACTGTGGGGTCGCATTAGGGGAAAAAATAGAGTGAATCCCTGGACCGCCTTGAAGAGCAGAAACTGACCCCGAGCCTACGAGACTGCGAGCCCAAGCCTGCCCATTTAAAGAATAAATAATTAGCAAACAGGGGCTTGATCGAACCAAGCCATGCCCCTTGTTGGGGGCTAGGCTTAGTTCGAAAGCCCTTTAAAGAGGGAGTCCTCCGTGGAGGCAGACGGTATCGCCGACGATAGGCCCACATGCCGTTGCCTCATGCTTCGTCAGTTCAAAAATTCTCGGGATCAGTTTTTCCATTTAGATAGGTATGAAAGCACCTAAAAAACCCCTACGAGTTCTCAGACCAACGGCCTTCCAAATCTACGATTTTCTTTGGGACAAGCTCGAACTTTTACCTGCAGCTCTTCAGGAAAAAAGAATCGTCAATGTCTCAAAAGCTGAGATCGAAAGAGAGTTCGGCTTCTCCATCAATACAATCCGTTCAGCCCTCGATTTCGAGCTAGAAAGGGAGTTCAATCTCATCAGAAAGCTTCCAGATGAACCAGGCAAACAGAAGAACAGAATCCTTCTTGTTCCTGAGAAGGAATGGAACTGGGAGCTTATCAGAACGATGGTCTTCGATAAGACAAAGAAGAATCAGCGAGGCAAGAGCAATGAGGCATCAATTTTTGATGATTTGACTGTTTATGACGGGGGATCAATCGGGAAAATTCCGGAAAGTTCGGATGAATAGAGATCAGTAATATAGGGTTTGGGTTTTAAGGGATCAGTTTTGGATCGGATCAGTAGAAGACGGTTCTTCCATTTAAGAGTTCTAAAGGAGGAATTCGGTCATGAAAAAAGAAAGTATAAAGCTCGTTCCGTTCGTTGAACTTCCAGAGACGGATGTGAGATTTCGTGTGGAGAGAATTGATAGCGGAGCCGTGATAGCTCTACTGAAGTTTGACGAAAGGTTTGAGCCATTGATCGCCTGGCAAGGTGAGCGGGTTTCGATGGAAGAGAGCCTCGAACTTAGCCAGCAGATTGCTGAAAAACAGCGGCACCTATTCGGCGACATTCTCAAAAATTAATCGGCCTCGCTGTCCCATTATCTCGTGGTTCTATGGCTAGCATTCATTGCCCTAAATTCCCCAACATCATGCTGAACAAACTCCATTCATCCAAGGGCTCTTTTAGGGCAAAGGCCTTCATACTTTTCCCTGGAGAAAATTAAAATTCTTCAACGAAGAGAGCCTTGGTTTTCTGATTTTCGCTCGAAAAAGCGCCAAATGTTTTGACGCCGTGGCCGATCAATTTCCGCGCCGGTTTGAAAATATCAGAGATCAATCCGAAGTTTCGCACGCTTAGGCGACCCATCAAAAAAGTGCGTTTTCGACCGGATCTTTCCTGAAAGACCCGGCACGATCAAATCATGATGGTTCAAGCGATTAAACAAACAATGAATACCGACCTCGAAAGAACAAAATTCTTCTCTCGAGAAAACGGGCTCACCATAACAGTTTTAAGACCCGAAACTGGAGGTGCAGACCTCGGGGGCAATTCCATGAAAAAGAAAAAGGAGCTTCGCCTTGGAGAGACCCTCCAAAGGCTGATGCACGAGCATAACAATATGACGATTAAGGAGCTGGCTTATCAAAGCGGAGTGCCAGCTCCAACATTAGCCCACTTCAAACAAAATCGTCGACCAAAAGACCTCGAGTCAATTCAGCAAGTAGCTGACTGCTTCGGAGTAACGATCCACTACCTACTCTTTGGTGAGGAGGAGCCTCGGGTCGCCAAATTACTCAAGACCGAAAACTCAGCGTTGGATTTGTTCTCTGGAGTTTTTGAAGTCACTGTCCGCAGGGTCAAGAAACGAGATGACTCATAGAACGAATATATTCTCAGAAAAATTTAAAACTGTCCTGAAACAAACGAGGAGGAATGCCATGAAAACAAAAATAGTGATCGGCTTAATGGTGATGACTATGCTCTCAGCCTGCGGCGGTAGCGGAGGCGGAGGATCTGATTCTTCGCCGAGCGATGGAGGTGGATACACTCCTCCTGGCGGCGGAGGAGGAAGCACTGGTGGTGGAAACGGAAATGCAAATTACTATGCAATTCAAACTTATCCATCCAATGCCCCAATTGAGGATGTATCGGCTCCAGGGTCGGCAATAGTAATCCCGAATGAATTCTACATCGATATTATCGATGCGACCCAAGCACAGTTTGAATTCGGTGTTTACCAGCCGACTTGTCTAAACGGTGCAAGCTATAACGACTATGCCCTTGTTTTGGTAGAAGGTGGATCAAACACATCCATCTCGGCACGGGTGACTTCATCTGGGATCAACATCCAGACAAATGCCATCGACCAAAACATTCCAGATAAAAAGAAGATCGGATCGCTGACTAGCTATTCGGGAACCTGCACGAATGGAAAGATGACCCTCTCTGGCGGCGGATATGTATTCAGCAATGGAAAGAGCATTGTCTTTAGAGTGCCGACGACGAACTATCTTTACATTGGATTCAGTACGACAAAATTGCTGAATGCGGTGTCGAATACAGCGAACCAAATCACCTTCGATGATGGCATGGCTAACGCTACGGCCTTTGACTACCTCTATAACGACTATACCGACATGGTGAACGGTGTTGCCAATACTTCGGCAAATACTGCAGGCGACTCGGTAAGAGTTTTTAACGGTACAGTCAAGATTGGAAGCAACCTCACCACAACGATGATCCCAAATGGATCGGTCGATGTAACTGCAGCACATACGGTTCTAAGCGGAGCAAGTCGCCACTACGAGACAATAATCGCAGACTTCTCGGGTCGTAAGGTTGTCTTCGCCGCCGACTCGGGCGGAGGCGTAGCCTGCACTAATCAAGGTGGCAACTACTCAACTTGCGATGGACTAAGCCGACTCTTCCTCGCGGTCGAGCAATAACGGTGAAAGGAACAGATGGAGGAGTTATGGGATTAGGAAGACTGGTTGGAAGCCAAAGATTTAGAGCAATCTCAAATGTTGTAAGACTCTCGATTCTACCTTCGCTCATCGCCATCGCGGCCTCAGAAGTATGGACGAAGCCAATTATTCAGAAGACAGGATCGGCGATGTACCTTCTCACGGGGACCATGACGGTCCTCGTGGGAATGCTGATCCTCTCGGTTATCGATTCCAAAGAAGAAAACGAAGGAATCTATATCAGCGGATTTCTGCAAGGCCTTGTGAATGCCCTAGAGTCCACAATTCGCAAAGTCTGCAAGATGCTAAAATATCCTGCTTACCTCATGGTGGCTCTTGGGGGTATCTCCACTCCGATCTTCGCAGTCTTTGCAAAGCGAGATGAGTTTCAGGAGATGCCTGTAGCAATCATTCCAGATGGAACAGTCAATCTCATATTTTTTAACATCCTATCCATTATCGCCATAGCGCTTATCACCTCAGGATTTCAGCTCCCAATTTATCGGTCTTACCGAGTGCTAAAAAGCTTCGACGAATTCATGCGAGCAAAGGGCGATTCATCGTTTGTAGAATACCAGCCAATACTTGGAGACTGGGTTCCTACACTTACTTTTTATCTGCTACGAATTTTAAGGAACTTATCCACCCTTGTTTTTAACGCCTTAGTATTCATCAATAGAGTAATCCCGTTAAAAAAGATCCTCTACATTTTTAGACCGTTGATTTGGTTTTCAGAATGGATGGTATTTGCAACGAGTTGGAGTGTATGGGCCATACACCAACTTCTGATACTAATCCTTAGATGGTCGGCTTCGCTGGCAACCTTTGCTCTGTATTTCGGTCTCTTGTACTTCAACTCAAAAAATCTAATTAGCCACATTGCAAACATGGATTTAGGAACGGCGATTCAGTTCGCAGCAATGTTTCTTCTTACATTTTACACCTTCGCCACAGCCTATCTCTTCCATGACGACATGAAAGAGTTTGCTCGAGCGAGTCTTAAGGAGACCCTTGTTTGAGCTAAGAAAATTTCTGCCGAACCAACCACGTAAACTGCAAAGCCGACACTGTCTTCCTAAATTATCATAGCGTCGAAGCCACTTTCTTTAAGGGTATCCAAAAACTAAATGCCGAGCCTTTTCCGACTTCGCTTTGTACGTCAACTTGACCGCCGTGTTGCTCAATAATTTTCTTTACAATTGCGAGGCCAATTCCCGAACTGCTTTCTCTTTCGGTTGGCCGCACGCTTGTTTTGCCGAACTCTTTAAACAGCTTCGAGAACTCGCTTTGCGGAATTCCTAAGCCCTGATCGATAATTTCAAAGTGAAGCCGGTGATTATTCGCCTTTATAAGTAGCCGAATGATGGTGTCACGATTGGAATACTTCACCGCATTTGAAATTAGATTGTCTAGCGCTCGTCGTATCTTCATGGGATCAAAAATGGTTTTTTGAAAACCATTGAGATTACACTCTGGGGTAAAGGTAATTGCTTTTTTCGACGCTAAGTCTTTTGCGCCTTCTGTCACTTCAGAGATGAATTTTTCTAGTAATACTTCGCAGGGCTCCAACTTGTTTCCTTGAAAATTGAGGTGATTGAATTCTGCCAACTCGTCAAGAAGGTCATGCATATGAAATGCGTTTCTCTGAAGGGTTTCAAAAATTTTTCTAGCATCGTGATCTAAGTTTTCATACCAAGCCTCATCTTGCGCAATCTGCAGAAATCCTTGGATAACTCCCAGAGGGGATTTGAGATCGTGAAGAAGCATCCGGATATTTTGACCAGTACTTCTACCCCTCACGGCTTCTTGGCGAAGGCGGTCCTGGCTAATCACAAAAGAAAGTTCGTCGGCAATTTCGAGATAGATTTCTATGTGCTCTAATTTATAGGTGTCAGTCTTCCCACTGGAAAAAAACACTATGCCGATAGGTACGCCATCGGAGTAAACAGGACATGTAAGGCTAGATCGAATACCGTCTGCAAGAGCAAGCTTTGTAGATTCCGATTTGGGTTTTTGGATGCTGTATTGAACTAAGTCATTAATAATTCTTGGGTGACCAGAATCCAATATCTGTTTCAGACTACTGTTATCCAAGGGGCCACAATATCCGGGCCCCAGTTGCTCGCCCCGCATTTTAGATTTCATCCACTTCGAACAAAGCTGATTTCCTTCGACCAAGGCAATTCCAATTCGGTCATACGGAATGATCGTATTGAGGGAATTATAAAGAAAATCCAAAACGCTTTCAAAATTGTCACCCGCAGCTATCTGATGATTGATCTCACGCATCAGCCGTCCAAACTTGAACTGCGCATCCCGTATCGTCGATGATTGTGATGGTTCATTAATTGGTAGTGACATTTGAATGCTCCTTTTTAGGACCCTTTTAAAGATTCATTTTAATTTTTTTAACGAATTCTCCTTGAGGGGTTTTTATTCCTTCTTTTTGCGCAATGACTTCGCCATTGCCATTTAAAAAATAAATAATATTTGAATGGATAAAGTCTCCGTTTGGGAGTCGTTTATAGCGTACCCCCAACGCTGCCGCCAGTTCCGCCACAGCATCGGCATTCGACGTAAAAAGTCCCCAGTGCGAGGGCAACTTTCGCTTTTCAGAAAAAGTCCGCAGCGAATTGGGCGTCTCGCGGAACGAATCCAGTGAAAAAATAGAAACATCAACCTTATTTTTCTGTTTCGTATCTACTTCTTTAGCAATTTCTTTCAGGTCTTCTACAATGAGTGGACAAGCGGTATCGCATCTTGTGTATAACATGACTAAAAGACGTGGACTGCCGCGAAAGCTGGCAAGTTTTGCGCTTACTCCTTTTTGATTCTTCCATTCGGATTCTAAATGAAAAATGGAAGTTCCAGGCAATGCAGGCTGGGCCTTTAGCTCGGCCCCGTGATTCTCATGTGCGAGCGATATCTGACAAAAAACTAACAGCATCGAAAAAATTAACTTCATTTTGAGCCTCTCATATTGTCCTTTACGCATCGAAAGCCTAAATTTGCAGAGTCGTATTTTGCGGTGAGACTGCTGCGAAATGCGAATCTCATAAAAGTCGCATAAAGGGTTGGATCTTTGGCTTTCAGTGCAGCACCACCACAAAAGAGAGAGTCCGTTGATGATCCCCCTCGAGAATCACCAGACATAATTGCTTCTGCAAAATTGTCGACCCATTCCCAGACGAGTCCATGCGTATCCTTTATACCGAACCTATTGCCTCGGTCTTGACCAACAGTTCTTAGTTTTGATCCAGGCTTTGCATACCACTGAAGAATCTTAGACTCTAATTTAGGATTCTGCGCATCGCTAAATACTTCCCATTCAGCAATTGTGGGCAGTCTCTTTCCATATGTTGCACAGTACTTTCGGGCCGCAAACCAAGATACGTGAGTGACTGGATAGTCTGACTCAGCTTTTACAAACGCTGTGTCGGAAATCCAATGGGAAAGGTAACCACTACTGGCGTAGAGCGATGGGATATTTGATCTAGAAAAATCAGGATTAGATCTGATGAACTCAAGAAACTCATTGTTAGTAACCGGAGTTTCATCAACTAAAAGCGGGCCAACCTTTGTACTGATCTCGCCCGGATCTCGAAATACTGGAACATAAAGGGCCTCCGACAATTTAACTTCTTTGCCAAAAACAGATGGCGAGAAAGTTAAAAATAAAATGAAGGCCGAATATATCATTTTACACTTTTCACTTCGTCGACCGTGACCGCGTCGCCCTTATTTCCAAAACTGTTACGCACAAAGGTCAGAACACTAGCAACATCGTCGTCCGATAGGCCAAGTGCGGGCATGACGCTATTGTAGGTTTTGCCGTTCACAGTCACCGAGCCCTCAAGACCATGTTTGACAATTTTGATTGAACGTTTCTTATCTGCCATTAAAAAATCGGAATTTGCTAAAGGAGGAAACGCATTGGGTATGCCCTGTCCATTTTCTTGATGGCAGGCTGCGCAGTTTGTTTTGAAAACAATGGCCCCTGCTTTCATGCGTTCTTCAAAATTTGTCGGAGCGGGCGCTTTCTTTTGTTCCATTGAAATAGGTTGAATAGCTTGGCCTTCCGGAAGGTAAATGGCGTCTACTGTTTTTCCTGTATAGACTCGCGGATTATGTTCACCTTCAATTTTTAGCATGCCAATCGCACCTTTATTAAAAGCTCGAAAAAGTGAGTGATCGACCAATATGAGATTACCAGGACCATCCACTTTAAAGTCGACGATTGCAGCTCCACCCGCAGGAACAATTGTGGTCTGAACATTCTTTTGACTCGGAATAATTCCACCTTCTTGATAAACGTGATCAAAAATTTCGCCGATGACGTGAAAAGAAGAGATAAGGCCGGGCCCACCATTTCCGACGAAAAGTCGCACGGTCTGACCAATATCAGCCTTTAAAGACTGCTCTCCGGCAACCGCACCAACGGAACCGTTGAACACCACATACTCAGGTTGTTCACGAATCGCTTTTTCCATGTCAAAAGACTGTAAGCCACGTTCTCCAAATTTTCCTTTAGTGTAGAATTCGCCCTGGACTAAATAGTATTCACGATCAACCTTAGGAAGGCCATCTTTGGGTTCGACAAGTATTAGTCCATACATGCCATTTCCGACATGCATACCGACAGGCGCTGTTGCGCAATGGTAGATAAAGAGGCCAGCATTAAGAGCCCTAAAAGAGAATGTCGATTTGTGGCCGGGCGCCGTAAATGAACCCTCTGCGCCACCGCCTTGTCCAGTCACTGCATGCAGATCAATATTGTGTGGCAATTTATTCGACGGGTGATTTGCCAAGGTGAAGTCAACATAGTCTCCTTCGCGAATTCTAAGCATTGGACCGGGAACGGTGCCACCGAATGTCCAGAAAGTGTAATCCACACCATCAGAAAGCCTTTTTACAACTTCCCGAACCTCAACTTCAATGGCCACACGTGCTGGAGACTTTCTATTAATGGGCGGCGGAACTTGCGGAGGAGGAAGAAGTTGCGCTGACTCTTTTGGAAGCTTATCAATATCAACGTTATCTGTTGCGATTTTTGAAGACGTAGATTCCCACTTGTTTTCAGTGTTCTTATCAAAGCAAGAAACCAAAACCATGCTCATCGAAAAAACGATTGTCGATGTTGTTACAAAAAATACTGACCTTTTCATTGTTATTCTCCCTTCAAATAATCGCAAAAAATCTACTTCACAGTTAAGATGCCCTTCATCGTCATTGCGTGGCCCGGAAAACTACAAATGAACGGGTAGTCTCCAGGTTTGGTAGGAGCTACAAAATCAATGGTGTCGGTCTTCTTTGGATCAACAAGCTTTGTATGGGCAAGAACGTCAGGTCCAATCGCGAGCCAACCTTTTGCAGCTCCTGCTGTAATACTATCTTGTGCTATTTTGTCGGCTGTACCTGGAGCAGTGAGGACCCAATTGTGTTGCATGCTCGAAGTATTATTAAAAGTGAGCTTTACTTTCTCCCCAGCCTTCACAGTAAACGCTGTTTGATCGAATAGAAGTTGCTCACCTTTTGGCGATATTTTTAATGTTGCGGCTTGTGATGCAAAAGACAATGCAAACGTGAAAAATGCGGTAACAATATTGATTGCTATAGCCATGGTCTTTAAGTTCATAAAATCTCCTTCATATTATTGTTTATATTACGTTTATTTGGTTTTGGTGTCACATCATTAAGCGTCTTTTGGGCAAGTGAGCTTAAAAAAGCCTCCAATGCGTCAGATAGGCTCTTTCTTAAAAAGCAATTTCTTAGAAAGGTGCAGCCACACTTCTCACATGAAAAGCACTCAGCGAGATTAAATGTCTCGGTTTGATAGATAATATCCCTAAGAGTTTTCTCTCCTGTCTCTTCCTTGATAAGCAGGCCGCCGGCCCGCCCTCGTGTTGTATCAATCAAGTTAAGCTTTGCGAGCTGATTTGAAACCTTAATCAGATTGTTTCGGGAAACAGCGAGCTTCTCCGAAAGCTCGCTTAATGTAATGGGCTTTTGCTCTTGATTTAGATACATCAAAACTCGAAGCGAATAATCTGTGTGAGCCGTCAAATGCATTTCCAAAATCCTTTAGCAAGAAGGCTTAGCTTGCGGTCCTGGCCTGAAAATTCTTGGCAAAAACGTCCAACACCAGCTGCCAACTGCAAGTATCCAAAATGTTGCCGCCAAATGAAGAAAGCTTACTTTCCATAAGCCCTCTGCAAACCCATATAGAATTCTAAATATGACTCCGAGAACGAGAAAGAACACGAGACACCAAAGCGCTGGAGACTGAATTTCTAAATCAACAGAGTAAGATCCATGCGCTAAAGTGACGCGGGTTGCGACCGCAAAAGTAATAAGCCCAAAGCATCCAATGAAAAGCAGATGAAACCATGTCACGAACATTATCGGCTGGATCCACGCGAGAAAAAAACTTAATGGAATCATAGCGGCAACAATTCGGACGCCATACTTTAAAGCAGAAGAGCGATTAGAGGGGCGTTGTATTTGCCACATTTTGAAAAGATATACTAGCGAAAGAGCCGTTAACCCGAGATAAGACATCGCTATTCCGCACCCAGCGAGAAAAAGCAAAAGCCCCATCAAAACCCCAGAGCAGTGAAACAAGAACCTCGGCCCCAAAGCCGTATTATTCTCAAACGCTGATGGAAGCCCTGACAGAAAAGAAAAAAACCGGGTTCCTATACCCAACACTAATAGAAGGGTTGTGCCCACATGATAAAGGTGAATTCCCATGAAAGAGTTCCCGATGAAGTGATAGCAACATCCGGTCAAGGCAAGGGTCATTGCAATTCCCATATGAGAGAAAAAAATGGGAATGGGCTTGGTCAGATTGAGAAGTCGTCTACCGCCGTAAGCAATTAGAAAGAGAACAAGTAAGGCTTGGTTCGCATAAAAATACCTCGCATCGACTTGAAAAGAAAAAGCCGTCTGACCAAGGAGTAATGCCGACGCTAAGAAGTATTCAAAACGATTAGCGCCGGGAGTGCCGCTCATGCGTGGCAATGCCGTCATTAAAAATCCCGTGATAAAGCTCCATAAAAATCCGCCAACGATAAGTTTTGAGTGAATTAAGATGACGGGAATTTCAAACCAACCTAAATTTTGAACAAACCAAACTCCGACCGCCACCAATGCATTCAAAATACCCAGCGGAAAGAAAAGTTGATAAGGCGCAAGTGTCCTCATAATTGAACCTCCTGAACTTTATTGAGACGCGAAACACTCAAGAGCATCATCGAAAAGCTCACGAACATTGATATCACAGCACCCAAAGGACTAAACTTACCCATGCCAGCAAGAACAAAAGCGAAAGCGTTATAAAAAAAAGCCGCACATGCCGTTTGAATTAGAACTTTTCGATACTTTTTTGAATATTGAATCGTGTCTAGAATCAAATCGAGATTGGGTAATTGAAGATGAAAGTCCACCGGAGCAAATCCAATAACCCTTTGGCCTAGTCGAAAGCCGACGCGAGCTTTTGCGAGCGCCAGAGTATCGTTGAGCCCGTCTCCAACGAATATCGAAGAATCTTGAATTCTCGCCGCCTTTTCTTCCGGTGCGAGATTCCCATGATAAGAAATTTTCTCGTCAAGCTCAGTGAATTGGCTCCCAGCGCCTGCGAGTGGATCTCCAGAGAGGACTTCTATCTTCGCTTTACGACATAGCGCCAAGAGATTTTTAAGAAACGCTAAAGAATTTGAGTCATAAACACTTTTAACAAGAATTTGACCTGTTACAATTCCATTGATGCAGACGTAAGGGTAAGGCGAGTCGCATGGCACTCTTAATCCTTTTTCTTCTAAAAAACTGTCTTTCCCAACGATGATCCTTGTTCCATCATTTGCCTCGGCTTCAATGCCTTTTCCGGGATGTTCTACAATTTTCTGAATAGATTTGAAATTTCCTTTGATCGCAAGCCCCCGCAAAATCGGATGCTGGGATTTCTCGGCAAGAGCGTTCAAATATGGAAGGGTAATTTCGTCATCCTGATTTACAGGAGAAAAATCAGACTCAACTGCTTCCAGGGTTCCTGTTTTATCGAAGTAGAAATTATCAATTGTGCTCACGTCTAGGAGCGCATCTACTCGCGAAAGCATTATTCCGTGTTTTAACAAAGCAACATGAGCCATTTGTTTCATTAATGGAATAATGCTGGCAAAGAGACAGGGGCAAAAAATTAAAATGCCGACAAAAAAGGATTCAATAACCCTTCGCATTTCAGCGCCACTCACTGCTTGCGTCACTGAAACTAAAAGCGCCCCACTAAATGCAAAGATTACGAGACCACTTTCGATTTTGGAAAAAATCTTCGCGTATCGGGATTTACTGCTCTCCGAAAGCAAGGCTGCTTCAGCCCAGCTATCTATCTTTCTTTCGCCTTGAGGAGCCGTAACGACTAAATTGAAATCAGCCTGCGCAATTGCGCCCGCAAAAATTTGATCTCCCTTTTTTAAATGAATGAGGGCTGGCTCCCCACTCATAAGGTGGTTGTTTAATTCTGCCGTATCGGTACCAATCACTCCATCGAACGGTACGACCTCATGTCGAGAAACTTGGATCAGATCACATTTTTTTATCTGAGAGACTTCGGCAGAAACCCATTTGTTTTTTCTAAAAACGTTAACGGTTTTCTTTTTTGGATGGAGCTGAAATAGGATGTTGTGAGTGAGCTTGGTAGTAATAACGTTCTCAATCTTCTTTGTAAGTAATAAGATCGCAACGATCATCGAACCGGAATCTGCATAGGTCGTATTGTGACGTGAGAAAAGAGCGATCACCGAAATCGTGAATGCACACATTCCACCAAAAAAAATAAAGAAATCTAAAGTTAAAAGCCTGCTGAACCATAGGGCTCGTAGCCCCGACTTACCGAAGGGTACAACTCCAATAAGAATGGCGGGAAGTCCGAACGCAGAAGAAGCGAGTGCAAGATAATAAAGTTCATCAGAAGAAAGCTCTCCGCCCGCATATCCAGCAAATGCTAACATTGAAGACCACATTGCGAAAAACCAAACTAAACTAACAAGTAGCCAAGGAATTTTGCGATTTGATTCGCGCTTTAGACTTTCATGAAAATTCAGGATCCAGCCGTCAGACTGCTTTTTGATTCCAAATCCAATGCGCACGACCTTGGCCTGGACAGATTGATCGAGAGGTCCACTGTTTGTTGCAGTATTGGTCCGTACCACCAATAGTTTACTTGCATAGTTCAAGTCGGCTGAATCAACACCCTCGATTTGCGCCACTGACTCACGAATGTTTTTTGCGCAAGTCGAACACCACATTCCAGATATGAAATATATAAGTTGGGGCGCCTCGGCAGACACTTCGACTCCTTCCTATCACTTATTGACAGGTTTATATAAATGTTGCATCTTAAATACAATAATACAACAAAATTGCAATTCTCTTCAGATGTAAGGGCTTTGCGAGGGGCCGCATTATGGATGTAAAGTTGGTGTTTTTGATTTTGACGTTCTCGATCTCGGTCCTGGGTATGTTGGCTTTTGTCATAGCCCTGATCCAAAAACAGGTCCTAGTGCCACATCAAGCCGCCGAAGCGATCTTTGGAAATGGTGAATTAGGAACGTCTGAGTTAGATGCTAAAAGTGCTCTGAGCAGTCATTGGCAGAAACTCGATCAATCGGCTAGACGTCCTATTACGTTCGCCATCGTTGTCTCGGTAATTTGGTTAGTTTTGGGCTCTATTTTCGGTCTTCTTGTTTCATTTAAATTTCACGCTCCTGATTTTTTAGGAACCCAAGCACTTTTAACTTTCGGAAAGCTCAGACCTCTTCATCTTAATATCATTGCATACGGATGGCTCTCTCCGGCAGCACTTGCAGTTGCCATGTGGCTTGTTCCTCGACTCACGAAAGTGCCGTTGCAAAATACGAAAATTCTTTTCGCAGCGGGTTTTCTTTGGAATATCGGCGTCATTCTTGGGTGTATTGGAATTCTATTTGGCTACTCTGATGGCCTCGAATGGCTCGAATTTTGGTGGCCATTTAAAATTTTGCTGGCACTTGCTGGAGCTATGGTTGCTATTCCATTATTTCATACGGTCTACCTTAGCAAAGAGAAGCATTTGTATGTCACTTTGTGGTACTTTATCGGCGCTCTGATTTGGTTTCCCGTTCTTTTTATCATCGCAAATTCTCATTTTCTACATTCTGGAGTTCAGCAGGCAATTGTAAACTGGTGGTTCGCGCATAACGTCCTCGGGCTTTGGGTTACGCCCCTTGGAATCGGAATCGTCTATTATTTAATTCCTAAAATTACAGGTTATCCAATCGCCTCCTATCAACTTTCTCTCTTTGGATTTTGGGGACTTGCGCTCTTCTATTCACAAGTAGGAATGCACCATTTGCTTGGTGGCCCTATTCCAACATGGTTGGGGAATTTATCTGTTGTCATGAGCGTTGGGATGTCGATTCCAGTCATTACGACTGCAATTAACCACCACGTCTCAACCTATCGACACTTTCATGTTTTGAAAGATTCGGTTGTATTAAGATTCGTCGTGTTTGGGGCCATGTCTTATACGGTTAGTTCGCTTCAAGGATCGCTTCATTCACTCCGGACTTTTAATTACATCACCCATTTTACTCACTGGACCGTTTCGCACGCGCATTTGGGTCTCTATGGCTTCACTACGATGGTTCTTTTTGGTGGTATTTATTTTGCGCTGCCGAGACTCGTTGGCCGAAACTTTAAGCATCCGGGGCTTCTAAACCTTCATTTCTGGATTGCTGCGACCGGAATCATTATTTATGCCGTCGGACTTGGAATCGGAGGATGGCTACAAGGGGAAGAGCTTAGGAACATTCACGGAAGTTTTGAGACTTCAGTTAAGCTCACTATTCCATATCTCATCGTCCGAAGTGTCGGCGGGACGCTCATGCTCATTTCTCACATTCTGATGCTGTACAACGTCTTAAGCATTTTGCGTCCCGAGAAAGTTGAGGTGAGCAAATGAATAAGGCTTATATTTTTGTATTTGGAAGTACGAGCACAATTGCCCTGTCGATCTTTCTTTTCGTACTCGTCCCCAGGATGCAAATAACAGAAGTTAATAGTGAATCAATTAGCGCGCAGACTCCATACACCGATGCAGAGCTGCGAGGCCGACACGTTTATATCGAAAATGGCTGCATTTACTGCCACTCTCAGCAAGTGCGGGATCCAGTGGCCGGAGCCGATAAACAATTTGGCTGGGGACGACCAAGCCTGCCCTCTGATTACATTTACGACAAACCACATTTGCTCGGCACAATGCGAACAGGACCGGATCTTTCAAACATCGGTTCTCGTCAACCAAGCCGAGACTGGCATCACCTTCATCTCTACAATCCAAGGTCCCTAGTGAGTTGGAGTATCATGCCCGGATTTTCATTCTTGTATGATATTTCTATTTCCAAAGAATCGCCGAAAGAAGGAGCTATTCGGGTTCCTGGCGCCGAAGATCAGTGGCTTGTTCCCCATGAAGAAGCTGAAGATCTCGTCTCATACCTGAAAAGCTTAAAACGTGACCGGGAACCCATGAAAGCCTCGGAGGCAATTAAATGACTTTCAAACATGACAAATTAGAAAATGAAAAAAAAGATCCCACCGAAGGCAACTCACTTAAGTTTATCAATGTTCCACTGGTTTTGATCGCACTTTTTTTAGGTTTCGGAGTCTCATACTTAGCTCTCAGGACTCCAAATACATCTTTCACTCCAGGTGATAGCCGAACACCTCCTGAATCTGCGCAAACACAAAAATCAAATGATGCCAAAAATGATGGGAATGACCTTTCTGCGATGATGGAAAAAGGAAAGCAAGTGTTCACAACAACTTGTCAGGCCTGTCACCAAGCAAACGGCGCGGGAATCCCCGGAGCTTTTCCGCCCCTTGCAGAGTCAGAATGGGTGAATGGCTTTCCTAAACGCATGGTGGCGATTGTTCTGCACGGACTACAGGGAGAAATAAACGTTAAGGGCCAAAAATTCCAGGGCGTAATGCCACCTTTTAAAGATCAGCTGAAGGCGGAAGATATTGCCGCAGTCGCAACTTATGTTCGCAATTCTTTCGGTAATAAAGCGGACTTAGTTACGACTGAATTGGTGAACCAAGTAAAAGAAGCAACCAAATCCAAAGCTGCATCTTGGAACGGTGAATCCGAACTGAACGGACAAAAGTGGGAATGAATGGAACTAAGAGGACCGCCAGATAAAATTGTGACCGTGAATGGCATCGACTTTAGTCACGACGAAATCTTGCGAGTCGTAGATGATTTTTATACGCGCATTCAGAATGATTCTGTTCTTCAAGTGCCATTTAAATCAGTTGGTGACTGGCCCGAGCACATTCAAAAACTCACTCACTTTTGGTGGGTCCGATTCGGCGGGAAACCTTATCTTTTCAATTATTACAATCCTGTTCCAAAACATTTCTTCGCCGGATTTAATCGTGACCTACTGACGAGATGGCTTTTTATATTCCAAGAGACTCTTCAATCACACTTAACATCTGAGCAAGCCGCGCTCTGGAGACTAGTCTCTGAACGGATGGGCGAAGGCCTATCTATGAAAAATGAAATTTTTAGGAGGGAATATGAATCACGAGAGCAAGAACTTAGAGGAGATCGCGAGTCTTCGTAAAATTCGTGTGCATGAGCCTTTTGCTGAATATCTGAATTCCCTTCCTGACATGCATAGCTTTGATATTTCGTTGTTGGATTGCTACCGCATGGCAGGTCATGCTTGCCACGCTATCACAGGTGCGTTTCTTATGACGGAGGCTGCGATTGAAAGACTTTTTCCTGAAACAAAAGTCTGTGAGCGTGGTGATATTGTCGTGGAGTTCGGCTCAAATCTTGACGAGCGGGCAACTGGTCCAAGGTCCAACGTCATTAGCTTTATTACGGGCGCTTGGGCGGCTACGGGATTTCCTGGTCTTAAAGGAAATTTCAAACGTAAAGATTTAGTTTCGTACGGACATTCTGAGCTTGGGAAAAACTCAATAAGATTTTGCAGAATTTCAAACGGTAAGAACGTCGTTATTGAATGCGATCCAAGTGAATTCTTAAATAACCTCGCTTGCAATTTGGATTTCCCAGAAAAGTGGCGAACAGAGATCTGCGCGATTTTGAAGAACCACTTAAAAGTGTTGAAAGTTTCGGTATTGTGCGAAACCGCGCCTAACAATTTATATAGACCGAATGGCTGTTGTTAAAAACCCCTTCATCAGAGTTTGTATCTTTATCGTTGGAATTTTGTCGGTTTCGCTAGGGTTTGTTGGCGTCTTTCTGCCGGTCCTTCCGACGACACCCTTTATCTTGCTCGCCGCTTGGTGTTTTCTAAGAAGCTCTGAGAGGGCACACTTCTGGATTTATCGGCAGCCGCTTTTCGGAAAAGCCATCAAGAACTGGGAAGAGCACCGATCTATTTCTAGACAAAATAAGATACTAGCGATTTTAACGATCACTCTTTCGATCATTTTCATTTGGCTTAGGGTAAATAATTTGTGGATTAAATATATGATCACGGCCTTACTTCTATTCGCTTCGACCTTTATCTCCATGCAGAAAGAAAGGTAATTCTCGTCAGTTTGTTCGAGAAGAAAGTGAAACAGCGGTTCAGTCCTTATCTCGCTTCCTCTTCTGTCGTACTCGATAAAGAGATCCGCAAGACTTTGAACACCATCTGACGTTTGACCTACCAATAAAAAACTTTCGGCAATCCTTTAGGTCACAACGTTTTAGATTTGCAAGTGCGCCCGTCGCCAACAGATGAGTTATCCCGTATGCCGACTGAAGTTCTGGGTCACTCATCATCGAGTTTGAATCAGCAATGTAACGCCAATAAGGCAGACCGTTTTCCGAATACTTCAAGACGTGATGAAAGCGAATGTGCTGTATTCTTGCGTTTAGGTGTTTGATGGCCTTTTCAGTAATTCCGTCATTCACGAAAATCTCAAACCAGTCGTGAATGATGATCTTAAAATACTCGTCGTAGGTAAGCTTTCGAGTCTTTGTTTCTTCGTTGATCACGGCTGCATTCGCAGCGTCGATCAGGTTTTTAACGTCACTGTCGCCCCAACCAATAAGCTCGCCTTTCCTATAAAGCAGAAAGGGCTCTTTTTCCTCGTGTAACGCCTTTTTCAGAATTTAGCCCCCTTGAAGGCGTAACGCCTTTAATGAGATAAAGTGTTACATCAAAAAGATAGGATTATCAATGAATTGGGGTAAAGCATGAGATTTGCGATAGTTAATGGCGAAAAGATAGAAGCTGAGAAGGGTCTCACAGGCGCCTGTGTCGGGTGCGATCAACCAATGATCCCGAAGTGCGGACAAATAAAGGTAAAGCACTGGGCTCACAAATCACAGTGCGAGTGCGACCGCTGGTGGGAGAACGAAACGGAATGGCACCGCTCTTGGAAAAATAACTTCCCAACTGAATGCCAGGAGATCAGACACCGTGCGAACGACGGCGAATGGCATATCGCTGACGTGAAGACAAAGCAGGATCATATTCTGGAGTTCCAACACTCCTTTTTGAATCCTGAAGAGCGGCAGGCGCGAAACAATTTTTATGGTCTGAATTTAATATGGGTTGTTGATGGCCTGAAGAGAAAGAATGATCTAGCTCGGTTGAATTCAATTTTGAAAACTGCCAAACTCATAACTCAAGGAATCAATCTTATTCAGCTTCCATCGCTTCTCGATGACTGCTCGATCTTAAAAGAATGGTCTGAGTGTAGTGGCCCTGTATTTTTTGATTTTGGAATGGAGGCCCCGCTATGGTGTCTGCTGCCAAAAACATCCAAAGGACAATATTACATCGGACCATTCGCTCGCAAGAATTTCATCGAACTTCATAATGGACTATTGACTCAAAACGGACAGACCTTTTCGGAGCTAATTAAGGTCCTTAATGAAATAGTGTTTGCCTACGAAAATCCGCAGCAGCAAGTCGTTAGGATTCAAAGTAGACCACCTATGATGCAGAGGCAGCCAGTGATTCCTTCGAGTTTGAGATATTTATTTTATTCAAACCGTTCGCCACGACGTCGGAGCAGAAGGTTTTAGAGAGAGTCGAATTGGCTGAATACCTCGTAGGCCTCTGCCTCTCCGAGAACTTTCTAATGCTCTAGAATCTCTTTCAGCTTGGCCATCTCAAGATCCATTTCCTTCATAGCTGCATCGAATTGGCTATCGTTCATGATTGGAGGCTGGAAAATCGTCATCATTACGGTTGCCCCATCACCATTTCTAATAACACGAGCGGGAACAGTCCAACTTGCTTGAGGATCTTTCCATGTATGATCGAAGATGCCCAAATCTTTCACTAAGTTCATCTTCAGCTCTCCCTCTCCGAATTTTGTAACCGTCTAGAACCATTCATCCTTTCCTGGTTTTACTGAACGAAGGTTAACGATGGCGTACTTAGGCCAATTCATAGGATCCGAAATAAACCCATAAACCTTCTCGAATGGTGCGCGAATATCTACGTGTTTCACTACTGACCGAGCTATTTTGATTTCCATATTTTCTCCTTTTTTAGTTTTGGCCCATCCTTGTGACGTAATGATAGTCAGGGCTATTGCCGTCAATAAACTCACAAATTTCATTCAGCGTTCCTCCTACTTGGGGTTGGGAAAATGCTGAATATGCTCATCACCGTTTCTTCCAAAATAACGAACTTTGCGGCCATTGAGATAGACAATGTAGTATGCACAGCCGGAAGCACATCCCTCTCTAACGAAGTCAGAGAAAGTTGCATCTCCGGTCTGCACCTTTCGGTTAATCGCGTCTAATTTCTCTTGGGAAAAACACGGTGCCACGCCTTCATGTTTGAAGGGTATCGACAGAGAAAAGGATTCTCCGTCTTGCGAATAGTATCGACACTCGTTTCTCAAAAAATCGACGTGATAAGATTCAACTCCCTCGTTAATGAGAATTGAGAGGATCTCAGGAAAAGAAATCTGCCGTGCAAGCGACTTCTCAAGCAACGGTCGGATAACTGACTCATTCATATATAGAGTCTCCTTTCATTCGGTCGGGACAGTTTTGATTTGAAGATGGTCCGCTAGCTTTTGCAAAAGTGCCTTAAGCTGGGATCGTTCTGCTTTTGTGATGCAGGAAAAAAACTCGCGGTCGTTTTCGTCAGCGAGAGTTGCCAGCTTTGGAACAAGCGATGCACCTTTGGTGGTTAGTTCAATATCTTGATACCGTCGATCACTTGAAGATTCCCTGCGGCTCACTAAACCTTTTTCGAGAAGGCGAGTGATGAGTTTTGAAACGGCTCCCCGAGTAAGACCAGTTAATTCGGCGACCGCACTGGGCGAAGTCGTATCATCCCCACTATACATCTGTCGAAGAATGGCCCATTCGGCGACGGTAACACCGCTTGCTTCGAGCTTCCGAGCAAATGAATAGGAAACATTATTGGAAACAGTTCGCATCCAATAACCGATGTGATCGGTGAGATCACTCGCTTCAAGCTTTTGCTTCTTCATTTTAACGCCTCCGATATTGAGATATTAGTATATAAGGAAATAGTTGTCACGGAAACTAATATCCCATTCGATTAACGGTTTATTGGATTGTAGATTGGGTCATAACGTCTAGAAACTGATGAGCCTCCTTAAGCGATCTTTCGGCCCACGTAGGTTTTGGGGTGTCTTTGATAGCTCAAGTCAATTCAACGTTTGAATGGTCTTGTGGGCGGCTCTTCTTATCCCACATGGTCGTGGGGAAAATACTCCGAGGGAACTCTGACTCCGCGACGCTCGATTTTCTCGGTCATAATAGAAGTTTTCATGAACCAATGCGAGATAAGGTAGCTTACCGAACAAGCCCCCAGAAGCGGAACAAGTCCAAGCGGTTGCCGGGTCGTTTCTAAAGCAAAAATTACGGAGGCAAACAATGCCCGCGAACACCCGGCGAAAATTGCGGCCATTCCAATAAGAGCCATGACATGGATATCAATTCCAGCATGCGGAAAAAGGAATTGAAAGACGACTCCTAAGGCCAGGCCTAAAAGGGAGCCGAAAGTCATAAGCGGCGCAAGAGTTCCGCCAGATGTTCCACTGCTTAAAGCAATATTCCATGAAAGAAATTTCCATAAGCAAAGCGCGAGGGCTGCGGAGATAGTGAGAGATCCGCTAAGTCCATCTTCTATATTTGAATATCCAACTCCGAGACTCTTTGGTTCGATATATCCTATGAGTCCGACTACCAGTCCTCCAATCGCTGGCCACCACATCCAGTGAACCGGAATTTTCTCGAACATGTCTTCGATAAAATAAACGCTTTTTGTAATTAGGATGGCAAGAATTCCAAATACAAGACCGGCTCCAAGATAGAAAGGCAGCTGGGCAGGCATGACAGCCTCAAATGTTGGCATGGAGAAGAAAGGCTTATCAGGCCAAAAAACAAGTCGAGTCGCGGCGGCAACAACGGCGCTCAGCGCAACCGGGACAAATGATTGCGCCCTGAACTCAAACAAAAGGAGTTCGACCGCCAGGAGCACGGAAGCTAATGGCGTTCCAAAAATAGCTGTCATGCCGCCAGCAGCCCCGCAAGCAAGAAGCACTTTTCGCTCGAAATTATTGAACGGGAGAATCTGTCCGAACAGTGAACCGAGCGTTCCACCTGTTGCGATAATTGGTCCCTCAGCGCCGAAAGGCCCACCCGAACCGATGGCAATCGCCGAAGAAATCGGTTTCAGAAAAAGGAGCCTAAAGGGAATCTTGCTTCCGTCCATGAGGATTTTTTCCATTGCCTCTGGAATGCCGTGACCACGGATCGCCGATGAACCATATTTTGCCATTACCCCTACAATTAAGCCGCCCACCGCAGGTATGAGAATGGAAATCCACCCCAGAGCTGAAGGATCTGGATTCCGCTCCTGTATAGAAAACATTTGATGGTAAAAAACCTGGGTGAAAAAGCGAATGCTGAACAACAAAAAAGACGCAATGACGAAAGACAACGCACCAAGCACTACCGCGCACATGCACAGTCTAGCTTGATGCCGACGACGGAGCGCAAAACTGGAATCGGACTTATCTGGAGTTTTAAGCATTCTGAAAAACTAGACTTTTTCAGAATTTAAACAAGGCTCGCAGCATCGAAACGGTGCGTCAAAAACTACTTTGCCTTCAGTTGTTTACCACAGATCCACTTGTATTCGTAGCTGATGATTACGAGAACAAAAAGAAGTTATACAATTTCTAACTTCAGGACGGTTTAAAGGAGCGCACGACGAATAGAACGACATAATTCAATAAGCACGAATCCTTGTAAGTCGTTTAGCGGGTCGCTCGTTTTGCCGAATGCCTCTTCGATGCTTTCTAAATAATTAACCAAATCCGCTTTTGTAAGCTGACCTAAACGAATGTCGCATGAGATCGACTCGGAAATCAAAAGTGCGTATTTCCAAAGATAGAAGTTCTTATCCCCCTCCTCCAAGTCAAACCTCAAGAAATCTTTTTTTCGAGTTGATTAAGAACTGATGTCACCTTCATTCGTTTTTCTTTTCCGTTTGGCACAGGCCAAATAATCATTTGACCAACTCTTAAACCAATAAGAGCAGAGCCGACAGGTGCAAGAATGGAAACTTTATTTTCATCGATGTTTGCTTCGTGCGGGTAGACCAAAGTCACGGTAGATTCTTTTTCTGTATCTAAATCCTGAAAACGTACAGTCGCGTTCATGGATACGACATCTTGCGGAAGTTCGTCATCAGGGACGATGGAAGCTCTGCTTAGTTCTTCTTCTAGAAGCTCTGCAATTTTAGTTTGTGTCGAACTTACCAGTGAAGAAAGCTTTTGAAAATCGCCAGAAGTTAAAATTAAATTATCGTGATTATCCATAAATTGCTCCAATAGAACGAGATTGAGGGATCAAAACGTCCTAGAAAGTTTTTGTTGTGAAAAGAGAATTATTTTAGTGAGGGCGGCTGAAGCTGGGAGAAGAAAAAGTCCTCAACCGCCAACAGAAATGAATTTAAGGCCGAGCCCAGCAGGCTGGGTCAGAAAAGCAGGCCTAAAAATACAAGCACGGTTGATCGGTTCCACAAGCAAGATTCTAACATAGTTGAAAATTATCTTCAACCACACTGACATCCAATAAATCCGCCTATTTAAGGAACTGAATTAACATACTTGATAGTGGTTGAGGCGTGAATTCATACGTCTTCTTGCGACACTAAGATGGATTACAGACCTTCGGACCAATCACTACGGCGCTGAGGCTTTAGATTTTAGAGGGGGAGTTCCCCTGGTTCATCTTCCATGTGCGACCGTTAACAATGTAGCTGACTGTCGCTTTGGCCAACTTGTACTTTTCTCGCAGGTCACGATTTGTCGCCCCTGCAATATACTCGGCCCGCATTTTTTCGGCAGTGGCTTGATCGATTTTCTTTCTTGGCTTCATCGGAATATGGCCAAGCACTCGCCAGCAGTGGAGCATATTCTCTGAGTGAGTTATCAGTTCAAGATTGGCAGGAGTGTTATTTCGCTTGTTGCCGTCGATATGATTAACCGCATAGTCATCACGAAGAGGGCCGTTGAATTTTCGATGAATGATTCGATGGATATTGAGCTGTTTGCGACGGTACTTAACAGTCAAGTGACCTGATTCTGTAGGAATCAGAGAAAGCATCCTCCAGGTTTTCTTGAGGCTGTTCTTTCCAGTTCTGCAAACTGTTGTCCAAATCGTTCCATCAGAACGAATTTCATATCTTGAATCGGTTACGAGTAATTCTATGTAAGGGTCATTCAGGGCTATTCTCATAGCCCTGTTCAGCCGGATTCAAAAAATTACGTCAACTCGAAAGCCCGGACCGGGCGCAACACAGTGACTACTTCACTCTTTTCAGGTGAGGTCGGCCCGATTTCATTGGGATGTCGTAGTTTACTATTTGCTTGTTCTTGTAGTTTCTCAAGCTGCGGTCGAGTGTTGTGTGGCCAAGCCATACAGAGATGTTCTCAAATTTTTGCCCAAGACCAAGCATAAGATCCATGAAGCCTTTGCGACCGCCGTAGTTATTGTGTCGCTCACTAATGTGTAAGTGAATGGTCTTCGTTAGCGGTCGTTTGAATTCACCGGACTTAATCATATCAAGAGCCAGAACTTGTTGATCGAATAGAATCGGAATACCTTTCCACCTTTTTTCTCGCTCAATGGAAACAAGTTTCGGCTGATACACTCTCAGAATCGTGATTCCTTGTTTGTCCTTCTCAAGTCGCCAATTTTTCATTTTCTTTTTATCGATGAGTGCATCGACTTCGCTAGGACGGAGACCCAGCCAAACCGAGATGAAGAGCCAATTGTAGGCCGGAGTTAAAAGCCTGCTTCGTGCTTTTTCGAGTTCATTCGGCAATAGAGGAGCAGACTCCAAGCCATGTGGCCTTTGATCAAAGTAAGCATCCGCAATTCGCTCTTTCCAAATTCCCTGCGGCCAGCGTACTGGAAGAAAAGCTTGTTTTTGATGTCGACAAACGAAGTAACCCCAGTAGTTCACGATCCTCAGCATTTTTTGTAGATAGCTGGGGCTGTAGCGATGCTTGATCACATACTGATAAAATCGTTCAGAATATTCTTCGTAATCTTTGGGTTCAGTTTGAACTTCACAAATCATTTTCTGAGCGCCAAGCCAGTGCGAATCGATTCGGCTAGGTAAACGACCGTCGCCAAAACCAATTTTGCGAGAAAGAAAAACCTCAAATTCTCTGCAAAGTTTTTCTGGAAGGTAAGCCGAGTCGACAAGTTTTCTCTCTCGAATTCGAGCTTGAGCCCGTGCTTTGCGATTATTGATTCGTTCGACTTTGTCCTGTGCTTGAACTTGCTTTAGTCGCTCACGGGCTTTTTGCAGCGGCCACATGGGGTCGAAGCCGTAAGTGTGATATTCGGCGACCTTCGGATAAATGTATTCCCGATTCGACTTTCCAGTCTTCTTGTCCTTGCCGTGATCGATAACTACCGCCAATCGGTAGACTCGTCCGTCCTTGTGTTGTCTGGGTTTTACCTGCAATGCCATCCATTCCTCCTATCGGTTAAGAGGAACTGGAGCTAAACTCGCCCCGCCAAAATACCCCGGCCCAGATGGTCCGTCGGGACCGGGGTAAACATATCTAACTATGCGAAACCATTAAGGTTTTGGTGGAGGCGGGGGGAATTGAACCCCCGTCCGCAAGACATCCGCGATAAGGCACTACATACGTAGTCGATGTTTTAATTTGTTTATGCAACTTCCATCGACAGAATTTGCATAACACATTTCTCCAGCTTTATTTAAGTTCGTGCGCTGAAGAAACCACACGAACCGAGGTCGCTATATTGCAATCTGACCCGGTTTCGCCACCACAAACCGGCAGATCGTGCCGTCAATTAAGCAGCAAGAGCGTAATCGTTGCCAATTACAAGTTGTACGTTTTTATCGAGGTCCTCGTACAATCCCCGGTATGCGCCTTATGTTTCAGTTCCCACGTCGAAGCCATGTCGCCCCCAAAGTCGGTTCCTCACATTTGAAAACTGATCATACTGGATTTTTTCGAAAGCAATAACAACAATAAAATGAGCATTTAACGGGCTGCCCAAAGCAGTTTTATGTAACAGAAAACTGACAAGATCTTAACATGAGCAGCCCTTAGCGAATCTCAAAAGTTTGAGATATCCACCATTTATAGGGGTGTTCCACAGACTTATCCACAGATGGAGTGAAAAAATAGCGATTTTTAAGCGATAAAATTTAAGATTCTTAAATTTTATGACTTAAGGAGTGTGCTAAAAAACACACGATCGAATTTAGTCTTTTATTTAAAAAGGTCGGCGGCCGAAGCCGCAGAGGCCGCTAAGGAACTCACATTTTGCCGAGGATCCAAGGAGTCTGCTTCTTCCTCAAGCTCCCCTTTTTCAGCCTGACTGGCTTGCAAGGCCTGGGCTTGCGCCATCATTTTTTCTTTCAACACTTCTTTGCGAGCGGCCACATCAACCGCTTGAGCCGCGTTCGTCACGGGGAACAATTGAATGTTCAGCTGGTAAACTCTCTCACCCTTGCTGCTCGCCCGCGCGATGGAGTTGTCCTTATGAAAAGCTTTGCGCATCTGGCGCAATTTGAATTTCAATTCATCAAACTCACTCTTCGTCAGCGAAGCCGTCAGAGTGCCGAACTCCCGATCCGTCGGAGCATCTTGATAGAGAGACTCCAAACCTAGGTACATCAACTGCGCTTGCAGCTTGCGCACCAACGCCACCGGCACTTCTTCCGGAGACTCAATGAGGCTGCGGCCTTTTTTAAGCTCGCCTGTGGCCTCGTCCTTGCGCAATTCCCCTGAGGAAATCAAAGAATTGAGCGCCGCTTCGATTTCGTCCTCTGTCGCCTTGTCCCGCAACAAAGACTTCAAAGATTTCGTATCGAACTGGACTCCATCTTGATCCACCATCGCGTAGATGATCCAGGCAATCCAGTTCGGAACTTTCTCCCAGGTCTTACGGTCGATTTCGCCTGACTTCAGTTTGACAGAAACACGGTGTTCACTCAGTTTTTTCAGGAACAGATTCCGATCGGCAGGGTCAGAAGCTTGGGTGAATAAAACGAGCATGCGGAACTCTTCCGTTTGCTCTCGATTCAAACCCAGGGCCTTACCGAATTTTCCGATCATATCGTCCGAGAGGTTTCTCTTTCCTTCGATGATCATTTTCAAATAATTGGGGGATTTGATATTCGCGGCGGCCGAGAAAACGCCGTAGTTGTAGGCGCGGAGTTGCCCCTTCGAGGCCACCCTTTTTGCCTTGTAAAAAGCCGCCAGGTATTCACGAAAATTCATATAATCTGAAACATTCGGTAAAACCTGAGAACCTATTGAATTAGCTTGTCCTTTATGAAACTCACCTTGTTGTTCTTGCATAGACAAGTATCCCCCCTTGTGCGCCTTTAGTTCACCTGATTTGTGAACCAAAAACAAGATCTGTTCCATTATTCGTCCAAAAAAACAGCAAGGATCGAAAATCGACCCCTGCCTCGCCAAACGGCATCCTTTACGGAGCCTGAAGAGTCAGCGTCACCACGCCCACATTCGCGACACCCTGAACGATCAACTCCAGGCTCCCCAGATCACGTCCAATCATGGGGTAAGAAGGCAGATTGATCGAAATAAAACCCGTCGGTGAAGTGACCGAGGCCTGAGCGTAACCATTTACAAAAATAGAAACCTGCGCACCAAAGCCTTGAACGGCCGCCGTGACGGCCGTGACCAGGTAACCATTGTATTGATACAGATTCAGCAACTGCTGCAGTTGAATTCTCTCATTGATCACCTGACGATTCAGCGCCACTGAAATTTGCTGTTGATAACCGGGATAACCAGGATTTCCGGGATAACCCGGCGGGGGAGGATAGCCGCCACCATTTCCTGGATAAGGATAGGGCTGAGGATAAGGTTGAGGGTAGGGTTGTGGAAAGGGACGTGGAGGTCGCGGGAGTTTGACCCCAGTCCCAGATTTATATGTACTTGAAATCTAAGAAAAAATCAACACTTCACCAATGTGATCCACAAATTCTGACTACATATGTAGTTACTGAAATCCTATGAAATAGCTCTCAGTGCGGGATCGCGTGCTTTCTTGAAATTAACGTCTCACATGGAGCTGTGAGATTCTGAGGATGTCATTGAGGATGATTTTTAAATTTAAAATTTTTGAATTGTTACTCAATGTGACCGCTTGAAGCTCTGATATAAGAGCCAGGGTCTATTTATCCCCAGGCCCATCCTCATTTCATCCTCAAAACAGAGTGTAATATGACCTTTATAAACTGAAGCGACTTTGCTTCACAAAAAAGGAGAATAATATGTCCAATTATTTAAGTGTGTCTTTGTCAATTGAGTTCATGAATGAAAAGTCTAGGAACGAATTCGTTGAATTGGCGAAAACGCCAAAGAGAAATCGCGAAGGAGCTCCAGAAAAATTGCTATGTTATTCAAAATTAATTCCAGTCCCTAAAAAATATTCTATTGGAACTGACTCATATGATCGCTGGATTAGTTTGAATTGGGGCCAGGCACCAATTGTAGATTCCGATAATTTTGAAGAAAACAATCTCATTCAATTGAAAGGTAAAACTGGTGTTGTATTTTCTTTCCTGCAAAAATATGGCCCTGGTACCGAAATTTTAGAACACCTCTATTGGAATTTTCCAATTAAGAAAATTAGTATCTACTACGACAATGATGACTTTCAATATCACCTAGATGAAAACGATATGCCTTGCTTCATGGATAATTGCGAACATGAAGACGAAGATTTTGAAAATGGATCTTCAGTGGATTTTATTGATAGATCAAATGTTGCTCATCCAATTTTTAAAACTGAGGCTGTAATTAGAAATATTTTAAGCCAAATAGTAGAGAAATCTGATGTTGAATGTTTTGAGAAAGCATTTATCAAGATGATTGAGAATCGATGCTTCTTTTGGAGCTGGACCGAAACTACATATCACAAGCAATTGAGACAAAGTTTCTCTAAAAGGCTCAAGGCGATTGCCAAAAAATATAACCTAGAAAATTTGTCAAAATTCGCTGATTCAAAAATCGCTCACAAAATTGAGCTCATTGAAAAGTTAGATGGTGATCGTCATCTACAACCATATTTGGGAGATATTGAAACTAGATTTTTGGGTTCAATGGATGAGTTTAAGAAAGATAAGAAATAATTGGTTTACTGAAAATCAGACAGGCGAATACCAAAATACTTAATATTTTCATATGGTTATGGTGTCTCAATTTGATACTATACTTAATCCTTAAATTATTTGCTTAAAGCAATATTTTAGAGGAAAATATATAGTTATATGGCTCAAACACTTGCAGGCATTGGTAAAAAGGGAAGATCGCAGCTGGCAAAGCTACTGAAGGCAAACCTGTCTACCATCACCCCTAAAAATGCGGCGATAGCCCTCCAGGTAGGCCAACACCAGGCTTCTCAGCTCTTAGCTGAATGGGCAAGAAAGGGCTGGCTTGCAAGGATAAAACATGGCGTTTACATACCTGTCTCACTTCAAGCCGATACAACCCAAGTTATGGCTGACGAGCCTTGGGTCATAGCTAAGTCTATTTATGATCCTTGTTATATTGGTGGCTGGAGCGCAGCAGAGCACTGGGACTTAACTGAACAGATTTTCAATTCAACCATGGTCTTTACGACGAAGAAAGCCGCAAAGAAAAATGTTGCCATGAATGGGCTCAGGCTCACTTTAAAAACGATTAGTCCGCAAAGACTATTTGGTACAAAAAATTTTTGGATTGGCAGTCAAAAGGTTATTCTCTCTGACCCTACAAAGACAATTGTGGATGCCTTTAACTCGCCTGAAGTTGTTGGGGGCATAAGGATGACCGTTGATATTCTAAAAATGTACATGAAATCTGAACACAAGAATCTGGACTTACTTTTTCAATACGCTATCAAAATGAATAATTCTGCAATTTTCAAGAGGCTAGGATATGTTTTTGAGACTTGGTTTCCATCTGATTTAGAATTTATCAGTAAATTAAAGAAAGAAATTAAGTCTGGTTATTCACAGTTAGATCCAAATACGTCGGGAACCAAATTGGTGACTAAGTGGAATCTCTGGGTGCCATCAAAAGAAAAAGATCGGTTTGACCATGATTGATATTGAAGAGATCCGATCTGTCGCAGCCAAAGTGCAATTAACAAACACAGTTGTGGAAAAAGACTACGCGTTGGGTTGGCTCCTCTGGGGAATAAATCAACATCCTATTGCTGGTAAAGATTGGGTCTTTAAAGGCGGTACGTGTTTAAAAAAATGTTATTTTGAAACTTACCGATTTTCTGAAGATTTAGATTTTAGCTTTATTGGTAACGAGCAGCCCACCGTAGCATATCTCACTAAAATAATGAACGACATTTCTGATCTGGTGCTCAACGAAGCCGGTCTTGAGTTTCCCAAAAACTCAATTCAATTTGAAATTTTTGAAAATCCCCGTGGCTCCCTTTCGATTCAGGGTGGCATCAAATATCGTGGCCCAGTAAGACCGCAGGTTGGCTTGGCACACATGCAACGAATAAAAATTGATCTTACACTAGATGAGCCACTCGTGCTGCCAGCCGTTTCTAAGCAAGTCGAACACCCTTACTCAGACAAACCCCAGAGTAACATTGAAATACTCGCCTATGACTATGAAGAAGTTTTTGCCGAAAAAATTCGTGCGTTGGCCCAAAGACTTCGACCGAGAGATTTGTATGATGTTGTCCACCTTTACCGTCGAAATGACCTCAATCAGGATCGACAGAAAATTTATTCAACACTAGAAAACAAATGTCGTCTTCGCGGGATTAGTGTCCCAACACTTGATTTATTAGAAACTCATGAAAATAGAAAATTTTTGGAATCAGAATGGGAAAACCAACTTAAGCACCAGATACCCATACTGCCAGATTTCGAAAGTTTTCTTCGAGAGCTGCCGAATGTTCTATCTTGGCTAGACGGGAACGAAACTGAGGTTTTGGACAAAATTGTCGTTCACGACAGTCATGAGCAAGAAGTTGAAACGATAAAACAGCGCATATCATCTCTTAGTTTATCATCGGCCACCACGTCACTAATGGATCGAATTCAGTTTGCAGCAGCAAGTCGCCTTGTAGTGAGGCTAGGCTATGATGGTAGCACAAGGGAAGTTGAGCCGTACTCTTTAGCAAGAAGCTCTGAAGGTAATCTCTTACTTAGAGCTGTTCGTCACCAAAATGGAGAGCCACGTAGTTATAGATTTGATAAAATCACCAGCCTTGAGGTAGTTGAAAAAACATTTGTCCCTCGGTTTGCAATTGAAATTAACTCCTCTGGGAATCTGCAAATTCACCAACTTTCAACAAAAAATAAAAATTCAAAAACCAATAGAAGCTTTTCGCACAAGAAAACTGCGCAAGTAAACACTGGCCCAACATATAGTTACAAATGCCCAGTCTGTGGAAAAATCATTTATAAAAAGAAAATGTCTCCACGAATTGGCGAGCACAAAAATCGCGCAGGATACGCTTGTGGTGGACGAACAGGGATTTTCTTAAAGACTAAATATTAAAAGGACTCAAGAAATGCCAGCACAAACAAATTCACTAAAAAGAGAGCTACACGCCGTTGAACTAGAATTTTTAGAGCAATTTTCTAAAACTCTAAGCGCGAAATCTGGTCTCGACCCAAAGTGGATTAAAAATGTCCTTATAAAAACTGCGCCCCAAAACCGACATTTTATGAACTCAGCGTTTAAGGTGCCAAGCCCAAATGTTATTCTAACGTTTCGCCCTTGTTTAATTGGGGCAATGTCCGTGCTCTCAAACCAAGAAGTAGTTGAACTTTTCGATGGCAACCTTGACGAACTCGCTGCGATTGAATCTGGATTTTTGGAATTAATTCGTTCTGCACCGCTCGTCAACTTTAGAAAAATTTGTGAAGCTTTGCCGGAATTTATTGAATATTTGAAATTGGAATCAAAAGAAATTATCCAAAAAGGACAACCCAAGAAATCTTTTAAAGCGTCTTATTGGCTTCAGCAAACTTTTGCAACGGCTAACTACAAACAAGCAAATATTGTTTATCACCCAAGAATCTATTCAGAAAATTCTATTTTGAACAACGAGAATCCATCACTTGTTTACGAGGCCTATGAAGAACTGTTTGGCGCAAAGAGTGTTAAACTTGGTGCCGACTTTTCAATGTTGAGACTCAAGCTTAAGCAAAGCTTAAAACATCGCAACGGCGATTTATATGGCCACCTATTTTTGCACAAGGAAAGTAAACTTCATAAAATTGTTCCCAAAGACATCGACAGAAAAGACGAGGCATATCGAACCAACCTGGTAAATTGTATGATTGAAATTGTGGAAAATTTAAATGAATTGATGACAGATGATAAAGTTGAAGATGCATTGAGCTCGACTTGGTCCCTACTCACTGATCGGCTCCGGTTAATTGATCTGGAGCTTGCTGTTGGAAGATCTATGAAAGCGATTGGCATTAACAAGCCATTTACCGACTTCGAAGAATACACGTATGGCAAGGACTGGCTAAAGCAGGTTGCTTTTGGAATTGGATTAATACAGTCTGAATATCAGACTAAAGCTATTTCAAAACTTCGACAGGAACTCGAGCCACTGATTGACCAGTTTACTGATAGTGAGTCAGGGGAAATTCATTTTATGAATTCCTCGGTTTATGATGCCATTTATTTGTGCGGTGAATCTGCGGTTAGAACTGCAATTCAAGATTTTTCTCAACTCTCTTTAAATTTTGTCAAGCTATCAAAGGGCATCAATGCCTCACTTGATAAAACACATCGAGATGCAATTGAACTTATGGACCAGAGAAGATTTAAGTTTCTAGAAACCGAGTACTTTCGATTAGTTTCGGGATTTGAGGCTGTCACTTTGGTGAAAGGTGACTTTCAAAGCCAAGAAAAATATCCATTTGGCGGATTCTCCGAGGGATTTAGAGAGTACAAATCGCGAAATCCAGCAATTGTTGATCCAATTAAGTTTTCGCCAAAGCAGGCAATGGCTATCGAAGCTCTTTATAATGCAAAAGTATCTGGTCGTGCTGCCGTCACAACTGAAGATCTACTTCGCAAGTTGGAATTTACTGATATTAATGGCTATATGAACCGACGATCCCACAATCCATGGCGACCTACTCACGATCTTTTTACTTCTAAACATCCAGCCGTCAAATACAAGATGATCCGGTCTGGCCCCAAAAAGGGCATTGAAAGAACTTGGCTCTTAAATTTTGAATTCGAGGATATGTCACTCGAAGAACTTCAAAATCTCTTGGCCTCTAAGAAAAAAGCGAAGAAGAAAGATCCTGAACCAAAAAAAGCCCCAAGAAAAGGAAATGAAAATCATCCATTCCGTAATGGCTTCGCAAAAAAGCGAAGAAAAAGTGCTGTCTGAATTTCAAAGTAGGTTAATGTTTAGTTTGTAATCCATCTTAAGTATCCAATTTTACTGGGGGGCTGAGACATCCTCAAGCCCATCCTCAGTTTGTCCCAAATAGTTATGCGAAGTTGATTCTTATAAATCGCAAGTAATTTTGCTTGCGAAAAAAAGGAGTCAATTATGCCTACTAAAAATAACCAATTAGTTCTGGAGCTATTGCCAACCACTACAGAACACAAAATTGAAAATTTACCGGAAGTCTTCCCTACAAAGAAAATTTGTAGTGATAAGACAATAAAAGAAAAAATCGAAGTCTGGCACTCACAGGATAAGTCAAATCATTTCATGACACCGAAATGGCTCATTGATTTCATTCGATACGTGTATCCGATTGAGCTTGATGCTACATCAAGTCCCGAAGCCAACGAAATAAATAAGTTCGAAAGATTCTTCACTAAAGAAACCAATGCTATTTACCAGTCATGGAAAGTAAAAGAAGGGTCTGGGGTGTTTATTAATCCCCCCTATGTTGGAAAACCAAGCCTCATAGACTGGGCAAATAAAATTTCAACTGAATACCTTGAAAATGGCCAGCCTATATTTGCCCTTGTTCCAGCTAGGTCTCCCGAAACAAAGTGGTTTCGGATCTTCTTTGAACATGCGACACACATTGTGTTCTTAAAAAAGCGTTTAAACCACAACGAAACAATCTGTAATGAGTCCGGACAATTCGCATCGGCACTTGCTGTTTTTGGTGGAGATAAATTGGGTTCACGAATCAATTTGTTGGAAAACTTGGGAGAACTTCTTGAGACCTCGAATTTTAGAAAGAAAAAAGAACAAGAGAATTTGCAGTTCAATGGAGAGAAAAATGACTCAAAGAAAGTGGCGTAAACTAAATCACCTAAAAGGGGGTTATATGAAGAGCAATGATTGAAAAAAATGTTCGATGTAATGGGAAATAAAAATACTAATAATTTTAAAGAAATCTAACTCATAAATGGAGATGAATGATATGAGAACAAAGCAAGAAGTTTTAAATGCGATAGAAAATTATGTGAGAAACTATGTGGTCCCCCTTAAACCAAAAGGATTTATTCCAGTTATTTATACAGTTCCATTTTCAGGGCATACTGACCAAGACATAAATGACCTTAAAGAAATTGAATTATTGGTGGAAAAAACAAACCCCAGTTGTGTTGGTAGAATAACAATTTGCACAAGTTTTGTAAAACCCAACCAGAATCTGCTTGGGGTAGCTCTTTTACCAAAAAAATTTAAACACCAAAAAATTCTTATCGTTGATGTTCCCTTTAAACCAATTTTTGAAAGGGCAGGTTAATTTTATGAACAAGAACACACATCAAATAACAAAAAATATTTCAAGAGTGATTATAGAAAATGGTGACCTGGTAATACTTGGTAGCATTGATGAAAATGGAGTGGTTCATTTCTCTAGCTTTGGAGCTGAAACAAAAGCGTTGAAAGAAATGAAGCCATATATGAATAGTTTAACTGTACTAACAAATATCTACTTTCAAATGAGGGCTTTACAAAAGAATAAAACCTACATTTTAAAATTTTACATCGGGCCCAGTGGCTGGCTCTCCACTGAAAGTTTTGGGGCTTTCCCAGAAATTTTAAGTCAAAAAAGGTTGGGTAGTTATGAAGCTTAACTATGAGCAACAGGAGATGATAAAGAAGCAATTAAGAAAATATATTCTAAGTGGACTTATAGATAGAGACCAAAGAACTCCTATACTGATTGGTTCAAAAAATGATAATTTGATTATGGAAAATGGAGATTTCTTTGACTATCTGAAAGAGTGGATTGAAAAAATAAGTGGCAAGAAAACTGATTGGGTAGTGGGAATTCAAGGTAGGGAAATATTCTTAGGGCTTTGCTATATTAAAAATGCCTCACTCCAAGCTGATAACCCAGATTTATTTAAGACCAAAGAATTTAGATTTGTGATCGAACTGAAAGGTATTAGCGAAATGTGAGCTCGCCATAAACATTTCAAAAAGCTACGATGTCAGGTGTAGAAATGTGAGATGAATAGAACTGCGAATATTTTTATCAACAACATTTTTTTGTTGACCCTTCAATTTAGTCCTTTGGCTTTTTCTTAAAAGAAAAATTTAATCTTTCCGAACCTTTCTTTTGAAGCTTTCTTCGCTTCAAAAGAAGTCTGATACCTGAAAGAATGAAATAGATCCCAAGAAATCCGAACCCACCAGTATTTATTCTGCCATAAGTATCAAGTGAAATAAAATTGTGCACGTAAAGCATACCAGGGATTGCGATAATAAAAAGTGTCCCAGTCCAGCCAATCGTGAGCCATTCAAACATCCACTCGGGTTCTTCAAGTTCATCTTTTTTGAGTTCTTTTTGAAAATGCTTTTTCATAAGATGCTTAATCCAAAGATGAGTGAAAAATAGAAGCACGACGACAACCCCACTTAATCGCGCGATCAAATCATGTGGTGTGATAAGCATGAGTAGGCCTGACAAAGCCATGCCTGTTTTTACCCATTGAAGTACTTTCTTTTTATTTTTGTACTTCATGGCTGCCCCCAGAATTCTTAATTTGAGACCTGTAGATTTTGTCAAGCATCACACCTACCTCGAAGTTGGAGTCTCCTTGCTTAATTCTGAATTGAACCTCATCAAGAATAAGTTTAGTTTTTTCATCAGGCTCGCGGATTATTTTATCAGCTTTGGAATCAAGTGTTTCTAGGTAGCGAATTTCATCGGGGTCAGTGGGCTTTGTATCGCCGTACTTTAAATCATTGATTTGAGGTCTGTAGTTAAAGTAGTCAGAGAGAATTTTTGTAGGATGAGCCGCTTCAAGTTTCTCGGTTAAGACTTTAAAGTTCCTTACCGGGGTCTGTAAGGAAATTTCTGCCTCAAGTTCTTGAACTATTTCTACATCATCGTTTTGACTTCGGCCTTTTCTCCCGTTTGCGAACTTTGAGAACATCTGGGCAAAGTAGTTATTAAAGTGCTCATCGCTTTTAAAGGGCTCGGTTTTAAATTCAATTCTACCAAGACCCATTTTTTCGTGGTCGACCTGAAGCTTGGCATTGATGTTCTCTGTGAGCCTCCAGCATTGGATGTCATCTTGAAAAAAATAAATGTAGTTTTGGCTGCCACGCTTTTCTATTCTGATTAAGCCCAGGACATGAAGTCTTAGTTTTGCTCGTCTTAGATGATAGACTCCTATGCCAAGATTTTTTGCTAGCTTCTTATCACCATAAAACCAACCGCGATCACCAAGCCTAATCAGGCACCTGAGCACTGATTTTTCGTCTTCGTTCAAAAACCCATAGGTATCCAGATGAACTGGAAATGCGATAAATCGGTATCTTAACATTTTACTCATACTTTGAGGGCCTCCATTCCCTTGCTTGTTAAATGGAAGATTCAAAAAGTAGAGGTCTTGTGTGATGCCTCAGGGGAACCCCGAGGCTCCAGAGTGGGAACCCCACGCTCGCCTAATATAGAAAGAAAATAAGCTGAATAAAAAAATTAGAAAGAGAAGTATGTCGGGCCATGCCCCTTGACGGGGGCTTAGGCCCAACAAGAAATAAAAAATCATGTCAGAAAATGATCCATTTAGTTTTAGTATGAAACTAACCAAACCGCTTTTTACCCTAAACCCAACAGCCTTTCAGGTGTTCTGCTACCTCTGGAAGAAACTCGAACAAATGCCACCAGAGGCCCAAACAAGGCGTGTTGTGAGCTGCTCTAAGGGAGAACTCACCACTGAATTAAATCACTCAATCAACACCGTCAGGCAAGCTCTAGATGTGGAGCTTGAGGGCTCGTTTCGGATGATCAAAAAAATCCCAAATGAACCAGATCATGTCGAAAGTAGAATTTATTTAACAGAAGAAAAGGATTGGAATTGGGATCTGATCAGACATCTTTATACTGCAAAGTCAGCTAAAGACAGAAGACAAACCTTTGATTCTCTTTTTGATGACCTGTCAGTTTTTGATCAGGGATCAGCACAGAATTTTTCTAAAAATGGGGATAAATAGGTACTCTATTTATATTGTTTACTTTGATTTGGCATAAAAATCAGAAATTGACCCCCGATCAATCCCAGATCGACGCACTTAAAAAAATCAGCGGATGATACTGAAAGCTCGCGGTAAAATGTAACCATGACCACTTTTGAAAGAATCCATTTAATGAATCACAAGGAGGAAGCATTAGATGGATTTAAGTTTATTTTTTATGAAGGCATCCAGGTGGAATAATCCAGAGGATTTTGTCAGGCACCTGTCAAAAGTGGTGATGAGAAAGTTGGAGAATGAAATCAGGGCCAAAAAAGAAGGTAGCGATTTGTTCCAAGCGAAAGAGGCCAAAGAATTTGACGACTTGTTTGATCACGATAGTCTTTTTATGAAAAGCAAAAACCCAGAAATAGAGGAGGGATCAGAAAATGAAACCAGAAAATATTAAACTAGCAGAAGAGCTTGATTTTGAAGGGCCTGTTTCATTTCTGCTGAATCGTGCTGGCAAGCGAGTCGTTGGCTGTACCACACAAGCCCTGTGGAACCTTGTGACGCTCTTAAACCAGTGGCCCGAGGGTACTGACCCCATGGATGGCCTTATGACCATCAGGGCTGGTTTAAAGGAAGATTTTAACACTCAGGGGGCCAGTCACGAGAACACAATTGCATTTATTAAATCAGAACCAATCATCGCCCATCATGTGGTGGATGCATTTAAAATCGACGATAGAAGTTCCAAAGAGATTATTAGGCTTCTAGAAAATCATTTTCTTCTACTTTTTAGCTACGGTGTTGAAAGCATCCCAGACCAAGGTCATATCGGAGTCATGCACATCACCAACAAGCGACTGTATCTTGACGGTACAGAAATGGATATCGAAATAGCAACAAAGTTTTTGTACTCTTCAAAAATGAATCATGGGCTACTTTTTGATAAGTAGCTAATGTCTACGCATAGACGAAACAGGAAAGATGACTTGATCTAGGTTGATCTAGATCATATGTGAAAAGCCAGAATAGATTTAAAATAGAATCATTTGAAAGGACTGAAAATGAAAAACCATGTATTTGCACTTCTCTGCGTTCTACTTACTTCTCCAATGGCTTTAGCCGGCAAACCGCTTCCTTCGTCTCCTGAATTAATTTCCAAAGGACAGGTATCTTACAAAACAAACTGCGCCGTCTGTCATGGTGATAAGGGTGATGGCAATGGGCCAGCAGGAGCAAGCCTCAACCCCAAAGCAAGAAACTTTATATCTGAGAAATATAAATTTGGATCAAAGCCTGAACAGGTCTTTAAAACAATTAGTGAAGGCTCGAAAAATACGTCAATGGCTGGATTTGCGCACTTATCTGAAGAGGAAAGATGGGGTTTAACGTATTACGTACTCGGCCTGAAGAAAAAGTAGACTGCTATTGAGCCTGATTAATCTTTGCAAACTCCGATTCCAGCAAGGTGCAGAATGATGAAATATGATCAACCGCACCCTCCTTCGATACGGTAAATGGGTTCATCAATGTCAAACGTAAGAGTTCTAGGTTCTCACAATCACATTCAATTCTTTCTGAGATAGAAAGTTGAGAAATCAGCTTATCAAAATAGTGTTTATTTAATGTTGTCTTTGATATCCAATACTCTCTGGACTCTTGAATTCGTGAATACAATGTTAAGGTTAGCTGGTTCATTTCGTTTAATGTCTTGGCATTTCCAATCGGTGCAAAACACAAAATATTTGTGTCTAGCCCTTGTGGTATATATACATTAAAATTTAATTTTCTAATCTTACTTTCAAAGTCTTTTTTTGCCTGTATGGTTCGTTTAAGAAGTTTTTTATATCCTCCAGATGAATCGAAAGATTTAATTGACGCATAGGTGGCAACTGCACCCGCTGAAGATCTAGATCCCTCGAGAGTGTAATTTCCTATGTTTTTTTCCTCACTTACTATATAGGGGCCCGTAAACGATCGCATAAAATAATTTTTTTGATCCTGACAAATAAATGCACCGGATGAATATGGAACATATCCCAATTTATGTGGATCCAAAGTAATAGAGTCAGACATGGCGATTGCTTTTAAGCTTGATTCCAACGCATCAGAAACTAATGATTCGCCTTTATTAACTGGATCATTTACCAAACTACCCATAAACCCACCATAAGCGCCATCAACGTGTAACCAAATATCATAGCCCTCGTTGTTTCTGAATTCTTGTAGCACGCTCGAAATGGAATCAACAGGGTCGACTGTACCCAGCTCGGTCGTTCCAACTATTGTGACAACACCAAGTATGGGACGGCTGCATTTAATTGCCGATTGAATTTCCTTTTTTAAGCTCTTTGCACAGGCACGGCCGCTCTGATCTAACTCAATGTACCCAATATTTGATTCTCCCATCCCTAAAAGATGCATAGCTTTTGGCCAAGAGTAATGCTTACTAGCCGAAACCAAAAGGAGAGGTTCTCCCAAGACAGAGTTGGTTTTTCTTAAAATTTGATCATAGGCATCGCGGCCGTTATTGAGGATGTAGAACTTTTGTACGTCGGCTTTCGAAGTGTTTTTATCTATCTGGGCAAAATTATTCCATCCCATATGAGCCGATTCGATGAGATTGCAGTTACCAAAGGCAACCCCTGTCGCTAGCCAGAGCGCCATTCGTTCACGAGCCCGGAATAAAAATTCAAAATTGGCTACTGTCCCTCCAGATGTGAAATGGCCAACCCCGTCACTGTAGCCTACGATCTTTTTTAAAAGCCCGATGGCTTCACTTTCCACCTCAGTTCCGACAAACGAAGCTTCCGGTGATATATTATTGGGATTATGTAGCAACGTTATAAAATGCCCTAGCAATGCTGGCATACTTATTTCCGAGAACATGTGTCCAATATACCTAGGAGAGAATTTTGGAATTTCGTTTTCAAACATTTTAACAATTTCAGATATTATTTTCTTCGTATGCAACTGCTGAGCAATAAACGCATCCAAGCGCTGATCTTCTTCGGAAATAGCTCGACCATCTTTAAAGTTTATTTGTTTTCGCCAAGCATACCAGCTTTGAAATATTTGTCTCAGAAGTCCTTCAAGCCAGTCCGCATTTTCGGCGGAAGGCCCCAGAAAGAGACTCTTAATAGCTACCTCATCGGGTGGACATTTAGCACTTTTCAGAATCACACCCTCCCATAAAAAGGACTGTTCGCAGAAACAATCCCCAAATAAACAATCCCAACAGGAAAAAAGTTGCAGCCAGAGCATAAAAATGAAGAATGAGTTCCCCACTGAAAAGTGGTCCAATGGCTCTAAAGACTGTGGCAGTCAAGAAAGCAAAAAAGAATGCTAAAATAGCATTTGCTGATTTTTCCAACTCTAGATTTGCGCCACCATGAGCTAAGGATACTCGAACTGAAACCAAAAAGGTTAAAGATGCAATACCCGCTATGTAAAGAATATGAATTAGATGCATTTTATAAGTTGGAAAAAAAAGAATTAAAAAATAACTCAATGGAAACATGAAGGCAGCTGTTGAAATCGAGATGCCAAGATTCGATTTTTCAGACATCGGCTTTAAAAACCTAAAGTTCTTCAACAGCACAAAACTCATTGTTAATGCACGAATGAGTATTCCTAGTTCACTTGATAAAAATACTTCAATGAGAAATGATCCGTTAAAAACGACTGCTTCTGTAAAAAACATCTGATGGCTTAATTCATTAACCTCGGCTGGGGATAAAGCCATGGATTTTCGTGTTAAAACTGGAATAAGCCTACTTCCCAAACCTATAATTAAGTTCAGGACAAATCCTTCGTATAAAAAGAGCTTGCCGAGCGCTAGCACACTAATAAATCCAAAATTTGAAAACAGGACAAGCACGGATCCAGTTAAGCCAGACACTAACCCGAGCGGGATAAAAATGAATCCAGTTGGAAGCTCTCGATCCTTCATTTTTAATTTTCTTCTAACAAAAAATGAAATCAAAAAGGTGAACATTCCTGTAGAAACCAAGAATGTAAAAGGATCATGACCCAAAAAGCTACATATCATAAAAAGCATAACAAGACCGCTGGCGATACTTTTTTCTAATAAACTTGCAGATTGAGTTCCCGTCATTCTGGGTACTGCCGTCATAAGAAATCCAGACACATAGCTAAAAACGAAGCCAAGAATCATGATTTGTGAGTGGGTTTTTATTGGATATTCTGCAATGATTCCCAAGTAGAATAGAATCCATTGTCCAACCCCTACAATTGAACAAAGAGCCCCTAGAATAAAAAGACCTTTATATGGTTCTGATCGGAAAAATCGCTTCATAATCCTGCCTATTAGCAGACTACGATAACTAGCTTAAAAAAGCTTATGATTTAGATCAGGGATCTAGATGCTTCAAAAGTTTTTCAACGTTAATAATTTCGGTTCCCTTGTCAGAGGGTCGATAGATGGTGCCATCGTCTTGCCAGTCTCGCATAGATCTAATAACACTCTCGACGGCAACACCAAGGGCGTCGGCTATTTCTTGACGGGTAAGACTTAAAGATAAGGTTTGGTTCGAGTTCTCGGAATCTTGATCTAAGTGACGCATCAAAAGATTTGCGATACGAACTCGTAACGGCGAAGTCGACATTGTCTTATCATCTTGAATATTGCTCATTCGCCGGTAAAGCAGGCTATTAAGCCTGCTTTGTATATTGACATCAGACTGCCAATACTGCTTAAAAGTTGACTTTGGAATACAAACAATACGAGTGGGGCCCATGGACTTTGCAGATATAGGATAAATAGCTCTTTCATTTTGGTTCATCAACAACGCCCCGACAACATCACCTTGGACAGCAAAATGCATGATTATATCTTCGCCGCGAGGGCTATGACGGAGAAGTTTTATAGCACCGTCCAAAACGATACAAAAACTTTGAGCAGTATCACCGGCCCTAAAGAAAAACTCCCGATGCTTTAAGCTCTTGGTAACTGCACCAAACGCAGCTTTCTCAACGAAACTACGGTTAAGACCTTTGAACAATTCAAAAGAAGACAGTTTTTCATAATCTACAGAAACTAAGCCGGCCATAGACAGAACCTTAACCTAAAGCGCTATTTCTGTCTATTTAAGATTACTCTTTTGGCTGTGCACCACAACAGCCGCAGCAACTCTCTTTCCCAAGAGATGCCTGTGATTTTCGCTCAATCAGATAGGCCGCGTCGCCCTTCGATGCATTACTCGCTCTGACCCAGCGATACCCATTTAAACCGGCCGAAGACAGCTCCGATTCAATTTCCCCTGGATTACGATCGTCAGAGAATGAAAAGGCAGAGCCTTCGTTTAACCCCTCAATCATCGCGTATAAAAGGGCTTGCCGATACTTGGGAGCAAAAATCTTTAGGTCAATTGTTGGAATATTCAAACATCCTCCTTTATTGATTTTAAAACTTATATCCAATGCCCAATGCCGAATACCAAACAGAACCATAGTAATATGAAGGGATGGCTAGAAACATCTTATCTCGTCCTACAAACAAGCCAGCACCTAAGATGGGAGACCACTCATTGACAGAACTGTTGTGTCTAATTGAGGGGAAAAAGCTAAGTCCTCCAAAATAACCCTTATATTCGAATTTGATATTTGGACCACCGAAGTTGAGAAAGGAATTCCCTGAATTGAAAGCTACACTTGGCATACCAAATATTTTGAGTTCGTCATCAGCATAAGAATGATTTGAGGCCGAAAACAACAGCACCAGACAAAATAAGTATTTAAGCATCACTTGCAGAACCCTCGCCTCTAGAACAGCCTACAAGACGATTGACCAGAGCACTTATGACCTAGGTCATTAACTATTTAAATATAAAATACTACCCTTTAAGTATGAATGAAGCCTCGGAATTATCATATCTTAAGAAAAAAATCGCGGAAGTCCTTAGTTTTGATATTGATCTCAATGACGATCTCTTTAGATTAGCTTCGATTGTCAATTTAGCACAAGGTCAAGTTCTCTTTACCCAAGGAGAGTTGGCTCAGAACTGTTTTTTAATACTTTCGGGGAGTTTGAGAATTTCCTTAAAAATAAATAGTTCAGAATCTACCGTTGCAATTCTTTCGAAAGGAGAATTCGGTGGCGTCTTGTTAATGAGCAACAGCTCTTCATATTTTCCAGGATCTGTGATAGCTTTAACTCAATCTTGCGTCCTCTTAATTCCAAAAGAAACATATGTTACTTCCTGGACAAGAAGCCCCAAGGCCTTAGACATAATTAATAATTGTGTTCATAAAAGAATGCAGTATCTGCAGGAAGATAAAGCACTCCAACAATTAGATGTGGAAAATCGTCTGATTGCTTTTCTACATAGGCACTATCTTGAAAAGAAGGACTTAATATCAAAAAAAATTACTCGTAAAGATATCTCCCTAGCCATCGGTGCTAAAACGGAAACCGTTATTAGAGCCCTGAAAAAGCTCGAACGAAATGGTCTCGTCAAAACAGAAAAATCAGTGATAAGCATTTTAGATAGATCATATTTTACGCGTGCGATGAATTATGAAAACAGAAAATGATCTCGTTAACTTCTTTAAAAATGAACATTCCGTTCTATTGAGCCGTTTCGAAAAACACTTCTCACTAGCGAAGTCTTCTAACAATTGGAAGTCGCTATATTCAATTTGTAAGTCCCAATTCGAAGAAAATCACCATGCAAAAGAAGAGCAATTTATCTTCGATGCCGTTAGGAATAACAGCAAAATCAAATCCGGTGGCCCCCTCTGCACCTATTTCTTTGATTTTCACATGACAAATCCATCACTCCGTCGCGCCCTGGAAACAACAAAGGAACTAACAGACCTCAATCTTGAGCCGGAATGGTCTCTGCAGATGAAAGAGATAAGGAATCTCAATCTTCCCCTAGTAATTCCAAGCGAGGACCATGAAGCAGGAAGAATTATTCTTCGGGGTATAGAAAACCTATTTTCACGAGGGCCTTCTGATCAGATTCACGCAAACATTGAAATTTTATTCAAAACATACATTGATATTCAAAAGGAGCACTTTGATCGCGAGGAAAACTGTTTTTTCATAATGTGTAAACAATTAATTTCACCTGAGAAGTGGGCGCAAATCTATATCAAAATGTGTAGTCAGTACTCAATAATTTCAGATACTAATTAAACTAACACTTAGCTGCGAAAAAATTATTTTCCCTTATCTCTGGACAGCGCGGCTTCCAAAGCCCTCACTAATGGCTCCGAACTCGAATTCAGACTGTTTATCGAGGCCAAAATTTCTCCCTTCGGATCAACCAATGTAATTACATTGCTATGAGAAAAATCACCCTCCCCAATGCTCTTATAACTAATTCCTAAAACAACAGCCAATTGCCGCGCATCGCCCTCTGATTCAGCAGCAAGCATTTTCCATTGAGAAGGATCCAATTTTCGTAAGGCCTGATACTTCTTCAGACTTTCTGGCCTGTCATTTGCGACGTCAAATGAAGCTAAAGTAAATTTCAAACCGTTAAAATTTTTTTTGCTGAAGTCCTTTTCTATACTTTGCAGTTTCGATATTGTCATTGGGCAGGCGTGAGCACACTTTGTATAGATCATCGTGATCAAAGTATATGAACCTGCGTTAACTGAAATTCCTGTTTTTGAATTCGCTGTGTCCCGCCAGTTTGTTTTGAGGTCGTACAAGGACTCTGCCCTAGCCGTTAGGCTTAAAGAAACGAAAATTGCAACAAATGTAATGACTTTCCTTAATTCTATAATTTTCATATATTCCTGTCTCTCTTTATTTTGCACATCGAAATCCCAAGTTCCATGTCGAACTCTTTCCTTTTAATCCCGATCTAAAGGCGAAACGCATAAAAGCTGCATAGTTTTCCTTATCAGCGGAAGAAAGTGCTCCTGCGCCACAAAACATGTCTTTGTTAAATGACCCGTCTTCGCGACTTTCGCCAGTTACAAAGTTTGAGTTAAAATCGTCGACCCACTCCCAGACGAGTCCATGCATATCCCAAACTCCGTAGATATTTTTGTAGATACTGCCGATATCTTTTAGTCTTTCTCCTTGGGGCTCTGCATACCAGTTCAAAATTCTTCGCAAAAAACTTTCCTCTTTGTTTGCGTCATTATTTTTTTCCGATGCCGCCGCAACGTATTCCCACTCGTTTGTGGTCGGTAGTCTCAGACCCTTAGATTCGCAGTACGCCCTTGCAGCAAACCAAGATACAAATGTAACGGGCGCCTTGGGGGGCGCAGAATCTAAGTCACTAAGATAGTAGTCGTCTTTAAACAATCCAGACGCTCTTTCTTTGGACCATTCGGGATTGCTATTCAGAAATTCTTTGAATTCCCTAACCGTTACTTGATACCTTTGCATTCTAAATTCTCGAATTTGAATGATGGTCTTGCTTGAAGGTTTTTTAGCTTTTTTAGAGACAGGTGTGAGCCAAAATGCTTCCATTCTTCCGGATGGAACGACCACAAGATCAGCGGCTTCTGTAAAACTGATTGGAAATAAAGTTAATAAAAAGCCGCTAATAAGCCACTTCATTTAGTGCTCGCCTAGTTCCTCTTTTTTAACAGGGACTGCACTCACCTCAGATCTCTTAAAGGTCCTTTTCTTGTTTCCCCAAGAATGCGAAATGTATGTCAAAACATTTGCGATGTCTTCATCGCTCATTCCAAGGGCCGGCATCACCCCGTTGTAAGGAGCTCCATTCACAGTAATCGCTCCCTTTTTTCCATTTTTAACAACGTCAATTGCTCGCTTCCAATCCGCATTGAAGTAGTCTGAATTGGCAAGGGGAGGAAAGGCCCCAGGAATTCCCTTACCATCCATCTGATGACAAGCAGCACAGTTTTGTTGGTAAACGTTTTTACCAAGTTTCAGCTGATCCTCTAAATTTAACGCTTTCGAGACAACTTCTTTGTCAGTTACCTTTTGAATCGCACCGCCTTCAGGCAAGTAGACATTATCAGCCGTCTTGCCCGAGTAAATTTCTTTATTTTCAGGTCCTTCAACTTTCATCAAACCTAAAGAGCCCTTGTTGAAGGTTCTAAATATCGAATGGTCGACCAATACTAAATTACTGGGAACCTCTACTTTATATTCAACTATTGCCGATCCACCAGCTGGCACCAGAGTCGTTTGGATATTTGTATTAAATTCGGAAGATCCCTCTCGATAGACTTTATCAAAAATTTCGCCAATGACGTGAAATGAAGAAACTAAGTTTGGCCCACCATTTCCCACATAGAGTCTAACAGTTTCTCCGACCTTTGCTTTTAATGCATTTTCGCCCGTCATCGAATTTGTCGATCCATTAAAAACAACATAGGTTGGTCTTTCGTCTATCGCTTTTTCCATATCAAAAGGTTGATAGCCTTGCTTTCCAAATTTACCTTTCGTATAGAAGTCGCCCTGCATGACATAGTATTCCCGATCTACCTTTGGCATACCCTCTTTAGGCTCTACCAAAATTAAACCATACATGCCGTTCGCGATATGCATACCAACAGGTGCAGTAGCACAGTGATAAACATACAGACCTTTGTTTATTGCCTTAAATGAAAAAACGCTTTCATGACCAGGCAAGGTTAGTGAAGCTGCAGCGCCTGTCCGATTTCGCAGAACGGAGCCGGGCAATTTCGTGGATCGGAGCCACCGGAGCGTCAGCGACGTGTTGTTTATTTGAGCAAGTTGGCTGAGGCAAGGTCTTTTCTCACCGGGAGCGGCGATTGTAATTTTTCTCTGTAGTTCGCACCGTTGAGTTGTACGCGCTGACTTGGGCTTTGAAGCCGCGAGACGACCGCCTCAGCGATCAGCGGATCTTCAAAAAGCTTTGTCCAACCGCGCGGATCAGCTTGAGAGGTTACGACGACAGAGCCCTTTCTGTGGCGATCCTCGAGCAAATCGACCAGGACAGTTGCTTCTTCGTGAGTATAGTTGCGTAATCCAAAGTCATCCAAGATTAGGACGCGCGTTGAGCTGAGCCGCCGGATGTAGTTTAAATATTTTCCGGCCGCTCGTGCTGCCAGAACTTCTTCGAACAAAAAGTTCACCGGTATAAACAAGACGGAGACTCCATCGGCACATAGTCTGCGACCGATTGCAATGCTCAAGTGCGTTTTGCCTTGGCCAGTTTTGCCCAAGATGAGCAAGTTCTCGCCGGCCTGCACGAAGGCGCCGGCTGCGAGTTCACGAAGCTTTGCCTTCGTTATCCCGCGTTCACTGCCGCCGTCCCACTCCTCCAGTTCAGATCCTTGCGCCCTAAATTTCGCTTTCGTCGTAAGCTGCTTTGCCGTGCGCTCCTTGCGGTGGAGTACTTCGTCATCGAGCAAAAGACGCAGGAACTCAAGGGTATTGAGGCCAGAGCCCGAGGCCTCGGCCGCTCGCTTTTCAAAATTTCCGTGCACGCCAAAAAGTCGCAAGGCGTGCGCTGTCGTTCGTATCTGGTCATTGATCATTGGTCTCCTCCTTTGGAGATGGTTGGTTGTGCAAATACATATCGTCCAACGATCTATTCGGAGCCCCACACACTACGCGCGGACGCAGGCCTGTTTTATCGAAGAGCTCAGCCGTAGATTTCACGTAAGCAAAGTATAGTTTGTTAAACGTGATCGCCATTTTCGCCGCGTGCTCAAGGGCCTCAGCGCTTACGCGGCCTGATTGCTTCAGGCGTAGTATGCCCTGCACGCGCCGTAAGTACCTGAGTGGGTAACTTCCAGAGAGCAGCTCGTTTACAAGCCGTGACGTTTCCGGACCGATCTTTGCGGCTTCGTTTGTTGCAAGTCTTACAGAGAACTGCGCGCACGCAAGCTTCTCTTCAGGGTAATGGCGAGGGTCGGTTGAGTAAAGTTCTTTGCCAAGCAGTCTGGCGTGCACACATAGAGGATTGAGGTTTTGATCGAACGCCTCTATGAGATTTGCCGTCAACTTCACACGCACCTCACGCCCGACATGCGCAAAAGGTACGGAATAAAACCTCCTCTGCACCTGCACGTGACAATCAGCATGCACTTTCGATGAGCGCCACTCCGCTGTCTCCCAGTTTGTAACCGGGCACGGACGCAGTAAATTCTTCTCGCCTTTGAAGCGCTCATTGCGAGAGATACCCCAGTCTTTCATGATTGTAGCATTGAGCTTGTCTAAATATATTCTAAATGCACCGTTGAGTTCCGCAAGCGAGTAGAACTTCCGCTCGCGTACTTCTTGATAAAACTGTCTCTGCACGACGCCGATAGCGGATTCGTTGGCACCCTTATCGCGCGGCCGGTACGGCCGTGCTGGTACACAAGCAAAACCCCAATGGTTTGCAAAATCAATAAACGCCGGATTCGTATCCGGATCGTACCAGTGCGCTTGATTAACCGCAGCCTTCTGATTGTCGACCGTCACGTACGGTGTAACGCCTCCAAAAAATCGAAACGCGTTTTCTATTGAGCGCGTTAGCTGCTCACGCTTTTCTCCGAACGTAAACTCACCGTAAGTCATCGAACTCATCGCCATGACCCCGCACATGAGTGAGGTCTTTTTAACTTCACCAGTTTCATGGTCGATGATCTCGAGGCCTTCACTGTAATCGAAAAAGCATTTCTCGCCAGGCCTGTGCGTAAGCTTCATCGTCACCTGCGGCAGCTCCGGATGCTTTTTATAAAAGTGCCGCCAAAACTGAACGTAACTGATGACGTCGCCTGCGTGCTCGCGCGCCAAAATGTTCATCTGCACTCCGCGCGAAGCTTCGAGCTTTACCTTCGCCCAGTCGATGCTCTTTGCCCACGCCGGATCGACGGCGCCCGGCTCAACGATATTCTTATTATTTATTACCCGCTTGATTGTATTGCGACCAACCTTGAGCGCCTTAGCAATTGCCCGACTGGTCATACCCTGAGCGTGAAGTTCTAAAATTTGCTTTTGCATTGCGACCGATACCCTCGCGACTACTGCCATTAACGCCTCTCCTTGTTGAGGGTTCATGCCAACAGACGCCAAAATGGTTGTCGCTAACGCTCGTAGTTAATTTCCGCCAAATCCATTACAAGTGGATCCGTTCCATGAAATTGGGTGGCTCCGATCAATGAAATCGTGTGGATCCGTTCTATGAAATCGCCTGGCTCCAGTCCGCGAAATCGGTCAGCGCCACCACCCTGTCCGGTCACTGCATGTAAATCGATGTTGTGTGGCATCTTAGAGGAAGGATGATTTTTAAGATGAAACTCAATGGAATCACCTTCCCTAACGCGAATGAAGCTTCCAGGGACAGTGCCACCAAAAGTCCAAAAGGTATAGTCGACGCCATCAGCAATTTTCATTTTCTTTTCGATAACCTCAAGATTAACAATCAATTTTGCGGGTGATTTTCTTGTTATTGGTGGAGGCACGTTTGGAGGCGCTGTCAAAACTGCGATCTCAGCAGTCTCTGCCGAAGCAGTGAACGCTATGGTGAGTATCAATGTTGTCAATGCAACTAATACTAAATTATTTTTCTTCATATCTTGTACTCCGATCATGAGTGATCAAATGATCTACTAAACATATTAAGTATAAGATGTTTTGAAGTCATTCAGATATGACCGAGATCATGTGTGGACATTTTAAACTGCACGCTATAGCCCAAGCAACGTCTTAAAATCACATGATTATTTCTTGAATCTTCAAACTTTGGACTTAAGTCTAATATACGATTGGCAGCTCTGCATCACTTCACCTCGCAAGATCAACCCATTATCAAAACTTCACTCGCTGCTCTATAACCTGGCTAAAGTGCGGGTTACAGTTCAGTTTTATTTTGTAACATCTATTCTTTTATAGAAATTTAAAAAGCAGAGTACCCTATCATTGGATTGTACCACTGAGAAATCTTATCAAATTTTTGCTAAATCGAGATTTGCGACCCTAATTCTACTCTTTTTGAGAGCGCTTACAATTAGCCCTCCCATTTCATGATGATCAACGGCTTCAACTACACTTGCTGCTTCCGCAATCAAGGCATATAAAGCATCCCTCCCTGAGTTGAATGTTATTCGAATTGCAATCTGAACACTTAATGCCTTTAATTTCTGTTATATACTTTTTTAGAGTGCGAGCGATCGCCTTTGAAAAAGATGTAATGTTTCCCTCGCTCTTAATAAGTTGAGAAACAATAAACGCAATATCAGCGCCATGACGGAGCGCTGTAGAAATCATTCGAGTTAGTGCCTCCTGCTCATCCGATTCAAAGAATTTACTAATATTTTCTATAGTCCAACCATCATCAGTTTCTAAATTGTAAATACCAGAGCTGGCTTTAATTAGTTTTCCTTTTTTAGGTTTAGGTGGAAGTAAAAGAAGATCCTGTTTCATAGCAAAAACTTCATACGGATCACCTTCTAGCAGTCCAACGACAACAACCCATGTTTGTCCGTTAGTTGTAAGTGGGTGAATTTCACAATCTAAAGACTTAGGTCGTGGAGTGGCTTGGGTCCGCTTCACACCCAAGTTTTTTTCCACTGCTGTGCTTTCTGAAGAAAGCACAGCCATCATCGTACCCTCTCGATAAGACGTGCAACCCTTTATTGTCCTAGTCTGGTATACTTCCATATAAAGTCGCTTAAAATCATTATACGGATAGTCCTTGGGTATATTCACGGTCTTAGACATGGCCGAATCAATATATTTTGAGAAAACCTCCATGGTTCGCACGTGATCATCAATTGATAGTTGGTATGAGGTTGCAGCCCAATCTGCATCAAGGTCCCAGGTCTTCATTTTGGTGTGATACTGGACAGCATAGTCTTGAATTGGTGACTCCTTCAAAAGTCCTCGAGAAGCATCAAATTTCCAAACTTGATTGTTAAACTTCGTAACTAAGATATCTTCACCGCCCTCTTTAGCCCAGTCCCATTCAGTAGTTGTCGGCTGCAGCTCAAATGTTTTCTCTTGCCAGTTTATATTATTAGGCACTGTCAATCCAATTGGAGCAAACGGTTGAATCGAGGTTCGAATATAATCGGTCATAAAAAGAGGTTCAAGACCACCTGATACATTATTCGCCAGGACGGAGCTGTTTCCTGTAGGTTGAATTGAAAGCAAATGACTATTACGCAGTCCATATCGACGAATTTTTTCAATTGTTTCTGGATTAAGTCGTTTTATAAACTGCCCAGCTAAGTATTTTTCACTTTCAAATGCGGGGAAGGCCCCCTTCTCTCTAGCTAGAAGCGCTGATGCTGAATACGCTTCATTCATCATAAAATCACAAAGATCTTCTGTTAACTTCAATGCCTTTTTTGAACCGTAGCGAACTCTCAGCATCATAAGAGCCGAACCATAGCCCAACACACCTAAACCAATACGACGTTTGTTTAATAGATTTTCTCTTTGTTCTAATAGCGGTACTAGTGTCTTGTCATTAACGTTATCCATAAAACGTATAGCTGTATGAATGGACTCTTTAAGTTTAACTTTATCCCAAGAGCTCTGTTCGAAATCTATAAACTGAGTTAAATTAAGCGACCCAAGTAAGCAACATCCTCCGACTGGCAAGACCTGTTCGCCGCAAGGGTTTGTCGCGTTGATATGCTCGAGATAGTATAAATTATTGAGCCTATTAATAGTATCAGAGAACAAAACACCCGGCTCATTACGATTGTATGTGGACTTCATAATTAGGTCCCACAACTCTCCGGCGTTTTCATACGTTTTGTACTTCTTTACGGGTAGCCCTCGGCTTTTCCAAGCCGTCAAATTTCCATCCCAATACTTCTTGTATTCGTTTGGAACAAACTCATAGTCTGGAAACTCAAGGCACCAAGGGGAAGATTCTTGCACGGCTGTCATAAAATTATCATCAACCAGAACCGACATGTTAAATTTTGTCAGGCGATTCGGAGTTTGTTTGGCAGTTATAAACTCTTCAATATCCGGATGGAATAGGGACATTGTCACCATCTGAGCACCCTTTCGAATTTTCGTTTTTCCTTTTGTAGTATTTTTCTTGAAGCCGCTTCCAGCTGTAATAACTGAGCTTTGAGTATCCCACATTTCAAGCAATTTTACGGCGCCTGGTGAGTCCCCACCAATACCACTTACGTACGCACCACGCGGTCGCAAAACATCAGCACAAAAGCCATAACCCCCCTCAGACTTTAGAATCAGGGCCTGTCGCTTTAGTTCATCCATAATACTATCCATTGAGTCTTGGTTTTCACCGCGAAAGCCGCTTACAAAGCAATTAATATACGTTGTACCTTGAAGCCGAGTTCCTGCATTAGAAGTAATACGTCCACCAGGAACGAACTTGAAATTTTCAAGCAGATCAAGAAACTTATTCGTCCAAAAAAGTTGATTCTCGGGCCTTTCCACTGAGGCCAAATCTTTTGCAATAGCCAAATGCCGATCATTAATATCGGTCTCTCCCGCAAATTTGTAGGTAAGGTTAAAAACCTCCTCAGAAAAATCATTTGTAAATATTGTATTTCTTTTAGCCAAAATTGGCTCTCGTGACGATAAGCCAGTGAATGATGTTTTATTTATCTTTTTGTCTTCTTCAACATGATCAGTATGCACCGTTGCCCCCTATGAATGTAATATATAAAAATTGTATTACAAATAGTCTTAAATCCTAGTTTATTATTTTTTAAAATTAAGAAAGGACTCGTTGCGCAAATGATCAAGCTCATAAGACAGGTTTCAGAAAAACTAAAACCATGATCAAAATAAGAATGGCTGTCGGAATCTCGTTTAATATTCGACATTGTCTTGAATTCAAGACTCTTCGCTCACAAGCAAGTTGGCGATAAATATAATAGGAAAACGTATGGTAACCAAGTAGAACAAAAACGGCGATCAACTTTATTTGCATCCAAGTTTGCGATAAAAGTGAGAAATTTTTCATAATCATTAAAATACCAAAAAAAATCACCAGAAGAGCTGCGGGAAGCATGATAAATAAAAGCAGTTTTCTCTCCATGGTTTCAAATACCTTGCGGGTTTCAACAGAACTCCAATTTTCAATATGATATACAAAGAGTCGGAATATATAAAATAGACCCGCAAACCAACTTACTACGAAGATCAAATGAAATGCCTTGAGAAAGTTATAGTCCATAACAATTAAACGCCGGACGAGTATGTATTTACAATTTGCTTTTGACTCAAGTACTCATCTAATGCAACACAAATATTTCGTATAAATGGTCGCCCACGTTCTGTAATTGACAGCTCATTTAATTTCAATTCAACAAGTCCATCACTGAGAAAAGGCCGCAGCTTACCGAGCAAAAGTTCATCAATTACAATCGCAACTTTTTGTTTAGTCATTAGATTTAAAATTTGGCCCTGAACAAGTTTATCATTTTCACTTAGTTTATGACTGCGAAGCGCAGTGAAATCCATTTTCTTCAAATTATCTAAGTATACACTATAATCTTTATGATTCTGTCTAAAACCCACGACGGTGCTAGAAATAGCACTTACGCCTAGACCCAGCACTAAATCGGTTTTATACTCTGTATAACCCATAAAATTGCGATGTAATGTACCTGCCGCTAGAGATTTCGCCATCGAGTCTGTAGGTAAAGAAAAATGATCAATGCCAATTTCGACGTACCCTGCATTTAAGAGTAGATGTCTAGATAGTTCATATAAATCGCGTTTGACTTGTCCGCGTGGCAAATCCTCATCCTTAAACAAGCGTTGAGCTGGTTTTACCCATGGCACAACAGCTAGGCTATATAGCGCAATGCGCTCTGGCAAAAGACAAATCACCTTTTCTATAGTCTCTCGAATACTGACTTCGGTCTGACCTGGTAAGCCATATATTAGGTCAAAATTTGTGGACTTGTAGCCCAACTCTCTTGCCTGCAATAAACAGTCTTCAACGCAGCTGAAAGGCTGGATTCGATTAATTAAACTCTGCACTTTTGCATTAAAATCCTGAACCCCCATTGACACTCTGTTAAACCCAAATTTCTTTAGTACTTCTAAGTGTTCACGTTTACAACGTCTCGGGTCTACCTCAATAGCTCCTTCAACCTCGTTGTCGGACCATTTTAAATGAGCAAATATGATACTCAATATTTTGGCTAAGTTTTCAGGGGAAAAAAAGGTTGGCGAGCCGCCCCCAAGATGCAGTTGCCTTAAAGGGGTTACTTTAATATTTGGTACTTTCTGCATATACCAAGACAACTCTTCTTCTAGAGCTTGAATATAGACAATCTCCTTTTTGTGATCCTTTGTAATTATATTGTTACAACCACAGAAAGTACACAGCGTTTCACAGAATGGAAGATGAAGGTATAAGCTCCAATTAGCACTGTCTTTGGAAAAAACAGAGCGCAAGCTAGTTACCCACTCATCGGTATCTAAGTTATTCTTCCAGTTGGGTATTGCTGGATAGCTGGTATATCTTGGGACCGGGACATCATACTTTTTGATGAGCGAAGAAAAATGATCCATGGCATACATTAAATCAACTTGGGTTGAGTTGCATTGACCTACATCATACTTGCTTACTTAAAAAGCCCTATAAAATCACTATATGACATTTAGAAAAACTACGGTTTACTCTTGCTCTGGGTGTTCTTCAGCGGCTCAAATGGCAAACTATCTTGCAATTCAATTGGATCGCAGTGGTGAAGCGCAAATGAGTTGTATTGCAGGAGTTGGCGGAGACGTTGGATCCCTAGTGAGGACCGCAAAAAATTCTGAATTTATCATCAGCATAGATGGATGCCCGCTAAAGTGTTGTCAGGCTTGCCTTGCAAAGCATCAGCTGAAAGCCGACATGCCAATCGTGCTATCAGACTACAAGATTGAAAAGAGACTTCATCAGGATTTTTCTCAAGAGGATGCGGAACAATTATTAATGGCCCTTCGAAAAAAATTAAAAGGCATTCGAGACACAGAAGGAACTTCTGAGTAATGAAAGCTATTGAACGCCAATTTGAATTCGAAGAGCTTTTCTTCTCGCGAACTACACTGAGTGGAGTTATTCAATCTGGCAATTCTGTATTTCGAAAAATAAGTGCTTTCGATTGGTCCGATTTAATAAATAAGCCCCACAGTCTAATCAGGCACCCTGACATGCCGAGGGGTGTATTCTTTCTGTTTTGGAAAACACTGAAATCAGGGAAACCAATAGGTGCTTATGTTAAAAACAAGGCCAAAACTGGGGAGTATTAATGGGTGTATGCCTTAGCATTTATTTCAATATTGTTTTTCGTGCTAAAACATAGGGTGCTTGCTGGCTGTTCGGAGGACGAAACTTTATTTAAACGCAGGAATCCCGGTAATGTAATGACCCAAAATCAGACGATGAATATCCTCCGTCCCTTCATAGGTATTCACAGATTCTAAATTGAGCATATGTCGTCCGCATTGATATTCGTAAGTAATACCGCTCGCGCCCAAAATATCTCTGGTTAATCGGGCATGTTTTAAGGCGTTGGAAACATTTTTCATCTTAGCCATCGAAATATGTTCCGGAAGCGCCTGATCCCTGTCTTTCAGGCGTCCCACATGCAAAGCTAACAGTTGACCCAAGGTGATATCGGTGAATATTTCAACTAGTTTAGACTGAACTAGCTGAAAGCTCGCGATAGGCTTATCAAATTGAACTCGGGACTTACTGTAGTTTAAGGCCTCGTCGTAACAGGCCATTGAAGCGCCTAGTGCACCCCATGAAATCCCGAAACGTGCATTATTCAAACACGCAAATGGGCCCTTGAGCCCTCTAATATTCAACTTCTGAGAAGTCGACACGCGACAGTCTTCAAATGTCAATTCGCTCGTTACAGAAGCTTTTAGTGAAAATTTATTATTAATATTACGAACTGAAAATCCCTTCAAATCACGGTCAACAATGAAGCCAACAATTTGATCATTTTCATCTTTAGCCCAGACAATTGCAACACCTGCGATTCCCCCATTTGTAATCCACATTTTAGATCCATTTAAGATATAGTCAGAGCCATCTTTTTTTGCTCTAGTAAGCATTCCTCCTGGATTCGAACCAAAATCAGATTCTGTTAGACCAAAGCAGCCAATCAGCTCTCCTTTGGCCATTTTTGGAAGGTATTTCCGCTTATGATCCTCGGTCCCGAACGCAGCAATCGGGAACATGCAAAGCGCACCTTGAACACTCACAAAACTGCGGATTCCCGAGTCACCACGCTCAAGCTCTTGCATTATCAGTCCATAAGAGGTGTAGTTGATTCCTGCACATTCATATCCTTGTATCGTCGCGCCCAATGTACCCAATTCTGCTAAAGGCTGAATGAGCTCAGTTGGGAAGGTTCCATTTTCATAGTGTGCTGCAATCCCCGGAAGTACATCCCTTGATACAAAATCGCGAATTGAGTTGCGAATCATTTTCTCTTCGCTACTTAACTGTGTGTCGATACTCAAAAAGTCTTGCGCTTCATATGTTTTCATTTGATCCCCTTCTCCAAAAAACTGTGCCTAGGCTAATGTTCGAGCTTATGAGTTTAGCCCTAACATCAATAGCTTCACAGCAGCGATCACCATTACAACTCCAAGTACTTTCTGAATTTTATTGTTCGAAAACTTAAATACACCAAAGTGGGTACCCACAATTGCACCTAAAATCACGGAAACAGCCCAAAGCGCCGATAGTTTGAAATCGAAAAATTGACTTGATTTAAAAATTCCGGCCAATGCAAAAATTGAATTGGCTAGAACAAAAACGACTGACAAGCCTGCGGCTTTCTTCGGATCAGCCCAATTCATCTTAAGAATCAGAGGGGTAAAAAAAATAGCTCCGCCGGTGCCCGTAATTCCGGATAGACACCCAATCACTCCACCCCAAAATAAAGACGCAAACAACGGCGCTTCTTTTATGGATGCAGAATCGCTTTTGGCCGAGCGACTAAGTAAAAATTTTGAACCGGAAAATAGTAAGACCAAACCCAATGCTAAATAGAAATACTTCTTTTCTACATTTAATTGAGCAGCCCAATAAGCTGACGGCATAGAGGTGATTAGAAATGGACCTACGACCTTCAGATTTATTAGTCCTGTCTTTTGAAAGCGATATAGCCCAATCGAACCCACAACTAGATTTAACATCAATGAAGTCGGCCTCATTAATACAGGGGCAATATTAAAAAGTGCCATCACTGCAGAATAACCACTGGCGCCCGCATGACCTACAGAAGAGTATACAACTGCTACGACAAAAAATAGAAATGCCATTACTAGGTGATCAATCTGTACAGCTTCCACACTTAAATACCTTTGTCCTTTGATCTTTTTTCTTCATGACGCAACCTTTTGTCTTTGTTCCATCGGTCTACCTGCAAGCTGATTCCATCGACAATAATATCTTTATTACTTGAGCTAGAAAATAGAATATCACTGTCCTTTAGGGTCAACCCTACAACTAACTTTTGACCCTCTGAATGAACGTAAGAAGTTGATGAAGCTGAGTCGAAACAAATGCTTACTTGAAAAACAAAAGATCCAAAACTAAACGACTGGATTAAGCGCCTAGTGTTTTTCCAATTTGTGATGTCTTCTTCATTAAGTCGAATGCGAACTTCTTTATCGAGTCTGATATTCATAGACACTCCTTTTTGAGCACTGAATATTTTTATAATTCATTTTCTGAAGTATTTCCTTAGCCCTCTCTGCTCGCACGCCAGCCTTACAAATTAAAATAACCTCACGATCCAAAGTAAAATCAGGGACCCTACCGTTCTCAAGCTCACTCAAAGGAAGATGGCTACTGCCTTCGATATGAAACTCGCTCCACTCATTTTTTTCTCTCACATCAACTAACAACGCAGAGGATCTATAATTACAGTCGACCGGATTGGCCTCAAAAATTGCATCTTCGTTAAAGGTGGCTTTATGACATTGGCATGTTGGGCGAAGATTAATTCTAAGACTTCGATAACGGTGGTCATAAAAATTGTAAAAGTTCACTCTGCCAATGAGGGGAGTCAATTCGTCATTTCGACTTATTAGGACTTTCATTGCCTCCATGGCTTGAAGGGATCCAATGGTTCCAACGACTGGGCCAATGACCCCAGCTTCGGCACAATTCTGAATTTTTGATTTGGGAACTGAAGGGTACAAACACCTGTAACAGGCCCCCTTAGAGCTCCAGAAAACACCAACTTGGCCCTCAAACTGAGAAATTGCACCGTAAATCATTGGTTTGTCATACAAAGCGCAGACATCGTTGATTAAAAATTTGCTTTCGAAGTTGTCTGTGCAATCTATGATCAAATCAGATGTCGCGAACAAATCTAAAGCCAATTTTTTATCTAAGAAAACTGGAACAAAACTTACATCCACCTCATGGTTAATCATCTTAATCTTTTGTGATAATACTTCTGCTTTATTTTTTCCAATGTCATCATCGGTAAATAGAATTTGTCGATGCAGATTCGTGATACTTACTGTATCACCATCGACAATTTTAATGTCTCCGACCCCCATAGCTGCCAGATATTGAGCCACTGGATGTCCAAGACCACCAGCGCCAATAATTAACACTTTAGAGCTTAAAAGCTTCTCCTGCCCTGCGTTTCCAATCTGAGGTAAGATGGTTTGTCTAATGTATCGCTGCATTCCAGTCCTCCGGCGTATTAAGGTTTGCGAAAAAACTTTCTGGCTCTGGACCAATCTCGTTTACCTCAAGTTTATTAAAAAGATTTTTGAATGAATTTCGGTGACAAGTCTCTTCAGTCGTTTTGATTTCTTCCATAAATTTGATTACTGTGCTTAGATCATTAATGACAAATGGGAGCTGCTGACCTTTAAACTTTGTAATTGGATGATCATATTTAGAATGAAGAAGTTTTCTTAAAATATCCTCGGTTAAGAATGGCATATCAACTGGAACCACTAGAAGAGCCTGGTTTCGCTTATTTTTAAGCAAATGGTGAATCACAGAGCGCAGACCCTCCATCGGACCCATGTTAGGCTCAATATCTTTAACGTGTGGATATTCCGGACGATCACCACTTACAATGACGTGGCCTTCGCCAAGAAGGGCCACTAACTTTTTAAACTGGCTGTGCAACAAGCTGACTCCACCAACAGGCAGCAAAGCTTTATCTTGCTTCATGCGAGTGGATTTCCCTCCCGCAAGAATGACCCCTACCATTTTCATGATGATCAACCTTTCTATGCTGACAAAGTGCATGACCGCGAACCCAATCTGTTTCACCATTTTCGTAAAACTCTTTTTTCCAAATTGGAGCGCGAACTTTTATTTCTTCAATAATATATCTTGTTATCCTGTAAGCCTCATCGCGGTGGCCTGTTGTCGCAAAGATGACGACACTGGCTTCGCCCACTTCGACCTTGCCATGTCGATGAACAATTAAAATATTTGCATCGGTGCACCACTTATCTTGGGCCTCTTTCGCAATATCAAAGAATGTTTTTTCACAAAGTGGAATAAAACAGTCGTATTCCATTTTTATAACGGTCTTTCCTAAATTTAAATTTCTGACAATGCCTACAAATGAATTCATTGCACCATGACCAAGCGAAGGCTTGAAGCTGATGAGCTCACTCATATCCAGTGAACTTGTTGTAACCCTGACATCAATATTACCCATGTCAGCCCCCACAAACTGGCGGCAATAATGCCAAGTGATTCAGATCCTTGATGATGTCGTCTTCGGCAAGGACTTCAGATTCCGTTGCAAGTGCAGACTCATAAACAAGGTTAGAATCTTTAAATTCTGAGGACAAACTCTGAATCTCGCATTTAACTATTTCCTTAAGCTGGGCCACAGTAAGGTGGCTTGGAACTTGAACCTTCATGCCTCCGGATGAAACAAATTTTCGAAATGCTCCAAACAGTCTAATTTCAATTTCGTTCATAAAGTATATACCTCCACTTTAGTTCCTTTCTTAACAATCGATCCAGCCTCGGGGAATACCACCCACGCATTCGAACGAATAAATGGACTCACCATAAAAGAAGCCTGTCCTTGTAGAGCCTCGACTCGTGTTTCTGGATGTTGAAAATCAACTTTTGCTTTGAAAAAACATTTTAATCCCTCTGGCTTTTTCATATCAGAATCTAAAATTGCCTTAATTGGGATTTCAGTAGACCCTAACAGTAAAAAATCTAGAAACGGCTTTACAAAAAACTTAAATCCAACAGCAGTAGATACTGGATTTCCGGGCACACCGAAGATAAAACGAATTCTACCTTTATGGTTAAGTGAAGCGAATAAAACAGGCTTACCTGGTCTTATTGCACATTTATGAAAATGAATTTCTGCACCCAAGTTTTCTAGTACAGGTCTTACAAAATCATGAACGCCCATACTAACGGCCCCAGTACTAATTAAAATATCACAGTCATCGTCGAATATTTTTTTCAGCTCTTGAACATAAAGGTCGGGATCATCTTGAATAATTCCAAAATTTCTAACCTTTAAGGAAGGAACAGAGGTCGCTGCTTCTAGATAAACACCAGTTGAATTGCGAATTTGCCCTGGCCTAAGCTCTTTAGTATCATGAGGAACAATTTCCTTACCCGTTGAGAGTATCCCAACACTAATTGCTTTCTTAACCTTGAGCAGGTAAATCCCTTGGGTTGCAAGTGATAACAAATGCTCGTTTGATATGCGCATGCCTTTTGTAAATAAAATATCGCCGATTTTAGTGTCTTCTCCATTTCGACGGATGTTGTCTCCAATTTTAGGTTTTGTCTTTAGTCTGATGAACTCGTTACCAGACCCATCCTTTTTCTGCTCCACATCTTCAACTCGAACCACGGAATCAAAATAGGCATCAGGAATCGGCGCTCCTGTCATAATTTGAATTGCACTAAATACTTTTTTTACACTGATGTTACTATCGCCAGCACTAATCAGTGTTTGGACTGGAATCCAATCACCACTTCGTTCACTCTCGCTGTCAAGAGCTGCGACATTGACGGCAAATCCATCCATTGCGGAATTGTCAAACGGAGGATTGTTTTCTGCCGCAACTATGTCTTCCGCTAGAATACGACCGACAGATTGATTCAATTGTATAGTTTCCGTTTGTGTGTGCGGGTACTTCACAGACATTTTTTTTAAAATTGCTAAACTCTCGTCATACATTATCATTGTTAAACTCCTTTATATTTAATGATGGGATTCTCCACGCATCATTCTCACGGCATGAGGTATCAGAGAGCCAACACAGTCAAGACCCTGCTTAACAGCCTTCGGACTGCCGGGAAAAAGAACAACTAGGACATTTTTCACAACATACGCCGATGATCGAGATAACCACGCAGCTTTCGTGTAATGAGAACCAAACTGTCTTTGAAGCTCACCAAAGCCGACAAGTTCTTTCGACGAAATATCTTTGATTGTATCAGGGGTGATGTCGCGATTAGAAATGCCCGTACCACCAGTTAGTAGAAGAATATCCACTTTTCTTTCTACAGACTCATTAACGAGCCTTCGAAGAGCTTCAGGTTCATCCGGTATAATTTTGTAGAACTCTTCTTTTCCCGATCTTTTTGAGCAAAACTCTCTTAGCAGAGTGCCAGATTGATCATCGTAAATACCTTGACTGGCACGATCACTAAGAGTTCCCACGGAAAATCTAAGTCCCTGAAAAGAATTGTCACACGTGGGAGGGCTCTTCTGGGCCGAGGCCAATTTGGGATGCGTCCACACTCCTGACTTTCCACCTTCTTTTTTCTGCAAATAGACATCCGTGATTTCAATAACAGGATCAACGGCTTTCGCTAAATCGTAAATAGTCAATAAACAGACATTTAGGCCTGTTAAAGCTTCCATTTCTACGCCTGTTTTAGCACTGCAAATGACCTCACAACTGGCATGCACTTCAGTCTCTTCAATTTCAAACCAGATCCTTACTGAATCCAGAATCAGCGGATGACAAAGCGGCAGAAGATTCGATGTGTTTTTCGCGGCCATAATCCCAGCCACTTCCGCAATAGAAAGAATGTTTCCCTTTGGCGAGTCTCCTTTGAGTATCATTTGCATCGTGACGGGACTCAGACGAATTGTGCCCGTAGCAACGGCTTTACGACGAGTAGTTTCTTTATCGCCCACATCAATCATTCGATAATTTTGTTTCATTCATCCTCCAATCGCAGAAAGGCTATGCATGTTGCCGTATACGTTTTGATGCAATCTGTGGCCTTCGGGCTTAAGTTTAAGCGTACAAGCAATCATTTCTTTAAGCTCAAAACGATCACTCGAATTCTGTAATAAATGGCGAAGCGACACATCTCCCTGGCCAAAAAGACAAAGCCGCAGGCCCCCAGTAGAGGAGACTCTGAGTCGATTGCATGTCGAACAAAAGTCTTTACTGTATGGAGATATGAAGCCGATTTTTCCAAGATACTCTCGATGGCCAAATTCTTTTGCCGGACCGCTTGCGGGGCCCGATTGCTGAGCCTCCCAGCCACCTTTCAATAAAGTTTGCTCAAAAGTTGAAACAGGCAGGTGGTGTTTTCTAAAGTATTCTTGATTATCGCCTGTACGCATGAGTTCAATAAAACGAATTGAAATTTGTCGTGATTGAGCGAATTTGAGAAATTCTGGGAATTCGACGTCATTCAAATCTTTTAAAAGAACACAATTTAACTTTATACTTTTAAATCCCATATGAATGGCACGATCAACTGCTCGTTTTATCGACTCACACTTGTCTGCTCCGCAAATCGATTGAAATTTTTCTTTGATCAATGAATCTACACTTACATTCAGACAATCTAAGCCTGCGCTTCGAAGGACTTCCAGATCTCGCTCAAGTCTAAATCCATTTGTGGTCAAAGCCACCTGCGAAATGCCGACTTCGTTTTTAAGTGCGTAGATGATTTTTACCAAATCAGGGCGAAGTGTAGGCTCGCCACCCGTGAGACGAATTTTTTCAATGCCCAGTTCTTTAAAAGCTGATGCAAGATTAATAATCTCGTCAAGCTCCAAACTTTTAGGCGAACAACCCCTGTAGCCATTCGGAAGGCAGTAGCTGCACTTGAAATTGCACTTTTCGGTTAGTGAAAGTCGAAGGTATTTAAATTTTCTAGAAAAGCTATCTACTAGCATTTTTCTCCTTTCCAATCGGGAGGCTATCGAGTTTCCTCTTTAACCTTGGCGAATCTTTGTTCGCGGCCCAGTCACCATATTGATTTCCAAGTTAGGTAACTGAGCTCGGAGTGGAATCTATTTGTTTATCGCAACTGATCCACCACAACACATCGTCTCTGGTTCAGCTTGGCCAGTAAACCAACTTGCTCTTTCAGGTTGAGCACCTATTCTTTTGCATTCATTTATTACGACCATATCAACCCACGCTAAAATGCTTTTATAAGATTCCGAAGTCGCCACACCATCTCTTTCTAGAATTGCCGGTATAAATCTTCCTAAATGGGAATTCATGAATTTCCTCATTCCATCAGTTACAACTTCACAACCACGAAGATCTTTTGTCTCACTTAAGTAAATATACTTCATCACTAGTAGGCTATAGAACTCGAGCTCAACTGATAAATGGTCAACCATGTCTTTATCGCCATTACTGTCCATCTCAAATCCAAAGGCCCTATAGAATCCTGCGATGTCGGAAAGCTCGGTAGCTTTGTACATCGCTCTTTCTCTGCCATACTCAGTTTCATAAAGCGGATTTAGGGACTTTGAGTGGTCAAAAATAGAAATATACTCTGACCTTAAGTCATTTAATGCGGCCTCATCTGTACTTAATACTTCGAGTCTATTCTTTAAATCTTCTGGTAGCATAATTGTATCATCTTCCATCAACTCTCTCAGTGCAGACTGAAAGTTACTGTCTGGATAAGAGGTGAGAATCGACGCTAAAACTATTTGGCCAGGTAAAATGTTAGTATTTAGTATACCCATATGCTCCTCTTCTACTTTTCTAAAATATTAAATGGAGTCCACATCATCGTGAGTGACTTGATTGCTCCAATTTCTTTCTTTCCGCCCTGCCAGACCGCAAAAGCGACATGACTTTTTTTACCAATCAGCAGCTTTGATCCATTTTCATAAATTAGAGGTCTTGCAATATATGCCGTCCACTCGCCATTATTCCACTCGCCATACCCTTGTGCTAAATGCGAGTCAGACACGGCAGAAGATCCAAAGCCTTCAGCAAATATTTCGTCAACCCCTGACTTAGGGAACGATTGAGGATTTCCAGCAGCAGTTCCTCCTACGAAAGATTCCTTTTGATCTTTAGATGCTTCTTTAAAATTTCCTTTTTGTTTGAAGTCCATGGGGTACATGTCAGCGGTCATATTGGGATAGATTTGATCGATTGTTTTCTTTCCTTTTTTTGCGTCGACTTGATACTGATACTTCCAATGAAAGAGATGTACAGGATCATCTTTTCCACCCATCATGATAGGTGGCGGTACTTCGTTATTCTTAATTGGAAACTGAAGGGCCACGGCATCAGAAAATGTCGCAAGCTTTTCAGACTCACTTACCTCGCTGTCCTTCCATTTCATTCGAAAGACAATCCATTTCCCATCGTGAACAGCGGTTACATTAATCAGCGACGTTTCAGTATTTTTAGGCTTAGGTGCCACCATGGGTTGTCCCATCAAGTTAATTACTTGATCAGGATTTGCCATTTTCCAAAAAGTTTCATCTTTATAGTCTTTAGAAAGGTCACCCGCTATTTTCTTTACGTCAATATCAGCATTACATTCGAAGCTGACTAGTATTAATATACTGACAAATAAGTTTAATTTCATAAAAACCTCATGGAGTGTTGTTTCTTGAAGTTCCATACTTTTCATCAAAAGCAGGACGCGAGTAAATTTGCTCTGTGACTGGCACGTTTATAATTTCATCGCCCTTCTCATCATAAGCATAGGCAAATCCATTTTTTACGTTAAAGTCATGAATAATTCGATCTGTGCTTCCCATAAGTACAAGAAGTCCCTGCGCGATCGGGTCGTCTTTCAATTTGCGATAAGTCTCAATAGCACTATCCACATTCGGACCAAACATCTGAGTAAGATACTCTCTATCTGCATGTATCGGTGGTATGTAATAGATATTTGGTTCCAACCCAAGTTGAGGATAGTACGGTAACGCTAAACCAGTTTTGTGCACCAAGTAATCAACCGGATTGCTTCCTCTTGATTTCCACGGTGGATTAATAAATCCCATGATTCTAATTTTTCCGATACAATTTGTGACACAGCGGGGCTGATAACCTTGCTCAACAAACGGATAACATCCAATGCATTTTTCACTAATACGAGTATGGGCATTGTACATTGATTTTTTGTATGGGCAGGCTTTCACGCACTCTCCGTATCCCTTGCATCTCGATTGATCAATTAGAACCACTCCGTCTTCTTGTCTCTTGTAAATTGCTTTACGCGGACAGGCTGCAAGACAAGCTGGGTAAGTGCAGTGTGCACATGTCCTTGGAAGGTAAAAAAACCATTTGTCATGCTGAAGAGAGATGTAGTCGCCCTTATTGACTTGTCCTGCACAATCGTCTTCTCCGTGATTTGGATACATCCAGTCTTGATCTTCTGGCGCGAAGTGGGCGGCGCGCTCGTGACTTTCAGCGGCCTCAAATATTGTTTTTCCGTAATAAGGCTTTTTCTTCTCCCATTCTTGATGCCCAAGTCTCTCAAGAACTTTCACATCCCAGGCCAGGGGGTAGGATCCGTAGGGTTTTGTCTCGACATTATTCCAAAACATGTACTCTTGACCTTTTCCACTGGTCCAGGTTGTTTTGCATGCCAGCGTACAAGTCTGGCATGCAATGCACTTGTTTAGGTCAAATACGATAGCCCATTGCTTTTTAGGCCTGTTCTCATCGTAGGGATAATCCATTTCTCTATTGATCTGCCAATTTTTTACTTTTGCCATATTTCCTCCGATGTCCTCGACCTAAGATTTTTTCTTTTTCATAAAGCCGCCTTTTAAATACTGCTTCATGGCTTTGTTTTCATAGGTTGGTCGAAACCCAAGTTCTGCGGGTCTAAACTTTCCTTTCCCATCTAGTCCACCAGCTTCAGCTTTGGTGATTTTCACAAAGGCTTCTCTTGGGGCTCCGTTTACACAATGAATATCCGCCTCAAAACCCTTTCCAATTCCCTGTCCAAACATCGATTTATGAACTAACGTCTCTGTCTGTAGGGTCGGTCTCAACCACGCTCTTGTTGCACTTTGATGACTTCCATATCTGTACATGGCTTGATAATTTGTTTCGGGTGATTTCGCCAATCCATCAGGACGAGTCTCATGTCCTTTTACGCTACCAAACGTTGCTCCATACATATTGTGCCAGGTGCGGGCAATGCCCCTAGGTGTTCCCGGGTAATAACGTGCCCTCAAAAGCAAACGTGCGACTTTATACTCATCGGTTCCTTTTTTCCAACCACGGAAAGGACGGTCCTCTGGGTCGGCATCAATGTAGACATAGTCTCCATCATTTACATTAATAGCTTTAGCATCCAATGGATTAATGTCGACATAACCTTCGACCACAAACGGCAGTCTCCTATCATGCCTGTACACATCTCCAAAAGGACCAAATAAGACAGAGTTAAAGTCGGTATCAATCGGCGTCGAATGCGCCCCGTGACGATATTTGGGTGTATGATAGACATGCGAGTACTGAAGCTTGAGCTTTAGTGGATGCTTAGACTTCAGCGTCTCATCGACCGTCTTAATCACATTTCTGACCTGTCTTGTTTCGCTGGACAAATCATTTGATGAAAACCCCCAAGCTTCAGGGCTTGTTGGTCGAATAGCTTCATGCTTTTCAGCAACAATTACATTCGGTTCGTGGTGAGTCGAATCGACAGGCTCACGATGGACCACAAGATTTTCGCCGTGCTCAATGAATTCGGGCTCGAATCTGTAGAACTCAAGCCTTCCAGATTTAGTATGCCATGGCACCTCACCCAATGCTTGTTCATAAGACGAAATTCGTGGGTAGGTTCTCATGTTCATCAGAGCGGGAATTCCCTTTTTGGCATTAAAATGAAGATCTTCAAACTTGTTTCCACTTAATGAGTCGGACGCATCAATAATTCGCTGCAAATATTCTCCGACATCATTGTTCCAAACAAATTTAAAGCCATCCTCCAATCGAGACTCTCCAATATGCTTACCGAGAGCTTTTGAAACACCGGCAATGATTTCAATATCTGATTTTGTGTCAAAAATTCTCGGAAGTGGTGTCTCGGGGTAAACCTGAGCAAATGGATTTGTACATGACCCAGTAAGATCTGGCATTTTCGTTTCAGCCCAACTATCGCAGGCGTAAACAATATCAGCGTACTCACAAGATCCTGTCCACCACCAATCAGCATAGGCAATGAATTCAACTTTTGGTAGTGTGTTCATAACAACATCGTAATGCCATTTAATATTGCCAATTACAGAGTTTGAATTATTGAGCCACATTAGCTTCGTTGGAGTCGGCATATGACCTTCTCCGGTGAACATTTTCTTCCCGATCTTTAGCGGGCGCTGTCCATAGTTAAAATAGTGAATAGATTCGTAGTGGGAGTACTTCTTAATTTTGGGCTTTCCGCCCTTATTTAGATTAAGATTAAATGGATCTTCCGATGCGTATACTGGTTCACCACCAATAATTGAAGATCGATAGTTGCCAGCATAGCTGCCAACATTCCCCCCAGGGAAGCCGACGTTTCGAGTCAGCGCCGCGACTAAGAAAATGGCTCGATCTTTTAAATCTGCATTGAAGAATTGATTGGGACCCATACCGGTAGCAAATAAGGTTTTCTCTTTGTTTTCCGAAATCAATTTCGCAAATTTTAAAACACCTTCAACAGGAGCTCCGGTAATCGCGCTTGTTTTGGCAGGTGTAAAGTTTTTGTTGAGGTACTCACGCATCAAATGAAAGCCAGATCTAACCTTTACACTTTTTCCATCCAGAAGTTTTACTGTGGTTTCGACATTCAGTTTAGGAGAAATTCCTAGTTTTTCAAAATTTTTACCAAAATCGTCTCGCGTGACTACTTTCGTTTGCCCGCGTTTATCGATGACCACATAGGGCTGGAATTCTCCCTTCATTGATTCAGATGCGAACTGTTTTAGTTTGTCTTTGGACTTGTCACCCTCTTTAACGAAATGAATTGACTTCAAATCTGGCTCGACGAATCCCTTAATGAAATCTTTTGGACGCAGTGGCTCTAGGGTGTCCATTCGAATTAGAAATGGCAAGTCAGTATTTTTGGCAACCCAATCAGCATCATACTGATTTTTGCTGATAATCACTTGAGCTAAACCCAAAGCAAATGCTGGATCTGAGCCCGGTCGAATAACCACGACCTCATCACATTTAGATGCAGTAGCACTGTACTCGACGGTTACTGTTGCGATCTTTGCACCTTTAAGCCTTGCCTCTGTCATCCAATGAGAATCTGGCATCTTAGTGGTTATCCAGTTCATCCCCCAAGGAATGATAAGTTTCGCGTGTTCTGTCGAAAATAAGTCAAAGTCGTTTGTTTGTGAGCCTGTCACCATTGGGTGACCAGGAGGCAAATCGGTATGCCAACTGTATGAATCCCAACCCCTTGCCCCATGGGATTTTTCCGGAGATACGTTGCGAAGTTTTGAGTCCATTAACGCTAATAAGTTGGCAAATCGATACATTCCGAAGAGTCTCGTCGCACCTAGAAACGCCATGCCACCTCGGAACTTCAGAGTTTGCGTTCCAGATCCTTCCATTGCACGAATCATTTCTTCGTCGTAACCTTGCGCTGTTAAATACTTTTCTCCTTGTGCTCCGTTATATGTTTTAGCGATATTTTCAATGGCCTGGGCCGAAATTTTATTGATTTCGTCCCAACTGACACGAAGCCATTTATCTTTACCTCTTTGAAAAAATTTGGGATCTGGTTTACCTGTTGCTGAATCCCTTGGAAATCCAGAGTCCACCCATTCTTTAAATCCTCTGCGAACCATAGGAGCTTTAACCCTGCGATCGCCATAGACTCGTCGAACCAGAGCTAGGCCTTTTTGACAAATACGTGGATCCCATCGATGTGAAGATTGGTTGCCGTACAAGTCTTTCGCTTTTCCATAGCCAAAAGAGGGACCAATTCTTAAAACAACGCCATTTTTGGTATACGCTCGTAGTAAGCAGTTATGCGTATCATTCGGTGCGCATAGAAAGTGATATTCACTGTCGGTCTTGAATATATCTCGATATACTTTTTCCCAATCTCGATTTGGATACTGAGCCAAGGGGTTATCAATAATTGTTGGTTTGAAATACTTTAGAGGTCCACCGAAGACATTGGTGCTAGCTAGAACTGTCGCACCAACGGCTGTGCCCTTCAGAAAAGCTCTTCGCGTTAATTCTTTTTTTTGATCAGACATATAAACTCCTCATATGTTGTAAATCTCTCCAGTTAAAGTTGATAACACCGCGGTTTCTGGCCACTCTTCACTCAAGTGCGCCCGCAGAAGGCCGTTGTTACTTAAAGACAATCGAAAGTTTTTATTCGCATCTTCGCTTCGAAGACGAATGCCCTCGGGGAGGGACTCAACTGTCATCTCGAAATTATTTATTTTAATTTTAGCCTTTGTATGAACTGAGAACGCAGCTAAATGGCCAATCGTAATAATATTCTTATCTTGAGAGTTCTCGGCAAGATCTGATTGTTTAGGAACAAGATTTTTAAAAAATTCTCTCCGTGAATTGTTAATCATGCTCGCTCCCCATAGACAGCAACTGGACTTGCGTCTTTTAAATTGAAGAACGGAAATTTTTCCTTAACCAGCTTTTCTAAATGAGATCGGTAAATAGTACCTGCGGACCCACACGTTAAGTTCTCTTTGGGCTCAAGTTTGTAGAGAAGGTTTTTTTCAGATAATCCAAGAAATTTAAGGTCAATTTTCATTTCACTAAATTTTTGCTGAATAGCCTCAAGATCTATTCTGAGATTCTCTGGTAATGCGCCCCACTTGTTTGAGTTTGACCAAATCGCATCAGTAGGGCTCGATTCTTCGTCAAAAAAAACATCAATACATTCATCATCATTGACTGCGACCGAGCTATTTCGAACAAATCCAACTTCATCGCTGATTCCAACGACCAAGCCGTCAATAGCTTCTCTCCAATATTGGCAATAACGATGGCCGATTTGGCGACCGAAAGTACAACCTTTTCGATTGAGAACTTGGGCCGATGGTTTTGTTTCCCATGTACCCTGGAAACATGGAGAACCAAGCTTTCCGACGTAAGTGGTAAAATCACTTTTTTCCCATGCTAAGTTTTTAGATTTTTGGTAGCTTCGTCCAAGATTTCTTGAATTTAAAAAAACTGACTTTAATAGCTCATCGAATTTTTCTTCTTCTAGACTATTTATATCTAATAAAAATTCGTCTTCCCTAACTCTACTTTCGAGAACTTCTCTAAAGGCGTACTCTCGAGCAACTTTCCATCTTGCTCCTAAATCTTGCACTGTGCTTTCTACATAGCCTTGAGACTTCTCCATCTCAGCCCTCTTCTCTTTTCAAAATTTGGGGCCTTTCTGACGAGCCTGATATCTGTCTGCGGTCAGTTTCCTCACCATTTGTGTCTTGAAGCCCTTTTTTGAAATTAGAAATTGTTTTGCCCAACGCTTGACCAAGAGAAGGCAGTCGACTTGGTCCAAAAAAAAGAAGAGCGATTCCCCCAATAAGTAAAATTTCAGTCATCCCAAGTCCGCCCATAGCAACTCCTAATATTCTCAAGTGGTTTTCATTGTCAGATACTACGGGATATAGAATTGAATACTTATGATCGAGATCAGGGGTACTTCGATCCTGTTAAACTTAATTCGAAGCTCAGTTTTTAAATAGAAATCATAGTAGAACGAAAACTCAGCCTTTTGACGCCAAGTCTAATTTTTGCCAGTTTCATCTAAATGACGGACAAACAATTGATTTTATTACTAATTTTCGTTTGCTCTAATAATAAATACTGAAACGCTAACTAAAAATATAGAGGCAAGCCAGCAGACCCAGAGAACATCTATTTTAAACCACATCAAAAGTCCTGATAGAGAAATCATTGTTAGTGCAATCCGTTTTGTAGGTCTCGAGATTGCTCGGCGAATTTCCCAATTTTTGAGTGCCCTTCCCAAAACAGGTTGTCGGTATATCCAACTGTGGGCACGTGGCGAACTTTTCAGAAAACACCAGGCTCCAAGTAGGACAAAAGGAGTTGTGGGGAGGAGCGGAACAAATATTCCAATTAACCCAGTCACAATCGAGCAGAATCCAATTAAGAAAATAAAAAATCTTAACACTCTATTTTTTACGACGAACATAAATTTTACGACACCCCTTTTTCATATTGAGCAGATTTAACGCCAAGTTCTTTTATTCACGATATAGCTAATTGTAGCCTTCGCAAGCCCATACTTTTCACGCAATTCACGATTTGTAGAGCCAGCCTCATATTCAACCCGTATCTGCTCCGCTTTCTTCTGATCAATTTTCTTCCTCGGCTTCATAGGGATGTGGCGAAGCACTCGCCAGCAATGAAGCATGTTTTCAGAGTGAGTTACAAGTTCAAGGTTTGTCGGAGTATTATTTGTCTTGATGCCATCTATGTGATTCACAGCATAGTCAGCTCGAAGGGGACCGTTGAATTTTCGATGGATGATTCGATGAATATAGAGCGGCTTACGACGGTACTTCACGGTCAAATGACCGGATTCTGTGCAAACTAGAGAAAGTAATCTCCATGTTTTGTTAATGCTGTTTTTTCCGGTTCTGCAAACAGTTGTCCAAATGGTTCCATCAGGGCGTATTTCATATCTCGGATCGGTTAAAAGCAATTCGATGTAAGTATCATTCAGGGCTATTTTCATAACCCTGTTCCGCCGGATTCAATAATATAAGTCAACTCGAAACTCCGGACCTGGCGTAAAAAATTCTACTTCACGCGCTTAAGGTGCGGCTTTCCAGATTTAAAAGGAATGTCGTAATTAACAATTTGTTTGTTTTTGTAATTTCGGAGTGAGCGATCTAGAGTCGTGTGACCCAGCCAGACAGAAATATTCTCGAACTTCTGTCCCATGTTTAGCATTAAGTCCATGAAGCCCTTACGACCGCCATAGTTGTTGTGTCTTTCACTTATGTGCAAGTGAATAGTCTTCGTCAGTGGTCGTTTAAATTCGCCCGACTTAATGAAGTCCAAAGCCTGAACCTGTTGATCAAAAAGAATGGGAATACCCTTCCAACGCTTTTCTCGCTCAATAGAGACGAGCTTCGGCTGGTAAACCCGCAAGATTGTAATCCCTTGTTTGTCTTTTTCGATTCTCCAATTTTTCATTTTCTTTTTATCAGTGAGTGCGTCGATTTCACTCGGGCGAAGTCCTAACCAAACCGAAATGAAGAGCCAGTTATATGCTGGCACCAATAATCTACTCTGTGCTTTCTGAAGTTCGTTCGGCAGAAGCGGTGCAGATTCAAGGCCGTGCGGTCGTTGATCAAAATAGGCATCAGCAATTCGCTCTTTCCAAATTCCTTGCGGCCATCGCACAGGAAGAAAGGCTTGCTTCTGGTGTTTGCAAACGAAGTATCCCCAATAGTTCACGATCCGAAGCATTTTTTGAAGATAGCTTGGAGAGTATTTGTGCTTGATCACGTATTGATAAAATCTCTCAGAGTATTCTTCATAGTCTTTTGGTTCAGTTTGCACCTCTGCAATCATTTTCTGAGCACCCAACCAATGGGATTCAATTCGACTCGGCAAGCGACCATCACCGAAACCTACTTTGCGAGAAAGAAAAACTTCAAATTCACGACACAACTTTTCTGGAAGATAAGCTGAATCAACAAGCTTTCTCTCGCGAATGCGAGCTTGAGCTTTTGCTTTGCGATTATTTACTCGCTCGACTTTGTCTTGGGCCTGTACTTGTTTGAGCCGCTCGCGAGCTTTATCAAGTGGCCACATGGGATCAAAGCCATAAGTGTGGTATTCGACGACTTTTGGGTAAATGTATTCACGATTTGACTTACCAGTCTTTTTGTCTTTGCCATGATCAATGACTACCGCCAATCGGTAGACTCGTCCGTCTTTATGTTCTCGTGGTTTTACCTGTAATGCCATTCGTTCCTCCTATCGGTTAAGAGGAACTGGAGCTAAACCCTGACCGCCAAAAAGCCCCAGCCCAAGGTGTCCCCCTGGACGGGGGTAAATACACTTAAGCATTTGAAATCATTGAAGATTTGGTGGAGGCGGGGGGAATTGAACCCCCGTCCGCAAGACATCCGCGATAAGGCACTACATACGTAGTCGATGTTTTAATTTGTTTATGCAACTTCCATCGACAGAATTTGCATAACACATTTCTC
>WBZN01000181.1_pt1 | contig 84727 bp, 74 predicted proteins | sample 5204281 | NCBI WGS metagenome assembly WBZN01 (sample SAMN12344347, study PRJNA552823) | activated sludge metagenome | biome: Activated sludge suspended growth; feature: Nitrification reactor; material: Wastewater; isolation source: activated sludge from nitrification reactor of wastewater... | reverse complement strand
CTCCACCAAATTTCTTCGACAGAATCGTGGTAATCGCCGCTGTCAGCGTGGTCTTGCCATGATCAACGTGCCCAATCGTGCCAACGTTCACGTGCGGCTTCGTACGCTCAAATTTACCTTTTGCCATAATGTATTCCCTCTACAAAAATGATTACTTCTTGTTGATGATTGCGTCGGCCACGTTCTTCGGGGCTTCCGAGTAGTGCTTGAATTCCATGCTGTAGGTGGCGCGACCTTGAGAAAGCGAGCGCACTGTAGTGGAGTAACCGAACATTTCGGACAGTGGCACTTCGGCACGGATCGCTTTGCCGCCACCCGCCATGTCTTCCATGCCCTGAATCACGCCACGACGGGAGGACAGATCACCCATGACGTCACCCATGTAGTCCTCCGGGGTCTCAACTTCGACTGCCATGATCGGTTCAAGCATCACAGGGTCAGCCTTACGCATCCCATCCTTGAACGCCATGGATGCCGCCATCTTGAAGGCGTTTTCGTTAGAGTCCACATCGTGGTAGGACCCATCAAACAGGGTAACCTTGACATCGACCACCGGGAAACCTGCCAATACACCATTCGGGATGGTTTCGCGCAAACCCTTGTCCACCGCCGGGATGAATTCGCGTGGCACGGTACCGCCCTTGATGGCGTCCACGAACTCATAGCCCTTGCCCGCCTCGTTCGGCTCCATCTTGAGCCAGACGTGACCGTACTGGCCCTTACCGCCCGACTGCTTGACGAACTTACCTTCGATCTCGACCGACTTCTTGATTGCTTCGCGGTAAGCCACCTGTGGAGCACCCACGTTGGCTTCGACGTTGAACTCGCGCTTCATGCGATCCACCAGAATTTCCAGGTGAAGTTCGCCCATGCCGGAAATGATGGTCTGGTTGGTTTCTTCGTCGGTACGCACGCGGAAGGACGGGTCTTCCTGTGCCAGACGGCCCAGCGCAATACCCATTTTCTCCTGGTCCGCCTTGGTCTTTGGCTCGACAGCTACGTGAATCACCGGCTCCGGGAATACCATGCGCTCAAGAATGATAGGCTTGTCGGGATCACACAAGGTTTCACCCGTGGTCACATCCTTCAAGCCAATACAGGCAGCAATATCACCTGCGAGAATTTCATCCACTTCCTGGCGATCATTTGCATGCATCTGCACGATACGGCCAATACGTTCCTTGCGCTGCTTGACCGAGTTGTAAATGGTGTCACCCTTCTTCAGCACGCCGGAATAGACGCGAACGAAGGTGAGTTGACCAACAAACGGGTCGGTCATCAGCTTGAACGCCAGCGCGGAGAAGTTTTCCTTGTCGTCCGCCTTACGGGTGGTCGGCACTTCCGATTCGGTTTCGCCTTTGACGTCAGGAATGTCCACCGGGGACGGCAGGAGTTGCACCACGGCATCCAGCATGCGCTGTACACCCTTGTTCTTGAATGCGGAACCGCACAGCATCGGCTGAATTTCAGTCGCAATGGTGCGGGTGCGCAGACCCAGAATGATCTCGGCTTCGGTCAACTCGCCGGTTTCGAGATACTTGTTCATCAGGTCTTCAGACGCTTCGGCAGCGGCTTCAATCATGTTCTCGCGCCACTTGCTGGCGGTTTCGACCAGATCTGCCGGCACTTCCTTATATTCAAACTTCATACCCTGGGACGCCTCGTCCCAGATGATAGCCTTCATCTTGAGCAGATCGACCACGCCAACGAAGCTGTCTTCCGCTCCGATTGGAATCACGATAGGCACCGGATTCGCCTTAAGGCGGGTCTTCATCTGATCCACGACCTTGAAGAAGTTGGCACCGGTACGGTCCATCTTGTTCACGAAGGCCAGACGCGGCACCTTGTACTTGTTGGCCTGACGCCAAACAGTTTCAGACTGCGGCTGAACACCACCCACCGCACAATAAACCATGCAAGCCCCGTCCAGAACGCGCATGGAGCGCTCAACCTCAATGGTGAAGTCGACGTGCCCCGGTGTGTCGATGATGTTGAAACGGTGCTCGGGGAAAGACAGATCCATGCCCTTCCAGAAACAGGTGGTTGCAGCCGAGGTAATGGTAATGCCGCGCTCCTGCTCCTGCTCCATCCAGTCCATCGTCGCAGCGCCATCATGCACTTCGCCGATCTTATGGTTAACGCCGGTGTAGAAAAGAATACGCTCGGTCGTCGTCGTCTTGCCGGCGTCGATGTGCGCGCTGATACCGATGTTACGGTAGCGTTCAATAGGAGTTTTACGTGCCACAGCTAGTTACCTTTTATTCTTGGATTCTTGATTTAGAAACGGAAATGCGAGAAGGCCTTGTTGGCTTCAGCCATGCGGTGCACTTCTTCACGCTTCTTCATCGCTGAGCCACGACCTTCAGCCGCTTCCATCAGCTCGGCAGCCAAACGCAGGCCCATGGACTTTTCGCCACGCTTGCGGGCCGCATCGCGCATCCAGCGCATGGCCAATGCCGTACGGCGAGTTGGACGAACCTCAACCGGCACCTGATAATTGGCGCCCCCGACACGACGGCTTTTAACTTCCACCATAGGACGCAGGTTACTGATCGCCTGGGTGAACACTTCCAGTGGATCCTTGCTGGACTTCTGGACAATCTGGTCAAATGCACCGTACAGGATGCGTTCGGCAACCGACTTCTTGCCGCCCGTCATCAGCACGTTTACAAACTTGGAAACCTCCTGGCTACCGAACTTGGGATCCGGCAGGATGTCACGCTTGGGAACTTCTCTGCGTCTTGGCATGGTATTACCTCAAACTCATTTCAATTTTAAAGAGCGAACCGGCCGCCTGGATTAGGCCGCCTTGGGGCGCTTGGCGCCGTACTTGGAACGCGACTGCTTGCGGTCCTTGACACCCGCAGTATCCAGACTGCCGCGCACCATGTGGTAACGCACACCCGGCAAGTCCTTCACACGACCGCCACGCAGCAGCACAACAGAGTGCTCCTGAAGGTTGTGGCCTTCACCCCCGATGTAGCTGATGACCTCGAAACCGTTGGTCAGGCGCACCTTGGCAACCTTACGCAGCGCGGAGTTCGGCTTTTTAGGTGTCGTTGTGTATACGCGGGTGCAAACGCCGCGCTTCTGCGGACATGCTTCCAGCGCGGGCACCTTGCTCTTGGTAACAATCTGCTGGCGGCCCTTGCGTACTAACTGGTTAATCGTCGGCATTGCTTAGATTCCTAATAATAACTTCCCAAAAATTACGGGACGGCGAAGCCGCCATCCCGGAAAAGCGGAGCATTCTATTGACCCGCCAAGTTAATGTCAAGCCGTTTCGGCATCCCCGGCGGCTTCCTCGGTGACGGCTGCCAGTTCCGCAGGCTCCTCCACCAGACTGCTGACCGGAACCGCATCCAGACCCGCCACCTGACGCTTGCGGTTTTCGTGGTATGCCAAGCCAGTACCGGCCGGGATGAGGCGACCCACGATGACGTTTTCCTTGAGTCCACGCAGATCGTCTTTCTTTCCGAGAATGGCGGCTTCTGTAAGCACACGCGTGGTTTCCTGGAAGGAGGCCGCGGAAATAAACGAATCGGTGGACAGAGACGCCTTGGTAATCCCCAGCAGGACATGCTCAAATTCAGCCGGTTGCTTGCCTTCGGCTATTACCCGATCATTTTCGTCCAGCAGGTCTGCACGCTCGACTTGTTCCCCGGTAATGAAATATGTATCTCCGGCAGCGGTCACCCGCACACGACGCAACATCTGACGCACGATGACCTCGATGTGCTTGTCGTTGATCTTCACGCCCTGCAGACGGTACACATCCTGCACTTCATCAATCACATAACGTGCCAGCGCCTCAACGCCCTGCAAGCGCAGAATATCCTGCGGCTCGGCCGGACCGTCGACGATGGTTTCGCCCTTGGTGACCACTTGGCCGTCGTGCGCGGTGACGTGCTTGTCCTTGGGAATCAGGAACTCATGCTGCACGCCATCCAGGTCGGTAATGACCAGACGCTGCTTGCCCTTGGTATCCTTGCCGAAGCTGACGGTACCCGTGGTCTCCGCCAGCATGCCTGCATCCTTGGGCGAACGGGCCTCGAACAGCTCGGCCACACGCGGCAAACCGCCTGTAATATCGCGGGTCTTGGAAGACTCCTGCGGAATACGGGCCAGCACTTCACCCACGCCGACTTCCTGACCGTCCTTGACCGTGATGATGCAGCCGATCTGGAATGTGATGTTGACCGGCGTGTCGGTTCCGGAAATCTTCACTTCGTTGCCATCCGCGTCCATCAGCTTGACTTGCGGACGCAGCCCCTTAGTCTGTCCTGCGCGCTGCTTGGGATCGATCACCACCAGCGTGGACAGCCCGGTCACTTCATCGATCTGCTTGGCTACGGTGACGCCTTCCTCGACGTTTTCGAACTTCACACGGCCGGCATATTCGGTAATGATGGGACGGGTGTGTGGATCCCACGTTGCCAGCGGTTGCCCAGCCTTGACGGTATTGCCGTCCATGGCGTTCAGGGTGGCACCGTAAGGTACTTTATGGCGCTCACGCTCGCGACCGTTTTCGTCCGTGATGATGGCTTCGCCGTTACGCGAAATCACGATCTGCTCGCCTCGGACGCTGGTCACATAACGCATCGTGGAAGTAAAGCGCACAATGCCGTTAGATTTGCTTTCCACTTGCGAGACCGATGCCGTACGCGAAACGGCTCCCCCGATGTGGAAGGTCCGCATGGTCAACTGAGTACCCGGTTCACCGATGGACTGCGCTGCGATCACGCCGACAGCCTCGCCGATGCTGATGAGCTTGCCACGACCCAGGTCGCGGCCATAGCACTGCGAACACAGGCCATAGCGGGTTTCGCAGGTCAACGCTGTACGCACCTTGACTTCGTCGATACCCAGCGACTCGATTTTCTCGACTTCATCTTCGGTCAACAACGTGCCAGCCTCGAACACGGTTTCCTGTGTTTCCGGATTGATGATGTCAGTCGCTGCTACTCGACCCAAAATACGGTCGCTCAACGGCTCGATAACCTCGCCCCCCTTGACCAGCGCCTTGGTTACAAGCCCGTTCGAGGTTCCACAATCGTGCTGTGTTACGACCAGATCCTGCGTCACATCGACCAGACGACGCGTCAGATAACCGGAGTTTGCGGTCTTCAGTGCAGTATCGGCCAGGCCTTTACGTGCACCGTGTGTCGAGATGAAGTACTGCAACACATTCAGACCATCGCGGAAGTTCGCGGTAATCGGCGTTTCGATAATGGATCCATCCGGTTTCGCCATCAGGCCGCGCATACCGGCCAACTGGCGCACCTGAGCTGCAGAGCCACGAGCACCGGAATCAGCCATCATGTAAATTGCGTTGAATGACTCCTGACGCATCACCTTGCCGTCCTTCATCATCTGGTTGCCATCGGCATCCAGCACATCTTCTTCACGCAGTTGTTTCATCATGGCATCGGCGACCTTGTCTCCGGCACGACCCCAAATATCCACGACCTTGTTGTAGCGTTCGCCCTGGGTGACCAAGCCGGAGGTGTACTGATCCTCGATTTCCTTCACCTCGCGCTCGGCAGCACCGATCAGCGAGCCCTTCTCTGGCGGAACGAGCATGTCGTTGACAGCGATAGAAATTCCTGCACGGGTGGCATAGCGGTAACCCATCTGCATCAGCTTGTCGGCAAAAATCACCGTTTCGCGGATACCTACTCTGCGGAAGCTGGTGTTGATCAGCCTGGAAATTTCCTTCTTCTTCAATGCCTTGTCCAGCACGCTGAACGGTAGTCCCGCCGGCAGGATTTCAGACAGCAACGCACGGCCGACCGTGGTCTGGCGCGCCTTGCCGTTGGGGAACTCACAATCCTTGAGGCGCACCGTCACCTTGGCATGCAGATCGATCTGCCCAGTATCATAGGCGCGCTGGGCCTCGGTAATATCGGCCAGCAACATGCCCTCTCCGCGCGCAGCGATCTTTTCGCGGGTCATATAGTAAAGACCCAGCACGATATCCTGCGACGGCACAATAATGGGTTCACCGTTGGCAGGCGACAGTACATTGTTGGAGGCCAACATCAAGGTACGGGCTTCCATCTGCGCCTCAAGTGACAACGGCACGTGAACGGCCATCTGGTCGCCGTCAAAGTCGGCATTGAAGGCCGCACAAACCAATGGGTGCAGCTGGATGGCCTTGCCTTCGATCAGGATAGGCTCAAACGCCTGAATACCCAGACGGTGCAGCGTCGGTGCGCGGTTGAGCAATACCGGGTGCTCGCGGATCACGTCTTCCAGAATATCCCATACCTCCGGACCTTCCTCCTCCACCTTCTTCTTGGCAGCCTTGATGGTTGTGGCCAGACCCAGTACTTCGAGCTTGTGATAGATGAAGGGCTTGAACAGTTCCAGTGCCATCTTCTTCGGTAGTCCGCACTGATGCAACTTGAGGGTTGGCCCCACCACGATGACCGAACGACCAGAGTAGTCGACGCGTTTACCGAGCAGGTTCTGACGGAAACGACCGCTCTTGCCTTTGATCATGTCAGCCAGCGACTTCAGCGGACGCTTGTTGGCGCCTGTCATAGCCTTGCCACGGCGGCCATTGTCCAGCAATGAGTCGACCGCTTCCTGCAACATGCGCTTTTCATTGCGCACGATAATTTCCGGCGCCTTGAGTTCAAGCAGCCGCTTCAATCGGTTGTTGCGGTTGATGACCCGGCGATAGAGGTCATTGAGGTCGGAAGTCGCAAACCGGCCGCCATCCAGTGGCACCAGCGGACGCAGTTCCGGGGGCAGCACCGGCAAGACTTCCAAAATCATCCATTCAGGCTTGATCCCGGATTTCTGAAATGCCTCGAGCACCTTGAGACGCTTGGCAATCTTCTTGATCTTGGCTTCCGAGCCGGTATCGGCCAGGTCACGACGCAGAGTTTCCACTTCACCATGAATATCCATGGTGCGGAGCAGTTCTCGAACGCCTTCGGCCCCCATGCTGGCAGAGAACTCGTCGCCATGCTCCTCGAGCTTGGCAAGATAATCGTCTTCCGTCAGCAGTTGACCGCGCGTCAGTGGCGTCATGCCCGGCTCCACCACGATATAGGCTTCGAAATACAACACGCGCTCGATGTCGCGCAAAGCGATATCCAGCACCATGCCCAGACGGCTAGGCAGGCTCTTGAGGAACCAGATATGGGCGACCGGTGAGGCCAGCTCGATGTGACCCATGCGCTCGCGACGCACCTTGGACAGCGTAACTTCGACGCCGCACTTTTCGCAGATCACCCCACGATGCTTAAGACGCTTGTACTTGCCGCACAGGCACTCATAGTCCTTGACCGGGCCAAAAATCTTGGAGCAGAACAGTCCATCACGCTCCGGTTTGAATGTTCGATAGTTGATGGTTTCGGGCTTCTTGACCTCGCCATACGACCAGGAACGGACTTTCTCGGGAGAAGCCAGCGCGATCTTGATCGCGTCAAATTCTTCCTCTTGCGTGACTTGCTTGAACAGATCCAGTAATGCTTTCATAACAAAACCTCCGGTTTTGAGCTATCCGCCCTCAGCCTTCAAACTCCAACGGTGCGCGCTCGCTGTCCGCTGAAGGTTGCTGGCTGGGCACTATTAATTACGTTCCAGGTCGATATCGATGGCCAATGAGCGGATTTCCTTCACCAGCACGTTGAAAGACTCCGGCATGCCGGCATCAATCTTGTGCTCGCCCTTGACGATATTTTCATACACCTTGGTCCGGCCGCTGACGTCATCCGACTTGACCGTGAGCATCTCCTGCAAGGTGTAAGACGCGCCATAGGCCTCCAGCGCCCACACTTCCATTTCACCGAAGCGCTGACCGCCAAACTGCGCCTTGCCGCCGAGCGGCTGTTGTGTCACAAGCGAGTAAGGACCGGTCGATCGGGCATGCATCTTGTCATCCACCAGATGGTGCAGTTTGAGCACGTGCATGTAACCCACAGTGACCGAGCGCTCGAAAGCTTCGCCAGTGCGACCATCAAACAGTTGCGCCTGTGTCTTGGCCGCCGTCAGCTTGAGCTTGGCTGCAAGTTCGTCAGGAAATGCCAGATCCAGCATGGCGCGGATGTCTGCTTCGGAAGCCCCATCGAATACGGGTGTCGCAAAGGGGACTCCCGCCTTGAGATTGGCTGCCAGTTCCAGGATTTCGGTATCAGTCAACGACTTGAGATCTTCCTTGTTGCCGGTTCCGTTATAGATCTGATCCAGCAACTTGCGAATGTCAGCAATCTTGGTCTGAGCTTCCAGCATCTCTTCGATGCGCAATCCCAGCCCTTTGGCTGCCCAACCCAGATGCACCTCGAGAATCTGGCCGATGTTCATCCGTGACGGAACGCCGAGCGGATTGAGCACGATGTCCATAGGCCGGCCATCGGCCATGTGCGGCATGTCTTCCACCGGCACAATCTTGGAAACCACACCCTTGTTGCCATGGCGACCCGCCATCTTGTCTCCGGGCTGCAAACGACGCTTGACGGCCACGTAAACCTTGACCATCTTTTGAACGCCGGGCGGCAATTCGTCACCCTGGGTCAGTTTGCGTTTCTTCTCTTCAAACTTGGCATCGAAGTCCACTCGAGTCTGAGCCAGACCTTCTTTTAACTGCTCCAGCTGGCGCGCCGCATCCTCTTCCGACAAACGGATATCAAACCAGTCGAAGCGATTCAAACTGTCCAGGTATTCCGCACTCAGCGTTTCACCCTTCTTGATGCGCTTTGGCCCGCCATTGACCACCTTGCCCTCGATCAGGCGACGGATACGGCCGAACGCATCGTCTTCGACGATCCGCAACTGGTCAGCCAAATCCTGCTTGTAATGACCAAGCTGGTCATCAATGATCTGCTGGGCACGTTTGTCACGCTCGATTCCTTCACGGGTGAATACCTGAACGTCGATGACGGTACCGCTCATGCCGGAAGGCACGCGCAGGCTGGTGTCCTTTACGTCGGAGGCTTTCTCGCCAAAAATTGCACGCAGCAATTTTTCCTCAGGCGTCAACTGTGTTTCACCCTTGGGCGTCACCTTGCCAACCAGCACATCACCCGCTTCCACTTCGGCACCAATGTGGATGATGCCTGACTCATCCAGGCGGCCCAGCATGCGATCAGACAGATTCGGGATATCCACCGTGATTTCTTCTGGACCAAGCTTGGTGTCGCGTGCCACCACCGACATTTCTTCAATGTGGATTGAAGTGTAGCGATCATCTGCCACCACACGCTCGGAAATCAGGATGGAGTCTTCGAAGTTATAGCCGTTCCATGGCATGAACGCCACCAGCATGTTCTGCCCCAGTGCCAGTTCACCCATATCAGTGGAGGCCCCGTCAGCAATAATGTCGCCGCGAATGATAGCGTCACCCACTTTCACCAGCGGTCGCTGGTTAATGTTGGTGTTCTGGTTGGAGCGGGTGTACTTGGTCAGATTGTAGATGTCAACGCCGACTTCGCCGGCGGAGGCCTCCTCATCGTTGACGCGCACCACAATACGGCCGGCGTCGACATAATCGACCTTGCCCCCGCGCAACGCCTTGACCACCGTACCGGAGTCTCCTGCCACGGTACGCTCGATGCCCGTGCCGACCACTGCTTTCTCAGCTCGCAGACAAGGTACTGCCTGGCGCTGCATGTTGGCGCCCATCAATGCGCGGTTGGCGTCGTCGTGCTCAAGGAACGGAATCAGGGATGCGGCCACGGAAACAATCTGGCCAGGCGCCACGTCCATGTACTGGACTTCGCCCGGACTCTTCATGGTGAATTCGTTGTGATGCCGGCATGACACCAGCACATCGCTGAATTTTCCTGCCTTATCGAGTTCGGCATTGGCCTGCGCGATGACATATTGCGCCTCTTCAATCGCCGACAGGAAATCTATTTTGTCAGTGACCTTTCCGTTCTCAACACGGCGATATGGCGTTTCCATAAAGCCATACTTGTTAGTACGTGAGTACAGCGCCAGCGAGTTGATCAGACCGATGTTCGGGCCTTCCGGCGTCTCAATCGGACATACGCGACCATAGTGTGTCGGATGCACGTCACGGACCTCGAATCCGGCGCGTTCACGCGTCAGACCGCCCGGGCCCAGTGCGGAAACACGACGCTTATGGGTAATTTCGGAAAGCGGATTAGTCTGATCCATGAATTGTGACAACTGGCTCGAACCGAAAAACTCGCGCACGGCACTTGAAACCGGCTTGGCGTTGATCAGATCGTGCGGCATCAGGTTGTCTGATTCGGCTTGGCCGAGGCGCTCCTTAACGGCACGCTCGACGCGAACCAGACCTGCACGGAACTGGTTCTCGGCCAGTTCGCCGACAGAACGCACACGGCGGTTGCCCAGGTGATCAATATCGTCAATTTCACCCCGGCCGTTGCGCAACTCGATCAGCATGCCGATCACCGCCAAGATGTCATCGTTGGACAGCGTCATGGCGCCTTCGGCACCATGCGGACCGGCCTTTTCGTAGAAACGCTTGAGCCAATTTGCGGTGCGGTCTTCTATTTTCTCCGGATAGGCACGACGGTTGAACTTCATGCGACCTACTGTAGACAGGTCGTATGATTCATCACTGAAGAACAGACGATTGAACAGCAACTCGACGGCATCCTCGGTCGGCGGTTCGCCAGGTCTCATCATGCGATAGATGGCGACACGCGCTGAATACTGATCAGGGATTTCGTCGATTCGCAGTGTCTGCGAAATATAGTCGCCATGATCCAGATCGTTGGAGTACAGAACGCTGACTTTGCTGATCCCCGCATCACGCAATTTGCCAAGCAACGCTTCAGTCACCTCATCATTGGCGTTGGCGACAATTTCGCCACTTTCCTTGTCAATGATGTTATTGGCAATGGTACGGCCCATGAAAAACTCGTCCGGCACGGTAATCTTGCTGACACCGGACTTTTCCATGTCCCGGATATGCTTGACGGTAATACGCTTGTCCTTGGCGACCAGCACATTGCCATCCTTGTCAGCGATGTCAAACTTGGCCACTTCACCGCGCAGGCGTTCCGGTACCAGTTCGAACTGAACGGCCTTCTTGGTGATATGGAAGGTATCGAAGTCATAAAACATGCTGAGAATCTGCTCCGGGTTATAGCCCAGAGATTTCAACAGGATGGTGACCGGCATCTTGCGGCGGCGGTCGACACGGAAATACAGATAATCCTTGGGATCGAATTCAAAATCGATCCAGGAGCCACGATAGGGAATAATCCGGGCATCAAACAGCAATTTCCCGGAAGAATGGGTTTTGCCGCGATCATGTGCAAAAAACACCCCCGGACTACGATGCAACTGTGAAACAATCACGCGCTCCGTTCCGTTGATGACGAAAGAGCCGTTGTCGGTCATCAGCGGCAATTCGCCCATGTAGACCTCCTGCTCCTTGACCTCTTTCACAGTGGGCTTGGAAGCTTCTTTGTCCATAATGGTCAGACGCACCTTGACGCGAAGCGGTGAAGCATAGGTCAGGCCGCGCTGCTGACACTCCTTGACATCGAACGGCGCCTGCCCCAGTGTATAGCTGACGTAATCCAGCCGAGCATTGCCGGAATGACTGGTAATCGGAAACACTGAACCGAATGTTGCCTGCAGACCGTCGTTAACGCGCTGCTCCAGAGGCACATCGGCTTGCAGGAATGCACGATAGGATTCCAACTGCATTGCCAGCAGGTACGGCACTTCCTGCACGCTTTCGCGCTTGGCAAAACTTTTGCGGATACGTTTTTTCTCGGTAAAGGAATAGCTCATTGGCAATTCTCCACAGACTGGATAGAGGATAGAAGTCAGGGTGCCTGATGCCCCTCAGTTCTAGCTTCTAATTACCAGTTTCTAAAAATGCTGAAGGGCCGGCGGTTTCCCGCCAGCCCATGCAGCAGAAACAGCAATTACTTGACTTCGACCTTAGCGCCTGCTTCCACCAGCTTCTTGGCGGCAGCATCAGCGTCAGCCTTGGAAACGCCTTCCTTAACAGCCTTGGGAGCGCCGTCAACCAGATCCTTCGCTTCCTTCAGGCCCAGACCTGTCAGTTCGCGAACAGCCTTGATGACATTAACCTTGTTGTCACCTGCACCCGTCAGAACGACGCTAAACTCGGTCTGCTCTTCAGCCGCGGCAGCAGCGCCGCCAGCAGCAGGGGCAGCAGCCACTGCAACAGCGGTAGCAGCAGCGGAAACACCGAATTTTTCTTCCATTTCCTTGATGAGCTCGGACAGCTCGAGGACGCTCATACTTGCAATTGCGTCGAGAATATCAGCCTTGGACAGTGCCATTTGTACTTCTCCTGATTAAATAATTTAAATTAAGCGGCTTGCTTCTGGTCACGCACGGCAGCCAGTCCACGTACAAACGAAGTCGGAACTTCGTTAAGCGTACGAACAAACTTGGCAACCGGTGCCTGCATGGTTCCCATCAACTTGGCCAGCAGCTCTTCACGGCTCGGCATTGTTGCCAGCGCCTTGACGCCATTGGCATCCAGAACGCTGTTGGGCATCGCACCGGCCTTGATAACGAACTTTTCATTGCTCTTGGCAAATTCGTTCAGCACCTTGGCGGCAGCGACGGGATCAGCAGAAATGCCGAACACCAGAGGACCGACCATTTGTGAAGCCAGACCGGAAAACGGGGTTCCATCAACCGCACGGCGAACCAGCGTGTTCTTCAGAACGCGCAGGTACACGCCGGACTTGCGTGCTTGCGCACGCAACTGGGTCATATTGCCCACTTCCAGACCGCGATACTCGGCAATCACGATCGCCTGGGCCTTGGAGACTTGCTCGCTGACCTCGGCAACCACTGCCTTTTTCTCTTCAAGATTTAGACTCAATGTCTTCCTCCTTCCGTTGATAAAACTTTCACACAACAACTGTGAAAGCCCTCCACGGCGACCTGCTTTCAGGAAAATCCTGTCCGGGGTACGCCATCTGCGTAGGCTTGAGCATTCAGTCAACGGCACTTAGCCGCCGGCAAACACCTCTGATTAAGCCCCTTACGGGCACCTACGGTCTTTGATAACCCTGACGCTCAAATTTCGAACGACAGGCCCAAAGCCCTGCTGCGGCATGGATTCCGCCATGCCGCAATACTCTTATGCCGTCAGGCTGGCCTGATCGACACGGATACCGGCACCCATGGTGCTGGAAACCGACATTTTCTTCAGATAAACACCCTTGCTCGAAGCCGGCTTGGACTTGTTCAAAGCCTCGATCAACGCCAGCAGGTTACCCTTCAGCGCATCCACGTCGAACGATGCACGACCGATGGTGCAGTGAATAATGCCGGCCTTGTCGGTACGGTACTGCACCTGACCGGCCTTGGCATTCTTCACTGCCTCGACCACATTGGGGGTTACCGTACCCACCTTGGGGTTAGGCATCAAACCGCGCGGACCGAGAATCTGGCCCAACTGACCGACGATACGCATGGCGTCCGGCGTGGCAATCACCACATCGAAATCCATCATGCCACCCTTGATCTGCTCGGCGAGATCTTCAAAACCGACAATATCGGCTCCCGCTGACTTGGCCGCTTCTGCATTTGCGCCCTGTGCAAACACCGCGATGCGGGAAATCTTGCCTGTACCGTGCGGAAGCACCAGCGCACCGCGAACCAGCTGATCCGACTTACGGGCATCAATACCCAGATTGACGACCGCGTCGACCGATTCATCAAACTTGGCCGTGGCAGTCTCCTTCACCAGAGCCAGCGCCTCTGTAACGGGATATACCTTGTTACGATCAACCTTGGCCTGCAAGGAAGCCACACGCTTAGAAATCTTGGCCATGTTATACGCCCTCCACTTCAATACCCATGCTGCGGGCGCTACCTGCAATAGTACGAACAGCAGCATCCATATCAGCCGCCGTCAGGTCAGGCATCTTGGTTTTGGCAATTTCTTCAGCCTGTGCACGGGTGATTTTGCCCACCTTGTCGGTATGCGGACGCGCTGAGCCCTTTTCCAACTTGGCCGCCTTCTTGATCAGGACGGTCGCGGGCGGTGTCTTCATGATGAAGGTGAAACTCTTGTCCGCGAAGGCGGTAATCACCACCGGAATCGGCAGACCAGGTTCCAGACTCTGCGTGGCGGCATTGAACGCCTTGCAGAATTCCATGATATTCAGACCGCGCTGACCCAGCGCCGGGCCGACGGGGGGGCTTGGATTGGCTTTGCCTGCAGGGATCTGCAGCTTAATGTAGCCAATGACTTTCTTTGCCATTGTTCAACTCCTATAAACGGGTACAAGCGCCAGTTTGGCTGGCTCCCCATGAATCACACCGCACAAATGCGGCACCTTGTCAGCCTAGCCCTTTTCGACCTGACTGAAATCCAGTTCAACTGGTGTTGCGCGACCAAAAATCGTCACCGTGACACGCAGTTTGCTCTTTTCGTAATTGACATCTTCGACCACACCGTTGAAATCGGTGAACGGGCCTTCCTTGACGCGCACCATTTCACCATTCTCGAACAGCACCTTGGGCCTTGGCTTTTCCACCCCATCCTGCATCTGCTGCATGATGGCAGCGACTTCCTTATCAGAAATCGGTGTCGGCTTCAGATTGGTACCACCGACGAAACCGGTAACGCGAGGTGTATTCTTGACAAGATGCCAGGTGTCGTCATCCATTTCCATCTGCACCAGCACATACCCCGGAAAGAATTTGCGCTCGGAAATCGACTTCTGGCCACCCTTCATCTCGATGACCTCTTCCACCGGCACCAGAATCTCGCCAAACTTGTCCTGCACGCCTGAACGATCAATACGTTCCTGCAAAGCGCGCTGAACAGACTTCTCGAAGCCGGAATAGGCGTGGACTACATACCAGCGCTTTGACATTACGCACCCCGCCCCATAATCAGTTTAATGAACCACATCAGCGAAAAATCCACAACCCACAGGATCACCCCCATCAGCAACACCAGCGCGAACACCGCACCAGTCGTCTGGATAGTTTCCTTGCGGCTGGGCCAGACCACCTTGCGCGCCTCAACCCCTGCCTCCTTGACGAAGGTCAGCGCCTCGCGCCCGATCACCGTTGTCCACATCACCGCCACCGCTGCGGCAAGGCCGACCATGATCGAAAGCAGGCGCAGCACGGCCGGCTTGTCTCCAAGCAGGTAGAAACCGCCAATACCGGCAGCCACCAGCAGGAACGCCAGCACCAGTCTGATCTTATCCATTGTTATAATCGTTACGCCTGAAAAAAGTGGCAGGCCAGGAGGGCCTCGAACCCCCAACCCTCGGTTTTGGAGACCGATACTCTGCCAATTGAGCTACTGGCCTGTTAAAAGCTGGCAGCCGTCAGTGATCAGCTCCAGGCCGACCACCAACAGCCATCTTTCCTTACTCGATAATCTTTGCGACGACGCCCGCGCCGACGGTACGACCGCCTTCACGGATAGCGAAGCGCAGACCGTCTTCCATCGCAATCGGGGCAATCAGCGCCACCGTGATGGAGACGTTGTCACCAGGCATCACCATTTCGGTGCCAGCCGGCAGTTCAACCGCACCGGTCACATCGGTGGTGCGGAAGTAGAACTGCGGACGATAGCCGTTGAAGAACGGGGTGTGACGACCGCCTTCGTCCTTGCCCAGCACGTAGATCTCGGCAGTAAACTTGGTGTGCGGGTTGATGGAGCCGGGCTTGGCCAGCACTTGGCCACGCTCGACTTCTTCACGCTTGGTGCCGCGCAGCAGAACGCCGACGTTGTCTCCGGCCTGCCCCTGATCCAGCAGCTTACGGAACATTTCAACGCCGGTGCAGGTGGTCTTGAGCGTGGGCTTGAGACCGACGATTTCGATTTCGTCGCCAACCTTGACGATGCCGCGCTCGACACGTCCAGTCACGACGGTGCCGCGACCAGAAATGGAGAATACGTCTTCTACCGGCATGAGGAAGGTGCCGTCAATGGCGCGCTCCGGGGTGGGAATGTAGGAGTCCAGTGCATCTGCCAGACGGAAAATGGAGGGTTCGCCCATTTCGCTCTGGTCACCTTCAAGGGCAAGCTTGGCCGAACCGGTGATGACCGGGGTGTCGTCACCCGGAAAGTCGTACTTGGAGAGCAGCTCGCGCACTTCCATTTCAACCAGTTCCAGAAGCTCTGCGTCATCCACCATGTCGGCCTTGTTCAGGAACACGACGATATAAGGTACGCCAACCTGGCGGGCCAGCAGGATGTGTTCGCGGGTCTGCGGCATCGGGCCGTCCGCGGCAGAGCACACCAGAATGGCGCCGTCCATCTGGGCCGCACCGGTAATCATGTTCTTGACGTAGTCGGCGTGGCCCGGGCAGTCTACGTGGGCGTAGTGCCGGGATGCCGTTTCGTATTCCACGTGCGCCGTGTTGATGGTGATGCCACGTGCCTTTTCTTCAGGCGCCGCGTCAATCTGGTCGTATGCCTTCGCTTCTCCACCAAATTTCTTCGACAGAATCGTGGTAATCGCCGCTGTCAGCGTGGTCTTGCCATGATCAACGTGCCCAATCGTGCCAACGTTCACGTGCGGCTTCGTACGCTCAAATTTACCTTTTGCCATGATCAATCCCTCTCGCTATCGATTACGTCAATTAATAATAAAAAATGGTGCCCATGGCGAGAATCGGACTCGCGACCTCTCCCTTACCAAGGGAGTGCTCTACCACTGAGCCACATGGGCGTTTGTATTCTCAAATTCCTGGAGCGGCGAACGGGAATCGAACCCGTGCCATCAGCTTGGAAGGCTGAGGTTCTACCATTGAACTACCGCCGCACACCGCTCATTTCGTTGGTGGAGGAGGCTGGATTCGAACCAGCGTAGGCGTAAGCCAACAGATTTACAGTCTGCCCCCTTTAGCCACTCGGGCACCCCTCCGTCCCGAAAGAACCGACAATTATGAATAATATTTTTTGCCATGTCAAACCTTTTGGCCTTTACGGCGCGGTTTGAAGCTCCAGTCTGGCCAGCCATTCCAGTGGATATTCTGCCGATTCTCCGCACATTTCAGCTGAGGGCTGGAGGCTTTCGCAAAAAACCGGGCGACTCGGAAGGCCGAAGAGGGCGCATCGATTGAGTTCAGTCAGATGGATACAGCGCATCCCCGCCGGCTTACCCTCAGGCATGCCGGGCAACGGTGATGTAATGGAGGGTGCGATGCAACAAGCACCACACCCGGTGCGGCATGCCAGATCAGGCTTTTTGATAGACTTCGGCACCTTTTCTGACAAATTCGACAGCTTTCTCTTCCATTCCCTTCTTCAGTGCCTCCTCTTCGGAAAGGCCCTGGCTGGACGCGTAGTCACGAACGTCCTGTGTGATTTTCATGGAACAGAAGTGCGGACCGCACATGGAGCAGAAATGGGCCTGCTTGGCGCCTTCCTGCGGCAGGGTTTCATCGTGAAATTCCTTAGCCTTGTCCGGGTCGAGCCCCAGATTGAACTGATCATCCCAGCGAAATTCGAAACGCGCCTTGGACAGCGCGTTGTCACGGATTTGCGCGCCAGGATGCCCCTTGGCAAGATCAGCGGCATGAGCCGCAATCTTGTAGGTGACGATACCGACACGCACATCTTCCTTGTCCGGCAGACCCAGGTGTTCCTTCGGGGTCACATAGCATAGCATGGCACAGCCGTACCAGCCGATCATGGCGGCACCGATGCCGGACGTGATGTGGTCGTAACCGGGCGCTATGTCGGTGGTCAGAGGCCCCAACGTGTAGAACGGTGCCTCGTCGCAGTGCTTCAACTGCATGTCCATGTTTTCCTTGATCAGGTGCATGGGTACATGACCCGGGCCCTCGATCATCACCTGTACGTCGTGCTTCCAGGCAATCTGGGTCAGTTCACCCAATGTAATGAGTTCGGCAAATTGCGCTTCGTCATTGGCGTCGTAGATCGAACCCGGACGCAGGCCGTCACCCAGCGAGAAGCTGACGTCGTAGGCCTTCATGATTTCGCAGATGTCTTCGAAATGCGTGTAGAGGAAGCTTTCCTTGTGATGCGCCAGGCACCACTTGGCCATGATTGAGCCGCCGCGGGAAACGATCCCGGTCATGCGCTTGGCGGTCATCGGGATGTGCTGCAGGCGCACACCGGCGTGAATGGTGAAATAGTCCACGCCCTGCTCGGCCTGTTCGATCAGGGTGTCGCGGAAGATTTCCCAGGTCAGGTCTTCGGCCTTGCCGTCAACTTTTTCCAGTGCCTGATAAATTGGCACGGTGCCGATAGGCACCGGACTGTTGCGGATGATCCACTCACGCGTTTCGTGGATATTCTTGCCGGTAGACAGATCCATCACCGTATCACCACCCCATCGGATCGACCACACCATCTTTTCGACTTCTTCAGAGATAGAGGATGCCAGCGCAGAGTTTCCGATGTTGGAGTTGATCTTGACCAGAAAGTTGCGGCCGATGATCATTGGTTCCAGTTCAGGATGATTGATATTGCAGGGGATAATGGCGCGGCCTCGAGCCACTTCATCGCGGACGAATTCGGGGGTGATGAACTTGGGGATGGAAGCGCCGAAATCCTGACCCGGATGCTGGCACTGAATCAGTTCGCTCAAGTTTTCACGGTGCTGATTCTCGCGGATAGCGATGAACTCCATTTCAGGCGTGATAATGCCCTGACGTGCGTAATGCATCTGCGATACGTTTTTGCCGGGTTTGGCACGCCGCGGAGCACGAGTCAGATTGAAACGCAACTCAGCCAGCGCCGGATCGGCCTTGCGCTGGTTGCCGTAACTGGACGTCAGTCCGCTTAACAGTTCGGTATCGTTGCGCTCCTCGATCCATTTCGTGCGCAGCGCTGTCAACCCATTGCGGATATCGATCTCGACATCCCGATCGGTATATGGGCCGGACGTGTCATAGACCAGTACGGGCGGATTCTTTTCCGCCCCGAAAGCGGAAGGGGTATCGGACAGACTGATTTCACGAAAGGGCACGCGAATATCGGGGCGACTACCGTTGACATACACCTTTCGCGACTTCGGGAAAGTTTTCGTTGCGGATTCATCAAGCTCCGCAGCAATATTCAGAAATTTGGGATTGGCGTTCATTCGGTGCTCCTCGGAGGAAAAAACGTAAGGAGCAGGATGCCTGCTTTCCCTACGGCGGCATGACCCGCATCAGGTTCAAAGGGTAATTCTCACTGCATCAGAAGCAATCTGCGCAGACCCCCAGCAATCCTCGGAAAGTACTTGAAAAGTCGAAATTTTGCAAGCCGGCAGTCTTCCCAGGAAACCCATGCAAGTGAAAATCTTGCGCCTGTTCATAAAATTGCGTACATTCGCGCAATTTTTAGTTGCACAAAATTACCACCTGTTTTGTTGGATCACTGAGCCCAGTGATTGCTTGTTTTCCGCAAGCCCCTTGTTGTCACAGCATGCACGGGGCCGCTGACAATCTGAAACTTTGGTGGGTTCTACTTAATACAGCGAGATTTAAGCCTTAATGATCACCCCACAAATCCGTGCCATCATCCTGACCAGCCTCTTTATTATGCTGACGGGCAATCTGGCGCTGTTCCAGCGGTTACTGGAAATTTATCCCTTAACACTGGCAAACCTTCCCTTTCTGATTTCGCTGACGTCTTTCTTCACGATTGCCACGACGCTTTTTCTGTTGGCCCTTTGCCATGGCAGGGCGAGTCGCTGGCTACTTGCTTTCTTTCTTGTAGCTGCGACCCAGGCGGCTTATTACATGGACAAGTACGGGGTCGTGATCGACGTTGGCATGATCGATAACATTGCCCAGACCAACATCAAGGAACTGACCGAGCTGATCAGCATCAGCCTGGTGGTCAGAACGCTACTGCTCGGTATTTTTCCAGCCTACCTTGCCATCAAATTTGGCGGCAATAGTCAAGGAGTTGCTCGTGAGCTCAAAGCCAGAGGCCAATTGATACTTGTGCTGGTCATCACACTGGCCGCTGTCATCGCACCATTTACAGCCGAATATTCAGCTTTTATCCGCGGGCACAAGATGACTCGCTATTACGCCAACCCGACCATTTTCTCTATTTCGGCCTTCCAGTTTCTCAAGCAGCAGTTCCAGTCCACCACCGTGATCACTCCGACCACAGTGGCACCTGATGCCAGGAAAATCAGTGCCTCCTCCAAACACAAGCTGATCTTTCTCGTTGTCGGCGAAACTGCAAGAGCAGACCGCTTCTCATTGAATGGATACGCCCGGGAAACTAACCCTGAACTCAAGAAACGAGATGTCGTCAGCTTTACTCACGTAACTTCATGCGGAACTTCTACCAGGATGTCCGTGCCCTGCATGTTTTCGGTACTCAAACGCAGTGAGTTCAGTATAGAAAAAGCGCGCCACCTGGAGAACGCCCTAGACATCCTCGCCAGGAATGGAGTCGAGGTACTTTGGCGCGACAACAATTCCGAATCCAAGGAAGTTGCCACCCGGGTGAAATACGAAAGCTTCCGTAGCCCCGCAGTCAATCCCGCCTGCGATAGTGAGTGTCGTGATATCGGCATGCTCGGAGGACTGGATGAATTCATCGGGGCAAGGAAAAACAAAGACATCCTGATCGTGATGCACTCGATGGGCAATCACGGGCCGGAATATTTTAGAAGATATCCGAAAGAATTCGAACGCTACAAACCTGCCTGCAAGAGCAATATCATTCGCGATTGCTCCAAAGAGGAAATCGACAACGCCTATGATAACGCGATCCTTTATACCGATTTTTTCCTGTCCGGTCTGATCGATTTTCTGAAACGATACGACGATCAGTTCGCCACCGCGATGTTCTATGTCAGTGACCACGGTGAATCTTTGGGTGAAAACGGCATCTATCTGCACGCCATGCCCTATGCTTCAGCTCCTCCGGAACAGACGCACGTCCCCGCTGTTGCCTGGGTCGGCCAGCATTTCAACTACACCATTGATCAGATCACTCCCTACCGGGATTATCCGCTCAGCCATGACGACCTCTTCTGCTTGCTATTAATAGGTTACGGGATTGAAACAAAGACCTGTGACAGCAAGAAAGACGTGCTAATGGCCGGCAAGAATTAGGCAACACACTCCACTGAGGATCAATCCTGTCCTGACACCACTCCCCTATCGGGATTGGCTCGCCCTGTTCAACGTTCCCCTTGGGAAAACAAGGTTGACAATGTTAAGTTAACGCTGTTAAATATTAAACGTCACACTGACACCCCTCAGGTGCCATAACGGGACTGGCGCTGCATGGCCGCTTCATTGAACACAACGCCCTCGCACCTTGCGGGAATGTTTTTCAGAAACACCGATCATCAGGATATGCCATATGCCACCGAAACCCAAAAGCGAAGAACAGCGCAAGGAGATGCGCAACGCCATTCTTGATGCTGCCCGCGAGCTCTTCGTCGAACGCGGCGTGGAGTCCGTCACCATGCGAGAAATCGCCCGGCGCATCGGTTATTCGGCCACGGCCATCTATCTGCATTTCAGGGATAAAGAGTCGTTGATCCGGGAACTCTGCGACACCGACTTCCTGACCTTGGCCAAGGAACTGCAGTCGATCGAAAACATTCTGGATCCGATCGAGCGTCTCAGGCTACTCGGACTCGGTTATGTGCGCTTTGCCATGAATTATCCCAACCATTACCGGCTGATGTTCATGACGCCCCAGGTGAACTGCGACCCTGACAACTCTGACATCGAAACCGGCAACCCCGAGCAGGACGCATACGCCCATCTTTACGGCATGGTGACAGAAGCCCATGCTGCCGGCCGCTTTCGCCTGGACCTGGATAACCCGGACCTGATTGCACAGACCCTTTGGGCAGGGCTGCACGGCGTTTGCTCACTGGAAATCGCCAAGAAAAACGATTGCTGGGTCCAGTGGTGTGACTTCGAGGCACGTGTAGCACAGATGCAGGATGCCCTGATGTGTGGATTGCTGAGGAATGCAACATGAACCGTTTTTTATTTTTCATGACCTTGCTGGTGCTACTGACCGGTTGCGAACATCCTCTACCCCCAGCTGCACAGCCACGCCCTGTACTGGTCATGATTGCAGGCGCCGCCGGAAATGCCACATCAATGGGGCTGGTAGGCGAAATCCGGCCTCGCTACGAATCGGCTCAAGGCTTTCGTCTTGACGGTAAGATCGTGGAGCGTCGGGCCGAAGTCGGTACTGTAGTCCGTAAAAACCAGCTGCTGGCCCGACTGGATCCTGCCGATGCAGGACTGGCCGCTCAGGCAACGCAGGCCGACGTGCATGCAGCAGAGGCAGATCAGGCACTGGCAGAAGCAGAACTGGACCGTCAGCGGCGTCTTTACGAACGCAAATTCATTTCGCGTTCCGCTCTGGATATTCGTGAAGCCCAGTTCAAGGCCACCAGTGCACGCGTTCAACAGGCGCGTGCGCAGTCCGCAGTGTCCGGAAATCAGTATCGCTATACGGCCCTCACGGCAGATCGCGATGGCATCGTGACGGAAATACGGGCCGAACCTGGGCAGGTAGTCAAGGCCGGCGAAATCATTGTGCGCATTGCCGGCACGCATGAGAAAGAGGCCGTTGTCGCCGTCCCGGAATCACGCATGGCAGGAATTGTCCCGGGCGCGCCAGCAGACGTGAAGCTTTGGGTGGCACGCGAAAAACTCTATCCGGGCACGGTGCGCGAAGTGGCGCCCGCAGCTGATCCTGCCACGCGAACTTTCCTGCTCCGGGTATCCATCACAGAGCCTGACCAACTCGTGCAAATCGGCATGACCGCCGGTGTCCGTTTTGCAGGGGAGAACCGGGCTGCCAAGCTGCTTCCAACTCCAGCAGTCACCCAGTACAACGGGAAGACCAGCATCTGGATCGTCGACGCGAAAAGCCAGCGTGTACATCCACGCCCGGTCCAGACTGCCACCTTTCGCGAGGACGGTGTGCTGATCACGGACGGCCTGTCGGATGGGGAAATGGTCGTGATCGCAGGTGTTCATGCGCTGACACCCGGCCTCGTGGTGCGCCCCATGCTAAGCGAACCATCGTTATGAGCGGGTTTAATCTTTCCGACTGGTCGCTGCGCCATCCCGCGCTGGTACTGTATGCCATGATCGCACTCACGCTGACCGGACTGATCTCCTATACCAGACTTGGTCAGTCCGAGGATCCTCCGTTCACCTTCAAAGTCATGGTAATCCGGGCCAGTTGGCACGGTGCCAGTGCACTGGAAGTCGAACAGCAGATCACTGACAAGCTGGAAAAGAAACTTCAGGAAGTCCCGCACCTCGACAAGTTGCGCAGTTATTCAAGACCTGGTGAATCCATGATTTTTCTATACGCCAGGGACTCAACCTCACCCAGAGACATTCCTGACATCTGGTACCAGGCACGCAAGAAAATCAGCGACATTCGCCACACCCTGCCACACGGGGTTGAAGGCCCTACTTTCAATGATGAATTTGGTGAAGTCTACGGAAATCTCTACGCCCTGACCGGCAAGGACTACACGGATGCCGAACTGAAGCGCCAGGCAGACATGATCCGGGCCGAACTGCTGCAAGTACCGGATGTCTCCAAGGTGGATTTTTTCGGGGAACAGAAACAGCGTATTTTCATCGAATTGTCCAACGCAAAGCTCTCAACCCTGGGCATCGACACCGCCACGCTGCTGCATGCACTTCAGGCCCAGAACGAGGTGGCGACCAGTGGCGCATTTGAGACCGATGCCGAGCACATTCGCATGGCAGTCAGCGGGCGCTTCAGACAACTGGAAGATTTGCGCGAAGCCCGTTTCCGGGCCAACAACCGCGAATTCCGGCTGGGTGACGTAGCAGAAGTAAAACGCGGCTACGAAGACCCCCCGACACAGCGCACGCGCTATATGGGTCAACCGGCCCTGTTTATCGGGGTCTCGATGGCCAAAGGCGGCGATATCATCCAGCTTGGCCGCCATCTGAACGAGGCAGTAGCGCGAATCTCCAGCCAGCTTCCGCTGGGGCTGGAGCTACATCAGTTTTCATCACAGCCGCAAACCGTAGAACGCTCGGTCAAGGTGTTCGTGCACTCACTGATCGAAGCGATCGTTATCGTGCTGGGAGTGAGCCTGCTGTCCCTGGGGTTGCGCACCGGCATCGTGGTAGCGATCACCATTCCCGTCGTGCTGTCCATCACATTCCTGCTGATGCACTTGTTCGACATCGGTCTGCACAAGATCTCACTGGGCGCACTTATTCTCGCTCTTGGGTTGCTGGTGGACGATGCCATCATTGCCGTGGAAATGATGGCATCCAAAATGGAACAGGGTTGGGAACGTGTACAAGCAGCCTCGTTCGCCTACACCTCAACCGCCATGCCGATGTTGACCGGCACGCTGGTCACCGCTGCTGGCTTCCTTCCGATAGCTACTGCAGCATCATCAACCGGAGAATATACCCGGGCCATTTTTCAGGTAACCGTCATTGCGCTGCTGGTTTCGTGGGTGGCCGCAGTAGTTTTTGTTCCTTATCTCGGTTACCGTCTGCTACCGAACTTCAGAGGGGACGCAGAACGACCTGCCCCCTCCACGGAAAACAGCCAGGAACACTTCCGCGACATCTACGACACGCGCTTCTACCGGACCTTTCGACGGCTGGTTGCTGCCAGCGTAAGGCATCGCTGGACAGTCATCGTACTCACACTGGGCATTTTTGCCGGTTCCATTTACAGCTTTCAATTTGTGCAACAGCAGTTTTTTCCCGACTCCACACGCCCTGAGCTGCTGGTCGATCTGCGACTGGCGGAAGGCGTCTCCTACGCTGCCACGGAAAAGGAGGTCAAACGGCTGGAAAACTGGCTGGGCAAGCAACCAGGCATCGAAAATTTTGTCGCCTACGTCGGCAGCGGTAGTCCACGCTTTTACCTGCCAATTGAACAGCAACTGGCGCAACGAAATTTTGCCCAACTGATGGTGGTCACCCGTAGCCCGGAACAGCGCGAGCAACTCCGCGGGCGGCTGATCTCGCTGTTTCAGCAGGATTTCCCCAACCTGCGCGGGTCCGTGTTTCGTCTGGAAAATGGCCCACCCGTCGGTTTTCCGGTTCAGTTCCGGGTTTCGGGGCCGGACTCGATGGTATTGCGGGATATCGCACACCGGGTAGCTGCTGTAATGCAGGCTAATCCCAATTTAAGCAACGTTCAGCTCGACTGGGACGATCCCATCAAGGTTGTTCATGTCAACATCGATCAGTCCAAGTCCCGTTTACTGGGTGTTTCCTCTGCCGATCTGGCCAATGTCCTCAATGGCGCGGTACAGGGTGCTTATGTGACTGAATTTCGCGAAGGCGTCGAGCGCATTGACCTGCTGGTTCGTGGCGCAGGAGCGGAACGGTCGCATCTGTCGCACGTTCCCGATCTGATGATTCCCACCATCGGTGGCAGAAGTGTCCCGCTGGCACAGATCTCCACGTTCGAATATGGTTTCGAGGATGGATTGATCTGGCGTCGCAACCGCATCCCCACCATCACCGTAAGGGCCAATCTCTACGGTCACATGCAAGCACCGGTGGCCTCTGCGCTGGTTGAAAACAAGCTGGCTGGCATCAAGGCCGCCTTGCCGGTTGGGTACCGCCTAGAAACTGGCGGCGCCGTGGAAGAGTCAGCCAAGGGCGGCGCCTCGGTGGCGGCGGGTCTGCCACTGTTTCTGGTCACCGTTCTGACCGTGCTGATGATCCAGTTGCAGAGTTTTTCGCGTGTGGTTCTGGTGCTGCTCACAGCACCACTCGGCATGATAGGTGTGACACTTTTTCTTCTGCTGTTCGACAAACCTTTCGGCTTTGTCGCCATGCTCGGCACCATCGCCTTATCCGGGATGATCATGCGCAATTCGGTCATCCTTGTGGATCAGATCGACCAGGATATGCAAGCCGGACGCTTGCAGTTTGATGCAATTGTCGGCTCCACGGTACGCCGTTTCCGTCCCATCGTGCTGACGGCAGCCGCAGCCATCCTGGCCATGATCCCGCTCATACAGAGCGCATTTTTCGGGCCGATGGCCGTTGCCATCATGGGGGGACTGACCGTGGCCACCCTTCTGACGCTGCTATTCCTGCCTGCCTTATATGCGGCGTGGTATCGCGTCGAATACCCGGCCTAAACAAGCTATAATCCGTTCCATTATTGATCAGGCTGGACATCATGAATACTGAACAGGCTCGCTTCAACATGATTGAACAACAGATCCGCACCTGGGAGGTGCTGGATCCCAATGTACTGAACCTGCTGCACCGGATCCCCCGCGAGGATTTTGTGCCGGCCGTATATCGGGGCCTGGCGTTCGCCGATCTGGAAATTCCGCTTGGTCATGGTCAAGCCATGCTTTCACCCAAACTGGAAGCCCGGATGCTGCAAGCTCTGAACCTGAAGAAAACCGACACCGTCCTGGAAATCGGGACCGGGAGCGGCTATATGACCGCGCTACTGGCAAGCCTTGCAGGACATGTCTGCAGTATCGAGCGCCTTCAGGAATTCAGTCATCATGCGGCAAACCAGTTGACCGCACACGGGATATCCAATGTCACTCTCGAAGTCGGCGACGGCAACCATCTCCGGGATACCGGCACCTATGACGCCATCGTGCTCACCGGCTCGACACCGCGGCTGTCGGAAGAATTTCAGCACCATCTCAACCCCGGCGGTCGACTGCTCGCCATCGTCGGTGAAGCACCGGTCATGGAAGCCGTACTGATCACCTGCGTAGCCAGCGGCACCTATCGCCGCACGGTTCTGTTTGAAACTTCCGTACCGGCTCTGGAAAACGCACTGCAAAAGGAGCATTTCTGCTTCTGATTGACCAATCGGTCAGTCAACGGTAAGATTATTAGAGATTTCTAATGTTAAAAAGACCTATGCGCAAGATAAGACTTTTCGTGATCGCCATGCTGGCTTCAGGGAGCGCGCTGGCTGGCACCCCCCAGCAAAACCTGCTGGAACTTTACCAGCAAGCCCAGTCGAACGATTCTTTATGGGCAGCGGCACAAAGCTCTCATGCCGCAATCCAGGAAAAACTGGTGCAAGGCCGGGCGTTGACATTGCCAACCGTCACCTTCAATGCCAATGCCGCTCACAATCAGACAGACATCGATCACACCGGCGGCAACGGTATTTTTGCAACCAACCGCAGTGGTTTTGACAAGTTCGAAACCTATAGCTACAGCGTTAACGTCAACCATCCGCTGTACCGGAAACAGAACCAGATCCAGTACGAAGAAACCAAAACACAGGTTTCACAGGCTGACGAACAGCTTAATGCTGCCAAGCTGGATCTCATGACCCGGACTGCGCAAGCCTATTTCGATGTGTTGCTCGCACAGGACAAGATTGACCTTATCGAAGCTCAGAAAGCGGCCGTCACCCGGCAACTGGAACAGGCCAAGGCCAACTTCGAAGTGGGCACGGCCACCATTACCGATGTGCACGACGCACAAGCCCGTTACGACCTGCTGATCGCACAGGAGATTGCCGCACGCAACGATCTGGAAATCCGCAAACGTGCCATCCAGGCCATCATCGGACAAATGCCTGGGCAACTCGCCAGCGCAAAAGAGACTTTAGTCGTCACCATTCCGGCTCCGCAGGACATGGAAAGATGGGTGGACATGGCTGAGCAAAGAAGTCCGCAAATCCTTTACCAGCAGAAAGCGCTGAAACTGGCCAGCCAGGAAATCGAGCGAGCACATGCCGGCCACCTGCCGACACTCGATATTGTCGGGAATTTCAGTGACAATCGTGCCAACGGTGGCAGTCTGGAAGATCTTTCCGGCTATGACAAGAGCTTCAAACGCGGCACACTAGGCCTGCAACTGCAGATTCCGATCTATCAAGGAGGGGCCATCAGTTCCAGAGAGCGCGAATCGGTCATCAGCCAGCAGAAGGCCAAGGACGATGTCGAACAGGCAAGACGCCAGATCGGCCTGCAGACTCGCCAGGCGTACCTCAATGTCGCCAGCGCGGTTGCTCAGGTCAAGGCTTATGAACAGGCGCTGGCCTCAAGCCAAAGCTCTCTGGATTCGACCTCGCTCGGATACGAAGTTGGCGTACGAACCAGTGTCGACGTGTTGAACGCGCAGCAGCAGTACTTCAGTGCCAAGCGCGATCTGCTTCAGGCCCGCTACACGTGGATGAATAGTGTGATCAAGCTCAAGGCGGCGGCGGGCCTTCTCACCGAACAAGATCTGGCCGAAACCAGCACCATGCTGGGCGGCTGAATAATTTCTAGGCAGCGGCAGGGTTGGCACTAGCCAATCCATCTTCCAATCAATGCCAGCGTGCGTTTTGCCGCTCCACGATTGGCATCTGCAAACATCAGACCTGCCTCGCCCATGCGCTTTCGCGACTTGGCATCCGACATCAGCGTACTGATCTCTGCAGCCAGCGTTGCCACATCCCAGACCCTCGCGGCGGCACCCTGCATCACAGCCTGTGAAGCGGCTTCGTCAAAGTTGAAAGTATGCGGACCGATCAGCACCGGCTTGCCCATCGCGCAGGCCTCAATCAGATTCTGCCCGCCATATGGCAACAGGCTGCCACCAATCAACGCCAGGTCGCAGGCCGCATAATAGGCATACATTTCACCCATGCTATCGCCCAGCAGAACACTGCAATCGGGTGACAGCCGGGCATGATCCGATCGCCTGCCGTAACGAATGCCGCGCTTCTGCAGCAGATCCGCGACTTCGTCGAACCGTTGCGGATGCCGAGGAACAATCACGGTCAGCAATTCCTGTATCCCGGCTTTGGCCACAGCGTCCAACAACAACGCCTCCTCACCGTCCCGGGTGCTGGCCGCCAGAAGCACAAGTCGGTCACCCCCTATCAGCTTGCGCATTGCAGCAGCTAGCTCATCGGCATTTTCCGGTGGGGAGACGTCAAACTTGAGATTCCCGGTCACCTCGACTTGTGGTGCACCGAGTTCGCACAAGCGTTCCGCATCGGGGCGGGTCTGGGCTGCAATGGCCGCCAGGTTTGCCAGCCCCTGCTCGGTCAGATAGCCCAGTCTGGCATAACCGCGTGCCGACCTTTCAGATAGACGCGCATTGACCAGCAACAGCGGGATCTGAATGGCCTTGCAGGCATGAATCAGATTGAACCAAAGCTCGGTTTCCATCAAGAGACCGATCACGGGTCTGAAATGACGCAGAAAACTTGCGACCGCGAATGGCAGGTCGTAAGGCAGATAAGCCCGCAATACATTGTCCCCAAACAGTTGTTCTCCGGTGGCGCGTCCGGTCGGCGTGGCATGGGTCAGCAATACAACATGTTCAGGATATTGCTGCTGAATCAATTTGATCAGAGGAGCAGAAGCGCGGGTTTCACCCACCGATACACAATGCAGCCAGATCACCGGCTTCTCCGAACGGACCTTGAAGAAGCCGAAACGCTCTGGCCAGTAATGCAAATATTCCGGCTGCCGAAATGACCGCCATAAAAGCCGCAACGGTACAAAAGGCAGGATCAACAGCAACAATAACGTGTAAAGAAATCTTGGCATGCTTTCATTTTCTCACATTGCGATTATGGGCGTTAGCGAGGGCTTACGCTCTTGCAGAATCATGCTTTTTCTACAACATTAAAGACTGTAAAAAATCTTCCGACAACTGCTTGACGGACACAATCTAAAGGGGTTAATGTTTCGAATGATCACAACATATTGTGGTTGGGGAAATTTATCAATAAAAACAACCGGGAGGTAGAATCGGCATGCTTAAGGCTGTGAAACTGGCGCAGGAATCGGACAAAGAAGTGCCCATGCAACCGGTGTCACTCGACATCTGGGACAAGAAATACCGACTCAAAACCAAACAGGGCGAAGCCATCGACCAGGATATCGATGACACCTTCCGACGCGTTGCGCGCGCGCTTGCCGAGGTCGAAACAACCGAGGACAAAAAATCCTACTGGTACGATCAGTTCCTGTGGGCACTGCGCCGTGGCGCCATTCCCGCCGGCCGCATCACTTCCAATGCCGGGGCGCTTGAACACAAACCGGCCACCAGCACCATCAACTGCACTGTTTCCGGCATTGTCGAGGACAGCATGAACGGCATTCTGGAAAAAGTCCACGAAGCCGGGCTGACCCTGAAAGCCGGATGCGGCATTGGCTACGAATTCTCCACGCTCCGTCCTAAGGGGGCGTTTGTAGCGGGTGCGGGGGCATATACCTCCGGCCCGCTATCTTTTATGGATATCTACGACAAGATGTGTTTTACCGTGTCCTCGGCCGGTGGACGTCGTGGTGCCCAGATGGCCACGTTCGATATCTCTCACCCGGACGTCGCAGACTTCATCAAGGCCAAGCGCGAAGCAGGCAGGTTGCGTCAGTTCAACCTGTCATGCCTGATCACGGCAGAATTCATGGAAGCCGTGAAAGCGGATGCTGAGTGGAAACTGGCCTTCCCCGTTACCGAGAAGGAGGCGCTGGCCGACGGCCTTAAAATTGATGACATCACTCAAGTCGTCTGGCGCGAATGGCCGGTGAAAGGTAAATATCTCACCCGCGACACTGACGGCAAAGTGGCTTGCCGCGTGTACAAAATCATCAAGGCGCGTCGCCTTTGGGACGTCATCATGTCGTCCACCTATGACTTTGCTGAACCGGGCTTCATTCTGATTGACAAGGTCAATGAGATGAACAACAACTGGTTCTGCGAAAACATCCGGGCCACCAATCCCTGCGGCGAACAGCCGTTGCCACCCTACGGCGCCTGCCTGCTGGGATCGGTCAACCTGACCACGTTCGTACGTCAGCCGTTTACCGATCAGGCGCATTTCGACTGGGAGGAATATCGCAATGTAGTTGCCATTTTCACCCGCATGCTGGACAACGTGGTTGAGATCAACGGCCTGCCGCTGGAGCAGCAACGTCAGGAGATTGCCGCCAAACGTCGCCACGGCATGGGCTATCTGGGACTGGGCTCAACACTCACGATGCTCAGGATGCCCTACGGTTCCGACGATTCGGTCAAGTTTACAGAAGAAGTCACCCGTGTGATGGCCGAAGAAGGCTGGAAAGTAGGCGTGGAACTGGCTGCAGAAAAAGGCCCGGCCCCCATCATGGAACAGGATTTCGAAATCACGCCGGACCTTCTGGCAAAACGTCCAGAAATGCTCAAAAACGGCATCAAACTAGGGGACAAGGTTAAAGGCAAGGTGCTGCTGGGCCTCTACAGCAAATACATGCAGCAATTTCCGGAGGAACTGCGCAAGGAAATTGCCGAAAAAGGCGCGCGTTTCACACACCATAGCTCCATCGCTCCCACCGGCACCATATCACTATCCCTTGGCAACAATGCCAGCAATGGCATCGAGCCCTCTTTCGCACATCATTACAGCCGCAATGTCATTCGCGAAGGCAAAAAATCCAAGGAAAAAGTCGATGTCTGGTCGTACGAACTGCTAGCCTACCGCGAGTTGGTCAACTCCAATGCCATGCCTTTCTCCGACAAGGCAGAGGAAAAACTGCCCGCGTATTTTGTCGATTCTTCCAGCATTCCGGCCAGAGCGCACGTTGACATTCAGGCTGCCGCACAGAAATGGATCGACAGTTCGATCTCCAAAACCATCAACGTACCAACCGATTATCCTTACGAGGACTTCAAGGATATCTACTTCTATGCCTACGAAAGCGGTCTGAAGGGCTGCACCACATTCCGCTTCAATCCGGAAGCCTTCCAGGGCGTTCTTGTGACCGAGAAAGACCTTGAAAACACCACTTACAAGTTCACCCTTGACGACGGGACCATCATTGAAGTCAAGGGTAACGAGGAAATCGAATACGACGGCGAAATCCACACTGCCGCCAACCTGTATGACGCCCTGAAAGAGGGCTACTACGGCAAGTTCTAATGAATCTATTTCAAACTACTGCGCTTGCCATGACGGTACGGCTCTCGTGACGTTTGATTCTGCATTCATTCGGCGATCAGAATAGAGAAGTAAGGGAAAAGACATGACCATCAAGATTGAAAAGAAAATTACCGGCTACAACGTGGTAAGCGAAGAAGACAAGGCCAAGGCCGAAGAAGCCGCCAAGGCCGCCGCCAGCGAAAAATCCGCAACTGTCGTACAACTGGGCGAACCGCTCAGCCGTCCGGAGAAACTGGTGGGCAACACCTACAAGGTAAAGACTCCGGTCACCGAGCACGCCCTCTATATCACCATCAATGACATCGTGATCAACGAGGGAACTCCACAGGAACATCGGCGCCCGTTTGAAATCTTTATCAACTCCAAGAACATGGAGCACTTCCAGTGGATCGTTGCACTCACCCGCGTCATGTCCGCCGTGTTCCGCAAGGGCGGCGACATCACTTTCCTGGTGGAAGAACTGCACAGCGTATTCGACCCCAGCGGCGGCTACTTCAAGAAGGGCGGCAAATACATCCCCAGCCTGGTCGCCGAGATCGGCGAAGTGGTCGAACAACACCTGCATGAAATCGGCATGCTCAAGAAACCCGGCCCCGACGAGCACCAGAAAAAGCTGATCGAAGAAAAGAAAGCCGAGTATCTGTCCCGCCAGAAAGGCGAATCCGCCCCCTGCGACGAAGGCAGCTTTCCTCCGGGGGCCCAACTTTGTGGAAAGTGCAATACCAAAGCCGCAATCATCATGGACGGGTGTTTGACGTGCCTGAATTGCGGGGAGAGCAAGTGCGGTTGATTAATAAACCAGCTAGGTTGGCTTTCTGTTCTTGAGGCCAAGTAGCCTCCATCATGAAACGGTCTTGGATATGGACGCCATTTCACGAAAAACCGGTGTAACTCTCGAGATGCACCGGCTGCGAATGGGGTGTTGCAGAGATGCTGAAGCAACTCACCGAGCAAAAGGCGGCTGTGGGCGAGACCTAGCCGAACAGGTCATCGAGCGGGTTTTTGCCACCTGCAGGCTTGGCTGAAACCCGCCTGGAGGTGAGTTCCTCTTCGATGTTGTCGCGATAAAAGCTCCATTGCGCGCCGGAGCTCTTGAACCGGCGCCACATCTCTTCACCCACCCCGCTGTATTCGAGCGCTTCGCCGCCTTCCATCTCAACCCGCAAGGTGCGGGTTTTGGAGTCGTAGCCGATGGCGCGCAGCTTGCCGGCGCTGGTCTTGATCATTTCCATAGCATGGACATCCCCCTTCTCACTTACAGCGCGATTTTGAAAGTGCTGCCAATCAGTTCGATCGATTCCGGGCTGGCCCAGTCGCGGGCGCCATGGACTTTCTCCAGCACTTTGCCGTCGGCATCGACCAGGATGGTCAACGGGATTCTGTTCGCTCCCAGCATTTTTTCCATCTGCAGGTCGTGGTCGATGTAGTGGGTAAAGGTGGTGCTGGATTCCTTGAGGAAGGCCGCCGCCTGTTCCCGGTAATCGTCGGTGGAAATGCCGATGATGTTGAGCTGCCTGCCATCGTAGCGAGACGCAAGCTGCTGCAGCGAACCCATTTCGTCGCGGCAGGGGCCGCACCAGCTCGCCCACACGTTGATGACCAGCGGTTTGCCACGATAGGTTGACAGGCTGGCGCCGGCGCCCGACAGGCCGTTTAATTGGGCTTCGCGCAGCGTTTCGCCGATTTGCACCTCATCCGCCGACGGGGTGGGCGTGCTGAGGTAGAGGGTGACCAGGACGAAGGCTGCGAAGCAGGCCAGTATTGCGGCGATCCATTTATGCATGAGCGGATTATACCTTTGGCGCCACAGCCGATGACAAGCAGACTACCTCACCGTCCCAAATGATTTTCCCACCCGGCTATAGCACCACTGCCAGAACCACCGGGATCACCAATACCGCAGCGATATTGCCGATAAGTACGATGGCCGCGACTTCATCCGGACCCTGTTGATAGCGTTCAGCAAAGACGTAATTGATCATGGCCGGCGGCAATGCGCCATAGATGATGAGCATAGCTTTTTCCTTGCCTTGCAAACCAAGCAGCAGCGCCAGCAGCGAGGTGAGCAGGATGCCGCTGGCAGGCCGCACGATGGCACCGACCACGCCGATGCCGAGCGCTTTCGGGTGCGATTGCGCGATGCGGATGCCCAAAGAGAACAATGCCAAGGGAATGGAAACATCCCCCAGCATTTTGATGCCCACCCTTAAGGGCTCCCAGATTTCCACTCCTGCAAAGCTCACTGCAAGCCCAGCGATTGCGGCGAGAATAACCGGATAACGCCAGGCATTCCACCACTTGGCATGATGATCGAGGAACCAGTTTCCGAACGAGAAGTGCACGAGGTTGGTGACAATAAACATCACTACCGCCGCAGCCAGACCTTCCTGCCCGAACGCCAGCAGCGCGACAGGCAGTCCCAGGTTGGCACTGTTGCAGAACATGGCCGTGGGCACCAGCACCTTGGATGGGATGCCGATGATACGGGCTGCCAACCAGCCGATCACCCCACACCCCAGAATCATCAGCAATGCCCCGATGGCAAAGTCCTGATGTCCCGCCAGATCGAATGAACGGTCTGCCAGCGCCGAGAATACCAACGCCGGGACGAAGATATCCAAATTGGTCTGGTTTGACGCTGCCATATCCACGCTGTGCCGCCGCCCATAAAACCATCCGATGAGCACAATGGCGAACACCGGGAAAACGATGGAGACGATGCGGAGCAGTGTGACGGTTTCGTTCAAGACGCATTTCCCGTGGTTGACTGCTGGCTATTCTGCCATGCGAAACTGATTAGCTGTCAGGATTGGTACAAGAAACAATCTCTGAAAGACAGTACTTCAAAGGGGAGTTGATCTCGTGGCCTATAATTCATCTCACACAACCACCGACGTTTAGCAGCTTAAGTTGCCATTGATGCTGGTGACCTGCATATTCACCGTAAACTTCAACTCTGAATCACGGGTAGGGTATTACCCCATTAAAAAAGTAGTAGAACATCTGATTTCAAAATGCATCCTGCTCCTTCAAAATGCACACATCAACTAACTATCAACTGGGCAAATTGGTTGGTCTTTGATTGGTGAGTCTCCTCCCTTCGGGCAGCTTATAGCTGCCCTTTTTATTTCCGGAAGGAGATGACTGCCGCGGCCCTGGATACCTTCGCTCCTGCAGTCCGCTTTATCAGTTCAAGAAGCTTTTCTCCGTCGATCAGCGAAATCGGCTTGGTTCCAGCAAAATCAATGGCTTCCTCAGCATAAACTCCAATTGTCACAAAAATGCCCTCATCTGCTTCTTCAGCAAGCATGCTACGATAAAAATTGAGCAACTGTGGCAAATCGACGATCGGAGAATGACGTTGACCTTGCACGAGCACCTTCCGACCCTCCTTATAAATAATCATATCAATGTTTTTATGCAGGGCCACTCCAGGACGCACCTCGACCATGTAGCGCTGACGGCTGAATAATGTTAACAGCAGGAATTCGAAGTCGCTCCATGGCATGGCTGACAGTGTTGAGATCCCGAGCGTTTTTTGGAATATTCGTGATCTGCGCCAGAACTGATATGCAGAAAAGCAGATTGCCAAAACAAAAACCATCGGAACTATAAATTGCATGTATGCCCCAACAGCGACATAACTACGTCCCAGTAACGTGACCTGACCATCGACTGCGGTCAGTGTGCCGACGGGAATCGTGGCAATATCATGAAAAACCAGATATGAAGCAACCGTGATAACCGCACCGGATTTCGACGACATCGTTGATACCAGCGCGTTTACCCATTCTATGTAAGCCCCCTTGTCTTTTACCGACATCCCATCTGACCAGTGCGAGTTCATCCATGCCACCTGGCGGTAGATATCTCGAAACGACCGGCTCGATTCAGCCAAAGCAAGATTGCAGCATGACCTGATACCAGCATCAGCTTCAATGCAATTGGAATTCCAAATATGTTCATGCATCGCATTCTTCACCACTGTAGGCAAGTTCGATCGACACATGGTTATTCGGAAAAGACCGGCAATTCATCCCTACAATTGGATCAGACAAAACAAAAGGGCCGGTCGAAGTATCGACCGGCCCTGAATCTCAGGACGTTGAACTCTGAACGTTTTACTGCCCGAGTGCTCCAATCTGGCTCAGAAAAGCCAGTTGATCCCAGTACTGGGTGTCGTTCACGATTTTGCCGTTCCGGATTTCAAAAATGCTGACCCCGGGCAAGACGAACGATTTTCCCGTTGCCGGCTTACCCGCCAATGGACCTGCTGGAAATGGCTGCGTCCAGGTGCCCTTTACGATCCAGCGCTCGACCAGCATGCCGGTACCAAACGGGTCGAGAGTTTGTACCTCCACCTGAAGATCAGGCATTGCGACGAAGAGCCCCTGCACAAATCCAGCAATCGCCGGTCCGGATAGTGTTTGTCCAGCCGCCGGCGAGAAGAAAGTTCCACCCTCTTCAAATTGCGAGGCCAGCGCCTTGGCATCATGGTTGTTCCATGCGTCCTTGTATTTATTGAAGGTGGTCAATGGTGATACATCGGCAGCATTTGCCATAACAGGCCCTAAGAACATTGAGGAAAGGAGTATCGCCAATGCCGAAAATCCCAGGGTAACGTTTTTGAAGTTGCAGGTTAAGGTGTTCATTCTAATCTCCCGTTTTCGAGTAAAAGCGCCCGGGCTTATCCCGAACACGATGCCAGTGTGCTGAATCATTTGTTCGGAGTTAAGTTAGTAACAGTTAGTAACTGTGACACTTGGTGCAATCAGCGTCTGAGCCATTCTGAAGATCACTTGGCCTCGCCCTTCAAATGCGATTGACCATCCGGTCTTAGCATCAACGCCCAAACAGGTGAACTGGCTCCGATGCAATCGGGAATGAAATGCTGTGTCCGGCGCTTATAAGTCAAGCAGTCGCTGGGCGGCGATTTCAGGGGCAGCAGCAACACCCGGATCACCTGAATAGCCTTTAAGCCAGCGCTCCAGCACAGTCAGCAAATAAGTTTTTTCTTGCGGTAGCAACTCGCGCCCCTGTGGAATACGATGCCATTTTTCCAGGCAGCCCCGACAGCAACAGGCTGTAGCATGTTGTGCGACAAACACCGGGTGGCCCCGGAAAGGAGTCTGCTTGCCGTCGTTCGGGATATCCGCTGGCGCAAGGCGGCTGGCGATGAAATCCCCGGCATGATCGAGCACTGTGGGTAGTGTTTTTTTGTGAAGGTAGGCGAGGTCCTTGCCGCGTAGCCTGAAACCACTACGAAAGGTTGATCTGGCCAGTGCTGCGAAAAGTTCGTCCAGATCTCTCACGAGACGAGGCGACGCATTTCAATATGTGCAATGCCGTCTTCCAGAAAGGGTTCCGATACTGGTACAAACCCGAATGAACGATAAAACCGTTCCAAGTAGAGTTGCGCACTGATGCTGGTGCCGCCCGGATAATATTCATCCACCCGTTGCAAAGCTCGTTTCATCAGTTCGCGCCCCAACCCCTGCCCTCGAAAAGCCCGTGCTGTCATGATACGGCCTAGCGTAGCCAGCCGGCATTTGACACCGGGCGCGACAAGTCGCAAACAGGCAGCAACTTCACCATCAGACCATGCAACAAGATGCAAGGCTTCCATGTCCAACCCATCCAGTTCCTGATAAGCACATTTCTGCTCGACCACGAATACGGCCTCACGTGCTGCCAAAACCAGATAAAGCTGCTCGTGTGATAACTCTGCCAGACGGCACCATTGCCAACGGACGGAAAACATGGGCTGGATCAACGAGCAAACCCCAGTTCGCGCAATGCGACAAAAAGCTGTTCTGCCACCTGTCGATAGCCTTCTGCGTTAGGATGAATGGGGTCTGACTTGAGTTCATTTCTGGAGAGCACTTCTGAAAAAATCCCACTCACGAGGGGAGTTTGCGTTTCATTGGCAACGTTTTCATACATGGATTCGTCAGATAGAGTCCGAAATGCAGCGCTGAACAGATTGGGTCTGGGCATGGCCAGCAGCACAACAGGAATCTCCTTCTCCCTGGACTGCATCACGATGGCCTTGAGATTGGCGGCGGTTTCTTCCACCGGCACATGGCGAAGAAAATCATTGCCGCCCAGTTCGATCAACAATAACCTTGGCGCATGCTCCTGTAGCAGTTCAGGCAATCTTTGCAAACCGCCGGCAGAAGTGTCGCCGGGTACCCCTGCATTAACGATATTCCATCCGGTTTTTGCCGCCAGCAGGGTGGGGTAATCCTCGCCCCGGCTTGCCCCGGTGCCGTAACTGACACTATCTCCCAGCACCAGCACAGTCGCACCTGCAGGTATCGCCTGATATTCTGACGCACTGCAGGCAATAAGCAGGATTGACGCAACGACCAGCCCGATCAGGCGGAGAACCGATTGCATGTTTTTCTTGCCCCGGAAATGAAAACGGGAGCCGAAGCTCCCGTTGATAATGCTATAAACCGCGCTGATTAGCGATTGCAGACGTACATTGTCACTTCAAAGCCAAAACGCATTTCGGTCACTTGGGGCTTGGTCCACATATTGCTCTCCTTGAATGTAATTGGGGTTTAGCAATCAAACAACTTATTGCTTGATCGTATGACTCGCATCATACTGAAATGATTCGCTCAGGGATTCGTGGGTACCATGATTACACCCTAATGATTTTCATGAATTCCATCTTGTTAAGACTTCGTTAAGTTTCTGATGCTCAAATGTACACCTGTCCCTTGAAACTGAAGAAATCGGTCCCAACTTACCTACAGCATCAACTCCTCCCTGAGGCGGCCTTTTCCCGGCCGCCATTTTTTTTCCTATCATCTGTGGCACAGCCATGAGCAGTGCACTGCCATCCGGGCTCCCGTCGCCGTGGATGATTCGTCACACCCCGCTGATAGCTTCAGGCGGCAATGTGCTGGATCTGGCATGTGGTAATGGTCGCCATGCAATCTGGCTCGCGCAACAGGGTTATCTGGTCGAGGCCGTGGATAGAGACAAAACCGTCATGACCTGCATGGAAAACATGCCGGGGATTCATTTGACCCTTGCCGATCTGGAATCCGGCACCTGGCCCTATGCGGGACGTCGATTCGGCGGCATCGTGGTCAGCCGATATCTTCACCGTCCGTTGCTCCCCCTGCTTGCCGAAGCACTGAATCCGCACGGAGTATTGATCTACGAGACTTTCATGCTCGGTCAGGAGCGTTACGGCAAACCCAGCAATCCTGATTTTTTATTGCGCCCGGATGAACTCCTGACAGCCTATTCTCAGACACTGACGGTCATGGCTTTTGAGCAGGGTGAAGAAACATTACCCGCCCCAGTCGTCATGCAACGGATTTGTGCCATTTATAATCCATGATCGTCAGAACCAAGGAGGACACATGAGTGCGCAATTGATATCAGCCGTCAATGCTGCCCTTGCTGGTGAGTGGGATCGCTCTCACCGCATCGTGCAGGAATTCAACGAGCCCATGGCTTGCTGGATTCATGCCGTTCTGCACAAAATCGAAGGGGATGCGTGGAACAGTCGTTACTGGTATGCCCGCACCCACAGAAAATATGAGGACTTCAGCGATCCGGAACAAGAACTGCAGGAGATCAGGCAGCAGCTAGAATCTGGATGGCCCGTTAAACCCTGACTGCTAATCCGGGTAAGAACCACATGACCGATTATTTCATTCTGTTTGCTGCAGTCTATGGACTTAACTGTATCCCGGCTTTCGCGCCGCCAACCTGGATGGTGCTTTCCCTGGTTGGGTTCAATCACCCACAATTCAATCCTTTATGGCTGGCATTGCTCGCGGCTTCCGCTGCAACCCTGGGGCGCATTACATTGGCCAGACTGTCGCAAAGCCTGGTTCGTAACAGGTTGCTCAATGACAGAACTAAAGCGAACATCAATGTACTGAAAAACGCGCTGGAGCATAGAAAAAAACAGACTGCCAGTGTTTTGCTGCTTTATTCGTTCACACCCCTGCCGTCCAACTATCTGTTCATAGCCTTCGGCCTGACAACACTTCCTGTTGCCTTGATTTCCATCCCGTTTTTCATTGGCCGTTTTCTCAGTTATTCGCTTTGGATTTTTCTGGGGCAAGAAGCCTACAAGGTTCTGGACATCCATGCCGGACTCCTTGGCCGTTACCTTGGAGGCTACTTCGTGCTGTCACAGATCGGCTTCCTTTTTCTGGTTTACCTATTTGCCAAAGTGGACTGGAATGCATTGCTGACCGAGAAAAGATTCAGGCTATTGAAATAAGGTAACATCGTGGCCTGACCGCTATATTACCCATAAGGATCACTTCATGAGCAGCATTATTGTCGAACACCATCCGGACCCTGCCCGCCTCGAAAGCCTAGGCGTTTCCAGATGGCCCACCTGGTCAAAAGAAATTTCGGTATTTCCCTGGTTCTTTCACGAACAGGAAATCGCTTACATTCTCGAAGGCGAATGCGTGATCACGCCCGAGAATGGCACACCGGTAACCTTTGGCAAAGGTGATCTAGTCACTTTTCCCGCGGGATTGAAATGCAGCTGGGAAGTGCGCCAGCCGTTGCACAAACATTACCATCTGGACGGGAACGCGCTGACCCAGGCGCTGCGTCGCATCCGCGCCTTGCTGCCGTTTTAATGCATTCAAGCTAATGCAGTTGGTGCAACTGCAGACTTCTTAATTTCGGTGCCAGTCTGGCAGTAGCCGCAACCACAATCAAGGTCATCACGCCACCGAAAATCACGGATGGAACCAGCCCGATCAGCCGTGCTGCAAGGCCGGATTCAAATGCGCCCAACTCGTTGGACGAGCCGATGAAAATGCCATTGATCGCAGACACCCGGCCACGCATGGCATCAGGCGTGACCAGTTGCACTATCGTCGTGCGCATGACCACCGAAATTCCGTCAAACGCACCGGACAGCAGCAGCATCAGCGCAGCCATCCAGAACTGGGTGGACAACGCAAAACCGATAGTGCTAAGTCCAAACCCCGCGACCGCACCCAGCAACCAGAGGCCGGCATGATGGTTGATGGGGTGGCGCGTGAGCATTACACCAGTAATGACCGCCCCGATTGCCGGGGCCGCGCGCAATATGCCCAGCCCTTCCGGCCCGTAGTGAAAAATGTCATGAATGAACGCCGGCAGCATGGCGACCGCGCCCCCGAACAACACCGCGAACATGTCCAGCGACATTGCGGCCAGCATGATCTGGTTGCCATAAACAAATTTCAATCCCTGTGCAATGCTGCTGAACACCGGCGTGCTCTCGGCCGGTGGCGGTTCTTTGACCCGCAAGGTCAGCAAAGTCAATGTCGCGCCCAGACACAGCATGGCAGCTACCGAATAAGCAGCGGTTTTACTCGCCCAACCCACTAGAATTCCGCCTATTGCCGGACCGAGAATCAGACCCAGTTGAAACCCGGAACTGCCAATACCAGCGGCCCGGGCATACTGCTCACGCGGCAATATCAGCGCAAAAAGCGCGCCGTAGGTGGGTGCGATAAATGCCCGACCAACACCGATAAAAATAATCGAGCCATAAATCCACAGTATGGGGTTGCCAGTCACCCACCCGGCGGCAACAGCTGTCAGTACAAGCGCATTCAGAAACAGCGCCCCGCCAGCCAGTACTCCGAACAGACGCCGCGAATGATGATCCACCGCATATCCTGCAAACAAAGCCAGACAAAAATAGGGAACGACTTCGGCCAGCCCCACCAGTCCCAGCGACCAGGGGTCTCGGGTAAGTTCGTAGATGTGCCAGCCAACGACCACCGCCGTAATCTGATAGGCCAGCACCAGCAGCACCCGATAACTCAGCAGCCGCAGAAACCCGCGATCCTGAAGCGAAAACAGTTCTAGCCAGTTCATTGCCTGAAAGCGGCCTCCAGCACGGTGATCATGTCCACATGATCGCGCACGCCGGCACTTTCCCGAAGACTGTGCATGGCCCACATCGGGGCACCGACATCAATACTGGGCATGCCGAGCTTAGCTGCAAGGATGGGGCCAATGGTGCTTCCGCAGCCGAGATCGGTACGATGGGCGTATTGCTGGAAGCATACATCCACGCTTTCGCACAACAACATGAAGCGGGCAGCAGTATCTGAACTGGTGACGTAACGCTGGTTGGAATTGCTCTTGATTACCGGGCCGCCATTGACCAGCACCTTATGATTCGGCTCGTAAGCTGCCGGAAAGTTGGGGTGATAGGCATGGGCCATGTCGGCGCTGATGAAGAAACTTCTGGCCGCCACCAAGTGCCGTTCTTCATGGTCCAACCCGGCAATCTCCTCGATGCGGCTGATGATGTCTGCAACAAAGCTGCCCTCCGCGCCGACGGCGCTGCAACTGCCGACTTCTTCGTGGTCGAACAGCGCACACATCGCCGTGGACTTGGGTGTCTCGGTTCTCATCAGCGCCATCAGAGCAGCATGACAGGATGCGAGATTATCCAGTTGGCTGTCGGCAATAAACTCTTTTTCCGCGCCCCAGAATGCACCCTTCTGGGTATCGTAGATGTTGAACTCCGAGTTGAGAATAGCCTTTTCTGGCACATCCAATGCTCCTGCCACGCACCCCATGAATTGGCCATCAGCTTCAATCCCCTGAAGCAGCAAACCGAACAGCAGCGGCAGTTCGGTCTGTTTGTTTAGCTTGAGTCCCTGCTCGTTCACTTCACGATTCATGTGGATGGCGAGATTGGGCAGCCGAACCAGCGCTTGATCAAAACACAGCAACCGCGTTTCAAAACCTGGCCCAGTGCGCACGTTGACCCGTCCGGCCAGACTCAGGTCGCGGTCGGCAAAGGTCGCCAGAATCGGCCCGCCATAGACCTCTACGCCCAGCCTCACGTGGCCTTCACAGGCGTGCGCGGCCCGGGGTTTCAGGCGCAAACCCGGCGAGTCGGTATGTGCTCCGACAATACGAAATCCCGTATCAGTCAGTGGCGATTGCCCCGGTACGAAAGCGATCAGCGACGAGCCACCGCGGACGACGAAATAACGATCACCGGGTTGCAATTGCCAGCGGGAAGACTCTTCAAGCCGTATAAATCCTGCCGACAACAACCTTTGCTCGGCCGTAGCGACGGCGTGCCAGGGACTGGGGCTGGCGTCAATAAAATCCAGGAGGTCTTGCGCCTGGGCATGTTGCGATGGAGATATATTCATGAGCCACAGCATACTTAAACCAGACCTTTGCTGCCAGAGGTAAAGGTAGAATGTCGTAGTTAGTGCCGAGAATAAAGCAGTAAGCCCGGCTTGCCGGGCCGATGAGCCGTCGTTGACCCAGTGCGACTCTGCTGATATGAATTGGGCGCACTAACAACTCCTTTTTTTCTGGATACCCCATGTTCCGCTGGTTCGAAAATCTGCTGAACCCATTCCCGGACGCTGTGATAGCCCCGCCAGGCAAGGGGTTCTGGGCATTTGCATGGTCATGCACACAGGGGCTGCGCGGACCCATGCTGGCGATGACGCTACTGACCGCAGCCATTGGTGCCTTCGAAGCCTTGCTGTTCGGCATGCTGGGCAAGATGGTGGACTGGCTGGGCACGGTCCAGCCCGATCAACTATGGACACAGGAGAGAGGGCATCTGTTGCTATTGGCTGCCATCCTGGTCGGCAGCATCGCGCTGGTCGCGCTACAGACCATCATCAAACACCAGACGCTGGCCGGCAACTTTCCCATGCGTATGCGGTGGAATTTCCATCGGCTGATGCTTTCCCAGAGCATGGGTTTCTACCAGGATGAGTTTGCCGGGCGCATTGCCGCCAAGGTCATGCAGACTGCGCTGGCCGTTCGCGACATGTGGTTCATCCTGGCTGACATTCTCGTATTCGTCATCATCTACTTTGTGACGCTGTTGGCTATCGTCGAGCATTTCAACCCTTGGCTGATGTTGCCTTTCTTCGGCTGGCTGACGCTGTATATCGGAGCCTTGTGGCATTTCGTCCCCCGTCTTTCAAGCGTATCCAGAGCCCAGGCAGATGCCCGATCCTTGATGACCGGGCGCATCACCGACGCCTATACCAACATAGCCACCGTCAAGCTGTTTTCCCATGCCGGCCGTGAAGCAGGTTATGCCCGATCCGCCATGCAGGAGTTCATCCATACGGTACATCGCCAGATGCGCCTGGTCAGCGCAGTGGAGATGATCAATCACGTTCTGATCATGGCACTGATTATTTTCAGTGCTGGTGTTGCATTGTGGCTGTGGAGCCGCGGCGAAACAGGGCTGGGTGCAGTAGCGGCAGTCACGGCCATGGTGCTGAGGCTGCATGGCATGTCGCACTGGATCATGTGGGAAATGACCTCGTTATTCGAACACGTCGGTACGGTACAGGACGGCCTCAATACCCTGTCAGCCATGCAGCTGGTGCAGGATAGGCCGGAGGCAACCCCGTTAACGGTTCAACAAGGCGACATCCGCTTTGAGCAGGTGGATTTTGCCTATGGCGGCAACCGAAAGGTGCTGGAAAACTTTTCATTGCAGATCCGGCCCGGAGAGAAAGTGGGACTGGTCGGTCGCTCTGGCGCGGGGAAATCCACAATCGTCAATCTGCTGCTGCGCTTTTACGACGTCGAATCCGGACGGATACTGATCGACGGACAGGACATTTCCATCATCAAACAGAACAGCTTGCGCCAAAATATCGGCATGGTGACGCAGGATACCTCGCTGCTGCACCGGTCAGTTCGCGAGAACATTCTCTACGGTCGCCCCGATGCCGGCGAGAACGAAATGATCTCTGCCGCAACCCGTGCCGAAGCCAACGAATTCATCCAGACCCTGCGCGACCCTGCAGGCCGTGTTGGTTACGATGCGCACGTGGGTGAACGTGGCGTCAAGCTTTCCGGTGGACAACGCCAGCGTATCGCCATTGCCCGTGTCATGCTCAAGGACGCCCCCATCCTGTTACTGGACGAAGCGACCAGCGCACTGGATTCCGAAGTCGAAGCCGCCATCCAGAGCAGCCTTTACCGTCTGATGGAAGGCAAGACTGTGGTCGCCATCGCTCACCGTCTGTCGACGATTGCAGCCATGGACAGGCTGGTCGTACTGGATCATGGCCGTATCATTGAAGAAGGCGATCACGAATCCCTGCTCAGTCGCGGCGGACTCTACGCCAAGTTGTGGGCTCATCAGAGCGGCGGATTCCTGGGCGAAGTCGGAGATGCGTCAAAACCTGCCATGGTGGATTTGCCCGATGTCTGAATCGCTCTAAACCCAACCTGATTTCAACCTGAAGGGATCGTATGAACATTGTACTCACACCCCACGAAGCTCGCGTCATCGGCTGCCTGATCGAAAAGGAAATCACGACGCCGGAGCAATACCCCTTGTCGCTTAACGCGCTTACCAATGCCTGCAACCAGCGCAGCAATCGCTATCCGGTGTTGGATCTGGATGAAACTCTTGTCCAGCAGCTGATAGACAGTTTGATCAGGAAGCATCTGGTCAAGGAACAATCGGGCTATGGCAGCCGTGTCAGGAAATATCAGCATGGATTTTGCAATACCAACTTTGGAACACTGAAGTTTTCGCCCCAGGAACTCGGCATTGTTTGCGAACTGTTGTTGCGAGGTCCCCAAACACCCGGGGAACTGCGTACTCACGCCGGCAACCGATTGTGCCAACTGCGGGATGTCGCTGAAACCGAGTTCGTGCTAAAGCAGCTTGTTGAGCGTGAAGATGGCCCTTTTGTCATCCGTCTCCCACGTGAGCCGGGAAAACGCGAATCACGTTATGCCCATTTGTTTGGCGGAGAAATCCATGAGCCAGATATGCAAGATACGGCCGAGGATGAATCGCTTACAAGCAAGTCGACAAACATCACCCCCAGGCGCATGGAAGAGCTGGAAACTCGCGTAGCAACACTCGAAACGGAAATGGCGGAAATGAGAAAGCTGTTTGGAAGCCTGATTCAGTAATTACCAGGAGACTTCCTGGCCATTATAAGAAACAAACTTTCCCGTACCGGCAACATTCAATTTGCTGATGATTTTCCGCATCCCGGCTACGCTTCGCTCGGGTGTAACCGGCGCGGCCTCCCCCCCCATGTCTGACCTTACCCAACCGGGATCAAGAATCGCAATGCTGACTCCTTGAGGTGCGAGGTCGATGGAAAGATTCTTGGCGATCATGTTCAGCCCGACCTTGCTGGAACGATGGAGATAGTGCCCACCAACACTATTCCCTGTGATGCTGGCCACCTTGCTGGTAATAAACACCACCTTCTTTTCCGCACCATTGGCAATATGCCTGAAGAATGCCTCCGTCATTTTGAGGGGCGCCATGGTATTAACCAGGTGAGCATGCCGCCATGCTTCGTAATCGGTATCCATGAAACCTTTACTGCCCTTGTCAGGGAAAACACCGGCATTGTTGATAAGCACATCGATCGTTTCGCCTGAGAGCATCTCTGCCAGCGCATCTATCCGACCAAAATCAGTCAGGTCCAGCTGATGCATTGCAATATTGCTGTGAGGGGTGCTCGCCAATTGCTTCAACATCTTGGAGTTTTCGAGGGTTCGATAGCAGGCATGCACGCGCCATCCCGCGTTGGAGTACTGTTTGACGAACTCAAGACCGATGCCCCGATTGGCGCCCGTAATCAAGATGGTTGGCATTTCTACTCCACTAAAAATGGGTTCGACGCAGATCGGCAATACATATTTACCTTGCCGAATAAGCTCTTAGATCAAGTATCGTGCCATCATTTTCCAGGCATGCCAAGCCATTCTTGCAATCAGCAACCGGTGACCATTTCTATCAAATGCCTGGAATGTGCGGATAACCGCTCACTTCCTCGAGACGAAAAAAAGCCCCAAATTTCATATTTGGGGCCCGGATAAAACAGGATTAACCATATCAGATGTTAATCCTCCGAATTAATAATCAGGCAAAATTGGCGGCCGCAAAATCCCAGTTGGCTAAATGGTTCAGGAAAGCCTCGACAAATTTAGCGCGCAGGTTGCGATAATCGATGTAGTAGGCATGCTCCCATACATCTATGGTCAACAGTGCTTTATCGCCGGTGGTGAGCGGTGTTCCGGCCGCCCCCATATTGACAATATCCACCGAACCGTCAGCCTTCTTTACCAGCCAGGTCCAGCCTGAACCGAAATTTCCGACGGCAGACGCCTGAAAAGCCTTCTTGAATTCATCAAAAGACCCCCACTTTTTGTTGATGGCCTCCGCCAGGGAGCCAGTTGGAACACCTCCGCCGTTTGGCTTCATGCCGTTCCAGAAGAACGTGTGATTCCAGATCTGGGCGGAATTGTTGTAGATCCCGCCAGTAGACTTCTTGACGATATCCTCAAGGCTCGCGTTTTCAAACTCGGTCCCCTTGATCAGATTGTTAAGATTGGTCACGTAAGTCTGGTGATGCTTGCCATAGTGAAACTCGATCGTTTCTTCGGAAATATGCGGAGCCAGCGCATTTTTTGCGTAGGGTAGATCCGGCAGTTTATGTTCCATAGTTGTCTCCTATACTCAGTGTTCATCGGGTGAAAGATTGGATCTGTTATTTTGCCATAAAAACTGACCATTTTTGTCGGATATTGGGCAGGCTTCCTGCTTCTCCCATTTTTGGACATTGCAGTCCTTGTTAATATTCTCTAGTATACCAATGATAAATTTACTACTTTCGCAATTCTAAAAATCCCGAATGATTGACCAACAGCTAAGAATTCTGGTCGTTGATGACGACCGAAGCACTCGTATGCTGCTAAAAGCTTTTCTGAGTCGAAGCGGTCACAGCATTATTGAGGCTGGCGATGGGAAAGAAGCTGTGGAAGTATTTGAGCGTGAAACTCCTGATCTGATTTTGATGGATGTCACCATGCCCGTCATGACAGGGTATGAGGCGGCCTCTATCATCAAGCAAAAATGCGGGACTCGCTTTGTTCCTTTGATTTTTCTGACCGGTCTCAACGATGATGACTCGTTGGCTCAATGCGTCCAGAGCGGTGGCGACGACTTTCTGGTCAAACCATTCAACAGTGTATTGCTCTCTGCAAAAATTGTCGCCATGCAACGCATTCGTCAGATGCAGCGAGAACTGGAGTCATACCAGAAACGCACCGAAGAAGAGATTGAACTCGCGCATCACGTGTTCAACTCCGTAACCAGGCGCATGAGTTCCATGTCGATCCCTGGGCTAAACCACTGGATGCGCGCTGCAGGCCACTTTAGCGGTGATCTGATGATTTATGACAAATCCCCGACCGGGAAACTCTATCTGATGCTGGGTGATTTTACCGGTCACGGGTTTTCGGCTGCCATCGGCGCCCTGCCGACATCGGACATTTTTTTTGCCATGACCCGCCGGGACTTCAAACCCGCCGACATTCTTTCCGAAATCAACCGGAAACTTCGCAGCATCATGCCGATTGGCCATTTCTGTGCCGCTGCTCTGGTCTGTTGCGACCCGGCATCCCGGAACATAGAGATTTTTAACGGCGGATTACCTCCGTTACTGCTGATTAATAGCGACGGCCAGTTGGCAGCCAGTTTCAAATCGGAGAACCTTGCACTCGGCGTTTTACCAGCAGAATTGTTCGAGGCAGAAACGGTGAGCCTTGAAGTTGCTGCCAACGGCACGCTTGCTCTGTATACCGATGGCCTGACCGAGGCACAGTCACCTGACGGAGAAATGTTCGGCGATGCTCGTCTGCAAGAAAAGCTTGCCGCGAAGAAACCACTGGAATCCGTCAAGACGTCATTGGAGGCCTTTATTGGCAACCGCCCGCCGGATGACGACATTTCCCTGATTACACTGGTTTTATAACATTTCCCAAGCATTCTGCTGCCGGTGAAATTACGCATCTCCGCACCGGAGACAATACCCAGAAGCTACTTTTTTCGTGCTCGCGGGTGTGCCTGATCGTATACTTTGGCCAGATGCTGAAAATCCAGATGCGTATAAACCTGCGTCGTTGAGATGTTGGCGTGCCCGAGCATTTCCTGTACCGCACGCAAATCCCCGCTGGATTGCAGTACATGCGACGCGAAACTATGCCGCAAGGTATGCGGATGCACATCCCCCACCACTCCCTGCTTGATCGCCCATCGCTTGATGCGGTATTGCACCGCCCGCGGGGTCAGTCTGGTTCCGCGACGACTGACAAACAGCGCAGGTTCGTTAGGTCTGGCAATGGTGATGCGCAAGTCAAGCCAATGCCGGATTGCGGAAATCGCATGACTGCCAACCGGAACAATGCGGGTTTTTGAGCCCTTCCCAATCACCGTCACCGTCGCATCCACCATCTCGACCCCGCCAACATCAAGCCCGACCAGTTCGGCCAACCGCAAGCCGGAAGAATAGAACAATTCAAAAATCGCATGGTCACGTTGCGCCAGCTCGTCATCGTCCTCAATGCTTACCAATCGCACGCTTTGCTCAATCGAAAGTGCCTGCGGCAAGGATTTGGGCGATTTGGGTGGTCGCATGCCAACGCAGGGATTGGTCAGAAAACCATGACGGCGAACCAGAAAATCGAAAAAACCGCGCCAGGCCGAGAGCCTGCGTGCAATGCTCTTCCCCGATTGCCCCCTGCCATGCAAAGCCGCAACAAAGCGACGAATGTGGCTGGGTTGTAACTCCCCAAGCGGCGTCGCCCCAGAAAGTTCAACCAGCAAACTGATATCTCGCGCGTAATTTTCGCGGGTTAGCGGACTCAACCCGCGCTCATTGGCAAGATGGGAAATGTAGCGGTCGAGCAGTTCCAAACTGCCCTCTTATACGAGATAACGCAACAGCGCAACGCTCACCAGTTCGCCAATACGCTTGAGGTACATCGTGCCCATTTCCGGGTAGAAGCGTTGCTCGTCCTCGCTCGCCAGCACCAGCAGACCAAAAGCGGTTTCACCCCGCAAGGCGACCATGGCAAACGACTGCAGTGGTGCATTCGTGTCACCAAACCAGTTGCTGATATCAAGGCCAGGCCGATGTCCGCAATAGGGGACTAGCAAGCCGTCGACCCAATGTCGCAGATCCTGATCGACATCGTTAAACTCTTCGCTGGCGGCATCATTTTCATCCAGGGGACGTGCCCATAAACGGCAAGCCACATGCGGCACCTGAAAATCCGCGCTCAGGTTGTGTGTCACCGTCGCGGACAAGGCATCAAAACTGCGGGCAGCCAGCAGTCCCAGGCTAAGGCGATGCACCCGCTCGCTGATGGCATCGTTTTCTTCGCCAAACTGGATCAGTTCCGCCATTTTGGATTCGAGCACCCTGATCTTGTCTCGCTGAGCCACCTGCTGGCGTTCCACCAGTGATACGGCCACACCACCATGCTGGCTGGGCAACACGATCTCCGTCAGCAAATGCGCATTGCGATTAAAAAATTGTGGTTCTGCCCGCAGAAACTGCGCGACATCCTGATCGTTGATCTGCATCAAATTAACTCCTGAATTTCTATCTCGCCCATGAATACTACCACTGCCGGCCCCGTCATCCATACTGGTTGACCTTCTCCTTCCCAGCGGATGTTCAAGTCCCCGCCGCGCGTGGATACTTTGACCGTTGCCTCCAGCAGTCCGCGTGTAATCCCCGCCACCACGGCCGCACAGGCCCCGGTTCCGCACGCCAGTGTTTCGCCGGCTCCGCGTTCGTATACACGGAGACGGACATGACTGCGATCCAGTACCTGCATGAATCCGGCATTGACCCGCTGCGGGAAACGCTGATGCCGCTCGATCTGCGGCCCCTGTTGCGCGACCGGAGCCGATTCGATGTTGGCCACCACCTGCACCGCGTGCGGGTTACCCATCGATAGTACGCTAACTTCGACCTGAGCATCCGCCAATTCCAGCGCGTAGGTGAGTGCCCGCTGATCTGCTACAAAAGGGATCTCGACCGGCTCAAATCGGGGAGCACCCATATTGACGCTAACCATCCCATCCGCTTCCAGTCTGGGGACGATGATTCCCGTGGCCGTTTCGACCCTAATTTCGGTCTTATGGGTTAACCCCTGGTCATGCACAAAACGCACAAAGCAACGGGCTCCATTACCGCACTGCTCAACCTCGCTACCATCCGCGTTGAAAATGCGATAGCGGAAATCCGTATTTTCCGTAGTTGGCTTTTCTACCAGCAACAACTGATCACAGCCTACACCGAAATGACGATCGGCAATCTGACGTATCTGACCGGAATTCAGCGCAACGGACTGACGCATGCCATCGAGAACGACGAAATCGTTGCCGAGACCTTGCATCTTGGTGAACTTGAGTTTCATGTTCCGGATTTTAACGAGATTGGCGATGCTCCACGCGGAATTTTATAGCGCCGGTAATTCCAGAAATACTGCCCAGGATAACGGCGCACAATCGCCTCTATGGTGGCATTCAATGCTTTCGTGCTTGTGACACCTTCAAGCGGGACAGGCTCGATGTGAAAAATATAGCCGCGGCCTCTGGGAAGCCGTTCACCGTAGGCCATCAGGATGGTTGCCCCGCTACTTCTGGCCAGTTTGCTCACCAACGTCATGGTATAGGCAGGTCGTCCAAAAAAATCTGCCCATTCCCCTTCTCCCGTGCTAGGCACCTGATCCGGAAGAATGCCGACAGCTTCACCGCGCTTGAGGGACTGCAACAGGCTACGCACCCCCTTGAGCGTGGTCGGCGCCAGTTTGATCTTGCCCCGCTCGCGCCCACTCTCGATCAGCGGGGCAAGCCATCGCTGACGGGGTGGTCGGTAAAGCACGCCCAGCGGAAGATGCTGCGCATAGTACAGGGAGGTAATTTCGTAACAACCCAGGTGCGGCGTGAGAAAAATAATGCCGTTGCCGGCGTCCAGTCCAGCCTCGACGTGTTCCCAGCCGCGACACTCGCGAACCAGACCAAGCACTCCCGGATATGGCCGGAACCAGATCACAAAGGTTTCAACTGCGGCTTTGCCGGCCTCGCTGATACAACGGTGCAAAGTGCTTTGAAATGCAGCCGCGTCCGGACAGACGCCACTGGCTCGCAAGTTGTTGCGCATACGCGAAGCATATTTGCTCGAGCCGAGATACATGCCCCAGCCTACGGCAATACCCAGCAAGTGAACCAAAGGCAAGGGAAGGCGCGCGAGCAGCCTCAACAACCAGATCAACACGATTTACTTTTGTCGGCACGGTAACTTTGCTATTCTAGCAACCTTTTCACGCATCCAAACGCAAGCGCATCATGAGCGATTACCTCTTTACCTCCGAGTCCGTTTCCGAAGGCCATCCCGACAAGGTGGCGGACCAGATTTCCGACGCTATTCTCGATGCCATTCTGGCACAGGACAAACATGCCCGCGTAGCAGCCGAAACCCTGACCAACACCGGGTTGGTGGTGCTGGCAGGCGAAATCACCACCACCGCCAATGTCGATTACATCAAGGTGGCACGTGACACCATTAAGCGCATCGGTTATGACAACACTGATTACGGCATCGACTACAAGGGTTGCGCCGTGCTGGTAGCTTACGACAAGCAGAGTCCGGATATCGCTCAGGGCGTGGACAAGGCGGAGGATGACCCGCTGGACCAGGGCGCCGGCGACCAGGGGCTGATGTTCGGCTATGCCTGCGACGAAACCCCTTCTCTGATGCCTTTGCCGATTTACCTCGCTCACCGCCTGGTGGAAAGACAGTCGCATCTGCGCAAGGACGGACGCCTGCCCTGGCTGCGCCCGGATGCAAAATCACAGGTGACCGTGCGCTACGTGGATGGCAAACCCTACGCTATCGATACTGTGGTGCTGTCTACACAGCACGCGCCGGAAATGGGACTGGATGCCATCCGTGAAGCCGTCATTGAGGATATCATCAAGCCGGTACTGCCCAAGGAGTTGATCAAGGGCGACATCAAATATCTGGTCAACCCGACCGGTCGATTTGTCATCGGTGGACCGCAAGGTGACTGTGGCCTGACCGGTCGCAAGATCATCGTCGACACCTACGGCGGCGCCTGTCCGCACGGCGGAGGCGCCTTTTCCGGTAAGGATCCGTCCAAGGTGGACCGTTCGGCAGCCTATGCCGGCCGCTATGTGGCCAAAAACATTGTGGCCGCAGGACTCGCTTCGCGCTGTACCGTGCAGGTGAGCTATGCCATCGGCGTGGCGCGCCCGACCAGCGTCATGGTCGAAACCTACGGTACCGGCAAGGTTTCTAATGAAAGGCTGACGGAACTGGTGCAACAGCATTTCGATCTGCGCCCAAAGGGCATCGTACAAATGCTCGACCTGCTGCGACCGATTTATCAGAAGACGGCAGCTTACGGACACTTTGGCCGCGACGAGCCGGAGTTCTCCTGGGAGTCCATCGACAAGGCGGCCGCACTAAGAGCAGCTGCCGGCATCTAGCTCCGGCTTCATGCTGAAACGCATTGAGGTCAAGCAATTACGAGTAGGCATGTACCTGCACGAGATGTGCGGTTCATGGATGGACCACCCATTCTGGCGCAGCAGATTTCTGGTTGAAAATCCCGGGGACATCAAAAGCCTGCTGGGCAGCAGTATCCGGGAAGTGTGGATCGACACGTCCAAAGGTCTGGATATTGATTCAGGGCAGTCAATCGATCGTGCCGAAGCTGAGGCCGAGATCGCGCATGTGCTCAACAATGCCACCCGGAATTTTGGGGTTGTTGATCAGATCAGCATGGCTGAAGAGGCCGCTCGAGCGGCAAAAGTCTGTGCCAAGGCCAAGCAAGCAGTTTCCTCCATGTTCAACGAAGCCCGCATGGGCACGGCACTGGATGCAGCCGATGCCATGCCTCTGGTCGAGGAGATTACCAATTCGATCCAGCGGAATCCTGGCGCCATCATCAGTCTGGCGCGCCTCAAGACCAAGGACGACTATACCTACATGCACTCGGTGGCAGTTTGCGCCCTCATGGTCTCTCTGGCCCGGCACCTCGGGTTGAGTGATCAGCAGACACATCAGGCCGGCATGGCCGGTCTGCTGCACGATATCGGCAAGATGATGATTCCAACGGAGATCCTCAACAAACCCGGAAAACTGACCGACGCAGAGTTCGCAGCCGTAAAAAGCCATCCGGCTGAGGGATACAAACTACTGTTGGAGGGGCGTGGAGTTGACGATGTGGCGATGGAAGTATGCCTCCATCACCACGAAAAAATAGATGGCAGCGGCTACCCGGATCAATTGTCCGGGGACGAGATCAGCCTGTTCGCCAAAATGGGGGCCGTATGCGATGTGTATGACGCCATCACCTCCAACAGGCCATACAAGAATGGCTGGGATCCGGCGGAATCGTTGCGCAAGATGGCCGAATGGAGCAAGGGTCATTTTGATCCTGTCATCTTCCAAACCTTCGTTAAAAGTGTTGGCATCTATCCGATCGGCTCCCTGGTCAGACTCAAGTCCGGTAATATCGGCGTGGTAGTAGACCAGACGGGAACATCCTTGCTGACCCCCAAGGTCAAGATCTTCTTTTCCACGAAATCCAATTGCCGCATTACCCCGGAAGTGATGGATCTGTCATCCAAGGCAATCAGCGACAGGATTGTTTCACGTGAGGACCCTGACCAATGGAATTTTCCCGATCTTAATCAGTTGTGGGGTGCAGTTGAATTATGGGACTGAATATCGCCCGCGCCGGATTTCCCTTATAATTCCACACCTACCGAGGAACGCTGCAAGGTCGTCGCCATGACGCCCCAGGCTCGGTGCCCGGAGACCATTCCGGTTTCAACGGCGTTCACCTGATCAATCCGTAGACGGCACGGAGGTGGGTGAGCGCAAAACACCCACCCTGCCGGCTGCAAAGTTCTAGGAGAACAGACGTGGCTAAATTCGACGATTATGTCATTGCCGACATGGCGCTTGCCGACTGGGGTCGCAAGGAAATCCGGATCGCAGAAACTGAAATGCCGGGGTTGATGGCAATTCGCGAGGAATATGCTTCAGCCAAACCTCTCAAGGGTGCACGCATTACCGGCTCGTTGCACATGACTATCCAGACTGCCGTGCTCATTGAAACCCTGACCGCGCTCGGCGCCCAGGTGCGCTGGGCATCCTGCAATATTTTTTCGACCCAGGACCATGCTGCCGCTGCTATCGCCGCAGAAAACATCCCCGTGTTTGCCGTCAAAGGCGAATCGCTGGAAGAATACTGGGATTACACCCATCGCATCTTTGAATGGGCCGATGGTGGCTATTCCAACATGATTCTCGACGACGGAGGTGATGCCACGCTGCTTCTGCATCTGGGCGCACGTGCCGAAAAGGATCAATCCGTGCTGGCCAAGCCTGGCAGCGAGGAAGAAACCATCCTGTTCGCCGCGATCAAAGCCAAGCTGGCAAGCGATTCAACCTGGTATTCCACCCGGCTCGCGCAGATCAGGGGGGTGACTGAGGAAACCACCACCGGTGTGCATCGTTTGTACCAGATGCACGAACGTGGCGAACTCAGATTCCCTGCGATTAACGTCAACGATTCCGTGACCAAGTCCAAGTTCGACAACCTGTACGGCTGCCGCGAATCGTTGGTGGACGGCATCAAGCGTGCGACCGACGTCATGGTGGCGGGAAAAGTTGCTGTCGTCGCCGGCTACGGTGACGTGGGCAAAGGTTCTGCCCAAGCGCTGCGCGCTTTGTCAGCCCAGGTTTGGGTAACCGAAATCGATCCGATCTGCGCACTGCAGGCTGCCATGGAAGGCTACCGCGTGGTGACCATGGAATATGCCGCGGACAAGGCCGATATTTTCGTAACCGCCACCGGCAACTACCATGTCATTACTCACGATCACATGAAAGCCATGAAAGATCAGGCCATCGTCTGCAACATCGGTCACTTTGACAATGAGATCGATGTCGCTTCGATCGAAGGCTATGAATGGGATGAGATCAAGCCACAGGTCGATCACGTCATTTTTCCTGATGGCAAGCGCATCATTCTTTTGGCCAAGGGTCGCCTGGTCAATCTGGGCTGTGGCACCGGCCACCCGAGCTACGTAATGTCCAGCTCCTTCGCCAACCAGACCATTGCCCAGATCGAATTGTTTACACGCACCGCCGACTATCCGGTCGGGGTCTACACGCTGCCAAAACACCTCGATGAAAAGGTTGCGCGTCTGCAACTTAAAAAGTTGAATGCTCAGCTAAGTGTCTTGACCGAGCAACAGGCAGCCTACATCAGCGTGCCGGTGCAAGGTCCGTACAAGGCCGATCACTACCGGTACTAGGGAGAGAATCCGATGCGCGACCAACGCATTTACAGCTTCGAATTCTTTCCGCCCAAGACGCCGGAAGGCATGGCGAAACTGCGCGAGGCACGCAAACAGCTCGCGCAGTTGAAGCCCAAGTTTTTCTCGGTAACTTTTGGTGCGGGAGGGGCCACGCGTGACCGCACACTGGAAACCGTAGCGGAAATTCAGGCGGAAGGTCTGGAAGCTGCGCCGCATCTGTCGTGCATTTCCTCCAGCCGCAAGGAAATTCTCGATGTACTGCACCAGTACAAGTCGCAAGGCATACGCCATATCGTAGCCTTGCGCGGTGACCTGCCATCGGGTGAGGTTTCGACCAGCGATTTTCGCTATGCCAATGAACTGGTGGAGTTCATCCGGAAGGAAACCGGCGACTGGTTCGAGATCGAGGTAGCGGCCTACCCGGAGTTTCATCCTGAAGCTCCGTCGGCAAAATCAGACATGGTCAACTTCAAGAGGAAAGTTGACGCAGGCGCCAATTCAGCCATCACACAATATTTTTATAATGCCGACGCCTATTTCCAGTTTGTGGATCAGTGCGATGCCATGGGGATTAGCATCCCCATCTACCCGGGCATCATGCCGATTTACAACTTTACGCAGCTTTCGCGCTTCTCGGCCGTGTGCGGCGCAGAGATCCCGCGCTGGTTGAGATTGCGCATGCAGGATTACGGGGACGACCTCGCATCGGCACGGGCATTTGGACTCGATGTAGTGACAGACCTGTGCGACCGCCTGCTCGCCAGCGGAGTACCCGGACTGCATTTCTACACCCTTAATCAGGCTGGAACGATCTCGACCATCTGGCAACGGTTAGGTATCTGACACCTGTGTCACGGCCGCCAGTCGCGCCCGATATATCGCCTCACGGATAGCGTCCGGGGTCGAATGTTGGGCAGCAATGGCTCCGGCATCCACCCCTTGGGCTGCTCGCAGTATTTTTCGCAAATGATCCGCCTGCGGATACGGCTTGGTCTCGAAACCCGTTCGACCACGCACATCACATTCGCAGGCCAGCAGAAAATCCTCAAATCGTTGTGGCTGCCTCAACGCATCGGTATCCATCAGCAAGTGCAATAGCGTATCAGGCCGCATTTCCATGGCCCGATGGACCTTGCCATGGAAACGCGCGGTGATGATAGCCAGATCACGACTATCGTTTGGCACACGAAGTCGGCGGCACAAGGCGTTGACCAGATTGACGCCACGTTCTTCATGACCATGATGGCGCGGTAAAATGTCTTTTGGCGTCGTGCCTTTGCCAAGATCGTGCACCAGTGCAGCAAAGCGCACGGCCAGCGAATGCTGCTGTGCTGCCGCCCAGTCAATTACCAGCATGACATGTACGCCCGTATCGATTTCCGGATGGTGCTGGGGAGGTTGCGGCACGCCGAACAGCCGATCAATTTCCGGCACAATTTTCTCCAGTGCCCCGCATTCCCGAAGTAAAAGAAACATCCGCGATGGTGCAGCTTCCATCAGCCCCTTCGCCAGTTCCTGCCAGACCCGCTCTGGTACCAGCGCATCAATTTCGCCACTGTCTGTCATTTCGCGCATAAGTGACAGAGTCTCGGGCGCCACGGAAAACTGTGGAAACCGCGCACAAAAACGGGCCACACGCAGAATCCGTACCGGGTCTTCGACGAAAGCCGCGCTCACGTGGCGCAGAATGCCTGCATTGAGATCAGCCACCCCGCCGCAAGGATCTATCAGCTTTCCAGCTTCATCTCGAGCAATGGCATTGATAGTCAAGTCGCGCCTGGCAAGATCCTGCTCGAGCGTGACATCCGGTGCCGCATACACCTGGAAACCCTTGTATCCCCGTGCAGTCTTGCGTTCGGTACGGGCAAGCGCATATTCTTCGTGTGACTTCGGGTGCAGAAATACCGGAAAATCCTTGCCTACCGGCCGGTAACCCTGCGCCACCATCTGCTCCGGGGTCGCACCAACGACCACGTAGTCGTGATCCTGTACCGGCAGGCCGAGCAAAGCATCACGCACTGCACCACCGACGCAGTAAACCTCCATCTGTCAGCGCCCAGCCATTGCGCGATAACGCAGGTAACCGGCACGTGGGGTATCGCCCGCCAGGTAATCCGGTGCAATAGCTTCCAGCGGAGTCGGTGCTAGTTTGAAGATCGCTGGGAACGAGCAGTCACAGATGCTGTCCACCTGCATTGAGCGCAGATTGTCACGAGTCAGTAGCTTGACCGGCAACCATTCCATCATCCAGGCCTGAAACCATGAGAGGGTCGGGTTAAGCCCGACAATACGCGGGCTGGCGCCCGCACATCGGGCGGCATAGGCCACCAGTTCCCCTAATGTATAAATTTTCGGGCCACACAGTTGGTAGATTTGCCCTTGCGTCTCCGGCCGTTGCAGACTTTGCGTAACCGCTTCAGCCACATCTTCCACCCATACTGGCTGGAACCGCGCATCCGAGTTCGCAAGCGTGATCAGGGGGATCCAGCCCGCCAACCGGGAAAACAGCGCAAGAAAACGATCCCCCGCACCAAACACCACGGAAGGCCGGAATATTGTCCAGGCCAGACCAGATTCACGGATGGCGGCTTCACCTTCTCCCTTGGAGCGCAGATATTCACTGGGCCCGGTCGGATCGGCATTCAGGGCGGACAGATGAATAAATCTCGGAATGCCCGCACGTTTGCAAGCTGCCGCAATTCGCGTCGGCAATTCAACATGGACACGCTCAAAGTCGGAGCGTGCCCTCTCATGCAGAATGCCAACCAGATGAATAACAGCATCGGCACCCGCAAGCACTCGATCCAGAGCAAGCTCGTCCTTAAGATCGCATTCCACCACCTGCACCCGGGGTAGCAGAAAGAGGTGCCTGGCAGAGTTGCGCCTGCGGGTCAGCACTTTGATCCGGTAACCGGCGGCATCCAGCCGGTGGATGATATGACTGCCGATAAATCCGGTTCCACCGAACAGGACTACATTCTTCACGCTCATGGGCTCTCCTCGGATGTGATCGTCGTAGCCTCAGCGCCAGCGACATTGCCGATACGCTGCTTGAAGCTCTGCAATTTCAAGCCCAGACGATAGGCGTAGAAATGTGCGTTGGCCATGACTTTCTGGACATAATCACGGGTTTCGGTAAAAGGGATGGTTTCAGCATAAACCGCGCCTTCCATCGGTTTTTCATTGGCCCAGCGCTTGGGACGGGACGGGCCGGCATTGTAGGCGGCGGTGGCCAAGAGAGGTTGTCCGTTCATTTCGTCCAGAACGTGGCGCAGATAATATGTGCCAAGCTGGATATTGGTATCGACCCGATTGATCATACCCGGGTGATAGTCGCCCAGCCCCATGCGCTTGACGATCCAGCGGGCTGTGGCAGGCATCACCTGCATCAAGCCTGAAGCACCGACACCGGATTTTGCCACATTGACGAAACGGCTTTCCTGTCTGATCAGGCCATAGACCCAGGCTTCATCAAGCTGGTTATCCCGCACGTAAGCCGCCATGGTTTCGCGGTAAGGCGTGGGATATCTTAGTGCGAAATCGTGAGTCAGCGCTGTCTTGTCAGCGGTATTAATCGCGACATCGTACCATTCCTGGCGGAAAGCCAGTTCGGCAGCGGCAATGAGTTGCCGGTCATCAAAGTTGCGCGTGGCAAGCAACCATTCGCTCTTGGCTTCCCACCTCATGTCGAGCGCATAAAGCTCCAGTGCCCGCTGAATTCCCGGTAGCGCCTTCACAGCAGCCACATCGGTTTCGGTAGCGCGATAGGAAACCGGTGTCGATCTTATGGCATCACCCATCTCCTCGTCGGCCAGCAAGCCGTAGAAGCTGCGCTCTTTGGCCAACATCACCAGCAATGCATTGGCAGCGGTCACATTGTTCTTTTCCTTGATTGACCGGGCCTTCCAGTAGCGCCACGCGGCCTCGTCCTGCTGGGTTTGCGGCATGGCGGCGATTGTTTCCTGAAGCGTATCCCAGTCGCTCACTCGCAAAGCCGCCCGCGCCTTCCACGCCAGTTGTTCCGAATCCAGCGCGTAACCTTCGGTTTTTCTGAAAAGCTCCAGCGCCTGCGGATCGTGTCGACGAGCCGCATGCAAAGCAATACGTCCCCAAAAGTAGCGTTGCTCATCCCGGTTGAAGTGATCGCGCATCCTGGCCCATAGCTCAGCGCCCAGAATCGGCTGGCTACGGGCGGTACGCTCGATCGCATACAGGGTGAGTTCGCGTCCGAGCCGATTGTCCAGACTGATCTGATGTTTCTCCAGCATACGTTGCGGATTCTCGTAAACCTTGTCAAATTGACGGAGACGGCTGGCATCGGGTGGCTCGTTCAAATAACGTGCGGCTGCACGCGCCACTGTCACCCGATTAGCCTGAAACGCCAACCGCATGCGGGCCCAGACATCGTCATCATTCAGTGCACCCGCGCTTTTCATCAGGTCAAACATGGCATCACAAGCAACCGGTTGGTCCGCAGCAGTCAGCCACAAGGGCCGGGCATCAGACAGGGCAGGCGTATAGCCTTGCGCATTGCGCCCATAAGCAGCAAAACAGGACACGGCGGCATCTTCTTTTTCGGACAGGACATAAAACTCGAAAAATGTTCCCCACTGTTGGCGCTTTCCCAACACCTTGAGCCATTCGCTGCGCAAACGTTCGGCAAAAGGGTAATCCTCATACCGGGTCAAAAATGTTTGGACTTCAGCCGCATCGGATTTTTCCAGCTTCAGCAGTAAGCGCCAGTAATCCAGATAAGGTGCCAGCACATAATTGGCTGCCTGTAACTGGGCGGCATAGCCGGCCAGGGCTTTGTCATCTTTCGATTTATATGCGGCTCGTGCCGCAGAAAAAACATCCTGCTCGCTTGCACCGGCAATATCAGACATGGGAAAGCTGAGCAGAACCGCCAGAACAGGCGAGACACAACGAACTAGAAAACGCTGAAGCATGGGTGCTAGGATACACCCGGAATGCATCCAATCCAACTTCCCGGGCATGTGGAACTCAATTAGTTGACCAATGTCAACCAGAGGATGCATTATTTCTGATATTCGAACTGGAGCCCTCAACATGAAACCCCTCAATCCAATTCTGACCGGCGCTATCCTTGGTCTGAGTACCCTTTCATTCAGCAGTACGGTACTTGCAGAGGCCTCCGATCAACTGTGGCCAGTGGTCAAGGAATCATTTTTTGCAGGAAAGAATATCGAAACCGTCGATTTCATCAAAATGGAAGGCCCACCGAAACGAGCCGAAAGCGGTGCGCAAGTGCCTCTGACCCTGACTGTGGACAAGCCATTGAATGCAACCGACGCGGTCAGAAAGATCTATCTGTTCGTCGATGCCAATCCGATTCCGCTGGCCGCCACATACCATTTCACCCCGCTCAGTGGAAAAGCACAGATTTCCACCAGAATCCGCATGGAAACCGACTCTTACCTCCATGCCGTTGGTGAAACCGCAGACGGCAGACTGGTCATGTCGGCCATCACTATTCGGGCATCCGGGGGTTGCGGCGGGCCTGTGGATGGAGATGAAGCAACGATTCGCGCTGCTTCTGGCAAAATCAAGATGAGCGTCGAGCAACCGGTCAAGTTCGGCGAACCTAACCCAGCCACCGTGATGATCAAGCACCCGATGTTCACCGGACTGCAAAGAGATCTGGTGTCAGGTGGCTATCGCCCGGCTTTCTATATGAAAAGGCTGGACGTAAGCTACAACGGCAAACCCGTGATGAACGTCGATTTCGGCGTTGGGACAGCTGAGGATCCATATCTCCGGTTCTTCTACCAGCCCGAGGGTGCTGGCACCATGGATGTCAAAGCCACCGACAACGAAGGCAAGGAATTTGCTCACCACATTGAAGTCAATAGCTAATTGCCACAAAAAATAACGGGGCGCAAAGCGCCCCGTTATTTTTCTCATCAACCAATTTTATCGCATGGATATCCTGGCCATGACGTCATCCTTGTCGATGACCTTATGCTTGATGGCCGCTGCAATATGCACCACGATCAGCGTGATCAGCACCGCACCCAGACTTTCATGCACTTCTTTGAACAACTCCCGCACATCCTTGTTGTCCAGCCCTGCCACCAGCGGAATGCCAAACCAGTTAATGCCATACTTGCTATTGAGCGCCATGGCGATACCAGCCAATGGCATAGCAACCATCAGCACATACATGGCCTTGTGGACCAGATCAGCGATCCTGATTTCCCAGGCCTTCATCGTGGCAGGAAATGCCGGCACAGGATTGCTCAAACGAACATAGACACGGATCAAAATCAGCAACAAGACCGTAACGCCAAGGGATTTATGCAAATTGAAGTAAAACGTTCTGGGCGTAATAGCCTCAGCAAACTGCATGGTGTAAACGCCCAGGTCGAAAAGATCCAGGGTCGCGGTTTTAGCGGCATCCTTGGGTAATTCAGCCATATACCAGCCGATTGCAAACATGATGAAAATGATCAGACCAGTTAATCCATGCAGAATGATCGAGGGCTTGCTGTATTTTTGTGTTGTACTCATCGAATTCTTCCTGTTTAGCATAAATAAGGAAATAGTTCAGACTATCAGAACGGAGCGAAAGTTCTTGCAACTCACTCACGCCTGAGTCTGTCAAACTCAGAATGCCATGATACCCTTAAACCAGACTTAACAGATGAAAGAACCTGCCATGCCCCGCCTCCTGTCCGTGTTGCTACTGTTATGCTTTGCCACTGTTGTCAGAGCGGAACCCCTGCCGATGAAAGAGATATCAGCTGGCGTGTTTGTTCATCAGGGCATTCATGAGGAACTGGACGCCGGGTACCATGGCGACATTTGCAACATCGGTTTTGTGGTGGGCAACAAAGGAGTCGCGGTTATCGACAGTGGAGGTTCCCTGAAAATCGGCCGGCAACTCAGAGAAGCCATCCGCAAGGTAACCGACTTGCCTATTCTGTTCGTCATTAACACCCATGTACATCCTGACCACATTTTTGGCAATGCTGCATTCAGGGAGGATCATCCTGTTTATATTGGCCATGCCAGGTTGGCCGATGCCATGGAACGGCGCCGCGAGACCTATATGCGCAATAACACCGCGTGGATGGGCGAGGCATTCGCAGGCAGCGAAATCATTAAACCAACACTAGCCGTTGAAAAATCACATGAAATAGACCTTGGCGGGAGGATACTTTCGCTTGTTGCGTGGCCTCCTGCCCACACCAGCGCTGACCTTTCGGTACTGGATGATAAAACTGCGACCCTGTGGACTGGCGACCTGCTTTTCATCGAGCGTACACCATCCATGGATGGCGACACGCTCAACTGGCTGAAACTCATTCCTCAACTCAAGAAAATTCCAGCAAAACTCGCCATTCCGGGCCATGGTCCCGTGACCGATCAATGGCAGGCTGCCTTTGATCGTGAACAACGATACTTTGAGGTTCTGCTGGCCGATATTCGAAAAAACATAAAATCGGGTATTCCGATGGAAAAAGCCATGGATAGTGCCGGTGTGAGCGAAAAAAACGGGTGGGTACTTTTTGATGCGGTCAACAGACGCAACATCAACATACTTTATCCATTGCTGGAGTGGGAATAAGCTTTTTCACTGCTGATATAATTCTGCTTCTTTTTGCCCGACCATTCCCACACCAGCATGGCATCACGCCCGGAAACCGCTCGTCAACAGCCTGATGAAACCATGCTCCCAGTCATGCTGGTGCTGTCGCTCGCCCTGCATACGCTGGCAGCAGGCCTGCTGCCAGGTTTCTCGCAGGATAAAAACAATCTCGCTGATCCATTGATCGTCGAACTACAGCCACCTCAGCCCAAGAAGCCATTACCTCCACCCGAGCCACCAAAACCGGAACCTCCGAAACCAGAACCACCAAAGCCAAAAGAGCCAACCAAGAGGCTACCGCCGCCGCCCAAACCATTACCGGTAATCCAGCCCACAGACACACCGCCGCCGGCACCTGTAGCAGAATCGCCGCTCCCGTCACCATCAGTCATGACGGCCGCCGCCAAACCCAGCGAAGCTCCGCCGACGGCCCCCATACCAATCCCTCCGCCACCACTGCAACAGCCGCCTAAACCGGCTCCAGTGCCTGTCGACCTGGACACCATGCGTAGCAACTATGGCAGTGTTCTGTCTCGCGAATTTGCCAAACACAAGCAGTACCCGCGCATCGCACAATTGCGAGGCTGGCAGGGAACCGTTAGGCTGGAACTAAAAATCGATGCTTCCGGCACCGTCACATCCAGCACCGTTGCCGAATCGAGCGGATTTGAAATCCTGGATAAACAAGCGCTGGAAATGGTCCGCAAGGCATCGCCTCTTCCCCAGCCTCCGGAAGCCCTTCGTGGCCAGGAATTCACGCTGATTGTTCCGGTTTCCTTCAAACTCGAATAGTTCTTCTCAGCGTGACCGCTATTATTTTCAAACCCGCCACAAGTTCAGGCGGTATTCCTCCACGATTTCATGGAGGTAACAGCCGCCAGCTTTCCAGCACCTCATAGTGTGCGCCGTATTGGTCGGGCGCCGACCTCAGCAGACAAAACTCTTGTGCTTCCCAAATCACAGGAGTGATGGATTGGCTGGTTGGCACCCGCACCACATTTCGCAACAACGTCAGATGTGGCATGTACAATTTCCGTTCAACCCTGAACCCCGCCTTGGCCACATGCTCCCTCAACTGATTTGCCAGATTCTGCAAGCCATCTGGCTTCTTCGTCGGCGCCGCATAGCTGATCGCATTATGCTGCCATCCGTCGATCCTATCGATCTCTAGTCGCAGTTGCGCGACGCGGACCAATGATGCAGCCTGAAGCAAACGGGAGACACTTTCAACCGGAATATTTCCAAGAAACAGCAAGGTCAAATGAAGAGTGTCCTGATTCATCACCCGCCCGCCACACTTGCTTTGCTGCTGTAGCGCCAACCGAAATAGAACCTCACGCACACAGTCATTGGGCCAAAGTGCAAAAAACACCCTGACTTCATTGATTTTTCCTGATTCACTCTTGCCTTGATCGCGGTTTTTCACAACAATGGCAGCATTCGTTTAATATTGGTACGTCATGCTAAACCAGCCTGTTCCGGATTTCGAGCTCCCTTCTACCGGAGGCACAATTTTTCGACTTTCAGATTATCGCGGCAAAAACCTCGTTATTTATTTTTACCCCAAGGATTCGACCCCGGGCTGCACGACGGAAGGGCAGGATTTCAGCAGACTGCATCCGGAATTTCTGCGCGCGGGAACCCTTGTTTTTGGCATATCTCGTGACTCCATCAAATCGCACGAAAGCTTCAAAATCAGACAGAACTTTCCCTTTGAACTGCTATGCGACGCCAAGGAAAAAGCCTGCACGATTTTCGGAGTCATCAAGATGAAGAGCATGTATGGCAAGGCCGTTAGAGGAATTGAACGCAGCACGTTCGTTATTGGCTCTACGGGTATCATGCTTCGTGAGTGGCGCGGAATCAAGGTTTCAGGTCACGCGCAGGAAATCCTGGATTTCGTAAATACTTTGTAAAAAGGGCCATCATGGCAAAGAAGCGCGACATCGCTACCAAGCTGTTTGTTCTTGACACCAACGTGCTCATGCACGACCCATCAAGCCTCTTCAGGTTCGAGGAACACGATGTCTACCTGCCGATGGTCACACTGGAGGAACTCGACAACAACAAGAAGGGCATGACTGAAGTCGCTCGCAACGCACGCCAGGCCAGTCGTTTCATTGAGGAAATCATCGGCAATTCCCTTGACGGTCTGGAGGACGGTTTTCCCCTGGAAAAAAACGGTAACAACTTCAGTAGCGGGCGCCTGTTCCTGCAGACCCAGGCAGTCAGTGTTGAAATCCCCATGCTTGCCGGCAGCAAAGCCGATAACCAGATTCTTGGTGTCGTGGCGCACCAGCAGAAAAGATTTCCGAATCGGCAAGTCATACTTGTCAGCAAGGACATCAACATTCGCATCAAAGCCCGGGCAATGGGCATTGCAGCGCAAGATTATTTTAACGACAAGGTTCTTGAAGACACGGAGTTGCTCTACACAGGCACCCGTGAACTGCCCAAAGACTTCTGGGACAAACACAGCAAGAACATGGAATCGTGGCAAGAGGCCGGTCGGGCTTTTTATCGGATCAATGGACCGATCTGCTCTTCATTGCTTGTTAATGAGTTCATCCATTATGACTACGACAATCCCTTCCATGCTATCGTGCGAAAACAGGAGGGCAAGACCTCCGTACTCGAAGTGCTCAAGGACTATACCCAGCAAAAACATAGTGTATGGGGAATTACTGCCAGAAACCGCGAGCAGAATTTTGCGCTCAATTTGCTCATGGACCCGGACATCGATTTCATTACATTGTTAGGGCAGGCTGGTACCGGAAAAACTTTGCTTACCCTGGCTTCGGCTCTGACACAGACACTGGACAAAAAAATTTACAGCGAAATCATTATGACCCGTGTCACTGTCCCTGTCGGTGAGGATATCGGCTTCCTGCCGGGGACAGAAGAAGAAAAAATGACCCCTTGGATGGGTGCGCTGGAGGACAATCTCGACGTTCTCAACAAGACCGACGATGATGCCGGCGACTGGGGTCGAGCCGCCACACAAGACCTGATCCGGACCCGCATCAAGGTCAAGTCCATGAACTTCATGCGTGGTCGGACCTTTCTGCACAAATTTCTGATCATCGATGAGGCGCAGAACCTGACGCCAAAACAGATGAAAACACTCATTACTCGGGCGGGCCCCGGCACCAAAGTTGTCTGCCTTGGCAATATCGCCCAAATTGATACGCCTTATTTAACTGAAGGCAGTTCCGGTCTCACCTATGTCGTGGATCGCTTCAAAGGATGGCCGCACAGCGGTCACATTACCCTGATGCGTGGCGAGCGCTCCCGCCTCGCTGATTTTGCGGCTGAAACACTTTGAGAACCGATTGCAGGCATAAACCGGCAACCGCATACCGATGAACACAGGCTTTTATATCATTCTTTCAGCACAGTTCTTGTCTGCACTTGCTGACAATGCATTGCTGTTTGCTGCAATTGCGCTTCTCAAGGAACTATCTGCGCCCGCATGGCATACACCGTTGTTACAGGAGTTTTTCATTATCTCCTACATCGTGCTGGCGCCTTTTGTTGGCCCGTTTGCCGATGCCATCCCCAAGGGCAAAGTGATGTTTGTTTCCAACGCGATTAAATTCGTCGGCTGTGTTGCCATGTGGCTGGGGGCTCCGCCGCTGTATGCCTACGGTATTGTTGGTATCGGTGCCGCGGCCTATTCACCCGCAAAATATGGCATCCTGACCGAGTATCTGCCTCAACATCAGCTTGTTATGGCCAACGGCTGGATGGAAGGCACCACCGTCACCGCCATCATCCTCGGTGCTGTCCTTGGCGGGATGCTTGCCACCATCAATCCCCACTTGGCTCTACTGGCCATCACAGGGTTGTATCTGGCGGCAGCAGGATTCAATTTGCGCATTCCTCATGTGCCCATTGATCACCGTATGCCCAAACGTAATCCGCTGTATGCGATTCATGATTTTTGGCACTCATTTACTGCTTTATGGAATGATCCGCAAGGCAAGATTTCCCTTGCTGTCACTACGCTGTTCTGGGGCGCTGGAGCCACCATGCGCCTGGTTGTGATTGCCTGGGCTGCGGCTGCGCTTAATTTTGGTCTTGACCGCGCCACCCAATTGACCGCCATGGTAGCCCTCGGGATCGCACTGGGTTCGGTTTTTGCTGCACGCTATGTCAAACTGCAAGATTCTGCCAAGGTCTTGCCTGCTGGTATTACCATGGGCATTCTCGTTTCAGTGATGGCAGTCGTTCATGACTGGCGTGTTGCCTGTGTTTTGCTGTTTCTGATCGGAGTAGTTTCGGGTTATTTTGTGGTTCCGCTCAATGCCCTCCTGCAGCATCGCGGCCACATTCTCATAGGTGCCGGGCACTCCATCGCCGTACAGAATTTCAATGAGAACCTCGGAATCCTATTGATGATCGGCGCTTACACCCTCATGGTGAAAAACGATCTTTCGATCTACTTGATCGTGCTGATTTTTGGTACCTTTGTCAGCCTCGTTATGACTGGAATCTACCGCAGCCACAAAAAGCTGATTTACGGCCGGGACTAAAGCTATTACTTCCTAGTGAAGCTTGATATGTGGTTCAGTGCGTCGGGTAATCATGCGCGCAATGCTGTCGAGCAATACCTTGCTGAATCCGTGAAGTGCATACAGGTGCATTTTATACAGTGACCGATACATGATGCCGGCAATCGATCCCTGAATAAATAGTGCTCCGCCCGTCATTCCACCCATCAGATTTCCCACAGTCGTATATTTACCTAAATTTACCAGCGAGCCAAAATCTCGATATTTGTATTCGGGCAAACGCTTTCCCCTTAGGCGACAGTTGATACTCTTAATCAGCATACTGGCTTGCTGGTGGGCTGATTGCGCACGCGGCGGAACAATTGCATTCTCACCGGCTTCAGGCATCGGGCATGCGGCACAGTCCCCAAATGCAAAAATGTTTTCATCCCGGGTGGTCTGCAAAGTCTTTTTCACGATCAACTGGTTAGATTCGTTGGTTTCCAATCCGGCGATGTCCCTGAGAATATCCGGTGCCTTGATTCCGGCAGCCCATACCACGAGTTCTGCCGGAATCAATTTTCCGCTTTGCGTGTATACCCCCCGCTCATCCACCCTGGTAACGCGCTCGTCTAGAGCCAGATTGACATTAAGCTCAGCCAACTGACGCTGCACCTCGATAGAAATTTCCTCTGGCAGCACAGGCAGTACTCGTGACGCAGCCTCGATGATTGTCAGCTTCACATTGCGTTCAGGATCAATATTATCAAGGCCGTATGCAGCCAGTTCACGCGTTGTATTGTGCAATTCCGCTGCCAATTCCACCCCGGTCGCACCCGCACCGATAATGGCCACGTTAAGTTGCCCAGCACGCAATCCCAGTGGTTGCACATGTGCCCGGATGCAGGTATTGATCAGGCGCCGATGAAACGTTGCTGCCTCGGCCTGTGTATCCAACGCGATGCAGTGTTCGGCAACACCAGGAACACCGAAGTCATTGGAAACGCTTCCTATCGCGATGACCAGCGTGTCGTATCGCATCACCCGTCGCGGGATCAGTACCTCACCATCTTCATCGAAGACGGTAGCAAGATTAACTTCTCGCATGTTCCGGTTAAGCCCTTCCATCGCCCCCAGTCGAAACTTGAAGTGATGCCATCGGGCCTGAGCCATGTATTCAAGTTCATGCTCGTCCAGATCCATACTCCCAGCGGCCACTTCATGCAAAAGCGGCTTCCAGAGATGGGTAGGGGATTTATCCACCAGCGTGATGATGGCTTTTCCTCGTTTCCCGAGCGTATCTCCTAGTCTGGTTGCCAATTCAAGGCCTCCAGCCCCTCCTCCCACGATCACGATATGGTGGGAGGATGTTGTCTGAATTGCTGAAGTCATGAATTGATATCCAACTGATTACTCGTTGCCTGTGAACTTGCTGTGTGTGCGTATCCATGCCTGGATTTTCAGTAATTCGTCAGGCATCAATCCGTTTTTCGGATCGGTTGGGTCCATCAGGCCTTTGCCTTTTGCGCCCATCCCTCCATTGGTGCCATTCCAGACGGTTTCGAACATCCCTTTGTTAGTTGCATCCTTGGCATATTTAAAATCGGGGCCATGCAGGCCTGGACCGGTCTGCCCCTGAGCATCCCCCCCATGGCATTGGGTGCATGAATACATTTGAAACAGTTTTTTACCCTTGTCTATCGCTTCCTGTTTACCGATATAGGGATTCTTACCGCTAGTTGCAAATTCTTTGGCTTCAGGCGTATCAAACAAGTTTACGTCAATTGCAAGTGGCGTCCCATCCTGAGTTTTAACAAACTCGACCATTTTTAAATTGCCACCATCACTTTTCGCACCATCAGTTCCATTCTTTCCACAAGCAACCAGCGTGATCGCCATTACGGCAATGATCCATTTTGAATTAATCATCTGCATTTGGTCTCCTCGAAATATTTGTTATACCGCAATTGGATTTTAAAGTAATGCGACATCATTACAAAGAAAAACGGCCGCCAATCGTATGACTGGCGGCCGTTTCAGCACGATCTGCTTGAACTTAATCCTTCAGCCAGGGGGTGTCGCCACCGCCCTTGTAGGAGGCACGCAACCAGCCCATGATTTTCAGAATGTCATCCGTAGGTAGCAGTTCCGGATTGCCTGAAACATCCTTATGCCAGGCCGGCATACCGGCAGGGGTGCCTCCAGCGATAGATTCAAATATCCCCTTGTCGGTTACATGCTTGGCATACTGCCAGCGGTCATCAAGGATACTCGGGCCTGTTTGACCACCGGCATTACCCCCATGACATTGGGTGCAGGAGTAGAAACCAAATTTCTTCTTGCCAGCCTTGGCAGCTTCTGCGTCTGCAATAAAACGTTTGGTATAGGGGTTCTTGCAGGTTTTTAGAAATTCCTTCGCCTCCGGAGTGTCATCATCGTGCACCTTTATAGGCAGAGGGCTATTGTCTATTGTAGAAACAAACTTGCATTCCACATCTTCGGCTTGTGCTGATCCAACAAACGCAAGCCCACCAAGCATGGCCATGATGGACATTGCTAGTTTGGCTGTATGACTGATACGCATGACATCTCCTCTTGATATATGGATTTTGATACAACAGGCTTGCGGCCTTGAACCTATAACGTGACATAGTCGGTGCAGGTTGACCTCCAACCTGCACCACAAACGTAAGCTTACTCCGACTTCGGAATTATTTCACCTTGTTGCTTATCTTTTACTGGCTTCCCGGATTTCTTTTCATCGACAACCGGAATGTGCGGAATGCCATAGTCATCCAGAATTTTCTCAATCTGCGCCTTGTTTCGCTCCAGAGAGGCTTCAATCATAGCGATACGATCTTTTTCTTTTTTGCGCACGCCGACAGAAATATTCCATTGTTCTTTGCCATGTGGATTTTCCTGCTCGTACTCTGGCGCTGGCACCACAACCAGTTGATCCGGGTATTTGGTCTTTGCAAAATATCCAGCGATCGGGCCCCATAGAATGGCAATATCAATATCACCCTTCACAAGATCATCCACGATAAAGCTCGGTGGCAAGTTGAGGTCGCGCATGATGCGGTAGGGGCGAGCATTTTCCATCAACCCTTTGTCATTAATTGGTCTGCTAGGAGGCGTCTGCCCGACCACGCCGATCTTGCCCTTGTGGAGGTCGGGGGAGTCCCAGTCCTTGATGTTGTATCCGCTACTCTTCTTGTAAACAAAAACATAACCAGAACGGTAATAGGGTTTGCTGGTAAGCAGCATGTCATTGCCGGCCACAGTGCCCATGATCACATCGCAACGACGCGCATTGAGCGTGTTGCGAATAAAACCAATGCGATCGTACCAGAACTGATACTTGACGGTTTTACCCAGGTCCTTTGCAATCAGTTCTGCAATCTTGTTCTCAAAACCCTCCAACTTGCTATTGGAATATGGCAGGTTGTCAAAATCCGCGCAGACTCGGAACTCGGATGCATCTTCAATACTAGTCGGCAAGCCGCCTCGTCCTGACTCCATATCGACCTGCAGCTCGTTTCCTTCTTCCGCATAGGCTTGCATGGCAAGCAGGGAAAAAGCCAGAACAACGATCATTTTAATCGTTTGGTTAAACATCGCGCATCACCTCATCGTCAATTTAGTGGATTTACTTCTTCATCTATTCCATACAACAAAACACCCCGCCGAAGCGGGGTGTTTATCTGACACACTAACTGACGGTTAGTTCTGTAATAAATTACAGAGCGAACACAGTCAGAGCACCGCCGCCAGGAGCAGCGTTGTACTTGGTCAGTTCGGCGTAACCGCCGGCTGCACCCAGTGCGTCTGCCGGGTTGGTCATACCCAGGTTCATCGCCACGCCAGCCCAGCCGCCGATACCGGACAGCACGCCAACGTGTTGCTTACCCTTGTGACCGTATGTGAAGGCATTGCCGATCACACCGGAACCCACTTGGAACTTCCACAGTTCCTTACCGCTCTTGGCATCAACAGCCTTGAACCAACGGTCCAGGGTGCCGTAGAACACCAGGTCGGAAGCGGTAGCCAGAGCACCACCCCAAGCGGAGAACTTCTCCTTGTTGTACCAGGCTGCCTTGTTGGTCAGCGGGTCATAAGCAGCGAAGCCGCCCATTACGCCGTCAGGACCAGGGAACATGGTCAGAGTTGCGCCAACCCATGGCTGACCAGCAACGTACTTGGACTCAACCGGTTCGTAGGTCATACAAACGTGGTTGAGCGGGGAGTAAACCAGACCGGTCTTCGGGGAGTAGGCAGCAGGTTGCTGGTCCTTGGTACCCAGAGCGGCAGGGCAAACACCCTTGGCGTTGTAGTCTTGGTGAGTAGAGGCAGATGCCAGCTTGTCAGGAATACCGGAAGCCATGTCGACCTTGGTAGCCCAGTTGACGAACGGGTGAACCTTTTCAGCAGCTACCAACGAACCGGTGTTACGGTCGAAGGTGTAAGCGAAGCCGTTACGGTCATGGTGCCAAGCGAGTTGCTTGCCGCCCTTGTCCATCAGGATCACTTCGTTGATGCCGTCATAGTCCCACTCGTCGTGCGGGGTCATTTGATAGCCCCACTTTGCAACGCCGGTGTCCACATCGCGAGCGAAAATGGTCATGGACCACTTGTTGTCGCCAGGACGAACGTCCGGGTTCCAAACGGACGGGTTACCGGTACCGTAGAATACCAGATTGGACTTCTGGTCATACGGCCACCAGCCCCAGGTAGAACCACCACCATGCTGCCAGCCATCCTTGACAGCTTGCGGCTTGAGCCAGGTCTTGACGCCCAGATCAGCCTCAGGGAACTTCAGTTGATCCTTGGTCAGCGCCTTGAAGGAACCGCCTTGCTTGTTACCACCGTTCACGTCGGAGTAGGTGGACAGAGCGCTGTAGTGCGGGTTGGCCTTGTTGAAATCAGCGCCGATCAGAACTTCGCTGTCAGGACCAGTGGAGTATGCCTTCCAAGCCAGAGAACCGTCCTTGATGTTGTATGCGGCGAGGAAGCAACGAACGCCGAATTCAGCACCGGAACAACCGGTCAGGATCTTGTCCTTGATGACGTGAGGAGCGTTGGTGTTAGTAGCGCCAACCTTCGGGTCGGTGTTCTTCGCTTCCCAAACCTTGGCACCGGTCTTTGCGTCCAGAGCGACCAGCATGCCGTCGTTCTGTTGCAGGAAGATCTTGCCATCACCGAAGCCCAGACCACGGTTTACGTTGTCGCAGCACAGAACGGCTTGAACAGAAGGATCTTGCTTAGGGAAATAAGCCCAAACGATCTTCTGGTTGTCATTCAGGTCCAGCGCGTAAACGTTGTTCGGGAAAGCGGTGTGAACATACATCATGTTGCCGACGACAACTGGGGAACCTTCGTGGCCACGGTTTACACCGGTAGCGAAAGTCCAAGCGGCCTTCAGGTTCTTGACGTTGCCCTTGTTGACTTGGGTCAGGCCAGAGAAGCCTTGGTTGTTGTGCTGACCACGTGGGTGGGCCCAGTTATTTGCATCCTTCATTGCAGCTTCCTGGTCAGCAGCAGCCATGGCAGCCATCGGCATTGCGACGGACATACCCAGTGCTACGCCAAGAGCGATCTTGATTTTGCTCATCTCCATGTTAAATCTCCATAGTGATTACTAAGGGTTTAGTGTAAGCATGATTTTGAAAAGTGAAAGACACCCCGTGAGGTAATCCCTACCTTTTCACCATCAGCTCCGCAACACTTTAAAGTGCAGCTTCATGCATGGTAGATCAGTCACAATCGATTTGCAACACTCCATCGCAAATTGATCGAACTGCGAAATCCTCTACCGTGCGGTGGTGCTATCCTACACAAAAAACATTCCGGCACAATAGGGGCGCGACATTCCGTGACAAATTCTTCTGAAACCCTCGTGTTTCCTGCAATCGAACCGTACGAAAGTGGTTTTATTCCGACCGGAACTATCCATGAAATTTATTACGAAGTCTGCGGTAACCCCTCCGGCATGCCGATTCTGGTGTTGCACGGCGGCCCCGGGAGCGGGTGCAATCCGGGCCAAAGACGCTTTTTCGACCCGGCGTATTATCGTGTCATTCTGTTCGATCAGCGAGGCTGCGGACGCAGCCGGCCAGCCGGCTATATCGAGCAGAACACCACCGACGATCTGGTCGAAGATATCGAACGCTTGAGGCGGCAGCTTGGTATCGAGCATTGGCTGTTGTTCGGGGGGTCGTGGGGCAGCACGCTGGCGCTGGCATATGCCACGACCTATCCGCAGCGGGTGTGTGGAATGATACTGCGTGGTATTTTCATGGCCAGGCCGAGCGAATTGAACTGGTTTCTGTATGAGTCGCGCGCATTTTTCCCGGAGGCCTGGGAACAGTTGGCGGCCCCGCTGGAGAATGGTGAACGCAACAATATCCTGGAGGCGTACTGTCAGCGGGTGTTCGGTCGCGATCGTGCGGCCAGCATGGCTGCCGCGAGCAACTGGGGAAGGTTCGAGGGCAGCATCATCAGCCTGCTACCGCCTCCTGCCTCCGATGCGCCGCCCCCAGCGGAAGAGGTGGTGCTGGCAAGAGCCCGTGTGCAGCTTCATTACCTTGCCAACGACTGTTTTCTGCGTGACTCACCGCTGCTCGATCGTGTCGATGCGCTACGCAACATACCCGCAGTCATCATTCAGGGCCGTTACGATATGGTGTGCCCCATGATCTCCGCCTACGAATTGCATCAGGCATGGCCGGAAGCCGAGTTCCATGTAGTGCCGGATGCCGGCCACGCTTCGTTTGAGCCAGGCATCACGGCCGCCCTGCTGGCGGCAACCGAGTTCTTCAAGGCGCGTCACTAGTTGGACATCTTCGTGCCCCTCAAGACGATCAGAAAAATTGCGGGCCTGTCCCGAGCGGTTTTTGCGCGACACCGCTACAGCGTGCCGTTGTTCGTTTTGCGCGAAGCGCTGACGGCATTCCAGCGCCATAACGGTTTCGGCATTTCGGCCGCGCTGTCTTTCTACGCCATGTTTGCGCTGATTCCGATGGCCTTGCTGATTTTCTTTCTGCTCAGCCACTTTGCCGTATCGTCGCATTACGCGCTGGCCGAACTGACCTCGCTGGTCGGCAATCTGGTGCCCAAATACAGTCGCCGCATCATGATCGAGGTATACAACATCGCCAAGCACAAGGCCGCATGGGGCGTATTCGGCACGATTGCGCTGCTGTGGGCGGCGACCCCGCTCGCAGGTGCGTTGCGTGCCGCATTTTTTATCATTGCCCGTATTCACGAACCCCCTTCTTACTTAAAGAGAAAACTCGAAGACGTCATGGGCGTGATCGGCATTTTGGCACTGTTTTTTCTGTTCACTTTCAGTGGGCTGATGCTGGAAAAGGCCGTCGGCCTGATCGATGAGGTGTCGTGGTTTGCAAACATGCTTAATTGGCTCGCTTCGGTGATCGTGAGTGCGCTGTCAATCGCACTGTTTTACCGCACTTTTTCTCCGGCCATGACCAAGTGGCGGCACATTCTGACCGGTTCGCTGATCACGGCTTTGTTGTGGGCGGCCATGCGACCCGCTTTCAGTCTTTTTCTGCTGGCTAATCACTCCTACGGTACGATTTTCGGCGGCATGAAGAACCTGTTTCTTTCGATCGGCTGGCTCTATTATTGTTTTGTGGCATTCTTGGTCGGGACGGAAATCATCGCGGCACTGCAGAAGCGGGAAGTGTTGATGTTGCGCGGGCTGTTTGTGGAGCAGCCACCGGATGTGCGCCAGTATCACAACAAGTTGATGGCGCTGTTCGGCCGCCATTACAAAAAAGGTGATGTGCTTTTCAAAGAAGGCGCCGCAGGGAATAATCTCTTTTATATTCTTTACGGCCAGGTTGAGATTCGACACGATGGCGAACCTTTGAGGAAGCTGGGGCCAGGCAGCTATTTTGGTGAAATGGCCTTTTTGACCGGCGCCGCCCGCACGGCAGATGCCGTCGTCACTTCAGACAATGCACGCATCATTGCCATCAGCCCGGAAAATCTGGAAACTCTCATGATGGAAGAACCCAAGGTGGCCCTCGGGTTCCTTAAAGAAATGGCGATACGTCTGAAAGACAGCAACTTGCGGCACGCGCATTAAGGAGCAACCTATGAAACCCCAGCATCCCAGCCAGCAGGAAATCCAGTCCCTGCTCAATCTTTTCAACACAGGCCGGCTACCGCAGGCAGAAACCACGGCGAGAGCGTTGCTGAAAGCTTATCCCAAAGAATTTATTCTGCACAACGTGCTGGGGGTTTCGCTGGAAGGGCAGGGCAAAAACGCGGAAGCTGCCGATACCTACCGCAATGCGCTGGCGATCAACCCCGGAGTTGCGGAGATTTACTTCAATCTGGGCGTAGTGTCCGGTCATCTGGGCAAGATGGATGATGCCATCGCCAGTTATAAGAAAGCCATCGAACTCAAACCCGGCCTGGCGGTGGCGCATTTCAATCTGGGCTTCGCGTTTCAGGAACAGCGGCAACTGGAAAATGCCGCCGAATGCTACCGCAAGGCTGTTGCGATAGAACCCAGGTTTTATGAAGCCTATGGAAATCTCGGTACTGTCCTGCAGAAACAGGGAAAGCTCGAAGAAGCCGTGGCCTGCTACCGCAAGGTGGTGGCGATCGCACCGGATGCGCTTGGCTACTTCAATCTCGGTACGGCATTGCGCGACGAAGGCAAGCATGAGGAGGCTGGCGAAGCCTACCTGAATGCGCTCAAGCTCAACTCGACCTTTGCCGATGCGCATAACAACCTGGGCGAAATCTTCCGCGACCAGGGCAACATGGAAGACGCCATTCTGTGCTACCGGAATGCGCTTGACATCAATCCGGACCATCCCAATGCCAATTACAACATGGGTGAATTCCACAGCCTGGCCAAGCGCTACGAGGAGGCGATTCCGTATTTTGAACGATCGCACTTCGAGGACTATCAGGAACGCGCCATGGAGTGCATGTACAAGATCAGTCGCTTCGACGAGTTTCGCGAAAAACTCAAGACCATGGTGCATTCCGGCCGCAAGTCCATGATGCTCGCCACACTCTCCACGCACCATGCCACAAACTTTGGCGTACCGGACGAGTACAATTTCTGCCCGGATCCGATGCGCTTTGCCTGGCATACCAATATTCCCGAGTTGGCCGAACCCGGTAGCCATCTATTGCAGGAAGTGCTGGAAACTATCGATCAGACTCCCATCGCCGCCCGTAAGCAGGGACGTCTTTATGCAGGTATGCAGTCTGCCGGCAATCTGCTGAAGCGGCCGGAACCTGCCTTCCAGAAACTGGCCGTGCTGGTCAAGCAGAAAATCGTGGAATACCGCGAGCACTTCGCCGACGAAGATTGCGAACTGATCCGCTCCTTCCCCAAGGAGGTCGATTTCAGCAGTTCCTGGTATTTGAAGATGAAAAAGGGCGGCAATCTCGGTTCACATATCCACGAAGAGGGTTGGATCAGCGGTTGTGTTTACCTCAAGCTGCCAAAACAGAAGGTGCATATTACGGATGCAGGTTTTGAATATGGTACCGATGGGGACAGCTACCCGCGCATGCACGACAACTTCCCGTCGCATATCGTGGTACAGGAAGTGGGCGACATCGTACTGTTTCCTTCCTCACTGTTTCACCGCACCATCCCGTTCAGTTCTGACGAGGACCGGGTGTGCGTGGCGTTCGATCTGAAGCCTGCAGTGACGGTATAACCCGAGGGGTCGGAACCGTTCATCCGACGTCTTTTGCCGCTTATCTGTTCTCGCTTGGACATGCAAAAACAATGCGTTAGGATGACGCCGTATTCTGTATAAGGGCAAACCCGGCCGAAAGGCGGGGGCGCAAAGCAACCGGTCTAAAGGAGCAATCCCATGACAGCGGAGCCGCCGGAAAGCTCATCTCCAATTTGAGCGAGGCTGGTGTCCTCCCCACCAATCTCGCTCTTTTAATCGAGCGCCGTGGTTTGCCCTTGTTTTTTTGAAAGGAGCAAAACATGCGACAGGCAACACACCTCATCGAGTCGGTTTTCAGCTTTGCAGTTTTTGCAATGATCACGCTGGCTGTCGCCGGGACGACTTATCAGATGTTCAATCCGGATGGCGGACTGATCCAGTGGGTTTTTCGTATCTGGGATTCCAATCCTACTTTGCTGATCCTGCTGGGCGGCATTATCCTCTTGGTCAAGCGTTGGCTTTCAGGGGTGCAGGGCGCGCAGGCCGCCGATTTGCTGTTCTACGGTGCCATTATGCTGGGGTTGTATTACGGTTTTAACCTGATGATCGCGGCGTAAACCGGTCGATGAGATGGTGAACGCCGTCGGCGAGTAGCGCCATCTCCTCCTCGCCGAGGATGTAAGGTGGCATGAAATACACGGTATTGCCGATAGGCCGCAAAATCAGGCCGAGTTGCAGTGCGGCCTGGTAAAAATTTCGGGAAAACTGCGGGTCGGTCGTCTCGACCTCAAACGCCCAGATCATGCCGAGATGCCGGAAATTTTTCACCCTGGGGCTGGTAGCGACCCCTGACAAAGCCTCGGTCAGCTGCGTTGCTTTCTGCCGGTTCTGCGTCAGTACATCGTCCTGTTCAAAAATATCCAGCGTTGCAAGCGCTGCGCGGCAGGCCAGCGCATTGCCGGTATAGCTGTGGGAGTGCAGAAATCCGCGCACGATGCGGTCGTCATAAAAGGCCTGATAAACGGTGTCGGTAGTCAATACAGCGGACAAGGGCAGATAACCGCCGGTAATGCCTTTGGACAAACAGATGAAATCCGGACGTATTCCTGCCTGTTCACAGCCAAACATCGTTCCGGTTCGGCCGAAACCAACAGCGATCTCATCTGCGATGAGGTGTACGCCAAACTGATCACACAATGCCCGTGCAAGCTTCAAGTAGAGCGGAGAATACATTCCCATCCCGGCTGCGCCCTGTACCAGCGGCTCAAGAATCAAGGCGGCAGTTTCGTCGTGATGCGCCTGCAAATGTTTCTCGAGAGCTTCCGCACATCGCACAGCATGTGCGTCTGGCGTTTCGCCGGGCGCCGCCAGACGACCATCCGGAGACGGCACCTGTAGGCTTTGGCGCAACATCGGGGCGTAGGTGTCCTTGAACAGCGCCACATCGGTTACCGATAACGCTCCTATGGTTTCGCCGTGGTAACTGTTCTGCAAGCTGACAAATTCGGTCTTTTGATGCCGGCCTGAATTTCGCCAGAAATGAAAGCTCATTTTAAGCGCGATTTCAGTGGCTGAGGCGCCATCCGAACCGTAGAAAGCATGGCCCAAGCCGGTCAGTCTCGATAAGCGTTCGGACAGCTGTACCACCGGTTCATGGGTGAAGCCTGCGAGCATGACGTGCTCCAGCCGGCCTAGCTGATCCTTTAGGGCGTCGTTGATGCGGGCATTGCTGTGACCGAAAAGATTGACCCACCAGGAGCTTACCGCGTCCAGATAGCGCTTGCCCTCATAGTCGTACAGCCATGCGCCCTGCCCGCGCGCGATGGGCAGCAGCGGCAGATTTTCATGCTGCTTCATCTGGGTGCAGGGATGCCACACGGCGTTTACCGATCGGGTCAGCAAATCGTGATTTTTCATAGCCCAATATTTTAAGTGATTGAAGATATGTCCGGATGATGCAATTCAGGCATAATTCAGGCAAAATCAAAAAAACGATTATGTCCGAATCCACTCGCGAAAACATATCTGAAGCGCGCCGCAAGATGCGGCTGGGCGAACTGATGGTGCAACAGGGCCTGATCAGTCAGGATCAGTTGCGCATCGCGCTCATGGAGCAGGATCAGAACAATATCCCGCTCGGACGCCAGTTGGTAAGGCTTGGCTTCGTCACCGAAGCCATGGTGCGCGATCTGGTTGCGCACACCATCGGCCAGGAAAGCGTCGATCTGACATCGGTGATTGCTGACGTCGAGGCGCTGAAACTGGTGCCGGAAGAATTTGCGCGGCGTCACCATCTGCTCCCTATTGCCTTCGATGATGTCGCCAAGTCACTGGTGGTGGCGATGGCCGACATGTTCAATGTGGTCGCGCTCGATCAGTTACGCGCCATGCTGGGTGGCCAGATTCAGATCAAGCCAGTGCTTGCCGGAGAGGCCCAGCTCGAAGAACATATCGATCAATTCTATGGCTATGAGCTCTCGGTTGATGGCATTCTGCGCGAAATCGAAACCGGTGAAATCGATTACGGCAGTCTCCAAACGGCTGCCGGCGAGGAATACACGCAGCCAGTGGTGCGCCTGGTCGGCGCATTGTTGATGGATGCGGTCAAGCGCGGTGCATCGGACATCCACTTCGAGCCGGAATATGCTTTTCTGCGTATTCGCTATCGCATCGACGGTGTCCTGCAGCAGATCCGCAGTCTGCACAAAACCTACTGGCCGGGAATCGCCGTCAGGCTGAAAGTGATCAGCGGCATGGACATTGCCGAGACGCGCGCGCCGCAGGATGGCCGCCTGGGCATCAATCTTTGCGGTCGCACGATCGATTTCCGTGTTGCGAGCCACCCGACCATCCATGGCGAGAACATCGTGCTGCGGGTACTTGATCGCGAAAAATCCATCGTGCCGCTGGAGCGCATGGGCTTGCGGCCCCAGGTACTGGACCAGCTCAAGGTCATGATGGCGCGTCCTGAGGGTATCGTCATTGTTACCGGTCCGACCGGGAGCGGTAAAACCACGACGTTGTACTCGTTGTTGTCTTTCCTCAATACGGAAGCCGTCAACATCATGACGTTGGAAGACCCGGTGGAATATCCGGTGACCATGATGCGCCAGACCTCGGTGGCGGAAGTGAACAAAGTGGACTTTGCCAACGGTATCCGATCCATCATGCGGCAGGATCCGGATGTAATTCTGGTGGGCGAAATGCGCGACCACGACACGGCTGAAATGGCCTTTCGTGCGGCCATGACCGGTCATCAGGTTTTCTCGACGCTGCACACCAATTCGGCTCTCGGTACTTTCCCCCGTTTGCTGGATATCGGTATCTCGCCGGAGATCATGGCTGGCAACATCATCGGCGTGGTAGCCCAGCGACTAGTGCGCGTTTTGTGTACCCACTGTAAGGAAGCCTACGAACCGAGCGAGGATGAACGGCGCGTACTCGGGCTCGGGGCTGGCAAGACCGGCGGCAAGATTTATCACCATGTTGGATGCAAACGATGCAATTACACTGGCTTTCGAGGACGCATGGCGATTCTCGAGTTGCTGCGTATCGACCCCGATCTTGATTCGCTGATTGCCCGCCGTGCGCATCTCGATGAACTTCGTGAGTCGGCTGTGGAAAAAGGCTTTACCACACTGGCCGAAGATGGTATCCGGCGCGTTCTCGAAGGCCATACGACGCTTGCCGAAGTCTCCCGCGTGGTCGACCTGACCGGCAGGTTGCACTGAAGTAGGTACTGACTGGCATCCGCATGCCGATATTCCTCTACAAGGCAGTTGACCAAGCAGGCAAGCCCGCTCAGGGCCAGATGGAGGCAGTCAACGATATCGATCTCGAGCTGCGCCTGAAGCGCATGGGATTGGACCTCGTTACTTTCCGCGAGGCAAGAAAACATCAGGGATTTTTTAGCGGTCCTGATGCGTCAATGCAGGATCTCATCATGTTCTGCTTCCAGATGGAACAGCTTACGCGCGCCGGGGTTCCCATTCTCGAGGGGTTGGCCGATCTGCGAGATAGCACGCAAAACCCGAGTTTCAAGGAAGTCGTCGGGCAACTGGTATCAAGTGTCGAGGGCGGCATGATGCTATCGCAAGCGATGGCACAGCACCCCAAAGTCTTCGATAATGTTTTTACCAGCCTGATCAAGGCTGGGGAGCAGACGGGCAGTCTCCCCGTGGTGTTTGACAACCTGTCCGCCACGCTCAAATGGCAGGACGAGTTGATGGCGCAGACCAAAAAGCTATTGGCCTATCCGCTCTTCGTGCTGGTGGTCGTGCTCGGCGCCACAGGCTTTCTGATGACTTACCTGGTGCCGCAGATGGTCGGGTTCCTGAAGAACATGGGTCAGGAAATCCCGTTGCAAACAAAAATCATGATTGCCATTTCCGGTGCGCTGGTAGACTGGTGGTGGCTGTTTATTTCGGTGCCTGTACTGATCAGTTTTGCCATTGCCATCGCAATCAAAAAAAGTCCGGTGGCGCGCTATCGATTCGATTTCATCAAGCTGCATTTCCCTGTGACCGGATCGGTGCTGCAAAAAATCATCATGGCCCGTTTTGCACGTTATTTTGCGCTGATGTACCAGACCGGCATCCCCATTCTTGATGCGATCCGGTCTTGTCAGGATATTGTCGGTAACCGCGTGGTGGCGGATGGGCTGGAGCGCGCCTGGCAGCAGATCAACGCGGGCGAAAGTATGAGCGAAAGCTTTCATAACCTCGGCCTGTTCCCGCCGCTGGTCGTGCGCATGATCCGGGTCGGCGAAGGCACGGGGGCGCTTGATCACTCGTTGCTCAACATCAGCTATTTCTATGACCGCGATGTCAAGGATTCGGTGGAAAAGATGCTGAAAATGATCGAGCCCGCGTTAACGGTCATTCTTGGCGGAATGCTGGCGATGATCATGTTCTCGGTGTTGGGTCCGGTTTACGATACGCTATCCAAGATGAAATTTTAGGCACTCCGCGATAATATTCCGTCATGCTGTTCAAAATCATTATCTTCGTCACCTCTAAAAAAGCCACGGTCGGTCGCTGGCGGCTGGGCAGGCTCGTGTCTTGTGAGGATTTTTCAAACGAACAAGCCGGGCACGATCTATTCTGCCTTTATCTGCGGAAATATCCCAACATTCCAATTCACCTGATCGTCGACGCGGTTGAAGAAGATTTCAGGCTGGAGTCGATGCCGCATGCAACGGGAAGTGCGCGGACCGAAATGGTCGGACGCAAGCTCAATCAGCTTTATCGCAATACCAGTTACCGCACGGCACAATTTGTCGGCAGGGAGGCCGATAAGCGACGTGATGACCGCTTCCTATTCATGGGCCTGACCAACCCGGAGTTGGTGGCGCCCTGGATGGGCGCCATTGAAGATTTGCAATCTCCCTTGGCTGGAGTTTATCTGCGGCCGTCAGTCAGCCAGTTGCTGGTCAAGGCGCTTAAACTCAAGGATGCCGATCTGTTGCTGATGACCCGTCAGAGCGCGGGCTTGCGGCAAACCTATTTTTCCAATCAGCATCTGCGCGTCAGCCGTTTGACGCCGCTTTCCGGCATGGACGTACAGCAGATCGAGACACTCTACGTCACTGAAACCGAAAAAACGCGGCTGTATCTCATCAGTTTGCGCATGATGTCGCGTGAAAGCCGGCTGCATGTGGTGTTTCCGACCGCGGAACCGGTAAACGAAGATCTCGTCAGTCAGCTTGAGGCGAGTCAGGGGGTGAGTTGCACAATCATCGGCCCGGCGGAACTGGCTCGCAGCGTCGGACTCAATCTGGATTGGCTGAAGCGTTTTCCGGATTTGCTGCATATGCACATGCTGGCAAAGTACAACTGCCCCGGCAATCTTGCGACGGCGCAGCAAACGCACCATTACCAGGTGCACAATCTGCGGCTCGGCATCAATCTTGGCAGTCTGGCCGCGGTGACTGGCGTTGCGGCAATCGCCATCTACAATCTCGTGACCGCTACCGATCTGCAACAACAGGTGCTTGAGGCTAAAGCTCAGACCCATCAACAGGAACGCCTGTATGAGGAGGTTTCAAGCAACTTTCCCCAAACGCCGCTCCCCGGCAACGACCTCAAGGTCGCAACTGAGCTGTTCGATAGAATCAACGCGGTCGCTAAAAATCCGCAACGCATGATGCAGGTGGTGAGCGAGGCGATGGATCAGCAGCGTGAGATTCAACTGGACCGGCTTCGCTGGAAACTATCCGAGAATGCGAATGACAAGGATGACGACAGCAAAGTCAATGCAGTAGCCGATTCCGGCAGTGCACCCCCGCCGCCGCCATCTCCCACCGGCCTTTATGAAATCGGGTTCGTCGATGGCGAAATCGGCAACTTTGCCGGGGATTATCGTACGGCCATCGACAGTGTGAATCGACTGGCTGCGGCGCTCAAGAAAAACAAGGCGGTGGAACAGGTCACCGTACTGCAACAGCCGGTGAACACCAGTTCGCAGGCCAGCCTGCAGGGGAGTACGCTCGATCTGCAAGCCCAGCAACTCCCTGCAGCAAAGTTTAAGCTGAAGATCATTCTGAAAGCCGAGGCGGCCAAATGAAGCTGACAGCCCAAGACTGGCGCAAACTGCAGCTCCCGCTTATCACCTTCGGTGTTGCACTTATTATCGCGACCTTGCTTTATTCGGCGACCGATTCGCGATTGGTTAAAGCTGAACAGGCCCTGCAATTGCAGAATAACGCTCTTGATCAGGCCCGTAACCGCTACCGGACCTCTGGTGTAGAGAGAGATACTATCGTCAAATATTTGCCCTTGTATCAGGATCTCATCGATCGAAATTTTGTCGGAGAAGAACAGCGTGTGCACTGGGTTGATGACATGCGCACCCTCAATCTTCACTATAAATTCTTTGACATTAACTACGACATCAGCGCTCAGCAGGAATACAAACCTGCTTTTCCACTCAATGTAGGCCGGT
>WBZN01000180.1_pt1 | contig 84918 bp, 72 predicted proteins | sample 5204281 | NCBI WGS metagenome assembly WBZN01 (sample SAMN12344347, study PRJNA552823) | activated sludge metagenome | biome: Activated sludge suspended growth; feature: Nitrification reactor; material: Wastewater; isolation source: activated sludge from nitrification reactor of wastewater... | reverse complement strand
CGACACGCGCTGCCCCGGCTGCTGCCCCCTTGTGCTTGGGCCGAGCAAAGAGGGATCGGATCGATCCCTCCGGTACTTGACAGGTCGTTCCATATCAGAACTTCTGGCCGAACCTGACACCGAAACTTCGCGGCGGCGTCGGATAGACCTTGTAGTTCTGGAAGCAGTACGTCACACCGCACTCTGAAAGCCTGCCGAGTTCACCGCGCTTGTCGAACACGTTCTGTACGTACAGTTCGAGGTTCGCGTTGCCGAAGGAGGTTCCCCCCGACAGGTCGAACGTCGTGAACGGCTTCGTGTCGCCTATGATGTCCCGATCGTCCTCGAGACTGTAGGACGTCGAGGACTGATGAACGAAGGCGCCCTGTACGAAGGATTCATGGCCGCCCACGTCGAATCTGTAGCGGGCCGTGCCGTTGTACTTGACCTTCGGCGCCACCGGCAGCGACGATCCTGCCTTTGCGTCGACTCCATAAAATTTGTCGCAATCCGTAACCGGTTCACCCAGTGCGGAAGGCTTGCAGAAGTCCGTGATGATCTCCGCCTTGTTCAGGTAGCTGCCGCCGAAAGCAAGTGTCAGGTTGTCGATGGGCAACCAGGTGATCTCTCCTTCGATGCCCTGCACCTTCGCATCGCCTGCGTTGACGATGGAGTTGATGCCGTTCGCACCCTGGACCGAGGTCTGCACCCCCTTCCACTTCTCATAAAAGAGGGCCCCGTTGAAGCGCAACCGTCGATCGAGCCACGAAGTCTTCCAGCCCACCTCGAGATTCGTGATGGTGTCCGCCGCCCAGGTCTTCGCCTCGGGCCGGCGATTGTTGCCGCCCGGCCGGAAGCCCGTGGAATACGTGCCGTAGATCATGAGATCGTCGTTGAACTGATAGGTGAGATTGATGCGGTGAGTCTCACCATTCTCGGTCACCTTCTTGTCCGTGTTGATGCACGGCCGATGGCCGGAGGTGAAGACATTGCGGCTTTCGAGCGGACCCGGAATGTAGCAAAGTGCGGTCCCCGTATGCCCAAAGGTTCCGTAACCGAAGAACCCGTACAGCGTGTTCTTCACCCAGAACTCGCGGATGCCACCGCTGATCTTCAGCTTGTCGGTGATGTCATAGGTCATGTCACCGAACACCGCATAGTCGCGATCGATACGATCCTGATCGGACACATAGAGGATGTTGGGATTGAGCGGAACGGCGACGTAAGGCGGTAGTCCGTCGACGGTGAATTCCGCGCGGATGAAGTCCGTCTGCCGCTGGTAGAACAGACCGGTCACGAATCGCAGCCGCTGATCGTCCGGCGAACTCAGCCGGATCTCATGGCTCATCTTCGTGTACTTGTCGTGGTTGACCACGTACTGCGTCGGATCTACATCGACGAAGTTGCCCGAACCGTCGGTGAAATAGGTGTAACCGACGGTGTCATAAGCGACGGTGTAATCCGCGTAGTCGACCACATTGTCGACCTTGCGGGTCATGTAGCCGCCGGAGTAGACCAGGTTGAAATTGCTGATCTTGCCTTCGACGGTCAGCGCCGTCTGGGTCCAGCGATCCTTGTTGCGTCCCATGCGGAAGTCGCCCGATTTCAGGTCGCCAAGCTTGGGATCGAATGCAAAGTTACCGTTGGCCCGCTGGCTCTGGTACAGCACCGTGGGAGTGACCGACCAGTTGTCGTTGATGTCGTATCGGAGCGCAGCCCGGCCGCCGTAACTCGCAACGGAGTTTGCCTTCGGCTTGACGACCGGCGCATTGGTTACGGTCAAGGGATGGTCAATGGGAGGATCCAGGAAAGCCTGTCGCCGCGTGAAATTGTGCGTCACCGGCACGTTGTCGATGTAACCACCCTGGTAATCCACATAGCCGACCAGACGAACCGCAGCCCGGTCCGACAGCGGGATGTTCACGAACCCCTCGAGAGTGCCGCCCGGATCGCCATGGCTGTAGGTCATTCCCTTGACGTCATACCCTGCCGAGAACTTCGACTTGTCCGGCTTGTTGGTGATGATGCGCAGGGTCCCGGAAAGCGAACTCGCACCATACAAGGTGCCTTGGGGGCCGGCGAGCGCCTCGACCCGCTGGATGTCGTAGACGTGAACGTCCAGCGTGTTGCCGATGGTGGTGACCGGGATTTCGTCCAGGTAGGTGCCGGTGCCCGGCAGCGAGCCGGCATGCAGGCCGTCGGAGCCGCTCGAGATGCCTCGGAAGTACAACTGCGCCTGGCTGGGGCCCAACGTCTGGTAGCTGACGTTGGGCAAGAATCTGGCGTAACTTTCGAAGCTATTAACCTGAAGTTGCTCGAGTTTTTCGCCTCCGAGCACCTGCAGGCTGATGGGAACCTTTTGCAGGTCTTCCGAGCGCTTCTGGGCCGTGACGACGACCTCTTCGAGGGTGTTCTCGCCCTGTTGTTCCTGTGCCACGGCGAGTCCCGCCGCAACGGCTGAGGCCAATGGCATGCTCGCCCATTTCACGGCCAATCGCTTGAGTTTGCGCCTGCGGCTCCTGGTCATCTCGATCCATCCCCTTATTGAGTCTCGGTTACCGAGTTGCGTGGATTGTAAGCAACAGTTCCGATGTGTCAAAACTGCGGGGCAGCCGGATAGGCGTCCAGTACGGGTCCTAGCGCGACCTTGAGCGGCCCCAGCCACGGCTCATAGTTCTTCCATTGTTCGAGCCCCTCGCGAAAGATCGGGCGTCGCACCTGCTGTGCGCTGGCGGTTCGCACCGCTCGTTCGTTCTCGTAATAGCGAAGGCAACCCTCTTCGAATTCAAGCCTACAGTAATCGAGAAGCTTTCGCACTTCCGCTTCCGTGTCTTCGATCATTCGCTCGTAGATCACCCGGTGCACGAGGCCCGGTCGCACCGCATCGAAATGCGCCATCAACTCCACGTAGTCGTGGTAATAGCGCCCGATCTCGGCGAGGTCGTAGGTGTAGTTCTGACCCTTCGCGAAGTGCTGCTTGAAGCCCGAGAAGCAGCATCCCAGCGGATGCCGGCGTGCATCGATGATCCTCGCATTGGGCAGGATCAGGTGAATGAGCCCCACGTACATGAAGTTGTTGGGCATCTTGTCGATGAAGAAGGGCTTCGAGGTCTTTCGCTGGATGCGTGTTTCCTCGATGTACCGTTCACCGAGGCGCAGGCATTCCTCGGCGCCCAGTTCCAGCAGGCCTTCCGGATAATTCGACTCGTCGCGATGGCGCTTCTTGCCGCTCAACTCCCGAACGATGGCGATGATGTTGGGCAATTCCATCGTCCCCTCCACCTGCGAGTGGCTGGAGAGAATCTGCTCGATGAGCGTCGACCCGGCGCGCGGCAACCCCACGATGAAGATCGGATCGCGCGCGGGCGCGCCGAAACCACGGCGCGCGTCGAAGAACTCCGCCGTGAACAGCGCCTTTGCCCGCCGCACCCGCTCGCTGGTGAACTTGGCGTCGTAGACGGTCCGACGACGCCGCAGCAGATTGCCGGCCGCATAATGCTCGAAACTCGGCGCGTAATCGCCGGCGTCTTCCAGCGCCTTGCCCAGCGCAAACTCGAAGTGATGGCGATCCTCGCAAGGCAGGTCCTGTCGTGCAAGCGCGGCCTTCATGGTGGCGATGTCCCCGGCCGTGAACCGGAACGTCTTCAGATTGGCAAGACTCCAGTAAGGCTCGCCGAAACCCGGCTGCAATCGGATCGCCTCCCGGTAAGCCGCGATGCTCTCCTGCGTGCGGCCCCTGGTTCCAAGCGCGTGAGCGTAGTTCATCCACATCGGCGCACTGGCGCGACCGCCGCGCAACAGCTCTTCGTAGATCTCCAGTGACTGCTCGTAATCCCCGATGCGCGTCAGCAGCACAGCCCGCAGGTTCCGGTACGACGGATTGCGCGGCTCGTTCACCAGCAACTGTTCGATCTGCAGCAGCGATTCGGGGAACTTGTTCTGCCGATGGAGCACCATCGCATGGTTGTATCTCGCCGCCGTGAAACTCGGCGCGAGTTCCAGGCAGCGGGCGAGCATGGCCTCCGCATCGTCGAGCCGCCCCAGGCGGGCTCCCACCTCCGCCAGCATTCGCAGGGCCGCGACATCGTCGGGATACTGCCGCAGGTGCGCCCGCAACAGACGTTCCGCCTTTGGAATGTCGTTCTCGACCAGCGCCGAGGCTGGCTCCAGCAAGCGCGGATCGCGCGTCGAGAACTTGATGTGGCTGGCATAAGCGCGGTCGGCCTGCTCAGCCTCGCCGAGGACGGTCAGTGCATCGCCCAGCGCCCGCCAGGCATCGGGCAGGTCAGGTTTCACCTCCACCGCCTTTCGCAGCGCCCTCACTGCCTCACGCGGCTGTTCTGCCTCGATGAGGCTCACGCCGAGTTCGTAATGCGCCTGTGCCCAGCGATGTTGCGCATCGCAGAGCGCCGAGAGCACCGACACCGATGTATCGGTGTCTCCGCTGCGTCGATACGCGATCCCCTTCAACAGCGTCGCCACGGGATGATTGGGGGCGGCCTTCAGGATCTCCTCGGTCTGCTCCAGGGCGAGCACGGGATTTCGCCCCAGCAGCCGCGCGGCATGCTCCAGCGCCACCGCGACGCTGCCCGTGGGATCAGCCGTTACGCTCATGCGCCCGGCGCCCCCGCAACCGGGCAGGATCCAGCCTCGCCAGGAACTCCAGCACCGCGCCATTGAAGGCGTCGTTGCGGTCCCCGGCGATCATGTGGCCCGCCTCCCGCACGTTGAACACCTCGAGCTGCGGGAGCGCTGCGTGCAGTTCCGCGATGCCCGCATCGCTGACGATGTCGCTGTGCATGCCGCGCACCAGCAGCGCGGGTTCGTGGAACTGCCGGCAGCCACGCAGCATGGCATCCACGTCGAACAGCCTCGCGTTGAGTGACTCGCGCACGAAGACCGGGTCCCAGTGCCAGCGCAGGCGACCCTGGGGGTCGCGGCGCAGGTTCTTCATGAGGCCTTCGGGACTCGTCGGGCGCGGCCGGTGCGGGTTGTAGGCGGCGACGGCCGCCGCTGCTTCCTCGATGCTGGCGAACCCTTCAGGATTCGCATTCATGAAATTCGCGATGCGTTCCGCGCCGTCGTGCTCGATGCGCGGCACGACATCGACGAGCACCAGCGCCGCGACGGGGCGATCCGGTTCGCAGCCGATGGCGTGCATCGCCGTGAGCCCGCCCAGTGAGGCGCCGATCAGCACGGGTGGTTGGTCCACCATGGCCATGGCCCGTGAGAGATCCGAGGCCAGTTTGTCCAGGGTGTAGCCCGTGCCCGCCCCCGCCCACTGGCTGTCTCCATGGCCGCGGGCATCGAGGTTGATGACATCGTAGCCACGGGCCGCCAGCTCGCGGACCGCGCCATGCCAGGAATGCCGCGTCTGCCCGCCGCCGTGCATGAGCACCACGGGCTGGCCTCCGCGTGTACCGGCACGATCGCCGGCAAGTCTCAGGCCGTCCTCGGACTCGAAGCTGAAGGGATGGGAAACCCAGGTCATTACGGCATCGTACCTGAGGCGCTCCCCACGGCGGTCGCGTTTTGACCGGATCGGGGTGTGGCGCTGTACGCATGTTGCCCGGTCAGCCATCATTGACCTCCTCTCCCACCCAACCAAGGATCCGATCCGCATGAAACTCTACGTCACCCCCGGCGCCTGCTCGCTGTCCCCCAACATCGTGGCCCACGAAGCCGGCATCCCGCTGGAACTGAAGAAGGTCGACCTCAAGTCCAAGGTCGTGAGCGGCGGCGACTACAACCAGGTCAATGCCAAGGGCAGCGTCCCGCTGCTGCAGCTCGACAATGGCGTGAAGCTCACGGAAGGTCCCGTCATCGTCCAGTACCTGGCCGACCAGAAGCCGCAGAGCGGACTGATGCCGGCGGCGGGCTCGTTCGAGCGCTACCAGGTGCTCGAGTGGCTGAACTTCATCTCCTCCGAGATCCACAAGTCCTTCTCGCCGATGTTCAACCCGGCCGCGAGCGCGGACTGGAAGCAGGGGGCGCTCGCCAACCTGCAGCGGCGCTTCGACTTCACCGAGAACCACCTGAAGAACCGCGAGTTCCTCGTGGGCGAGAAGTTCAGCGTGGCCGATGCTTACCTGTTCACCGTGCTCGGCTGGACCAAGTACGCCGGCTTGGACCTGTCGAAGTGGCCGGCGCTCGCGGCCTACGCGCAGCGCATCGGCGCGCGTCCCAAGGTGCAGGAAGCCATCAAGGCCGAACAGTCGCTGCCCTGATTCCTGGCGCGGCTCGTCGCACCGGTCATCATGCCGGTGCGATGATCGGCGCGAGGTCCGGGAAGCGGTCGAGCGCCACCTCGCAGTCGATGCCGGCGACGGGCCCACGGTGGTATCCGTAGGTCAGCAGTGCGAAGGGAACGGCGGCGGCGCGCGCCGCTGCGGCGTCGATCTCGCTGTCACCCACCATGAGCGCCTGCGCCGCCGATGCGCCGAACCTCTCCAGGAGCCCGGTCAGCATGCGCGGATCAGGCTTGCGGTAGGCATGCGTGTCGCCGCCGACCACGGCCTGGAAGAATGGCGCGAGGCCCAACCGCTCGAGCACCACGTGGGCTGAGGCCTCGGGCTTGTTGGTGCACACGGCCATCGGCACGTCGTGTTCGCGCGCGAGGGCAAGGGTTTCGATGACCCCGTCATAGAGCCGGGTGTGCGCGATGGGATCGGACTGGTAGTAGTAGAAGAAGCGCTGCAGCGCCTCGTGCGGATCCGAAAGCGCAAGGCCGCTTGCCGCGAACGCGCGCGTCAGGAGCTGCACGGCTCCATCGCCGATCATGCTGCGTATCCGGACGATGTCCAGCGCCGGCGCGCCGAGTTCGCCGAGCACGTTGTTCACGGCGATGCGCAGGTCCGGAGCCGAATCGATGAGCGTGCCGTCGAGGTCGAAGATCAGCAGCGAGCGGCGCATGAACGCGGGAACCGGGCCGCTCAGAAGCCGAGGAACTCGGCAATCTCGCCCAGCGGCGCACGCTCCGTGCGCAGCGTGTTGATCGGCGCCGCCTCGTCCCGATACCCCAGCGCCATGCCACAGAACAGCACGCGGCTGGCGGGAAAGTGCAGGAACTCGGCCACGGCGCGATGCCACACCGTCCAGGACTCCTGCGGGCAGGTGTGCAGTCCGCGTTCGCGCGCCAGCAGCATGATGCACAGCATGAACATGCCGACATCCGACCATTGCGGCGGTCCCATCTGCCGGTCGAGCGAGAAGAACAAGGCCACCGGCGCGCCGAAGAAGTCGTAGTTGCGGGCGAACTGGGCGAGCCGCGCCGCCTTGTCCTCGCGTGGCACCTTGATCGCCGCGTAGAGATCCTCGCCGTTCCTGAAGCGCCGTCCGCGCCAGGGTTCGGTGAGGTTCGGCGGGTAGATGTCGTACCCCGCCCCCTCGCCCATGGGATGGGCCGGCATCCGCGCCTGGATCAGCGCGCGGAACCCGGCGAGTGGCGCACCCGTGAGCACGTGCACCTGCCAGGGCTGAAGGTTGCCGCCGGAGGGAGACCGGCGCGCCTCGTCGAGGATCTCGCGCACCATGGCCTCGGGAACGGCCGTGGGCAGGAAGGCGCGGCAGCTCATCCGGCTGCGGATCGCCTCGGTGACGCTCATCTTCATCGTCCTTTCTCCTCGCAGGTTTCCTGCACGCGCCGCTGGATGATCTGCGCCAGCAACCTTGCACCCGGCCCCGCCGCATCCCGATCCGCGAACATGAGATACAGCGTCACCCGGCGCTCCGCGCCCTCGCGCAATGGAAGCGGCACGAGCTTGCCCGACTTCAGCTCCTCGGCGATGTTGTCGACCGGATACCAGGCGAAGCCCAGTCCCATGCCGGAGGCATGGATGGAGGTGGCCTTGTTCGAGACCGTCCAGCGCCGCTCATTCAGCCAGCCGCCACTGCGGTTCCTGCCGGGACTGGAGTCGCGCACAACCAGGTGCCGGTGCTCGGCGAGATCCTCGAGGGTCAGCTCGCGACCCAGCGAGTGCAGCGGGTGCGAGGGCGCTGCCACGCACACGAAGCGTTCGACCATCAGCACATCGCCGAGGATCCCCTCCGGCACGAGCGGGCCGATCGCGACATCCACCCTGCCCTGCTGCACGGCTTCCTCGGTGCCGGCAAGCACGGTTTCCTCCAGGTCGATGCGCACATCGGGCCGCTCGCGGGCGAACTCCGCGAAACACTCGAGCAGCACCCAAGTGGGGAAGACGAGATCCACGGCGATGCGGACCTCGGGTTCCCAGCCCCGCGCGAGATCCGCCGCGGCGCGCTCCAGCCGGGCCGCCTGCTCGAGCAGGCCCTTGCCCCGCCGGTACAGCACCTGGCCCGCCGCGGTGAGCTGGGCCTTGCGGCCCTGGATCTCGAACACCTGCACGCCGAGGACACCTTCCAGCTTCTGGATGTTGTAGGTGATGGTGGACTGCGTCCGCGCCAGCCGTTCGGCCGCCTGTGCGTAACCCCCGGACTCGACCACCGAGACCAGGGCGCTCCACTGTTCCAGGGCAATGCGGGGTTGGGGCATTTATCGAACCAATTGATTATTACCGCCGATATTATCGACTTTTATATTCAATCGGCAAATACAAAATAGGGCCATGAGTGAACACCCGGAGATTCCCATGACCCGACTTCTGCAGATCAACACCAGCCTGTTTGGCGATTCAGGGCAGTCCAGCCAACTGGCAGAGGCCATCACGCGCTCCCTCATCGATGCGCACCCCGGCGCCGAGGTGCAGCGGCTCGACCTCGCCAGCGACCCCGTGCCCCATCTCACCGCGGAAACCTTCCAGGCATTCGCAACGCCGGCGGAGAAGCGCACGGTCCGGCAGCGGGATCTCATCGCCCCTTCCGATGCCCTCATCGCCCAGCTCGCCGCCGCGGACGTGCTGGTGCTGGGCCTGCCGCTGTACAACTACGGCGTGCCATCGGCGCTGAAGGCGTATTTCGACCACATCGCACGCGCCGGTGTCACCTTCCGCTACACGCCGACCGGACCCGTGGGGCTGCTGCGCGGCAAGAAGGCGCTGGTGGCGGCGGCGCGCGGCGGCCTGTACCGCGGCACGCCGGCGTACACGCAGACGCCCTACGTGCGGGACTTCCTCCGGTTCATCGGCATCGATGACGTGCAGTTCATCTACGCCGAAGGACTGGCCCTGGATGCGGGCCGGCGAAACGCGGCGATCGAGCGGGCGCTGGCCGACATCCCCGCCCTGGCCGCCTGACCGTCCTTGCCGCAGTGGGAGGACTTCAGTGCCCGCCGCCGGAGGACCCGCGAGTGATGCCAAAGGGCGGCTTCGCCAGCCACACCAAGGGGATCAGCAACAGGAACATCAGGCTGAACAGGCGGAACAGGTCGTTGGCACCCAGCGTCTGAGCCTGCTGCACCAGCAATCGGTCCACGTATTGAAGCGCGCGGCTGCCTTCCATCCCGATCCGGGACAAATCGCCCTGGAACTGGGTCCACCCATAGGCCGACTCACGCACGTGCTCGCTGAGCACGCTGTGGTGGAAATCGGTACGACGGTTCCACAGCCACACCGTCACCGCGGTGGACACGCTGCCCGACATGGTGCGGACGAAGCTGGAAATGCCCGTGGCGGAAGCCAGCTCGTCGGGCTTCACCGAGGAGAGCGTGATCTGGTTGAGCGCGAGGAAGAAGCTCGTCACGCCCAGCCCCTGCCAGAACCGCGGCGCGGCGAGCTGCAGGAAGGTCGCGGTGGAGTTGAGCGTGGACATCCAGTACATGCTCACCATGAACGCGCAGAAGGCGAAGCTCACCACCAGGCGCAGGTTGAGCCGGTGCATGTTGCGGCCGAGGAGCGGTGAAATGACGACCGACAGGATGCCCACGGGCGCCACCGCAAGTCCCGCCCAGGTCGCGGTGTAGCCCACGTTGATCTGCAGCCAGAGCGGGAAGATGATGTTCGACCCCATGAAGGCGAAGTACGCCACCGCGATGCACAGCGTGGCGACGCGGAAATTGCGGCGCCCGAAGAAGTGCAGGTCGACGATTGGGTGTGGATCCTTCAGCTCCCAGGGGATCAGGAAGGTCAGGCACACGACGCACAGAGCAGCCGCGGCCACGATGATCGGCGAGCCGAACCAGTCGAGTTCGTTGCCGTTGTCCAGCATGTACTGCAGGCTTCCCACGCCCACCACCAGCAGCGACAGGCCGACGACATCGATCGGCAGCTTCACGCGCCGCGACTCGCGACCCTTCAACACGCTGGCGAGGACGGCGGCAGCCAGCAGGCCCACGGGGAGATTGATGTAGAACAGCCAGGGCCAGCTCAGCTGGTCGGTGATGTATCCGCCGAGCACCGGCCCGAACAGCGGTGCGAGGATCACCACCATGCCCCACAGGCCCAGCGCCATGCCGCGCTTCTGCACGGGGTAGTTGCGCAGCAGAATCGCCTGGCCGAGCGCCATCAGCGGCCCGGACACGAGGCCCTGCAGCAGGCGGCAGATCACCAGCATGGGCATGTTCACCGCGAGGCCACACAGTGCCGAGAACAGCATGAACAGCAGGATCGCGGTGATGAAGGTGCGCACCTCGCCGAAGCGCCGTCCGATCCAGCCGGTGAGCGGCTGCATCACCGCGGAGGCGAGCTGGTAGGAACTCACCGTCCAGGTGCCCTCGGTGGTGCTCACGCCGAGGCTCCCGGAGATCGCCGGCACCGACACGTTGACGATGGTCATGTCGAGGAGTTCCATGAACGTCGCCAGCGCCACGGCCACCGTCAGCAACATCAGCGACCCGCCCTGCAGCGGGGGCAGCTCGCCGTTGGCGTCTCTCGGGGGCTGGGCGCTCATGGATCAGTGTGCGCGATGCGCCGTGCGCGGGTGCGCTTCGGGCTCAACGGCCGAGGTCGAGGTTGCGGGAGATGATGGCATCCGCCGCCGCCGCGGCCTGCGTGCGGTCGCGGGTGTACACATCGGTGTCGGCGATCGGCCGCGAGGCGGGGGTCGAGGCGAGCACGGCTCCCGAGCGGTCGTGCGTGTCGACGATCACGGTGGTGGAGAGCCCGATCCGCAGCGGCGTCGCGGCGAGTTCGCGCGGCTCGATCTCGATGCGCACCGGCACCCGCTGCACCACCTTGATCCAGTTGCCCGAGGCATTCTGCGCCGGCAGCAGCGAGAACGCGGCACCCGTGCCGGCCGCCATGCCGACGATGTGGCCGTGGAACTCGACGCTGCCGCCGTACAGGTCGGTGGTGAGGGAGGCCGGCTGCCCGATCCGCAGGTGGCGGAGCTGGCCTTCCTTGAAGTTTGCATCCACCCAGAGCGCATGCAGCGGCACGACGGTGAGCAGGGTCTGGCCGGGCGCCACGCGCTGCCCGAGCTGCACGGACCGCTCGGCCACGTAGCCATCGATGGGCGAGACGATGGCATTGCGATGCGAGGACACCCAGGCATCGACGTAGGCGGCGCGTGCCTGCAGCACCGTCGGATTGCCGGCGACATCCGCGCCGGCGACCAGCGCCCGCGCCGCCTGCGACTGTCGCACCGCCTGCTCCAGCGCGGCACGCGCAAGCTCCACCTGGTCGCGCGCATGGCGCACTTCCTCGGGAGCGATGGCCTGCTGTTCGATGAGCGGTTCGCGCTTGGCGAGATCGAGCCGTGCGCGCTCGAGCTCGCGCCGCCGCGAATCGATCATGGGGCCGTATTGATCCGCCGTGGCGGACTGCTGGTGGACCTGGCGCACGGCAGAGGCCAGCGCCGCCGCCGCGCGGTCGAGCAGTGAGGCGGCGTCGGTGGGATCGAGCCGCACCAGCACCTGGCCTGCCTTGACGAGCTGGGTATCATCGGCGCTGATCGCGACCACGGTGCCGGGCACCTGCGCAGAGATCAGCACCTTGTTGCCGCCCACGTAGGCATCGTCGGTCTTCTCGCGCACCGACAGCACCATCAGCCAGTACAGCCACCACAGGATGCCCACCGCCACGAACACGGCGGCGATGATCCACATGATGCGGCTGCGGTTGCCGTTGCCGTTGCCGTTGCCGGCGGGAGCCGATGGTGTCGACGGCGCGGCGGGCGATGGTGCGCCGGCGGAAGCCGCTGCGGAGCTTGCGGGGTTGTCGATGGTCATGGGCTTTTCCGTGCTGTCGGGACAGGCTCGCGCGCCGTGCTCTCGCGCAGGCCGGGATCGATCTCGTAACCGCCGCCCAGCGCGCGCCGCAGGGCGATATCCGCCGACAGCGCGGCGCCCTGCAACTGCAGCGCTGCGTCCTGCTGGTCGAGCAGGCGCTGCCGGGCGTCGAGCCAGGGCCGCAGGTCCGTGACCCCGGCCGTCACGCGCGCCTGCGCCGAGCGCGTGGCGCCGGCCGCCTCGGCGACCTCCTGCGCGCGCTCGGCACGCTGGCGGGCGAGCTGTTCGCGCATCGTGGCCTGGGTCGCCACCTCGCGTGCGGCGGTGGTGATGGCCTGGTCGTAATCGGCCACCGCTGACTGGAGCTGCGCCTGCGTGCCGCCATAGCGGGCCTTGAGCCGGCCCGCATCGAACAGCGGCAGATGGATGGCCGCGCCGATGGAAGGCACGCCGCTCTCGGTGCGCAACAGCTTTCCGAGATGCAGGCTCTGCACGCCGAGCAGTCCCTTGAGGCTGATGTCGGGATAGAACTCGGCACGCACCGACTGTTGATTGCGGCGTGCCGCCTCCACGCGCCAGCGGCTGGCGGCGATGTCGGGACGCCGCGCGAGAAGGTCGATGCCCACATCGTCCGGCACCGAGGCCGAAACCTCGGGCAGCGGCCGCGAGGTCAAGGCCGGCAGTTCGTGCGGCGCCTTGCCGATCAGGGCGGCCAGCGCGACCACGCGCAGGCGCACCGATCCTTCCAGGCCCACGACCTGCTCGCGCGCCATTGCCGCGGCAGCGGCGGCGGAATGCAGCACATCCGGCGGATCGAGCTCAGCGGCAACCCGCGCCCGCGCGATGCTCTCGTTCCGGGCGGTATCGGCCGCGCGCTCCCGCGCGATGCCGAGCCTCGCCTCATCGACCTGCCAGCCGTAGTAGCTGTCGGCGATGGAGGCGGCCAGCTCGAGTTGCGCGGCCTGCCGCTCGGCCTCGCTCGCACGGGCGAGGTCCACGGCGGACTCGATGGCCGCGCGCAACCGGCCCCACCAGTCGAAGGTGTACGACGCGGCGATGCCGAGGTCAGCCTGGTTGTACCAGTTGAACCCCAGGAACTGCGGCGGAATCATGCCGTTGTCGCTCAGCCGCTGCCGCTGGTACTGCGCCTCCAGGTCCACCTTCGCGCCCAGGTTGGCACCGGCCTCGCGCACCGATGCCCTTGCGGTGGTGAAGCGCGCACCGGCGATGTTGAGCGAGGGCGCCGACGCGAGGCCCAGCGAAATCAGTGAATCCAGATCCGGATCGGCGTAATGCGACCACCACTGCGCCTCGGGCCAGGCCGCCCCGGCCTGCGGATTGGCTGGCGGATTGGCCGGTGGATCGATGGGTGCGTTCGACCTGAGCGTGGGGGCCGCGGGTCGCGATGGCACGTGAACGCAGGCGGCGAGCGCCAGCACGATGACGCAGAGCGCGACCCTCATTCGTCCTCCTGCGCAGGACCGATGGCATCGAGGGAATCCGCGACCCGCTTCAGGAGCGAGGTGAGATCGCGGACCTCGGTGGCCGAGAGGCTGGAAAAGGCTCCGCGCGCAAGGTCCGCCGTGCACGGCAGGCACTGATGCAGCAATTCGCTGCCGCGAGGGGTGATCTTGAGCACCATGCGGCGGCGGTCCGCCTCGCTGGCCACCCGGGTGATCAAGCCCCGCTCCACCAGCGCATCGGAGACTCGGGTGATGTTGGCCGGGCTCTGTGCCATCGACTGGCACAGGTCACTGGGGAAGCACACCCCGCCTTCGCGCGAGAACAGCGAGGCCAGCACGCGGAAATCAGCCTCGGTGAGGCCCCGCGGGCGCAACAGGCGGTCATACCGGCTGGAGTATTCCCGGCCGAGCAGCACGATCAGCCGGCTCAGCAGGATTTCATCGCCGGGCAGTTCGGGCAGGCGGGATTTCACCCGCGCGAGGCCCTGCTCCATGCCCTGGATCTGTGTCTTGACCATGATGGGTAACTATTTCAGTGGTTGATAATTTACCACTGAAATAAAAAGGTGCAAACCAGCGATGAGGTCTGTCCGCTAGCCGATCAGGCGAAATCCGGTTCCATGGACGGTCTGGATGAGCTTGTGCGCATGCTCATGGTCGATGGCCTTGCGCAGCAAGGACATGTGGGACCTGAGCAGGTCACGCTCCGGCACCCGCTCACCCCAGATCACGCGTTCGAGGCGGTCCCGGCTGACCACCCGCGGCGATTCGCTCATCAGCAACTGCAGCAGGGTACGGTTGATGGGACCCAAGTGGATGAGGCGGCCCGCGCGCCGCACCTCGCACAGCGCGGGGTTGTACTCCAGGTCGGCGATCCGCAACTGGATCTCGGGAGATCGGCGACGTCTGCGGGCAAGGACCGCCATCCGCGCCGCCAGTTCCTCCGGATCGAAGGGCCGCGAGAGGTAATCGTCCGCCCCGGCCATCAGTCCTGCGAGCCGCTCGGTCACCTCCGCGCCCTCCCCCAGGATCAGGATCGGGGCGGCGGGCTGGACCTCGCTCTCCAGGCGCCGGCACAGCGCCAGGCAGCCGGCACGCGAGTGGCAGAGCGTGGCATCGAGCAGGATGACATCGGCGCCGCCCAACAGCGCGCCATCGAGACGGGCTGAGGGACCCGCAATGACCTGCGCCTCGATACCCCGCTCGTGCAATGCCTCGCGCAGGGGTTCCACCGATGCAACGGGGGTTTCTGCGATGATTACGACCTGCATCGCGCTTTTTGACGGGATTCGACTGGCGAATCAATCGCATTGCAACGATGGAGCATCAGCCGCGATTGACAGCGGCCTTCATATCCGTCAAACGCTGCAAGATGGCTCAGCTCGACCGATCCTGCCGATCCTGTCTCCTCCTTGCCAGAGCAGGCGTGCGCGTTCCCGAAGGCCGCCGCGGATGAACCTTCACCGCGAGGATCTCGACCAGGTTCAGCTGCTGCTGAGCGGTGATCGTGCCGCGTTCGAACGCTTCTTCGAGGATTATTTCCCGCGGCTGTTCCGCTTCGTGCTGCGGCGGGCGGACCGGGACGTGGAGAGTGCGCGCGATGTGGTGCAATCCACGCTCCTCAAGGCCATCCGCAATCTCGGCGCCTATCGGGGAGAGGCATCGCTGTTCACCTGGCTGTGCCAGATCGCGCGCCACGAATACTCCGACCTGCGCATGCGGCAGCAGGCGGCGGATCGCACGGTGGTCGCGCTGGAGAACGACCCGTCGGTGCGCGCCGCGCTGGAGTCGCTGCGCTGGGCGGAAGAAGCCGAACCGCCCCAGGCCATCGAGCGCGAACAGCGCGACGAACTGGTGCATGCGACACTCGACTACCTGCCCTCGCGGTACGCGAAGCTCCTGGAAATGAAGTACGTGGAAGAGCTGCCGGTGGACCAGATCGCCCAGCGCATGGGAATGACGGCCATCGCCGTGCAGTCGCTGCTCGCGCGGGCGCGCGCCGCCTTCCGCGAGGCCCATGAGGTGCTCGCATCGGGACTGGCTGATCTCAAGACGCGCAATGGCAGGCTCAAAGCGCAGGAATCGAAGGCATGAACGAGGATCCGATCGGCCGCGCCCTGTCGCAGGCTGGCCCGCGTCCCACGGCGCCTGCGGAACTGCAGGCCCAGGTACATCGCGCGGTCGAACGAGGCTGGCAGGACATGCTCGCGGGCCAGCGACTGCGCCGGCGGCGCCAGTGGCTGGCCGCCGCCGGGGTGCTGGTGGCGCTGGGCGCGGCGCTGGGCGCGGGGTGGCTGGTGCACACACCGGGAACTCCCGCCGCCGGGGCGGCATTGTTCGTGGCCTCGCGCGGCGCCACCGACGTGAGGACGCGAGCAGCGGGCGGGGACGCCACGGGAACGGCCACCGGGACCGTGCTCGGCGGACGCATGCTGCCCGCGGGCACGCATGTGCGGACCGGCCGGGATGGCATCGCGCTGCTGGCGATGGGACCGGTGATGCTGCGCATCGGCCCCGACAGCGATGCGTTGCTCGACAGCCCCGGGCAACTGACGCTGAATCGTGGCCGCCTCTACCTGGATTCCGGCGCGCGTCCGCTGCACGGCGGCCATGTGCGCCTGCATACGCCGCTGGGCGAAGTCGAGCACCTCGGCACACAGTTCCAGGTCCGGCTCGAGGATCACCAGCTCAGCGTGGGCGTGCGCGAAGGCCAGGTGCGGGTGAACTCCGCGGCCGGCGAACAACTGCTCGGCGAACGCGAAGGCGTGGTGGTGGATGCGCAAGGCCATGCGAGGCTGCAGGCCGTGCCGGCCTTTGGCCCTTCGTGGGACTGGACCCAGGCACTGCGGCCCGACTTCCCCATCGAGGGCCGCACCCTGGCCGAGTTCCTCGAGTGGTACGCACGCGAGACCGGGCACCCGGTCACCTTCGATTCCGCGGCGACGCGCGCCGAAGCGCAGGGCACGCGCCTCAATGGCAGCATCACCGGCCTGTCGCCGCAGGACGCGCTGGCCGCCGTGCTCGCCTCGACGCAGTTCGTGCTGGTGAGCAATGAGGATGGTTCCCTGCGGGTCACGGTGAGGCCGGGAACGCATGCTAAGCTTCGCGTCGATGCGATGCCGTTGCGCGCCGCCGAATCGGGCCCAGGCCCCTGAACCGCGCGGCCGTCGTCGCGGCGGCGCCTTTCTCAACCTGCTCGCCCTGCTTGCCCTGCTCTGCCTCGCGCAGCCGCCAACCCTCGAGGCTGCCGAGGCCGGTCAGCTCCTCACCGACGCGCTGCATGAATTTGCATCGCGCGGCGTCCGGCTGATCTGGTCCTCGCAGTTGGTCGATGCGAGGCTGAAGCTCACCACGGCACCTCGCGGCGATGGCATCGAAGAGCAGCTCCGGTCGATCCTCGATCCGCTCGACCTCGCGCTGCAGCCGCTGGCCGCGGGAGGCTGGGTGGTGGTGTCGCGACCCCCGAATACCCCCGCCGCTCCCGAGCAGCCCGGCTCCGCGGCCGCGGCACCGCCGGTGCTGTCGACGATCACCGTGCAGACCAGCCGCTACGATTACTCGCGTGACACCGAGCTCGCCGAATACAGCATGGACCGGCAGCGGCTGGAGCAGATGCCCGGCACCAGCGAAGACGTGGCCCGCTCGCTGCAACGCCTGCCGGGCACCGCGGCCGGCGATTTCTCCGCACGCACGCATGTGCGCGGGAGCCGCGATGATGAGACTGCGTTCCGCTTCGACGGTGTCGCGCTGATCGACCCGTTCCACCTGAAGAACTTCCAGGGCCTGTTCAGCGCCATCGACCCGGCCGTCACCGACACGGTGCATTTCTACACGGGGGATTTCCCGATCGAGTACGGCGGCAGCATCGGCGCGGTGGCGGACATCACCCCGCGCCGGCCCACCCGCCTGCTGGCCGAGGCGGGTGTGTCGATGCTCAACAACAGCGTGCTGCTCGGCGCGCCCTTCGCGCACGATCGGGCCTCGGTCCTCATCAGCGCGCGCGAGAGCAACCTCTCGCGCATCGCGCGCATCCTCGATCGTGACATCGGTGAGCCGGAGTTCCGCGATCTCACGGTGCGGCTGACCTGGGATCCGCTCGAGCGCCTGTCATTGAGCGCCGGGGTGCTCGCGCTGGAGGATGGCGTGGACCTGTCGACGGAGGAGCCGATGCAACTCGCCAGCGCCACCTATCGCGACGTGTACACCTGGCTTCGCGGCACGGCGCGCCTGCCGCTGGGCCTGAGGTGGGAGTCACTGCTGTCGACCGCGAGCCTGGATGCGCATCGCTCGGCGCAGGTGGACCGGCCGCAGATCAACCAGGGAAGACTTACGGAGCTGCGCAACTCTTCCCTGTTCACGCTGCGGCAGGAGCTGTCGGGCCCCGCGGGCTCCGCGGCGAACTGGCATGCGGGCGCCGAGTACACCCACGCCTCCAGTCTCGCGGGCGTGACGAGTCAGGTGAGCCACGATCCGCCGTTCTTCCCGGGCGTGCAGCCGCTGGGCAGCGTGCAGCGCCAGTTGGACGTGCACGCCCGCTACACCACCTTCGCAGCCTGGGTCTCCGGGCGCTGGTCGCCGGGGCCGAACGATGTTCTCGAGGCCGGCATCCGCCGCGACAGCCAGACCTTCCAGGCGGAGGACGAGCGCTCGCAATGGAGCACGCGCTTCAACCTGTGGCACCGGCTCTCCGCCACTCTCGCCCTTCGCCTGGCCTGGGGGCAGTACGTGCAGCCCCAGGCATTGAGCCGGCTCGATGTCGCGGATGGCCTGGACACGCTCGACACGGCGCGCCGCGCGCGCCAGGCCTCGCTGAGCCTGGAGAAGGACCTGGCCGGGGGCTGGCAGCTTCGCATCGGCGCCTATGACAAGCACGAAGGCACCGCGCTGCGCAGCTTCGACAATGCATTCTCGTTCCTGGTGCTCACCCCGGAGATCGAGATCGACCGGGTGGCCTACACCAGCACCGGGGCGCACCTGCGCGGACTCGAGTTCGCCGTGCAGAGCGATCGCGCGCGCCCGCTGAGCGGCTGGGCGTCGTACGTGTGGTCGAAGGCGCAGGAGCGCATCGGCGGCGCCAGCGTGGATCGGAGCTGGGACCAGCCGCATGCGCTGCAACTCGGCGCTCAATGGCGCCGGGGACCCTGGCAGCTCGCCGGCACCTTCAACTGGCACAGTGGCTGGCCCTTCACCGCGCTGCGCGCCTCCTCGACGACGTGGATCGATCCAGCCACCGTGGAACTCTCGCTGGGTGGACGCAACGCCGAGCGTCAGCGTCACTTCCGCTCGCTCGACCTGCGGCTGAGCTGGGAAACGGCGCTGCCGCGTGGCACGCTGGAGGCGAGCCTCGAGGTTCGCAACGCCTTCAACTCCGACAATGAGTGCTGTCGCAACTTCCAGGTGCTCACCGGCGCCGATGGCCGCTCGCAGCTCGTCGAGACCTCGCGGGACTGGCTGCCGGTCACGCCCATCCTCGGGATCCGCTGGCGCCTGTAGCCGGTACCAGAGTTTTCGGCCCATCGTTGCGCAGATGTCGTAAATTCGTGGGCGGGAGCCGGGGGCTGGCTGGCGCGGAGGAGCAGGCACATGCAGCAGGGGTTGACGAAGCGGGGCGATGCGGACGCAACGCATCCGGCGGCGAGCATCGCGCTCGCCGCGCTGACCTTCATCAACCTCTTGAACTATCTCGACCGGTATCTGGTCTCGGCGCTGGCGCAATCCCTGAAGGACTCGCCGCTGGCGATGACGGACTTCCAGCTCGGCTTGCTGATGACCGGCTTCCTCGTCGTCTACATGCTGGCGGCGCCCGCCTTCGGCGCGTTGGGCGACTCACGGCCACGGCCGCGGCTGATCGCCTTCGGTGTCGCCTGCTGGAGCATCGCCACCGGCCTGTCGGGCGCGGTGCAGTCCTTCTGGGCCCTGTTGTGCGCACGCGCGGCGGTGGGCATCGGTGAAGCTGCGTATGGAACCATCGCGCCGGGCCTGCTCGCCGACTATTACCGCCGCACGCAGCGGGGCCGCATCATGGCGGTGTTCTACTGCGCGATCCCCGTCGGCTCGGCGCTGGGCTACATGGTGGGCGGATGGGTCGACAAGCACTATGGCTGGCGGATGGCGTTCTACTTCGCCGGGTTCCCGGGCCTCGCGCTGGCGCTGGCCGCGTGGCTTCTGCCCGATCCGCCCCGAGGCGGCCAGGAACGGGAAGCTGGCGCCACTGCCGGTGACAGCGGGTCGACGTTCGGCGCCGCCGGCATGCAGTTCTGGCAGCGCATCCGGCACATCGTGTCACGTAATTCCTACAACCTGACCGTGCTCGGCTACGCGGCGTACACCTTCGCGGTGGGCGCGCTGGGATTCTGGATGCCCTCCTTCCTCGAGCGCGCGCGCGACATGCCGCGCATCGAGGCGACCGTGAGCTTCGGCGCCATCGTCGCGGTGTGCGGTTTCGTCGGCACGCTCGCCGGCGGCTGGCTGGGCGACTGGCTCACGCGATACTCGCGCCAGGCATTCCTGTGGCTCTCGGCAGCGGTCACGCTGCTCGCCGCACCGTTGGTGTGGCTGGCACTCTCCACCGACTCGACGCCGGTGTACTGGGTGAGCATGGTCAGCGCGCAACTCTGCCTGTGGCTGTCGGCCGGCCCGGTCAACGCGACCATCCTCAACCTTTCCTCCCCGGGCGAGCGCGCCACCGCCTTTGCGCTCAGCATCCTGACCATCCACCTGCTCGGCGATGTGATCTCCCCGCCCCTGATCGGATTGCTCTCGGACTTCAGCTCCCTCGACCAGGCGATCCAGATCGTGCCGCTCGCCATCCTGCTCGCGGCCCTGTTGTGGATGCAGGGTGCGCGGTCGCAGCGGCTCGAGCGCGCGGACGAATTCCCCGCCACTGCCTGACGGCCCACTGCCTGACGGCCCACTGCCTGACAGCCCACTGCCTGACGGCATTGGACAGCCGCACGGGCATCGCTCATCCTTCGCTCCTTCGCAAGGTCGACGAGGGTGGACGGGTGCGCATCATCGTGAAGCTCGCCGGATGGCTGCTGCTGGGGTCGGCCACCACCGCGAACGCCTCCGGATTCTTCGGCGCCGACCAGGAATGGTTGCGCGCCGACGTGCAATACCTGGTGGATGCGGGCGTCCTGCACCTGGGGGTGAGCACCTGGCCCATGGCCATCGACGAGATCCATGCGGCCGTGGCCTCGGTGGGCGATCGCGCTCTGGAGCCTTCCGAGGCGGCGGCGCTGGGTCGTCTGGAGCACACGCTCGACACCTATGACACGCCCGATGACGATGAGGTGACGGCCTCCGTGTCGGTGCATCCGACGCGGTTTCGCCAGAACGAGTCGATACCGCGCGAGGACGCCAGCATCGGCCTCGTCATGGGTCGCGACTTCGGCAGGTTCACCGCGCACCTGTCGGCGAGTCTGAACAGCCGGCCCGCGCAGCAGGCGATTCCCCCGGTCGACCGCCAGATGTTCCATCCCGACGGGTCCTACCTGTCGCTGGCCACGGGCAACTGGATCTGGAGTGCGGGCTACATTCCCCGCTCATGGGGGCCGAGCCAGAACGACAGCCTGATCCTCTCCACCAATGCGCGGCCGATGCCCGCGGTGAGCCTGGATCGCCTCTCGGCGATGCCACCGTCATGGAAGCTGTTCCACTGGGTCGGTCCCTGGCGCTTCAACATCTTTCTGGGCCGCATGGATGGTGAGCGCGCGGACATCCAGAAGCCGCTGTTCGCCGGCGTGCGATTCAGCTTCAAGCCCCTGCACGGCCTGGAACTCGGCCTCACGCGGACCTCGCAGGTCTGCGGCAAGGGCCGGCGCTGCAACTTCCACACGCTCAAGGACTGGCTGCTCGGCAATACCAACACCAACACCTCGGCGAACATCACCTCGGCCAACGACCCGGGCAATGACATGGCGGGATTCGACCTGCGATGGAACATGCGCGTGTTCCACCAGCCGATCGCGCTGTACGCGCAGATGATCGGCGAGGACCAGCAGGGCGGCATACCGTTCAAGTACCTCGGCGAGGGCGGCCTCGAGACCTCGTTCGATTTCCATTCCGGCGCGGTGCTCCGCGCCAACGTGGAATACGCGAACACCAAGTGCTCATTCTCCACGTCCAAGCCCATCGACCGATGCGCCTACCGGCATTACCTGTTCAACCAGGACGGCTATCGCTATCGGGGGTTCATCGTCGGCTCGGACTGGGAGGGCGATGCGCAGGTCACGAGCGTGAAACTCGACTGGGTCCAGCCCGGCGGCCAGACCTTACGGTTGCGCGCACGTCACGGCCAGCTCCACCGCAACGCCATCACCGATCCGTTCAACGTCGCCGCGCCCACGCGCCGCGATCTCGACGGAGCCGACTTCGAGTGGCTGTTCGACACCGGCGAATGGGGAGCCTTTCGCACCGGCCTCGGCGTCGACAAGCTCCGCGACCCCGCGGCCGGACACACCACCCAGGTCGGGCGCTGGTACCTGCAATGGAGCCATCGCATCTGATGCCGGAACCACCGATGATCCGCGATGCGCGGCAGGAGGACCTGCCGGCGGTGCTGGCCATCTACAACGAGGTCATCGCCCACACCACGGCGGTCTACAGCGAGACCCCGGTGAGCCTCGAGGATCGGGAGAACTGGTGGCGCGCGCGACTCTCGCAATCCTACCCCGTGCTCATCGCCACGGTGGCCGGCGAAGTGGCCGGCTTCTCCAGCTTCGGGGATTTCCGTGCCTGGCCCTGCTACTCGCGCACCGTCGAGCACAGCGTGCACGTGCATGCCGGCCACCGCGGCCGGGGGCTGGGTGCCTCGCTGGTGCAACCCCTGTTCGCGCGTGCCGCCGCGCTGGGCAAGCACATGATGATCGCAGCCATCGATGCGGACAACGTGGCCTCGCTTCGCCTGCACCAGCGGCTCGGGTTCACGCCGGCCGGACACTTCACGGAAGTCGGCTTCAAGTTCGGCCGCTGGCTCGACCTCGTGTTCCTGCAACGGCGCATCGACGCGCCGGCCCCGAGCCCGCGCGGGTAAAGCCGGCCCCGCGAGGCTCAGGATTGCCGCCGGGCGGCCTCGATGCGGGCCAGGGCCTCTCGGATGTCATCCCGTGAGCAGATCTGTTCGAGGCCTGCCGTGAGCTTGCGCTGCCAGTTCGGGTACTGCCACCAGGTTCCCGGCACGTTCACCGGCTCCGCCATGCCCAAGAGGTCCTCGATCTGCACGGCGACCAACATCGATGCGCTGCGCGCCAGGTACTCGTGCACGGCCATCGCGAGGGCCGGATCGAACGGCTCGATGGTGTCCTGGGGACGCGGCGGGGCCAGTCCTTCCGCGCGCAGCGCCGCCAGCAGCGCATGCCGGTCATGCTCGCGCTCGCCGAGCAGGGCATCGCGCACCTGCTCGTCCGGGTACAGGTTCAACCGGCTGCGCAAGTCGATGTCACGCCCTTCCCAGTAGCTGCACAGCGTCGGCATGTCATGTGTGCACGGCGTGGCGAGCGCCATGTGCTCGTAGTCGCGCGGGCGCCGGAACTGCTCGCCGCTCTTCTCGAACAGCAGGACCTTGTAGTGCAGCAGCCGGTGGGCATGCATGGCCGCGCGGATCTCGTCCGGCACCACGCCGAGATCCTCGCCCACCACGAGGCAGCGATGCCGCTCGCTCGCGAGGCAGAGCACCGCCATCAGTTCGTGCAGGGGATAGTGCACATAGGCGCCCTCGGCGGGCGACTGGCCCGCGGGCACCCACCACTGGCGGAACAGCGCCATCACGTGGTCCAGGCGCAGCGCGCCGAAATGCCGCATGTTGGCATCCATGAGATCGACGAAGGGCGCGAGCCGCGCGGCCTGAAGGGACGAAGGATCCTGCGGCGGCAGGCCCCAGCCCTGGCCCCGCAGCGCGAGCGGATCGGGCGGCGCGCCGATCTCCGCGCCGAGCCGGAACACCTCCTGGCTGGACCACACCTCCGATCCGGAAGGGTGCGCGCCCACGGCGTAATCCCCGTACAGGCCGATGCCCATGCCCGCATCCCGCGCCAGCATCTGGCACCCGCGGAGCTGCTCCTGCGCCAGCCATTGCAGGTAGAGGAAGAACTCGACCTCGATTGCGTGCTCGCGCGCGAAACGCCGCACGCTGTCCGATGTGGGAGAGGCATACTCCGCCGGCCAGTTCTGCCACCCGGACTCCCCGCCCTTGCCGGCGCCGACCCGCTCATCCAGCGCATCGAACAGCGCGTGCAGCCGCAGCGCCTCGCCACCCTGCTCCACGAACTCGAGGAACGCGCGCGCGCGCGGATCCGCCGGCTCGAGGTGATGTTCGCGGAAACGTGCGTGCAGCAGCCGCAGCAGCGGCAGCTTGAGTGCGGCGACGCCGCGATAGTCGACGAGGTCGGCATCCCGGAGCTGGCCCAGGCGCATCTGGAAGTCATCCGCGCGGGAACGTTCGATCGCGGCCGCGCATTCGCCGAATTCAGGGACGGCCGGGACGTCGATGTAGAGCACGTTCAGGAAGCGGCGGTTGGAAGCACTGTAGGGACTGGCCCGCTGCGGATCCGCGGGCGCCAGCGCATGCAGCGGATTGAGCGCGATGAAATCCGCGCCCAGCGGCGCGAGCCAGCGCACCAGCGTTGCCAGGTCCCCGAAATCCCCGATTCCCCAGTTGCTGCCGCTTCGCAGGGTGTAGAGCTGCACGGCGATGCCCCAGGCCCGCTTGCCGGCCTCGAGCGCCGCGGGCAGATGGCAGCGAGGCGGCGCCACCACCAGCCGGCAGCGGGTGGCCGGGCCGCCCGACAGGCGTGCATTCACATCGTGCAGTCCATGGGGCAGCTCGACCGGCAGCTCGAAGCGCCGGCGGGTCATCCACACCCCATCGACCTCGCCGCGCCACAGCTCCTGCATTGCGGCGGTGGAGGCGACGCCGCGATGCTCGCGCCCATCCTCGAGCCGCAGCTCCCACAGCAGGCTGGCGCCGAAATCGCGGGCCGTGACGTTGACCTCCAGCGCCAGTGGCGAGGCATCGGCCACCGCCACGGGCGGCAGCAGCCCGCGGGTGCGCGCGGCCTCGAGGTCGCGGATCTGGGCGGCCATCCCCGCCTCGTCGGTGACCTCGCATCCCATGGCGCGCAGCAGGTCGCGGCGCGTCTCGAGGGAGAAGTGACGCAGCTCGCCACGATAGTCGTGGTAGGCATCGCCGATGCCGCGCAGGCGCGCCAGCCGTTGGATGAGGGTCGGGTTCACGCGTCAGGCCTCCAGCAAAACGATGGACAGGGATTCGAGCTGATAGACCGCATGGAAACACGCGGCCGGGATGGGCTCCTCGCCCCTCGCCTCGAGCGCCGTATCGAACAGCAGGCGCCAGCCCTCGAGCGCCTCGGGCAGCTGGAACGAGACCGGTTCGTGCGCGGCATTCACCAGCATCAGCACGCGCGCGCGGGTCGCCTCCGCCAGTCCGAAGTTGATGCCGATGGTGCGAAGCTGCGGTTGCAGCCATTGCTCCTCGCCCATCTCGCCGCCCTCCGCGCGCAGCCAGGTGACATCCTTGTAGCCGCCGCGGCGCACTCCCTTGAGGAATGTCTCGCGGCGGAACACGCGCAGGTTGCGGCGCAGCCGCGTGAGGCGCCTGGTGAAGTCCAGCAGCAGGCCATGCTCACCGGTGGGCGGCCAGTCGATCCAGGAGATCTCGTTGTCCTGGCAATAGGCATTGTTGTTGCCGCCCTGCGTGCGGCCCAGCTCATCGCCCGCCTGGAGCATCGGCACGCCCTGCGAGAGCATCAGCGTCGCCAGCAGGTTCATCGACTGGCGCATCCGCAGCGTGCGCACGCCGGCATCCGCCGTCTCGCCCTCCACTCCGCAATTCCAGGAGAGGTTGTGGGCGTGGCCGTCGGCGCCGCTCTCGAGGTTGGCCTCGTTGTGCCGGTGGTTGTAGCTCACCAGGTCGCGCAGGGTGAAGCCATCGTGTGCGGTGATGAAGTTGATGCCGGCGGTGGTCTTGCGGCCCCGCTGCCGGAAGATGTCGCTCGAGCCCGCGATGCGCTCGGCAAGATCGCCGACCCGGCCCGCATCGGTGTTCCAGAAGGCGCGAACCTGGTCCCGGTACCGGTCGTTCCATTCCGACCAGCCGTTGGGGAAGCGTCCGAGCTGGTATCCCCCCAGCCCCACGTCCCAAGGCTCGGCGATGAGCTTGACGAAGGCCAGGCTGGGGATGGCCCGCAGCGCATCGAACAGCGCCGAGCGATCGTTGAAGCCACCGTCCTCGCGCGCCAGCACCGGCGCGAGATCGAAGCGGAAGCCATCGACGTGCAGTTCCTCGACCCAGTACCTGAGGCAATCCACGATGAGCTGCCGCACCAGCGGGTCGGCGCAGTTCACGGTGTTGCCACAACCGGTCAGGTTCTCGTACCGGCGCGGATCCTCGCGCAGCAGGCGGTAGTACACCGCGTTGTCGAGGCCCCGCAGGCTCAAGGTGGGGCCCGCTTCGCTCCCTTCGGCGGTGTGGTTGAACACCACATCGAGGATCACCTCGATGCCTGCGGCATGCAGCTTTCGCACCAGGGTCTTGAACTCGCGCACCGGATCGCCGAGCGCGTACTGCGGCGCCGGCGCGAACCAGGCCACCGGGTTGTAGCCCCAGTAGTTGGTGAGGCCACGCGCCGTGAGGAAGCCTTCGGTGAGGAAGGCCTGCACCGGCAGCAACTCGACGGCCGTGACATTGAGACTGCGCAGGTGATCGATGGCCGCATCGCTGGCAAGGCCCAGGTAGGTGCCGCGCTGCTCCACCGGCACACCGGGATGACGCCGGGTGAACCCCTTCACGTGCAGCTCGTAGATGAGCGTGTCGCGCCAGGGAACCGCCGGCGGCCGGTCGCGGCCCCAGTCGAAGCCCGGATCGATGATGCGCGCACAGCCGGCAGCGCCATCCGAATCGATCACCAGGTCACGGGCATAGGGGTCGATCAGCCAGCGGGTGGCATCGAACCGATGGCCTGATTCGGGCTCGAAAGGTCCGGCGGCGCGGAAGGCATAGCGGCACCCCGGCCGCGCCAGCGCCGCAGGAAGCGCCGCATGCCAGATGTCATCGCTGCGGGTGAGATCGTAGGTCGCGGGCGTGGCCGCCGGATCGTCCTGCCAGACACACAGCGTGAGCTGCGTGGCGTGGCGCGAGAACACCGCGAAGTTGACACCCTCGCCATTCCAGGTGGCGCCCAGCGGATGTGGCGATCCTGGTGAGATCACGACGGTGCGCTCAGGCCTCGAGGAACAGCGCGCCGAGCGGCGGCAGGTCCACGTGCAGGTGCCAGCCCTGCCCATCGGACTGCGCCGGGATCAGCGCCTGCGAGTTGTAGCCGGACCCGCCATAGGGCGCCGCGTCCGAATCGAGGATCTTGCGCCAGGTCCCGCCCTGCGGAAGCTTCAGCCGGTGGCCCGGGCGCGGCACCGGCGTACCGTTGAACACGCAGGCCACCGGCGACACCCCATCCGTCCGGCGCAGGAAGGCCCAGATGCTCTCCTGCGCGTTGTCGACCTCCAGCCACTCGAAGCCGCGGGCATCGGCATCGCTGCGGTGGAACGCAGGTCTCGATGCGTACAGGTGGTTCAGGTCCCGGGCCCAGGCCTTGAGTCCCTGGTGCGTGCCGTGGGCGAGCAATGGCCAGTCGAGCTGGTCGTGATCGCGCCATTCCTGCCATTGCCCGAACTCAGAGCCCATGAACGTGAGCTTCTTGCCGGGGTGTGCAAGCTGGTAGGCGAGGAACAGCCGCAGGTTCGCGCGCTTCTGCCACTCATCGCCGGGCATCTTCGACAGGAGCGAAGCCTTGCCGTGCACCACCTCGTCATGCGAGATGGGCAGCACGAAGTTCTCCGACCAGGCGTACACGAAGGAGAAGGTGAGGAGCTGGTGATGGTAGCGCCGATGCACCGGATCCTGCGCGAAGTAGCGCAGCGTGTCGTTCATCCACCCCATGTTCCACTTGAAGGCGAAGCCGAGGCCGCCGTGGTGCACCGGCCGGGTGACGCCCTCGAACGAGGTGGACTCCTCCGCGATGGTGATCGCGCCCGGGAATTCCGCCCCCACCGCACAGTTCACCTCCTTGAGGAAGGAGATGGCCTCGAGGTTCTCCCGGCCGCCAAACCTGTTCGGCAGCCACTCGCCCGGCTGGCGGCTGTAGTCGAGGTAGAGCATCGAGGCCACCGCATCCACGCGCAGCCCGTCGATGTGGTAGCGGTCCAGCCAGAACAACGCGTTCGAGACGAGGAAATTGCGCACCTCGTGCCGGCCATAGTTGAAGATCTTGGTGCCCCAGTCGCGGTGCTCGCCCAGGCGCGGATCCTCATGCTCGTACAGTGCCGTGCCGTCGAAGCAGGCCAGCCCGGATGAATCGCGCGGGAAATGCGCCGGCACCCAGTCGAGGATGACGCCGAGCCCCGCCTGGTGACAGGCATCCACGAAGCGCATGAAGTCCTGCGGCGAACCGTAGCGTGCCGTGGCCGCGAAATATCCCGTCACCTGGTATCCCCAGGATTCATCCAGGGGGTGCTCGGCCACGCCGATGAGTTCCAGGTGCGTGTAGCCCATGTCGCGCACGTACGGGATGAGATCGTCCTGCGCCTCGCGCCAGCTCATGAAGGGCGGAGAACGAACGTCCCAGGGCCGCTTCCAGGATCCCAGGTGCACCTCGTACACCCACATCGGCTCCACGGACAGGTTGCGGCCGCGCCGCGCATCGAGCCAGGCCTCATCACGCCAGGCGTGTCCCTCGAGCGGGCAGACCACCGAACAGTTGCCGGGCCGCAGTTGCATGCGCGTCCCGTAGGGATCGGACTTGAGCAGCAGTTCGCCATCGCGCGCGCGGATCTCGTACTTGTACCCGGCGCCCTCGCCCACGCCTGCGATGAAGCCGCTCCAGATGCCGGAACTGCCCTGCGGCTCGAGCCGGTGACGGCGGCCGTCCCAGGCATTGAACGACCCGACCACGCTCACTGCATCGGCATTGGGGGCCCACACCGCGAAGCGCGTGCCGGTCGCGCCCGCCTCCTCGTCCGCGTGGGCACCGAGCTTTTCGTAGATGCGCCGGTGCGTGCCCTGCCCGAAGAGGTGCAGGTCGAAGTCGGTGAGCCGCGATCCGCCCATCAGATGACCGGATCGATGGACCAGATGCGCTCGGCGTACTCGCGGATGCTTCGGTCGCTGGAGAAGCTTCCCATCGACAGGCAGTTGATCACCGCCTTGCGCGACCAATGATCGGCGTTGCGGAACAGCAGGTCGACGCGCTCCTGCGCGGCCGCATAGGCCGCGAAATCCGCGCACACCAGGAACTGCTCGCCGGGCGATCGCAACCGCTCGATGATGGGCCGCGCCGCCTCCACCTCACCGAAGTGGCCGGATTCGATCAGCGCCAGCGCGCGCTGCAGGTCCGCGCTCGACTCGATGAACTGCGCCGGCTGGTAGCCGCGCGTGCGCAGCTCCACGGCTTGCGCGGCCGTCATGCCGAAGATGAAGATGTTCTCGGCGCCGACCTGCTCGCGGATCTCGATGTTGGCGCCATCGAGCGTGCCGATGGTGAGCGCACCGTTGAGGGCGAGCTTCATGTTGCCGGTGCCCGAGGCCTCCATGCCCGCCGTGGAGATCTGCTCGGAGAGGTCCGCCGCGGGCATGATCTTCTGCGCGAGCGACACATCGTAGTCGGGCAGGAACACCACCCGGAGCTTCTCGCGCACCACCGCGTCCCGGTCGATGGTGGCGGCGACGTTGTTGATCAGCCGGATCACCGCCTTGGCGAGGAAGTACCCCGGCGCCGCCTTGCCGGCGAAGAACACCGTGCGAGGCACGATGTCCGTGCTGGGATTGTCGCGGATGCGGTTGTAGCGCGACACCACGTACAGCAGGTTCAGGAGCTGGCGCTTGTATTCGTGGATGCGCTTGACCTGCACGTCGAACAGCGAGGCGCCATCGACGCCGATGCCGGTCCTGCGCAGCGTCTCGTCGGCGAGCCGCTGCTTGTTGGCCTGCTTGATCACCCGGAACCGGCGGCGGAACTCGTCATCGTCCCAGGCGCCCTGCAGGCGCTCGATCTCCTCGAGATCGTTCTCCCAAGCCGACCCCAGCCGCTCGGTCAGCAGCGCCGAGAGGCCGGGATTGGACTGCTTGAGCCAGCGGCGCGAGGCGATGCCATTGGTGACGTTGGTGAACCGGTCGGGGAACATCTGCGCGAAGGGCGAGAAGATGGTCTTGCGCATGAGCTCGGAATGCAGCCGTGCGACGCCATTGACGCAATGGCTGCCGATCACCGCCAGGTGCGACATGCGCACGCGCCGGTCCTCCCCTTCCGCGATGATGGACATCGCGGCCTGCAAGTCCACATCGCCCGGATGCGCGGCCTCCACCTGCTTGAGGAAGTCCTCGTTGACGAGATAGATGATCTGCAGGTGCCGGGGCAGGAGCCGCTCGAAGTAGCTCACCGACCAGGTCTCCAGCGCCTCGGGCAGCAGCGTGTGGTTGGTGTAGGCGAAGATGCTGCGCGTCATTTCCCAGGCCTGCGCCCAGGGGATCTCGTGCTCGTCCACCAGCAGGCGCATCAGTTCCGGGATGGCCATGGTCGGGTGGGTGTCATTGAGCTGCAGGGCCACCGAGTCCGGCAGCGCGCTGAGCGGCCGGCCTTCGTTCAGGTGCGTGGCCAGGATGTCCTGCAGGCTCGCGCTGACGAAGAAGTACTGCTGCTTGAAGCGCAGTTCGCGTCCCTGGGGCGTGGAATCGTCGGGATACAGCACCCGCGAGAGGTTCTTCGCCTCGATCTGCTCCTGCACCGCCGCCGCGTAGTCGCCGGCGTTGAACGCCTCGATGTGGAAGGGCGTGATGCCCCGCCCCGACCACAGGCGCAGGTGGTTCACGGTGGAGACGCGGTTGCCCGGGATGAGCTGGTCGAAACCGATGGCATACAGATTGCGGGTGTCCATCCAGCTGTGCGGCTGGCGGCCATCACCGGGCGCGGTGGGAACGCTGCGGCCGCCGAAGCGCACGGTGTAGCGCACGTTGCCGCGCGGGGTCTCCCACACGTTGCGCAAGGCCAGCCAGCTGCTGGCGACCTCGCGCTGCGCGCCCTGGTCGTCGATGACCTGGGTGAAGATGCCGTAGTCGTAACGGATGCCGTAGCCGACGGCCGGATACTGGAGCGTGGCGAGTGAGTCGAGGAAACAGGCTGCCAACCGGCCAAGGCCGCCGTTGCCCAGCCCCGGATCCACCTCCTGCGCGGCCACCTCGTCGAGGTCCTTGCCCATCTCGGCGAGCACCTGGCGCGCTTCCAGCACGTAGTCACCATCCAGCGCCGACAGCGCATTGAGCAGCGAGCGACCGGGCAGGTACTCCACCGACAGGTAGCACACGCGCTTCACGTGGGCCTGGGCCACGCGGCGCTGCGTCGCGAGCCAGCGCAGCGCGAGTTCCTCGCGCACCGCCAGGGACAGTGCATCGTAGAGGTCGCGCAGAGTGGCGGTTTCCTGGTCCTTGCCGAGGGTGCGGGTGAGACGGTCGAGCAGGACGGCGCGCAGCGTGCCGGGTTGCAGCACCGTCATGCGCCGGGAGGGAATCTGGTTGATGGCGGGACTCGAATTCATGGAAATCCCGCTATCATAGCGATTCGTCGGGATGGCCGGGGGTCGGGCGTGAACCAGGCGCGGTGCGCGATCGGGGTGGATGTCGGCGGCTCATCGATCAAGGGCGCGGTCGTCGATCTTGACAGCGGGGATTTTACAGTGGCCCGCCGCAGCGTCGTCTCCCCGGCGCAAGGCACTGTCGAGCAGATGATAGAAGCCATCGCCGAGGTCGTCGCCGGATTCGACCCTGCGCTGCCGGTGGGCATCGCGTTTCCCAGCGTGATCCGCGCTGGCGTGGTGGAGACCGCTGCCAACATCAACAAGCACTGGATCGGCCAGCCACTGGGCGCACTGGCCGCTGCGCGGCTGCGGCGGCCGGTCCATGTCATCAACGATGCCGATGCGGCCGGACTTGCCGAAATCCGTTGTGGTGCGGCCCGCGATGTTCCCGGCCTCGTCCTGGTACTCACCCTGGGCACCGGCATCGGCAGCGCCCTGCTCCAGGACGGCCACCTCGTGCGCAACACCGAGCTTGGGCATCTGCAGGTCGATGGCGCGGAAGCCGAGCATCGCGCCAGCGGACGCGTCCGGACCGAACGCAACCTCAGCTGGGAGGAATGGTCGGCGGCGCTGTCGCGCGTGCTGCAGGAATATCACGCGCTGTTCTGGCCGGACCTCATCGTCCTGTGTGGCGGCATCACCGAGCATGCCGACTGCTTCCTCGACAAGCTGGTGTGCCGCGCGCCGCTGCGCATCGGCAAGCTGCGTGCCGATGCCGGCATCGTCGGCGCCGCCATGGCGGCCGGGCCCCTGCTGCGTTGAGGAACGCGGCCGCCGCGCCCCTCCCCAGCCTCGCGGCCATCGCGCTGTTCGCCACGCTCGCCGGCTGCAGCCTGTATCCCCCGCGCGGCGCGTCCCCGCCGGCGGAGGTTCCGGCAACCATCCCTCCCGTCGTGCCGCCCGCCAGCCTCGCCGACCCGCGCCAGCGATTCGTGGAGGCGGCCCTGTCGATGCTGGGACGACCGTACCAGTACGGCGGCGCGGGGCCCGCGGGCTTTGATTGCAGTGGCCTGGTCGACTACGCCGCGCGGCGCGCAGGCCTGTCGGTGCCGCGCACCGCCGCGCTGCAGTTCGGCGCCGGCCGCGCCATCACCCAGGCCGAGATGCTGCCCGGGGACCTCGTGTTCATGCGGCTCAAGCGCGACCTGCACGTGGGCATCGTCACGGCCTCCGGTCAGTTCGTGCATGCACCCTCGCAGGGCGGACACGTCCGCATCGATCGCCTCGATGCGCGGCCCTACCGCGACAGCCTGATCGGCGTGCGACGGGTCTCGCCCTGAGAAAAGGCCGGTCAGAGCGCCGCGACCACCGCGATCTCGACCTTGAACTCCGGCGCGGCGAGCTTCGCTTCCACCGTGGCGCGGGCGGGCGTGTGGCCGGCCGCCACCCACTGGTCCCACACCGCATTCATCTGCGAGAACGTGCCGATGTCGGCCAGCCAGATGTTGGCGGAAACGATGTGCGTCTTGTCGGCGCCCGCGCGCGCCAGCAGCGCGTCAATCTTCGCGAGGATCGCCGAGGTCTGCTCCCCCACCGACCCGCCATGGTCAGCCACCTGGCCGGCGAGGAACACCAGCGAACCTGCCTTCACCGCCTGACTCATGCGCGGCCCCGTTCCAAAGCGCTCGATGTTCATGCTGCTCCCGTTCCGATGATTGACCCGTTCATCATACTGCGAACACAATACCGCATGAAAACCCGATGGTCAGGCGTATTCCCCGCGGTCACCACCCAGATGCACCGCGATCAGTCCATCGATCTTCCCGCCACGGCGCGGCACATCGAGGCGCTCATCGACAGCGGTGTCTCCGGCCTCGTCATGCTGGGCTCGCTCGGCGAGAACGTGACGCTCACGCGGCGCGAGAAGCTCGATGTCATGGGCTGTGCGCTGGAGGCCTCCGCGGGGCGGGTTCCGGTGCTGTCGGGCGTGGCGGAGTGCAGCACCGCGGCCGCCATCGACTACGCACGCGCGCTCGAGGCTGTCGGGGCCGATGGCTTCATGCTGCTGCCGGCGATGATCTACCGCGCCGATCCGCGCGAGACGCTGGCCCATTACCGCGGCGTCGCCCGCGCCACGGGCCTGCCCATCATCTGCTACAACAATCCCCTGGCCTACGGCGTGGACATCACGCCGCCGATGTTCGAGAAGCTCGCGGACCTGCCCAACCTCGTCGCGATCAAGGAGTCCTCGGGCGATGTCAGGCGCATCACCGATCTCATCAACCGCCTCGGCGACCGCTACACCCTGTTCTGCGGGGTGGATGACCTGGTGCTGGAGAGCGTGCTGCTGGGCGCGCGCGGCTGGATCGCCGGCGTTGGCCTCGCCTTTCCCGAGGAGAACCAGCGGCTGTGGGAGCTGGCGGTGCGCGGCGACTGGCAGAAGGCGCGCACGCTGTATCGCTGGTTCATGCCGCTCCTGCACCTGGACATTCCGGTCAAGTTCGTCCAGTACATCAAGCTCGCCATCCAGGAGGCCGGGCTCGGGAGCGAATGGGTGCGCGCGCCACGGCTGCCGCTGCGCGGCGAGGAAAGACGCCGCATCCTCGCCATCATCCACGAGGGGCTGGCGAGCCGGCCGGGGCGCCGGGCACGGCGTCGATGAGGGGAGCCTCCGCACGCAGACTGCAGGTCGTCGATTCGCACACGGGCGGTGAGCCCACGCGCATCGTGGTGGGCGGCGGGCCCGAGCTCGCCGGCGATCTCGCCCAGCAACTGGCCGCGTTCCGGTCCGCGCATGACGAGCTGCGCGGCGCGCTCATCAACGAACCCCGCGGATCCGATGTCCTGGTGGGCGGGCTGCTGCGCCCGGGCGTGAGCACCGGCGCCACTGCCGGCATCCTGTTCTTCAACAACGTCGGCTACCTCGGCATGTGCGGCCACGGCACCATCGGGCTCGTGGCCACGCTCGAGCACCTGGGGCGCATCGCACCCGGGGAGCACCTGATCGACACGCCCGTGGGACCGGTCCGGGCCCGGTTGCACGAATCCGGCGAGGTCAGCGTGCGCAACGTGCCCGCTTTCCGGCAGCAACAGGGACTGCGGCTGAAGGTGCCCGGCCTCGGCGAGGTGAGCGGCGATGTGGCCTGGGGCGGAAACTGGTTCTTCATCTGCGAGGACCATGGACTCACCGTCGATGCCACGAACCTGCCCGCGCTGCTCGCCGCCGGCAGCGCCATCCAGGAACGGTTGCAGGCATCCGGCATCCGCGGCGGCGGCGGCGCGCTCATCGATCATGTCGAGCTGTGCGGACCGAGCAGCGTGGCGGACAGCCGCAACTTCGTGCTCTGCCCCGGCGGGGCCTACGACCGCTCGCCCTGCGGCACCGGCACCAGCGCGAAGCTTGCGTGCCTGGCCGCAGACGGGCAGCTCGAGCCCGGCGAGCCGTGGCGACAGGAAAGCGTCATCGGCAGCATCTTCGAGGCCCGCTACGAACTTGCGAGTGGCGAGGTGCTGCCCACCATCACCGGCCGGGCGTGGGTCACGGGCGAAGCGACACTGCTCATCGACCCCCGTGATCCCTTCGCCCACGGCATCCGGCTCCAGGCTTGAGCGCGACCGACATCGCCATCGTCGGCGCCGGCGTGATCGGTGCGGCCTGCGCGCGCGAGCTGCAGGTCCGGGGCCTTTCCTGCGTGCTGATCGATGCCGACGAGCCAGGCCACGGAGCCTCCTTCGGCAACGCCGGCATCATCGCCACCGAGCAGCTCGATCCGCTGGCGGCCCCGGGCTCCTGGCGCGAAGTGCCCGACCTGCTGCTGGGGCGGGGACCAGCCTCGATGCGCTGGCGCGATTTGCCGTCGGTGCTGCCGTGGAGCCTCGCCTTCCTGCGCGCCAGCCGCCCCGGCCCGTTCGCCCGTAATCGCGTCGCGCTGCACCAGTTCCAGGCGGGAACGGCGGATGCCTGGCGTGCGCTCGCGGCGCAGGTGCCCGAGGTCGGCCGGCTGACGCACTTCGTGGGACACGATGAGGTGTTCGAAAGCGAGCCGGCGCGGCGCGCCGCCCAGTCAGGACTCCTGCGCCAGCGCGAGGACGGTGTGAACTGGCGTGATCTTGACGATGCGGAGCTCGAGGCCATCCGCCGGCTCGCGCCAAGGGCGCACTCGGGAGTGCACTTCGCCGACACGGGTATGGTGGATCTGCCACTGGGGATCGTGCAGGAGCTGGTCCGGGATTTCCTGCGCCGCGGCGGGCGGCAGCTGCGCGCACGCATCGAGCGCATCGAGGCGCGCCCGCAACACTTCGATATGCACACCCGCGCCGCCGTGATCCCGGCGAATCGGGTGCTCATCAGCGCGGGCGCACGCAGTGCACCGCTCCTTCGCCGTCTGGGCCTGCCCGCACCGCTGATCGCCGAACGTGGCTATCACTTCTCCTTCTCCCGGCCGCTGCCGGGGATGGGTCGTCCCCTGGCGCTGCGCGAGCGTGCCGTGGTGATGACGCCGATGCAGTTCGGCTTCCGCAGCACCAGCTTCGTGGAATTCGCCGCGCCCGGCAGCCGGCCCTCGCCCGCCAGATGGCGGCGCCTGCAGCGCCACCTGCAGGAGGCGGGCATCTGGCGGCCCGGGGATGCGCCGGATGCCTGGATGGGCGAACGGCCGACCCTGCCGGACTACCTGCCCGGCATGGGTGAAAGCCAGCGGCACCGGGGCCTTTACTACGCCCTGGGACACCAGCACCTGGGACTCACGCTCAGCGCGCCCACCGCCCAGGCCATGGCCGACCTCATCACCTCGGGCAAGCGGGCGTCGTTTTTGGACGCGCTGGACCTGATGCGCTTTCGCTAGAATCGGCGCATGAGCCTGAGCGTATTCGACGTCTTCAAGATCGGCATCGGGCCCTCCAGTTCACACACCATGGGTCCGATGAACGCGGCCCGCAGCTTCGTGGAACTGCTCGACCAGCGCGGGCTGCTGGAGCGCACCGTGAGCGTCTCAGCGCAGCTATACGGCTCCCTCGCGCTCACCGGGCGCGGCCATTGCACCGATCGCGCCGTGCTGCTCGGGCTGTGGGGCGCGCGTCCTGACGACATCGATCCGCGCAGCATCGAACCCACGCTGGCGCGGATCCGCGCCAATGGCCGCATCAGCCTGCTGGGCCGCCACGAGATCGGCTTCGACGAAGCGCTGAACCTGCTGTTCCATCACGACCAGACCCTGCCCGGACACTCGAACGGCATGCGCTTCTCGGCACACGATGCCGGCCAGCAACTGCTGGCGCGCGAGGAGTTCTACAGCATCGGCGGCGGCTTCGTCGTTCGCGCCGGCGATGAGGCTGGCGGCGGGGAGGCGCGCGCCCCGGCGCCCTTCGAGTTCGACTCGGCGCAGAGCCTGCTCGAGCAGGCGCGCAAGGTGGGCCTGGAGATCCACGAACTGATGCTGGCGCGCGAGCGCACCTGGCGAAGCGATGGCGAGATCCGCGCGGGGCTGCTGCGCATCTGGGCGGTGATGAAGGATTGCGTGGCGCGCGGCTTCGACGCCTCGGGCCTGCTGCCCGGCGTGCTCGCCGTGCGACGGCGGGCACCCAAGCTGTACCGCGTGCTGCAGAGTGGCAATCCGGATGATCCCATGCACGCGCTCGACTGGGTGAATGCCTACGCGCTGGCGGTGAACGAGGAGAACGCCGCCGGCGGACAGGTGGTCACCGCGCCGACCAACGGCGCCGCGGGCATCGTGCCGGCGGTGCTGCATTACTACATGCGGTTCGAGCCGGGCGCGAACGAGGATGGCGTCATCCGCTTCCTGCTCAGCGCCGCGGCCATCGGCATGCTGTACAAGAAGAACGCCTCGATCTCGGGCGCCGAGATGGGCTGCCAGGGAGAAGTCGGCGTGGCCTGCTCCATGGCCGCGGGTGGGCTCGTCTCCGCGCTCAACGGCACCAACGAGCAACTGGAGAACGCCGCCGAGATCGGCATGGAACACAACCTCGGGCTCACCTGCGATCCCGTCGCCGGGCTCGTGCAGATCCCCTGCATCGAGCGCAACGCCATGGGCTCGGTCAAGGCCATCAACGCGGCGCGCCTGTCCATGCGCGGCGATGGCTCGCACAAGGTGTCACTCGACCAGGTCATCTCCACCATGCGGCAGACGGGGCATGACATGTCGGTGATCTACAAGGAGACTTCGCAGGGAGGGCTGGCGGTCAACGTTCCTGAGTGTTGACGATGTCGCCGGCCTCAGCGGATCAATCGTTCGACAAGCAGCAGCATGCTTTCACTTCACGATACCGATCTGATAGCGGTCCAGGATCGCGGGTAGCCGACGGTCCAGATGCAGTGAAGTCACTTGGGACACCGCCACCCGCTGTCGGCAACGATGGAACAGCGCCACTGATCGTTGTGTACCTGCAAAGCGCGACAGATAGATCAGGCCATCGGCTTTGCATGGATGAGCATGCAACGCACGCGACCAACCCTGTGCCCAGGCGTAGTCATCCACCGTTGAAATGCGATTGTCCAGATGCGCAGCAGCCAGTCCTTCATCCAGAAGTGAAATCAAGCGCAGGTGCGGGCCAGTGGTGCGCGCAAACTGGACGACGGTTCGCGATTGCAGCTCCGTCTCAGTGATCAGAACCGTCTCGCCGGCCGATCTCCGCTGCGGTTTGTCGCGAAGTACGGCCTCGACGAATGCCGTTTCCAGCTCGAATGCGGCATAAAGAGTCCCGTAGCGACGGTCCGGAGAGTCGAACCGGTAGATTGGCCTTCGTCGGAACCTGTCATGCGTCCTGGGGTTCCACCTGGCGATTCGCAGCAACGCCGCCGGATCCACTTCGTCGATCACAAGGTCCAGCCTTTCGAAATGCGCGGGGATCTGCGGCAGCGGCATCAGTTCTCAACGACATCCTGTTCGAGATCCGCGTGCCGCAGCATCGTCTGGCCTTCAGCCGCCGCCTTGGTCTCCGCTCGCCCACTCCGTTGCAGCGGCGCACACCTCGGCACCGAGCCGTGCTCGCAGTGCCTCAACCGGTGTCAAACCTCCCAATGCAGGGGACCGGTTCATGAAGAAGCGATATCGGGACCAGGGGTCCACCGTGCGCAAATGCCTGAGCGTGTCCTCGAATCGAGCACGGTCGGAGGAGTCCCGAATCAACAGACCCTGCCACTCTGGGTATCGGACCCCGCGCTTGGCACCCACTTCAAGCGCAAGAAGTTTGTTGGTGACTCGCCGATTGTCGATGGTCGCGCGACTGAGCCCTACAAGATGGGCGAACTGCTCACCGGTCAGCATGTCCGCGCGATCCGCAAAATGACGCACGCCAGTCTCACCGCGCGCATAAGCCCCCTGCAGCGTACTGGGGATCGCCACCGGCGCCTCATCCAAGGAGCGTTCCTTCACCGAATTGCGATGGGAGGCAACGATGCGATGGAATGAATCGGCGAGAGATCGCTGGCTCTCGGCCGTATTGAAGGCGGCCAGCACCTGCTCTTCCGTTTCGCCTGACAGCGGCAGGTCGGAGAGCTCAATGACGGCATTCGATTCGGTCGATCCGATTCGCAACAGCAGCTGAGCGGTGTGCGCGTATTGCCTGGAAAGCCCGGAGGCGCGTGCAACACCTGGGGCAATGGAACGCTTGAAACGGGGAGCCTTGCGACTGACTTGAGCGTTGGCAGGCTGCTTTCGCTTCGCCGTTCCCGGCCGAACCTTCATGACACTCACCGGATATTCAATACAGAATCACAGTTTACGCCAGATCGTCCAGTTCGTCTAATCTGCCCAACAACTTCGCATTATGGCAAGTCGGCGACGATCCGAAGCGTCACCCAAGGCCAACGCGGGCTCCGCGCCCGCCTCCTCAGCCCGTGGCCTGCAGCCCCTGGGCGATGCCGGAGATGGTGGCGAGCAGCGCCTGGAACAGGGCGGTGTCGTTGCGCTGGGTGGCGCGCCAGCGCTTGAGCAGGTCGACCTGCATGAGGTGCATGGGGTCGATGTAGGGGTTGCGCAGCTTGATGGCGCGCTGCAGGGTGGGGTCGCTGTCGAGGAGCTTGGCGCTACCGCGCAGCTTGAGCACGCTCCTCACCGTGAGGTCGTACTCGGCGCGGATCTCGCCGGCGAAGCGGCGTAGCTCCCCGGGCACCAGCTCATCGTAGTGCGCGGCGATCTCGAGGTCGGTGCGGGCCAGCATCGCCTCGACGTCGTCGAACAGATGCGAGAAGAACGGCCAGCGCGAAAGCATCTCCCCGATGAGTCCCTCGCCGTGGCGCTCGAGCGCGGCGGCGAGACCCGTGCCCATGCCATACCAGCCGGGCAGCGTGTGCCGGCTCTGGGTCCAGGCGAACACCCAGGGCAGCGCGCGCAGTGCCTGCAGTCCTTCCGCATCCTCCTGCGCGGCGGGACGGGCGGCGATGTGCATCCGCTCGATCACATCGATGGGCGTGACGCCGCGGAAATAGGCCTGGAAATCGCGCGGCTCGAACACCAGGCGCCGATACGCCGCCAGACTCTCGCCGGCCATGAGGTTCATCGCCGCCCGCTGTTCCTCTCCCGGCGAGAAGCGGTCTTCCACGTGCGCGGTGGCACGGGCCAGCGCCGCGAAGGAGCGCTCCAGGGTGCGCATCGCGAGCGGGTGCAGGCTGTAGTGCTGCGAAACGACCTCGCCCTGCTCCGTCAGCCTCAGCACGTTGCGGATCGCGCCCTTCGGGGTCGATTCCACCAGCTGCTCGGTGGTGCCGCCGCCGCGCGCCGGCGTGCCGCCGCGACCGTGGAAGATGATGGCATCGACGTTGTGCGTGCGCGCGGCCTCGACGATGCGCGCCTGCGCCACCTGCAGCGCCCAGCGCGAGGCGAGGATGCCGCCTTCCTTGTTGCCGTCGGAATACCCCACCACCACCACCTGGCGTTGCGCCCGTGCCGCCAGGTGCTCGCGGTAGCATTCGACCTCGAGCAGCGACTGCAGGATGTCACCGGCGCGGTTCAGCGAGTCGATGCTCTCGAACTGCGGGGCGATGTCCAGCGGGCACTGGCCGGTGCGCTTGTCGGTGATGTCGGCCCAGCGCGCGAGCAGCAGCACGGCGAGCACGTCCTCGGGGCCGGTGGCGCCGCTGATGATGTAGTGGCGCATGCCGCGCTCGCCGAACTTGTGGCGCGCCTGCGCGATGGCCTCGAACACCCACAGCGTGCGCCGGCCGACGGCATCCAGCGGCAGCTGCGGGCCCTGGTCGCGGCCCAGCCAATCACGCAGTTGCGACAGGCGCTGTTCCGAAGGAAGCGTCGGCCAGTCGGGCCGGCCCATGCCCTGCGCGATCACCTCGTCGTGCGTGTGCGCATGCTGGCGGACATCGAGCGTGGCGAGGTGAAAGCCGAAGGTGCGGATGCGCCGGATGAGCCTGCGAACGAGGAAGTAACCGCCGTGCCGGCTGTGGTTGGCGAGCAGGCTGTCGGCGACGAGTTGCACGTCGGAGAGGAGCTCGGCCGGTCCTTCATAGCCATTGGGCCGGCCGTCGTAGGTGGTCTTCAAGCGCTCGGCGATCTGCCCGAAGAACACCCGGTAGGGCATGCGGTCGTGCCGCGCCGGCGTGATGGCCTGGGCGCCGGGAAGGAGCGAGCCGTATTGCTCGACCCGCCGCATGAGCGCCGGATCGATGCCGACCCGGCTGGCGCTCTGGCTGAGCACTTCCGCGAGCTGCTGGCACTCGGTGTAGTAGGTCGAGATGATCAGCCGCTGGTGGCGCGCCAGGGTCTCGCGGATGCTCTTGGCATGGACATCGGGGTTGCCGTCCATGTCCCCGCCGACCCAGGATCCGAAGTTCAGGATGTTCGGCAGGTCGAGGCTGTCCTCGTCCACACCGAAGGTCTGCGCGAGCGCGGCCTCGATCTCCTCGTAGAAGAACGGCACGATGCGGTACAGCACCTCGGCGAGATAGAACAGCACGTGCTCGCGCTCATCGGCCACCGTCAGCCGCTCGCGCGGATGGTCCTCGGTCTGCCACAGGGTGGTGAATTCCAGGTGCACCTTCGCCCACAGCGTGCGCAGCTCGCCCGGCGTCAGCGCAGGATTCAGGCGGCGCAGCAGGTCCTGGGCGATGAGCTGGTGCTTGCGCAGGATGGTGCGCCGGGTGGACTCGGTCGGGTGGGCCGTGAACACCGGTTCGATCGACAGGCTGCCGATCAGCGCGATGACCTGCTGCAGGTCGCGCCCCTCGCGCTTGAGGCGCGCGATGCAATCGGTGATGCCGCCCGGCTGCACGGTGGTCGAATCGTTGAGGTACTGCCGGCGGCGGCGAACGCGGTGCACCTTCTCCGCCGTGTTCACGGCCTGGAACCAGATGGAGAAGGCGCGGGTCAGGTCGCGCGCGGCCTCGGGGGTGCGCCCCACGGTGCGCCGCTGCAGTTCCGCATCGCCCGCCGCCTCCCCCTCGCGGCGCTGGATCGCGACATGGCGGTCTCCCTCGACGCACTCGAAGAACTCCTCGCCGCCCTGTTCCCGCAGCACATTGCCCACCACCGTGCCCAGCGCGTGAACGTCCTCGCGGAGCGCGGCGTCCTTGGCCGGGAACTGGATGCTTTGGCGATACATCGACACGGGGCGCGATGTTAGCAAACCCGGCACGGTAAACGCGCGCTTCGCTCCCCGCCCGCATTCGACAGCCTGCCGGGGTCCGCAGGAAAGCCGGATTTTCGGTAACATGCGCAACGAGCTTTCCACCCATTGTCCAAGGTTGCTGCGCATCCCGCGTCCCACCCGACCACACCGGCATGCCGGCTGGGCAGGCGTGGCCTGCTCCGCCGGCGCCGCCATCGGCTTCGCCTCCAAGGGGGTATTCGCCAAGTACCTGTATGCGCACGGACTCGATTTCGAATCCGTGCTCGCGCTGCGCTCCCTGCTGACCCTGCCGGTCATGTGGGCCTGGGTGCTGTGGCACCAGGGCTGGGACAGCCTCCGGCAGTCAAGTTCCGGCGCCATCGCGGCCGCCGGCCTCAGCGGCACGTTGTGCTACGGCTTCGGCGCGATCCTCGACTTCTACGCGCTGAGCATGCTCGATGCCAGCGTGGAACGGGTGGTCCTCTTCAGTTACCCCTCGATGATCGTGCTGGCGGGGGTGTTGCTCGGCCGCGGCCGCCCCTCGGGTCGCGTCCTGCTCGCCATCGTGCTGACCTGGACCGGCATCTTCTTCACCGTGGGCGGGTTCGACCCGAGCCTGCTGCAGAAGAACGCCGCGGGCGCCGGCTATGTGCTCATCTGCGCCGCCACCTACGCCGCGTACTTCCTGCTGAGCGAACGCTACATTCGCCGCCTGGGCAGCCAGCAGTTCGCGCTGTACGCGATGACGGCCGCCGGGGCGGTGATCATCCTGCTGTTCACCCTGCGGGGTGGCTGGACAGGCCTGCGCGTGGGCATCCACGCCGCGCTGCCGCTGGCAGGCCTCGTGCTACTCGCCACCGCGCTGCCGCTGTTCCTGGCCTCGGAAGGGGTGCGTCGGATCGGCGCGCAACGTTCGGCTCTGGTCGCCACCATCGGGCCCGTGGCAACCATGGTGCTCGCGGCGCTGCTGCTGGGCGAGCGGCTGCACGCACTTCAGCTCGCGGGCTCGACGCTGATCATCGTCGGCATCCTGGTGCTCGAGCTGCGCCGTCCCGAAGCCGCGAAGGACCTCGCGGCCTGAAGCCTTCCAAGCCCGGATGTCCGGTGCCGCCGCTGGGCGCGGGCGCTCGCCCGGTGCTAGGCTGCCGGCAACGCCAACGCGCGAGGTGTCATGGGCCTGCTCAACCAGGTGGCGGTGTTCCTCGCTGCCGCCGTCATCGCCATCCCGATCTTCCGCCGTTTCCGGCTCGGTTCCGTGCTCGGATATCTCGCGGCCGGCATCGTCATCGGGCCCTCGGGCCTCGGCCTCATGACCACGGCCGAGACCACGCGCCATGTCGCCGAGTTCGGCATCGTGCTGCTGATGTTCGTCATCGGACTGGAACTGCAGCCCTCGCGGCTGTGGGTGCTGCGAAAGCCCGTGTTCGGCCTGGGCAGCGCGCAGGTGCTGGGTACCACGCTGGTGCTGGCCGCCGTGGCGGGATGGGCGTTCGGGCAACCGTGGCGCACGGCACTGGTGGTGGGCTTCGGCCTGTCGATGTCCTCGACGGCCCTGGCGTTGCAGCTGCTGGCCGAGCGCAACCAGCTCAAGACCCAGCACGGCCGCTCCTCATTCAGCATCCTGCTGTTCCAGGACATCTCGGTGATGCCCGCCCTCGCCCTGCTGCCCTTGCTCGCGACCGCCGGCACGTCATCCGCGGGCGGACCCTGGCTCGCGGTGAGGCTCATCGCCGTCCTCGCCGTGGTCATCATCGGCGGCCGCCATCTGCTCCGGCCGGTGCTGCGACTGGTGGCGCAGACCCAGGTGACCGAGGCCTTCACCGCGGCGGGCCTGCTGGTGGTGATCGCCACCGCCTTGCTGGTGAGCCAGGCGGGACTGTCGATGTCGCTGGGCGCCTTCCTCGCGGGCGTGCTGCTCGCCGACAGCGAATACCGTCACGAGCTCGAGGCCAGCATCGAGCCCTTCAAGGGCCTGCTGCTCGGCCTGTTCTTCATCACCGTGGGCATGTCCGCGAACCTTTCGCTGCTGGCGAGCAAGCCGCTCACCCTCGTGGCGGTGGTCCTGGCCTTCATGCTGCTGAAGATCGCCGTGCTGTGGCTGATCGGACGCATCACCGGCCACTCACCGCAAGCCAGCCTCGGGCTCGCCTTCGCGCTGCCGGCCGGCGGCGAGTTCGCCTTCGTGCTGTTCGGTCTCGCCGTGAGCTTGGGGCTCCTCGATCCGGACGCGGCCGAGATCCTGGTGCTCGCCGTCACGGCCTCCATGGTGCTCAGCCCGCTGCTGCTGGTGCTGCACGATCGCCTGCCGCGCAGGAACGAGGAGCCGGAGCGCCCCTTCGACACGCCGGATGAACTCAACCCCAAGGTGATCATCGCCGGCTTCGGCCGCTTCGGGCAGATCGTCGGGCGCATCCTGCGCGCCCGGCACATTGCGTTCACGGCGCTCGAAGCCAGCCAGACGCAGGTGGACTTCATCCGCCGCTTCGGCAACCGGATCTTCTACGGCGATGCCTCGCGCCTGGAGCTGCTGCGCGCCGCGCACGCCGACGCCGCCGAGGTCTTCGTCCTGGCGATCGATGATGTGGAGGCATCGGTGCGTGCCGCCGAACTCGTCAGCCGGCATTTCCCTCACCTGAAGGTGTTCGCGCGCGCGCGCAACCGGCAGCACGCCTTCCGCCTGATGGACCTCGGCATCCGGTACGTCGTGCGCGAGAATTACCTGTCGAGCCTGGACATGTCGGCGCACGTGCTGGAGGCCCTCGGCGCCTCCAGGCGGGAGGCGACGGAGGCCGCCCGGCGGTTCCGCGCGCACGACGAGGCGACGCTGCAGCGGCAGTACGCCATCAAGGACGATGAGAAGAAGCTGATCCAGAGCTCCCAGGAGTCCGCCCGGCAGCTGGAGCACCTGTTCGAGGAGGACCTCGCCCAACGCGAGCCGGACGCGGCGGCGCGGGAGCGCATCAGCGCACGCTGAGCTGCATCGGCGCAGGTTGGGAAGCGAACGGCGCGAATCGCGCCATTCCCGGGCCGTTCACGGCGGCGGCCATCGGTATCGCACTGGTATCATGCGCGCATGAACGCTGCGCTCCCTTCCGGTCCCGACCCGTGCGCCGCGCTGCAGACGCTGCGCCGGGTGTTCGGCCACGGCGGCTTCCGCGGACCGCAGCAGGCCATCGTCGATCACCTCACCGGCGGCGGCGATGCGCTCGTACTCATGCCCACGGGCGGTGGCAAGTCGCTGTGCTACCAGGTGCCGGCGCTGGTACGGGACGGCACGGCCGTGGTCATCTCCCCGCTCATCGCGCTGATGCAGGACCAGGTCGCCGCACTCACCCAGCTCGGCGTGCAGGCAGCGTTCCTGAATTCCAGCCTCAGCGCCGCCCAGGCGGCCGCCACTGAACGGCGCCTGCTGCGCGGCGAACTGAAGCTCCTGTACGTGGCTCCGGAAAGGCTGGTCACGGAACGCTGCCTGGAGCTGCTGGCGCGCGTCCCGGTGAGCCTGTTCGCCATCGACGAGGCTCACTGCGTGTCGCAGTGGGGGCATGACTTCCGTCCCGAGTACCTGCAGCTGTCGATACTGCACGAGCGGTTTGCCCACGTGCCGCGCATCGCGCTCACCGCCACCGCCGACCCCGACACCCGCGCGGAGATCCTCGAGCGACTCGCGCTGCGCGAGGCGCGCGTGTTCGTGTCGAGCTTCGACCGCCCCAACATCCGCTACACCATCATCGACAAGCAGGATGCGCGCGCCCAGCTGCTGGGGTTCATCGACTCCCGCCATCGCGGCGAGGCCGGCATCATCTACTGCCTGTCCCGCAAGCGGGTGGAGGAAACCGCCGCGTGGCTCTCGCGGCAGGGCCTTCCTGCCCTGCCCTACCATGCGGGCCTGGATGCCGCGACGCGTGCCAGCCACCAGGCCCGATTCCAGCGCGAGGACGGCATCATCGTCGTGGCCACCATCGCCTTCGGCATGGGCATCGACAAGCCCGACGTGCGCTTCGTGGCTCACCTGGACCTGCCGCGCAGCATCGAGGGCTACTACCAGGAAACCGGTCGAGCCGGCCGTGACGGTGAACCCGCCGATGCGTGGATGACCTACGGCCTCGCCGATGTGGTGCAGCAACGCCGGCTCATCGAACTGGGTGATTCCAGCGAGGCGCACAAGCGCCTGTCCACCGCCAAGCTCAACGCACTGCTGGGTCTTTGCGAATCCGCCGCCTGCCGGCGCGTGCAGCTGCTGGCGTACTTCGGCGAGTCCTCCGCCCCTTGTGGCAATTGCGACAACTGCCTCGACCCGCCGCGCACCTGGGATGCGACGCTGGCCGCGCAGCAGGCGCTCTCGGCGGTGTACCGCACGGGCCAGTACTTCGGCGCCGCGCACCTCATCCAGGTGCTGCGGGGCGAGTCGGGCCCGAAGGTGCTCGAGCGGGGCCACGATCGGCTCGGCGTGTTCGGCATCGGCCGCGAGCTGTCCGAAGACGCCTGGCGTTCGGTGTTCCGGCAGCTGGTGGCGCTGGGGCACCTGAGCGTGGATCACCGTGCCTATGGCGCCCTGAAACTGACGGCGGCCGCGCGGCCGGTGCTGCGGGGCGAGTCGACGGTGAGCCTGCGGGAACTTGCGCGGCCCGAAGGCCCGCGGCGCAATGCCCGCGCCGGCCGCAAGAACCGCGAGCCAAGGCCGGCCATGCCGCTCGACGACACCGCGGTGGCGGAGGTGCTCGCCCGGCTGAAGGCCTGGCGGCTGCAGGAGGCGAAGACCCAGGGCGTGCCCGCCTACGTCATCCTGCACGACTCCACGCTGCTGGAGATCGCCCGGCGCGTGCCAAGGGACCTCGGCACCTTGTCGGGCATCGCCGGCATCGGCCAGCACAAGCTGCAGCGCTACGGCCTGGCGCTGCTGGAGCACATCGCCGCCTGAAGACCCCTCAGGTGGCGTTCAGCAGGACGGTGGTGTCGTGACTTTCGAAGTTGGTGACGACGCGGCTGTACGCCTTGTGCATGAGCCGCTCGGTGGTCTTGTCCGCGCGGCTCGACAGCAGCATGCGGATGATCACATCGTCCTGCGGGCGCGCCAGGTCCTCGCTGAGGAGCTGGTACACGAGGCGCGCGAGCCGCTGGTTGATCTCCACGACGAAGCGGTAGCGTGACGGGTCCTGCCCGTCCCCGCCGCCCACCTTCACCTCCTCGGAGACCTCGCCCATCAGCTTCGACAGGAACCGGGCCTTGTCCACCAACCCAAGTTCGCTGAAGAAGTCGATTTCGGACTGGATGTTCATGATTACTGGGGGAAGAAGTCGATCGGTTTGGTGGTGGTCATCGTGGCCACGTCCCTGGCCTCGAACCGGAACAGCTTGATGCGGGCGATCAGCTTGCGCTCGAACTCGGCATCGTGCAGCTCGCTCGAGACGACATGCGCCGCGGTGATCTCGCCGGACGGAGCAATGGTGATCTCCAGCACCACCTTGCCCTGCATGTTGGGGTTGTCACGCAGCGCACGGGTGTACAGGGCATAGATCGCGCCCTTGTTGCGGTCGAAGACCAGCGCCACTTCCTCGGCGCTGCGCGAGGCCTTGCCGCTGCCGCCTGCGTGGGTCGCGCGGCCCGCCGTGCCGAGGTTCGGGTCCTTCACTTGAGTCGTCGAGATGCCGTGCAGCGAGCCCGTGCCCGCAGCGAGACCGCTGCTGATGCTGCTGGTGGATATGCCACCGCTGGTGCCGCCGGCCTTGGAGGCGATGAGCGAGCGCTGCACCACGGCCACATCGCCCGGGTCCGGCGTCTTGTCCTGGTTCTTGGAGAACTTGTCGAGGTCCACCTTGTCACGCAGGTCCTTCAACTGGTCCTCGAAGGCGAGCAGGCCGCTGTTGCGGGCCTTCACCTTCGGGTCCACGGGCTTCGGGACGGGCGTGGGCTTCTCCGCCACCGGGAGCTTCTCGGGCTTGGGCGGCGGCGGCGGGGGCGGCGGCGGGGGCGGCTCGATCACGAGCTGCACCACGCGCTCGGGGAGCGACTCGGTGTTGATGATGCGCTCGGGCCGCGGCAGGAAGGCCATCACGATGGCGAAGATGACGAACCCGATGGCGCAGTTGCGCAGGATGCGGCGGAAGCGCTGCTCCATCTCCTCGCTGGGGGACCAGGGAAGTTCGTAGCGGCGGAAGAAGGGGCCCAGGCCCCACGCGCCGTGCATGCCGGGATTTGCACTGCTCATCAGGTACTCGCCTTGCCTTCGCGTTCGACCACGGCGAGCGACACCTTGCCGTAATCGGCCTCGGTGCAGGTCGCCATGATGCGCTTCAGCACCGAGAACGGCGTGGCCTTGTCGCCCATGATGGTGACCTCACGCTTGGTGATGTCGGCCTTCTGGGCCTTGCTCAGGATCCGGTCGTTCTGCGCGACCAGCGCCTCCTTCAGCGGGGTGATCACGAGGCCGGGCATCGCGGCCACCTGCTGCAGGGTGCCGATCAGCCGCCCATCGACGAACAGCGAGTCACGCGTGATCATCACCACCACGGTCTCGCTGGGCTTGCGCTCGGAGATCGACTGCGGGATGGCGATGCTCTTGCTGTTGGGCAGGATGTCCACGTCCGCGGTGTGCACCAGCAGGAACACGACGAGGATGGTCATCATGTCGATGAAGGGAATCAGCGCGAAGTGGCTGGCGCCGTGGAAGCGCTTGCGGTGCCGCTTGAGCCTGTAGGGGGTCATGTCGGCGCATCTCCCACGGAAATGTCGGGGAACAGCTCCGCCTTCTGGAACGGCGGGGTGGGAATCTGATACACGCGCACCGTGTCCATCACCTGCACCAGCGTGTCGTAGGGGATGTCGGGTGCGAGCAGCACGGTGGCTTCGGTCTTCTGTGGGAACTTCGACTTCACCAGGCGCATGAAATCGGACAGCGCGGTGAGGTCGTAGCCCGCCGCGGCGTTCGGCAACACCTTCAGGGGACCTGAATTGCGGTCGTTCACCACGAGTTCGTTCGGGTGCACGATCACCTCGAGCTGCAGGTCCTTCGGCAGGTCAACAGGAGTGGATTGACTCGACGGCAGGTTGAGCTGGAGGATGTTGGTCTTCGAGAACACGGCGGTGAAGATCAGGAAGAACACCAGGATGACCATCATGTCGATCATCGGCACGATGTTCAGATCGTCCCGTCCCTGGTGGTAACGGGCGTGATTGCGGCGGACGAGCCTTGCCGACTTCGACTTCATGGCTTCCTCGCGGGGGTGGCCGTTGCCGTCAGATCGGGCTGCGGGCCGCGGCCGCGCGCGGAGCCACCGCCGGTGAGGCCGGCTGTGCCGGAACCTCCGCGCTGCGCTCCGTCACGGAGTTCAGGAACTTGACCGAGGCGATCTCCAGGCTATCGATCAGTGACGTGGTCTTCGCCTCCAGGAACATGTGCGACAGGAGCAGCGTGATGGCGACGCCCAGGCCCGCCGCGGTGTTGTGCATGGCCACCGCGATGGCCTGCGCGAGCAGCGTTGCCTTCTCGGCCGGGTTCGCCGTCGACACCGCGCTGAACGCATCGATGAGGCCGCCGATGGTGCCGAGCAGGCCGATGAGCAGGCCGATGTTGGCGAGCGAGGACAGGAAGTGCGTGCGCTTCTCCAGCCGCGGGATGATCTCCAGCATGCTCTCGTCCATCGCCTTCTCGATGTCATCGCGCCGGCGCGCGGAAGCGACCCGCGAGATGCCGTAGTTGAGGATGGTGGCGATGGAGGCCTTGGAGTTCTGGGTCAGCCCGACCGCCTGCTTGAAGTTGCCGGAGGTCAGGTGCGGCACCAGTTCATCCCACAGCCCGCGGTTGCGCAGGGTTTCACGCGTCAGGTAGACGTACCGTTCGATGGCGATCGCCACGCCGACGATGAAGATCAAGGCCAGCGGATACAGGAAGAACCCGCCGTCCTTGAAGAACGAGATTGCGTTGTTGATGAAATTCATCGAGTTACACTCCTAACAGACATCGACCCGTTGACTTGACGACGATTCAACCAGATTCCGTAAAATGAGCTACGACCTGCTTCTCATTGCGTTGCGGTCGGCGCCGCCTGGGGCTGCCCGGCCGGCGCCGAGGTGTCCGGCTTCAGGGCCTGGTAGTACTGCACCTCGCGCTTGAACACGTTGCGGTCCACCGGGGCGAGCACCTCATCGAGCAGGCTGTTGGCCGGCCGCCCCACGAGGTCGCCGATGTCCGAATGCTTCCACGGCACGACATACATGACCTTGGGCAGCTCACGGTTGCCGGTGATGTTGGTCGTGTCCAGGTCCACGCGGTCGGCCGCATTGCGGTTCCGGGCGCGGCCCTTCGCGCCTTCCGCCGGAGCCGCCACCGAGGTGCTCGCGCGCGGTTCGCCGGCCTCGCGCCGCGGGTCCGAGGGCTTCGATGCTGCCGTGGGCGCAGGGCCGGCGGGCGTATCCGCGGCGGGAGCGGCTGATTCGGGAGGAGCCTGGTTCGTGACGGGCTTCACATCCTGGGCGCCTGCACCGGCGCCGAGCAGCATCAGCAGCAGCACGGAGGCGGTGCAAGGTCGATGAGCATGCCTTCTCATGATGACTCCTTCGTGGCAGCAGGCGCCGCGGTGGACGCCGGCGGTGCGGCATCGCCAGGCGACTGCGGCGCCGGTTCACCTGGCGCGGGCGCGGCGGGCGCAGGCGCCGCGGGCGCCTTGATGCCGAGCCTCTTGCGCAACTCCTGCACCCAGCTGCTCACCTGCTTGTTTTCACCGGCCAGCACCAGGTACTGCTCGAACTGGTCGAGCGCCTTCTGCGGCTCGGCCAGGTACAGATCATAGAGGATGCCGAGGTTCAGGCGAGCCGGTGCATAACCTGGATCGGCGCTGATCGCGCGCTGATAATCCTGCTCGGCATCGGTAAATTTTCCCAGGCGACGATCGACCACGCCCAGTTCGGCGTGCGCCACCGCAATGTTCGGCGCTGCGGCGAGGGCTGCCTTGAACGCAGCCTGGGCCTCGGGCAGCCGGCCACCACGCGACAGCAGCAGGCCCAGGTCGATCTGCGGTCCTGGCAGGTCCGGATACGCGAGCGTGAGCTGCTTCAGTTCCAGCTCCGCATCGGTGTTGCGGCCGGCCTTCATCAGGGAAACCGCCTGGGCGAACTGTTGTGCCGCGCGTTCCGGCACCGGCGCCGATGCTGCTGGCGTCGCGGCCTGCGCTGCCGGCGCAGCCGCCGGGGGAGCTTCCGGATTCTCGCTCACCTCCGCCTTGGCGTACCGGCCCGGATTCATCTTCGCCAGCGCCTCGAAACTCTTTTGCACCCACTCATCGAACAGGCCCTCGCGGGTGCGGGCCGCATTCACCTCGTGCAGCTTGATGGCCTTCTCCTCGAACGGGAAGGCCTGTTCCTCGAGCAGCACGTCGTACTGCTCGAGTTCGTCCTTCGACAGCTTCTTCGGCCGTTCGGAGGCGAGCAGGTCCTTGCCGAGCTGGCGGTACAGCTCGGCGGAGTGGAAGGTGGCCGCGGTGGTGACCTCGGCAACCTGGTAGTCCGCCGCCTGCGTGTAGCCCTTGAGGGCCGCTTCCATCGCCTTTCGCTTCTCGGCGAGGGACTTCTTCAGCGGGGCCACGAGCCGGATGCGGTTGAACTCCTCCTGGAGCGGCGCGGCCAGCGTGAGGGTCGCGTGCGCGGCGAGGTTCTTGCTGCGTTCCGTGCGCTGCGCGCCGGCATCGCGGTCCGCGGAGATGATGTCCTTCAGCCAGGCATTGCGCGCACCGGTGTCGCCCGACTTCTGCGCCATCGTGGCCAGCCGGTTGCGGGCCTCCATCGCCGGATCCAGCGGTGCGGGGAAGCGCTTGATGAAGGCCTCGAGCATGCTGCGCGACTTCGCGGCGTTGCCGCCCTTCTCGTACAGGTCCGCGGCCTGCAGCACGGCCTCGCGCTGGACTTCCGGGGTCTCCTTGGGCGAGGCCGCGATCTGCTCGAATTCGGCGGCGGCCTGCCCGGGATGGCCGCCCTCCGAGTACGCCACCGCCAGTTTGCGGGTCACATCGGCCTGCAGGGGGCTCTGCGGGAAATTGTGCCGGAAGCCCTCCAGCACGCCGATCGCGCGCTCCCACTGCTTCTGCTCGATCAGCAGCGCGGCGGCATCGAAATCCGCATTGGCGCGGATCTTCGAGCCGGGCGCGAGCGTCGAGACGCGCAGGAAATCCTCGACCGCGCCGGCGCCATTGCCCGCCTTGTTCTTCTGCTCGCCCTGCTTGTAGATGGCAGCGGCGAGCCGCTCGACGATGGCCGCACGCTCCGGATCGTTTGCCGGCATGAGATTCTGCGCATTGGCGTAGGCGCTCTCCGCCTGGGCGTACTGCTCCTGGTCGAAGCTCGAGTTCGCGATCACGGTCCAGGCCACGCGCTGCTTGCCGGTGTCCACCGGCGGCTGGCGCGCGAGCAGGGTCTGCGCGGCAGTGGTGGCACGCGCAAGGTCCTTTGCCGCGTACAGGTCGGTGGCCGCACGCGTCAGCACCTGCGGCACCTCCGGATGCTGCGGATAAGTGGCGGCAAACTTCAGCGAGCTCTCCAGCGCCTGCGCGTGGATCGCGGCCTTCTCGCCGGCGCCCGCCTGCTCCTCCTGCTTGCCGTAGGCGACCAGCGCCGCATAGCCGGCCGCCGTTGCCTTTTCTCCAGGCCCGTATCCATAGGCCGCGCGCTCGTATTCCCTGGCCGCATCGCCGAACTGGCGGCTTTCGAACAGCGTGTCGGCCAGCAGGTAGTTCGTGTTCGCCGAATCCGGGTCATCCGGGAATGAGGTCAGGTAGCTGCGGTACCAGCGGGCGGCCTCCTGGTAGTCGCTGACCGCCTTGGATCGCTGCCCCTGCGCGTGGTAGTACTGTGCGACGTCCTTGAGGTTGGTCTTGAGCTGGGCGACCACCTGCGGCAGTTTCTTCGGGTCGCGCCCCTGCCAGAAGGGACCCGTGAGACCGTAGGTCTCGACGAACTCCTTCTTGCCCTGCAGGACGAGCTGCGGGAATCCGCCGCGCTTGTAGGCCTCGATGGCCTGCATCTGCAGGAGCGGCGCCTTGTCGTGGCGCGGCGAGCGCGACACGAAGGCGCGGTAGGTGTCGGCCGCGTCCGTGAAGCGTTCCTTCTCCATGTACAGATCGCCGAGCCGCGCATACAGCAGGTAGTCGTACGGCTTGTTCGGCCGGGTGCGCATGAACTCCTCGATCGACTTCGCGCCCTCGCCGTACGCGAAGGTGATGCTCATCACCCGGAAACTGTCCTCGACCAGCTCGCGGTCCGGCCGGCTCAGCGTGTCCACTTCGATGATGCGGGACGGATTGCGGCGCGACACCAGCACGGAATCGAGCACGCCGGCAAAGGAGGCGAGGCTGTGCTCGCTGTCTCCCAGCTTGAACATCGACCAGCCGTGCTTGTACAGGCTCTGCCGGTAGAACGAGGAGGTCGGACCTACGTGGATGACTGCTTCATAGGCCTTCTGCGCGCCGGCATAGTCCTTCGCCGAGAACAGCAGCTCGCCCCGGCGGAACTGCACCTCGTCGATGTAGCGGCTGGCCGGGTACGTGCGCACCAGATGATCGAGCGTCGCCAGCGCCTTCTCCGGCTGCGCGTTGAGTTCGTACGCGCGGGCGAGCTGGTAGAGCACGGCATCGTTGCGCTCGTACTTCGGGTAGGCCTTCAGCAGAGCCGAGTACAGCGTGATGGCCTCGGTCGCGCGCAGGCCCTCGTTGGTCACGAGATCATGCTCGATGCGCTCGGCCTCGGAGGACTCGAGGTTCAAGTCGCCGAGGCGGCGCAGCGCCTCGGCGCGAAGTTGCGCATCGCCCGCGTTGAGTTCGAGGAAGCGCTTGTAGCTCTCCATGGTCTTGTCGGCGCTGGCACCGCTCGGACCGTCCTTCTTCACCTCGACCTGGCGGTTCTCCAGGTCCTTGATGGTGGGCTGCGCCCTGGTCTCGGCGCGCACGCCCGCCGAGGCCAGCGCGAGGATGGCGATGCCGGCCGGCCAGCATGGTACCCGGCGCGTCATGGCTGCTCCTGCGGCGCAGTCGCGCCATTGTCGCCTTCCGGCGCAGCCTCATGCTCGGCATCTTCCTGCGGCGCTGGCGCGGGCTTCTTCTGCTCGGCCGGGTTGATCGCGCGATCGTAGATCGAGGCCAGCGCGAAGCGCGCCTGCACCTGGTAGGTCGAGATCCGCTCCTTCTGCGACTCCAGCGTGGCGATGGCAATGGCCTGCAGGTGGCGGTTCTGGCGCTCGGCTGCGTCCGCCAGCTTGAGCTGCAGATCGTCCATGCGGACCCGGACCTCGGCCACCCGGCGCGCATAGGTGCTCGCATCGGTGGGAGCGGAACGGCGCGCCTGCTCGACCAGCAGCGAGCGCTTCTGCGTCTCCTTGAGGTTCGTGTCGAGTTCCTTGATCGAGCGCCGCTGGTTCCACAGCCGCGCCTTGAACCCTTCGGACATGCGCCAGATCAGCACGCCCTTCATCAGCCGGTGCTTCTCGCGCATCTCGGCCAGGTCAGGATCGTCCGGATGCGCCGCGAGATACTCCTCGATGCGCTTCAGGCGGGCCCAGGTCTTCTGTTCCTCCGGCGTGCCCAGCGCCGCCGCGTCGGTGGATTGCTCGATCTCGTTCAGCCGCGACTCGAAATCCACGCGCTTCTGCGTCAGCGCGCCGATGTCCGTGGACTTCATCAGCGCATCGGCCTTGGGCAGGCGCTGCGCATAGGCGTTCTCGCGGGTCATGATCATGTCGTCGAAGGCCGCGACCGAGTCGCGCCAGCCGTCGATGTTCCGCCGCATGTACTCCAGGTCCCGGTAGTTCTTCAGGCCCTCCTGGAACTCGTTGCCGGCGAGCATCTCGTACAGGTAACGCGATTCGGGTGCATCCGGCAGGTTCTTGAGCTGCCAGAACCAGCCCACGGTGTCCTTCTTTTCCTCGCCGAGGATGCGGTCGAGGAGCTTGCCGTCGCGGATCAGCGCGATGGAATCATCGATGCGCCGCGTCTCGGCATCGAAGGACTGGATGGCGGTGTCGTAGAATTCGGCCGCCTGGCCGTTGGCGCCGAGCTTGGTGAAGGCATAGGGAACCGCAAGGTAGGACTCCTGTACGGCCGCATCAAGCAGGTTGCGGTCGTGCAGCGCCATCCACGGCGACAGCGCCTTGCGGTACTCGCCGAGCTGCGCATCGGCCCAGCCCACGCCCAGCAAGGCCTTGCTCGAGAAGGCGCCCTCCAGGCGCACGCGCTGCAGGGCAGGCTTCGCCTCCGCGGGGCGCTTGCCCTGGAGCAGTGCGAAGCCCAGCGCGAGATTGGCCTTGTCCCTGAGGCTCAGCAGTTCCTCGCTCTGCGAGTCCAGCGCACCCACCTGCGTGAGCAGCGGTGCGGCATCGTTCAGGCGGTCCTTGCGCACCAGCGCCACGCCCAGGTTGAACTTCGCGTAGGCGGTCCAGTCGGGCGGCCCCTTGTAGGCGTTGAGCGCCGCGATCGCATCGTCATAGCGGTTCTGCAGCATCAACACCTGTGCCAGCAGCATGTAGCGCTCGGATTCCAGCCGTGCATCGAGGAGCCCGGTGATCTGCGAGAGCGCATGCTCGGATTCCTGCAGGTAGCCCCGCTGGTACCAGACCTTGGCGAGGTAGTACCAGGCCCGGTTGCGCACCGGCACCGGCGCATTGGTGGCGAGGAGCGCTTCGAAGATGCGGCCCGCCTCGACGTGTTCGCCCAGGGACAGGTACAGGCCGCCGAGCAACAGCTCCGCCTCGTCGCGATGGTGCGGTACGCGGTTCAGCTGGCGCGCGGCGAGGAGCCGAGTGATCGCGGCGAAGTAATCGTCCTGGTAGAGGTAGAACAGCACATCGCCGTAGTGCAGGTCCTGGACCTCGTGCGGCGCGAGCTGGTTGGGATCGGCCTTGACGTACTTGGTGCGCGCAGGGAGCGGGGATGCGCCGGCGAGCAACGCCGTGCCGACGAGCATCCACAGGATCCGCTCATGGAGCCGTCGCACCGGTCACTCCCAATCTTTGACCAGGAACTCGGGCTGATGCGAGGGGACCTTGTCGCTGATCTTGAATTCCAGGTACTTCGCGCCCACCCCCTTGTCGAAGCTGATGGTGGCGCCGCGCTTGTAATCGCGCTCGTGCGGTCCCTTGCCGGTGAAGAAGCCGACGATCTCGTGCTTGCCCACCTTGAGGTTGCCCAGGTAGAGCCGATGCACGCCGCCCTTCAGCAGCGCATCGGCCTCGCGGGCCGTGTACAGGTAATTGGTGACTTCCTTGTTGTCGATCTTGATGGTGACCGAGTCCAGGGCGAAGAAGCTGCCGACGTCCATCGACAGGAACACGGCGACCTGCGTGTTGGCGGGGAACAGCAGTTCCTCCTCGAGCACGAACAGGTCCTTGTTGAGGTCGATGACGTCCTTCTTGAGTCCCTGGACCTCCTGGTCGAGGGTCTTGAAGTCCGGCGAGTTGGGGTCGGCAGTTCCCGCGGGCGCCGCGGGTGCTGCAGCAGCGGGTGCCCCGGCCGGCGCGGCGGCTGGCGCACCGGCGGGCGCCGCCGCGGGTGCAGGGGCTGGCACAGCCGGGGTTGCGGCTGGCGCACCGGCCGCAGGAGAGGTCGACACTGCCGGTGACAGGGTCGCGGCTGCGGCAGCGGCGCTCTTGTCGGCCGGCTGCGTTGCCGCGGGAGCGGCGGATGCCAGCAGGCTGGCGGTGCACAGCAGCGCGGCGCGCAGCAGGTTCAGGGGAGTTGCGACATTGACGCTCATGATTGCCTTGTGTCCATTCATTCCCGGAGCAGTTCACGGATCTGGTCGAGGTAGGCCTTCTCATCACCCCGCTTGAACCCGATGTTCGAATAGCGGATCACCCCGCCGCGGTCGATGAGCAGGGTCATCGGCAGCTTCTCGATGCCATAGCGGGTGCCGGTCGCATCCGCGGTGTCGAACAGCATGGGGTAGGAAACCCGCATGGAGGCCGCGAACTCACGCGCGTGCGCCAGGTCCTCGTCGATCGACACGCCGAGGATGACGAGTCCCGCCCTCTCGTAAGTGCTGTTGATCTGTTCCAGCGCCGGCATCACCTGGTGCGAGGGGCCCGCCCAGCGCGCCCAGAAGTTCACCAGCACCACCTGCCCCCGGTATTCGGACAGGCGCACGTTGTGGCCATCCAGTCCCTTCAACACGAAGTCCGGTGCAGGCCGCCCGACCAGGGGCGGCAGCCGTCCTGCGGCCGCGCACTGCAACGCAGCAACGGCAAGAAAGGCGGCGAACAGGAGGCGCGCGTTAGGCATACGGTGACGGGCTCACCGCATTATGTCGAAAGCCGCACGAAGCGGTAGGGAGACGTTCATCGCTGGCAACCCCACTGTCTTGACTTGACAATACATGGGGGCCCTCGATAACGCCATTGAAATTACTAGATTTTTTTATGACTTGGCGCACATTTATGGAAACGGATGCAAGTCGGATCATGGCCTTCCGCGCATATGCGCAACTCCTGTCGGGAAGAGATGAAAAGCAATCGGCGTGCCAGGGAGCCCGGCCTTTCCCCCAATCAACGACTTACCATCGCTGCAGCGCCCGGTCGCCACGACCGGCGATGCCGGATCGTCGGCCAATGCGTCTTCGGATCCCGACACGATCAGCGCTTTGTAAGCCAACTTCATGATTTCAAAAGCACAGCCCCCGTCTCCGATTGGAGACGGGGCTGCCGGGAAGGAGCCGTTCAAGGCATCACACGGGATTGGTGATGGTGCCGTTCACGATGGGCGAGAAGGCGGTGAGGCTGTCCTGGACGCTGGCACTGCCCAGGCCCGACCAGTTGGTACCGAACAGGTTGGCAAAGCTCGCCTGCTCCCCGTGCAGCGCCATGTAGTTCAGCACCACCGTGGCGGCCAACTGATTGACTGCGTTCGCGGCAGGACTCGAGCTGGTGTTGACCGAACCATCGGCACTGAACCAACCGATCTGGATACGCCCGTCGGCACCCTGGTTTGGATCGGCCGTGTGGACCGGGCGTCTCGTGGGGTTGAACACCAGGAAGAAAGTGGCGGCAGTCCCCTGGTTGTCGCCGGTCCACTGGCCCTTGCCGCGCCCATCGGTGGAGTTGTCGACCATGCCATTGCTGGACAGCGAGCCGTCCGAGAACAGGTAGATCATCAGCGGCTTGCCCTTGCGCGCGGCGTATTCCAGGCAGGCGCCGATGCAAACACCCGTGCGGAAGTCGCGCAGTTCGCCCGTGGCCCGATCGCCGGTGTGATAGTCGAACCCACCCATGGTGATGGTGCCGGCGCCGGCATTGCCGTTGATCACCATGCTCATCACCGCCGCGGTCTTGCGCAGCTCCGAATCGTTGTCGTACTCGGCCTGGCTGAAAATGCCCGATGGCCCCACGATCAGCGGGTCCACGTCCGGGTTGAGCGCCGCGGGATCATTGAACCTGTCGGTGAGATAGGCGGCCTTGGTGTAGCTGCACTGAGCCAGTTGCTTGGCAGCCGCGTCGGTGGTCGCGTTCGAATAGGCCGCGACCTTGGCGAACTTGCCATCGCTGATGCGCTTCATCGACTCCATGACCTCGGTGACATCCTGTGGCGACGGCAGGAGCGTGCCGAGCTGGCCGGTGTTGACGAGGCCGGTGACGTCGCTCGACCGGTCCACCTTGGTGGGCGTGGCCGTCACGTCGATCATCACCGCCGGCGCCACCGAGTTGCCGCCGGACTCCGAGCTCTCCGAGCCGATCAACCCGAGCAACTCGCCCTTGGCGCCCGCCCTGTAGATCCCGTACATGGGATTGTGGGGATTGTTGCCGGTGTCGTTCTCCGACCTCGCCGCGATCACCGAGCCGTGGGTATTGGCCCGGGCGAGCGCTCCGGTCCTGGACAGCATGCCGCGCAGGTAAGCGCTGTCGGAATGAAACCGCAGGCCGAAGGTGGCATCGATGAAACTGCCCGTCGCACTCGAGTTGGGAACCATGTTGCCGGGCAGCCCCAGCATGTTGTAACCAGCCGTGCTCAGGAAATCCAGCTGCCCGCCCTGCCCGCCGATCAGCACATTGGAGCCGACCACGTTGCCGCCGCCCGCGAGGTCGAAGGCGATGAACGGGATCTTGCCGGCGCCGCCGGTGATCTTGCAGATCGAGGTGGCGAAGGTCTGCACGTCGGGCGAGAGCGTGGCGCGCGCCAGCCGCGGGGTGAACAGGCCACCCAGGATGGAGGGCACCATCACGGTGGCTGCGCCGGTCATGAAGCCCTGCGCGATGAATTCGCGCCGCGTGCGCGGACGCGGATGGTCCGTGTGCCGGAGCGGCTCGTTCAGGCCAAGGGAACGGGATTTCTTCTTACGCATACGATTTCCTCGCTGATCCTGTGCGGCGCTTCAATTGACCAGCACGCCGGCGCTGCCCACGGCCGCGGCGCACACGGCCTTGGTGACCACCTGCTCACGCGCCGCGCTGCAACTGCTGCCATCGCCGCAGCCGAGATTGCCCATCAGCGCATTGAGCTCGCTGCTCATCCCCGCCGCATCCTGCGAATTCAGGTTGGTGCCCAAGGCGGCATTGACGATCGGCGTGATCACCGTGGCTCGGCCCGAGGGCGTGCTGAACTTGGAGCCGGCGCCGAAGTTGACGCCCGTGAAGAAAGAGCTGCTCCTGCCGGCATCGTCGAGCAGCTCGCTGCAGTACTGGATGGCCAACTGCGCGATGCCCACCTGGTGCGCGGACAGGAAGCCCTCCAGCGTCGGCGACACCGGCAACTGCTGCTGCACCGTCTGGAAGGTCTGGCTCACCTTGGCGTTGGTGGCCGGAATCGACGTGATGGCGGCCAGCGACTGGTTGATGCGGTCGAAGGTGCGCACCCCGATGTCCGACACCACCGTGCCATCGACCGGCGCCGGCGTGACCGGCACCGGCTCGGTCACCACATGGGTCTTGGTGCCGAGTTGGTCGAAGCTCAGGAAGAAGGTGTCGAACTTGGGACCCTGGGCGGAACCAAGCACCATGCCGATCTTTGACAACGACTGTCCCTGCCCGGCGAAATAGTTCGACGAGGTGACGGTGGTGTTCAGCGGAATGTATGCCTGTCCGATGTTCGACACGACGCCGTTCATGCCGATGCGGATGCCCTTCACCACGATGCCGTCCGGCTTGGCCGCCGGATCGAGCGAAATGAAGGTGGGCTTGTCGAACAGGTAGGAGTAACTGTCGTACTGGGCGACCTGGAACATCACGTAGGCCTTGGACACGCCCGTGGCCTGCTCGACGTTGAACAACAGGAAGTACTTCTCGCCCACTCCCGCCTCGAAGTTCTGCTTGATCTGCACGTCCGAAAGCGCGCGGTTGTGGATCACGACCATTCTGATCACGCCGGCCCAGGAACGGTTGCTCGACACCTCGTTGCCCAGCACCAGCGCGAAGGTGTTGTCCCAGTTGCCGAGAGTGCCGCCGGTCTGCTTGTCGACATCGCCGCTGAACACGCCGTTCACGTAGATGCGCCGGCCGTTGACCGGATCAAAGGTGACCACGACATGCTGCAGCGAGGCCTGCGCCAGCCGCGCATCATCCGTGGTCGCCAGCGCCGGCATGCCGTTCCCGTCGGTCTGGGAAGAGCGCAGATACGCCTGATAAGTGAACTTGGACTGCCCGAGCGTGAAATTGCGCGCATCGGTCCCGCCGGAGTAGCTGACGAAGTAGGCGTCATCCTGGGCCACGTTGGCCGGCGCCACCCAGGCCTCGATGGTGAACTCCCCCGTGGCGAGGATCATGTCATGCAGTTTCTTGCTGGCCCCGGTCGAGGCCTGGGCCTTGCTTCCCGCGGCAAAATTGAGACCCCAGCCACCCACCCAACTGACGTTGCCGGACAGGGTTAGATCCGCCGCCGGATCCACGCCGCTGGTGTCGTAGGCGGTGAAGTCCTTGCCGGTGCGGAACTCGTACTTGGCGATGGCATTGGAGTCGAAGCGGCTGCCGCCGCTGGCGACGGTGCCATCGTACATGCCGAGCGCCTTGCTGATGACCAGCGCCGGATCGACATTGGTCACCGGCACCTGGTTGGCGAAGGCGGTGATGGCATCCTGCATGGTCTGCGCCGCCGATACGCAGTTGGCATTCCAGCAGTTGTGGGATTCCTCCCGCAGCCGGATCACCAGGCGTGACTGCGCAGGATTGTCCAGGTTCATCTTCATGCGTGCCGCGGCATAGGCTTCATCCAGGTCGGAAGAAGCGAAGAATGGGGACTCGGGGGTCGCTGCCGAGTGTGAATGACACGCGGCGCAGTGCTGCGTCAGCAGCGGATACACGGTGCTTGCGAACAGCCCGGGATCACTGGGGAATTCCTTGCCACCGCCAGCGTCCTTCAGAACCGGAGCCGTGAGCTCGATCTGGGTCCCACCACCGGCCGATGCGCCGGCCCAGTTGGTGATCCAGGTGGTCAGGATCGAGGCACAGGCGCTCGGATCGGCCAGCCAGCAGTTGTGACCACCCGCCACCTTGGAGACGATGCGGGAGGTTTTCGGATCGGAGAGATTGACCACGGTGTTGGCCTGCGTATACGCCAGGTTCACATCGTCGTTACGCGCGAAAGTCGGCGCCTGCCCGGGCGAGCCGGCGTTGTGACACTGGCCGCAACGGTTGGTCGAGCGCACGTTGTCCCAGAAGTTGATCTTGAAGGCCTGCACGTCCGCCGTCGCCGGCGCGGGACCGGTGTAGTCCGAGCCCGAGGTGACCGGCACCACCGGATTGGCGGTCACCGGCGCGCCGCCGCCGCCGCAGGCGCTGAGCACGAGCGTCGCCGACATCACCAGCCACATCCCCAACGTCGAGAGCTTCATGTTGAATGCCTTGTTCATGGTGATGGTCCTCACGAACCCATGCAGTAGACCGCCGAGTCGGCAAATACCTGCTTGAGCTTGTAGCCGCTCTTGAACTTGCCGATCATGGAATTGACCTGATCGCGGTCGGCCTGGTTGGTGGGGACGCGGTAGCACACGGTCTTGAACACCTTCTCGACCTGGCAGCGCGCGAACGCATCGCTCTTCGCGAGCTCCAGCCCCATGGACTTCGCACCGTTGCCCGAATGCGATGAGCCGGACGCCCAGCCCAGGACCTGGTTGGGACCGGCGATCCAGCGGTTTTCCCAGTGGTCATCCGGCGTCACGTAGCCAGGCTTGAAGTTGTCGGAATTGATCAGGTACTTCGGCTGCACCTGGCCGGCCGTGTACACGATCTTGCCGGCGGTCGCGTCGAAGTTGTAGTAGGAATAGGCCTGCGCCAGCGGCTCCATGCCGCTGTGGCAGCCCATGCACACGTTGATGTACAGGCGGCTGTCACCGCCGGGACTGCGGCTCACGTCCTGGCGTACGAGGTCCGGCGCACGGGTTGGATCGATGAGGCTGCCCAGATCCTGGCACAGGTGATTCCGTATGGTGGACGCGAGCATCGCCCGGTTGGTGCCGGCGATGAAGAAGGCCTGTGCCGCGGCGCGCGAGGTGATCACACCGGCGGTGGCGGCGGCCGGGAGCCCGCTCACCGAGGACTGCGTGGTCGACTGCAAAGCGGTCTTGAGATCGGCGCCGGTGGACTCGAGCTGCTCGTACATGGTGTTGTTGGCCGGCGAGTACGAAGCGGTCACGCCGGGCAGCCCCGGCTTGGCCACGTATACGAGATCGGCCGACAGGAGCGTGGAGAAGTCGACGTCATCGCGCACCATGCCGACGACCGTGGCAACGTAGTCGTTCAGCGGCGCGAACGCCGTTTTCGCGCGATTGGTCCAGGGCATGGCCAGGTTCTTCAACGTGACGTTGTAGAAGTTGGAGTTCTCCAGCGCGATCTGCGCCGCGGCGTCGGCGGAGGACGCGGCCGCCATCTGCGTGAGCACCGCGTCCGAGGGCGGCACGCCGGCGATGCGGTCGTGGATGCGCTTGGCCTGGTCGCGCGTGACCGCGCCGGCGGACCCCGCCAGCGCGAGGCTGGCGGCCAGGGCCGCACACAGCGCGGACCGGCGCATCTCGGGCAATCGCGAGAAGCGCGTCGTCTCGTTCAATGCGGTCGGCATCCCGGTTTTCATATGCTCATCCAGATGACGTGTGTGGAATTCTCGACTGGCGGCGATCTTACGCAGCCACCAACGCGCGCCGGAATGTCTCACCCGGCCGACGTCGGTGTTCGGAGACAGTAACGGCTCGCATTCAACGGCTAATATGCTGATTCGAGGGCGAGAGTTCTTCTGTGAGTGTGTTAACAGAATCAGGACGTGCATCGAAGCGATGATGCCCGCATGACGCGCACACCGAACTCGATCGCCGGAAAATCAGCGGCCTGCGATGGCCTTCGGGTGCAAACCATCATGGACAAGAATTTCGCCTGTGATCTGCGACACACTTCGCGCGAGAGCCGCTCCGGCGCACCCTCGTGCGTGCTGCTTGCCATATTGCTGCCGGCCATCGCCCTGATCGGCGCCTGCAGCAGCGGCAGCAGCGGTCACGCGCCCGGGCTCGCCGGCGGACAGATTCCCGATCCGGTCACGCTCGACTACCCCCTCGCCTACGCGAAGCGGGCGATCCCGCAACGGGATATCGACGTGCGCGACCTCATCCGCTCCACCGCGGGCGGCGACCTCTACGTACGCGACAAGGCCAGCGCCAGCGGCGTCGAGACCAACATCACCAAGGACATCACCCAGGGCCAGGGCGACGTCAAGGACCTCGACGTCTCGCCGGAAGGAACGCGCGTGGTGTTCTCGCTGCGCCTGCCGCTCCTGCCCGATGCGACCGATGACGAGCAGCCCACCTGGAACATCTGGGAGTACGACGCGAAGGCGAAGGTGCTGCGCCGGGTCATCCAGGATGACACCACCGCCGAAAAGGGCCACGACGTCTCGCCGCACTACCTGCCCGACGGACGAATCGTGTTCTCCTCGACGCGCCAGAACACCTCGCGCGCGATCCTGCTGGACGAAGGGCGCCCCCAGTACGCCGCCCAGACCGACGACCGCCAGCGGCCGGCATTCCTGCTGCACGTGATGAACGCGGATGGCTCGGACATCCACCAGATCAGCTTCAACACCAACCACGACTTCGGCCCTTCCGTGCTGAACAACGGCCAGATCGTGTTCTCGCGCTGGGATCGCGGCGCCGGCGGGGACCGCATCAACCTGTATCGCGCCAACCCCGACGGCACCGGCATGGAGCTCTACTACGGGCAGTACAGCCATGCCACCGGCACCAACAACTCCATCGTGCAGTTCCTGAACGCGCGCACCCGCCCGGACAACCAACTGCTCGTGCTCACCCGCCCCTTCCTCGGCACGCAGCAGGGCGGTGACATCACGAAGATCGACGGCGAGCGGTTCGTGGAGATCAACCAGACGACGCTGGCGGCAGCCGGCACCCCGGGACCGGGCCAACTGCCCGCGACCACGGTGAACGTCGGCACCGTCGCCGACCAGCCTTCGCTTGGCGGGCGCTTCGCCTCGGCCTTCCCGCTGTTCGATGGCACCAACCGCATGCTGGTGAGCTGGTCGCCCTGCTTCGTGCTGGATGCCAGCGTGACGCCGGCCGCGACCAAGGTGTGCGATGAGACCAACACCGCCGGCGCCAACGTGCAACTCGCCCCGCCCCAGTACACCATCTGGGTGTACGACCTCGACACCAACACGCTGCGCCCCATGCTGTCGGCCGAAGAAGGCAAGATGATCGTCGATCCGGTCATCCTGCAGCAGCGCACGCCGGCGCCGCCGGTCATCCGCGACAAGGTGCCCGGCGTCGACGTCGACAAGAACCTGGCCGCCGAAGGAGCCGGATTGCTGGTGATCCGCAGCGTCTACGATTTCGACGGCATCGACACCGCCCAGCCCAGCATCGCGGCCATGGCGGATCCGAAGCAGACCACCGCGGACCAGCGTCCCGACAGGTTCGTGCGGGTGGAAAAGCCGGTGAGCATCCCGGACCGCACCGTGCGCAACGTGCCGGGCTTTGCCTTCGGGCCTGCTGGCCTGGGCATGCGCGAGATCCTCGCCTATGCGCCGGTCGAGCCCGACGGATCGATCAAGATCAGGGTGCCGGCCAACGTGCCCTTCGCCATCAGCGTGCTCGACAGGAACGGGCGCCGGGTGGGGCAGCGGCATGGCAGCTGGCTGCAGCTCCTGCCGGGCGAGGTGCGCACCTGCAACGGCTGCCACGATGCCAACAAGCAGACCGCACATGGACGTGAAGGGTTGAGCAACCCGGTGAATGCGGGCGCCACCACCACCGGGCAGCCCTTCCCCAACACCGACCCCGCCATGTTCGCCGATTTCGGTGAGATCATGGCCGAGACCCGGGCCCGCATCTCCTGCGCGAGCGCCACGGGCTGCTCGACGATCCCGAGCGCGAACCTCATCTACGACGATGTGTGGACGGACCCGGTGGCGGCGGGCCGGGCCAAGGATGCCAGCTTCGCGTACCTGTATTCAGACCTCACGACGCCGGCGCCCATCAACGGCAACTGCCTGCCCACCTGGAGCGGACGCTGCCGCATCACGATCCATTACCTGCAGCATCTTCAGCCGATGTGGAACGTGCCCCGCCAGACGCTCGCGGCCGACGGCGTCACGGTGCTCACCGATCACACCTGCATCCTGTGCCACAACACCCGGGATGCCGCCGCCGCCACGCAGGTACCCGCCGGACAGCTCGACCTGACCGACGGCGTGTCCAATGCGGACCCCAACGTGGTCACCTCGTATGAGCAACTGCTGTTTGCTCATAACCAGCAAGAGCTTATTATGGGCGCGCTGCAGGATGTTATGGTAAACGGGCCGGCGGATCCGGTGACCGGCCTGCCCACCCAGGTGCCGGTGGTGTTGCCGGGAAGCATGAGCGCGGGAAGCGCCGGTGCATCCTCGGCGTTTTTCAGCCGCTTCGACAGGGGCGGCAGCCATGCGGGTTGGTTGTCGCCCGCCGAACTGAAGATGATCGCTGAATGGCTAGACATCGGAGCCCAGTACTACAACGATCCCTTCGTCGCACCAGCGAACTGACCTGATGCGACGCCTGCTGCCGTTGATCTTGTTGGTGCAGGCGTTGCTGGCGATCCCCGCTCACGTCGATGCTCGAACCCCGAAGCGTCCGCCGCTGGAAGTCATGGTGACGGAAGCCTTCGTCGAGATGCATTCGGGTCCCGGCCGGGGCTACCCGGTCACCTACGTGGTGGGCCGTGGTGAGGCGGTGCAGGTGCTCTACAGCCGCACCGACTGGTTCAAGGTGCGCGCGCCGCGCGGACAGGAAGGCTGGGTGCGCCGCGAGGAACTCGCGAAGACGCAGCTCGCCGATGGCAGCCCGGCGCCGATCCCGCCCTACCCGGATTTCGCCACGCACAGTTGGGAACTGGGCGCAGGCTACGGCGTCTTCAATCACCAGAACCTGGTCGCAGCCTACGTCGATCGCGCCATCACCGAAAGCCTGGACGTGGAACTCACCCTGCAGCAGGCGCTGGGTACCATCGACAACCGCTACCTCGCCACCATCGGCATCCGGCACACTTTCATTCCCGAGTGGAAATGGCTCTCGCCCACGGCCGGGCTCGGGACCGGAGTGCAGTACATCGACAAGAGCACCCCGCCCAAGCCGCTCGACAAGACCAACCAGGTCGCCTACGTGACGCTCGGCCTGCGCGGCTTCATCACCAAGAAATTCATGTGGCGCCTCGACTGGCGCAATTACGTCGTCTTCACCAAGGAAGACGACAACAAGGAACCCGAAGAATGGAAATTCGCCTTGGCAGTGTTCTTCTGATCGCGCTCCTCCTGCCGGGGTGCAGTTGGTTCCACCGGGGTCAAAAGGCTCAGCCCGAGATCGTGGCCGAGACGCCCGAGGCGGACCCGTCCATCATCGAACCGCAGGTGCAGCGCCGCGTGATCAAGACGCCGAAGATCAAGGCGAAGAACTTCGAGCTGGGCGCCAACTTCGGCGCGCTCAGCATCCAGGATTTCGGCACCAATCCGATCTACGGCGCCCGGCTCGCCTACCACGTCACCGAGGACATCTTCCTGGAGGGCAGCATCGCGCGCTCGAAGGCCGGTACCACGAGCCTGCAGGACGTGTTCCCGAACATCACCGTGCTGAGCGAATCCGGGAGACGCTTCACTTACTACGACCTCGACCTGGGTTACAACGTGCTGCCCGGCGAGGTATTCCTCGGCCGCGGGCGTGCCTTCAACACCGCGCTGTACGCGGTGGTGGGCATGGGAGCCGTGAAGTTCGCGGAGCAGGACAAGTTCGCGCTCAACTTCGGCGTGGGGTCCCGGATCCTCATCACCGACTGGCTCGACATGCACCTGGACGTCAAGGACCACGTGTTCGAGACCGACATCACCGGACGGACCAAGAACGTCCACAACATCGAAGCCACGCTCGGCTTCGCCTGGTTCTTCTGAAGATCGCTGGAGGCACCCATGAAGCGTTCGAACTCCTCCCTGCTCACGCGTGCGGCTCTGGCGCTGCTGGTGGCTGGCGGCGCCGCCGCCTCGATCGCCGGCGATGTGAACGTCCCGGCGAGCGAATTCTCCCTCACCTCTCCCGCCGGTGCGACCGTTTCGTTGAGCCAGTACAAGGGCAACGTGGTGCTGGTGAACTTCTGGGCCACCTGGTGCGGTCCCTGCCAGCAGGAGATGCCGCTGCTCGACCAGATGTATCACAAGTACAAGCCAGCCGGCTTCACGCTGATCGGCGTCAACGTCGACAAGGACGCCCCGCCCGTGAAGGAACTGCTGGCGCGCAAGCCGGTGAGCTTCCCGGTGGCACTGGATCCGGAGAACACCGTCAGCAAGGCCTACCACGTGGCCGACATGCCGAGCTCGGTGCTCATCGACCGCAAGGGCGTGGTGCGCTACGTGCATCGCGGCTACCGGCCCGGCGATGAGAACGAGTACCTGGACCGCATCCGGCAGTTGATCCGCGAATGAACGCGCATTCCGCGAGGCTGGTCATGGGCGCGCTGCTGGCGATGGCGGCCGCAACGGGCTGCAGCAGCATCAAGCCCTGGGTCAAGCCATACGAACGCGACCGGCTCGCCGACCCCATCATGTCCTGGGACCGCGATGCGCTTTCCTCGCAGTACGAGGACCACATCTACGAAGCGCGCGAGGGCTCGCGCGGCGCCACCGGCACGGCCGGCGGCGGTTGCGGCTGCAACTGACATGGCAGGCATCCGGCGCATCCTGCTGCTGTCGGTGTTCGCGGGCACAACCGTGTTCGCGGGACTGACCGCGCGCGCCGCGGTGCTCCCCGACGACCGAGCCGACGTGTTCTACAGCACCTACAAGGGCGGCGGCATGGATATCACCGCCAAGTCGATCCTGGTGCGCAAGAAGTTCGCCGAGAGCGTGTCGGTGCAGGGCGAGTACCTCATCGACACCGTCAGCGGCGCCTCCATCGACGTGCTCAGCAACGCAAGCACCATCCACGATGAGCGCAAGCAGAAGAGCATCAGCCTCGACTACATCCGCGGCAAGACCTCCTACGCGCTGTCCTGGTCGGACAGCAAGGAAACCGACTACATCTCCGACAACTGGCACGCGAGCTTGAGTCAGGACATGTTCGGCGACCTGACCACCGTGACGCTGGGCTATGGCCGCGGCTGGGATACGGTGAGCGCACGCTCCGGGAGCCTGGTGAACAAGGTGGGCCAGGCTGACCGGCGCAGCTACGACATCGGCCTGTCGCAGGTGATCACGCGCAACCTGCTCGGCTCGCTGACCGTGGAAGTGATCACCGACGAGGGGTACCTCAACAATCCCTACCGCTTCACCCGCTACGTGGACCCGACCGATGGCCGTGGCTGGAACATCCAGCCCGAGGACTATCCGCGCACACGCACCAGCACCGCCGTCAGCGCCAAGGCCCGCTACTACCTCTGGTATCGTGCCGCCGCCAGCGCCTCCTACCGATTCTTCACCGACACCTGGGGCATCCGCGGCAACACTTTCGAGCTGGGGTACACCCACCCCTTGAGCAACCGCTGGATCTTCGAGGGACGGGTGCGCCTGTACAAGCAGGGTCACGCCAACTTCTATTCCGACCTGTTTCCGCGACGCGATGCGTTCAATTTCATCGGCCGGGACAAGGACCTGGCGGCCTCGAAGAACACCACCATCGGTGCGAAGGTCACTTATGCCTTCCTGCCCGATGGCTGGAAGTTCTTCAAGCGTGGCACGGTGACGCTGGATCTCAGCCGCATCACCTTTCGTTACGATGATTTCCGGAACATCAAGGACTACGGAATCGCGGATAGCTTCGCGGCCGGCACCGAGCCGCTGTACCGCTTCCACGCCAACGTGATGCAGCTCTACGCCTCGATGTTCTTCTGATCACCGCCCGGCGGGCCGGCCGGCGGCATCGCTGCCGGGAGTGATGCGGACCCTCAGGCCTGGAAAAGACCCGCGGGACCGGCGCTCGGCCAGTCCCGCGGAAATTGCAACACGTTCAACGAGGCGGACCCGCGGTATCAACTCCGCGCTCATAGACCGACATCGGGATGACACTCCCGGGTCGCCACTTCATCGTGTCCGGAGCCGGAACCTGGCTGCGGTCCGCATTCTCCGCCGTTCTTTGCGCAGCGAAGGAAACGCCGAATACCAGGATGGCCGCCCCAGACATGATCAGCTTACGCCGTTGCATGGTGACTCCTTTTCATTCAGAACGCCCGCGGCGGATGGGAGGGCTGCACGTCCTGCACCGCGAAGCGCGGCGGGTGGGAAGGCTGCATGTCCTGCACCGCGAAGCGGGGCGGGTGGGAGGGCTCCATGTCCTGCACCGCGAAGCGCGGCGGGTGGGAGGGCTGCATGTCCTGCACCGCGAAGCGGGGCGGGTGGGAGGGCTCCATGTCCTGCACCGCGAAGCGAGGCGGATGGGAGGGCTGCATGTCCTGCACCGCGAAACGCGGCGGGTGGGAGGGCTGCATGTCGAAAGCTGTGGCCCCCGCACTGGCGTCCGTGGCAAATGCTGCGCAAGATAACGCTGCTGCCGCGGACAGAGAGGCGAACTTGAGATTCATTACGTTTTCTCCTGGTCTTCCTGAGGGTTGATGGACTTGGTTTGCGCACCGCGAACCCGCGGCGCTTGGGGTAAAGCGCCAATCAAGTGTGATCGCCCTCACGGAATGTGTCGTTTCCGCAGTGTCCATCCGCCAGGTGGAGGCCTGAGGGCCCGCTGATGATCGCTCCCAAGGGCAAGTTCACCCAGCTCCTGAGCGACTGGCGGACCGGCCACGAGGACGCGCTCAGGGAACTCACACCGCTGGTCTACGACGAGCTGCGACGGCTCGCCCACCGCTACATGCGAGGCGAACGGGGCAGCCACACCCTGCAGGCCACGGCGGTGGTGCACGAGGCCTTCCTGCGCCTGATCCAGTCCGAGGTCCCCCTGCAGGACCGCACGCATTTCTTCGCGCTGGCCTCGAGGCTGATGCGCCGGGTGCTGGTCGACCATGCCCGGGGCCGCGGCCGTGACAAGCGCTTCGGCGCCGCACGCCAGGTGCCGCTGGACGATGAACTGGGGGCCCGGTACGACGCCAGCTTCGACATCGTCGACCTGGACCATGCCCTGGAGCAGCTCACGCAGATCGAGCCGCGGCTGGCCCAGGTGCTGGAGCTGCACTACTTCGGTGAGTTCACCTACGACCAGATCGCCATGGCTCTGGGCTCCTCGGCGGCCACCGTGCACCGGGATATCCGCCTGGCGCGGGCCTGGCTGCTCGATTACCTGATGGGACGCCAGCCATGACGGTCCCGCACGCACGCTGGCGCGAGGTACGGGCCCTGTTCGAGCAGGTGGTCGAGGCCGGGCCTTCGCACCGGGCCGAGACGCTGGAGCGCATCGGCCGGTCGGATCCGGAACTCAAGGCGTCGGTGGAGGCATTGCTGTCGATGGACGAGGTGGGCGATGTCCCGCTGCAGTCGGCCATCGGGGCGGCGGCGGGCGACCTGCTCGAGCAGCATGCCGACCGGCTCATCGGCACGCGCGTCGGCCCCTACCGCATCACCTCGGTCCTCGGCCACGGCGGCACGAGCACCGTGTACGCGGCGGAACGATCCGACCCACAGTTCCAGCAGGTCGTGGCGATCAAGGTGCTGCACCACGCCACGCTCCATCCGCGCATGCGCAACCGCCTGCACAGCGAGCGCCACATCCTCGCCAAGCTCGAACATCCCTGCATCGCGCGGCTCATCGACAGCGGTGACCTGGAGGATGGCACGCCGTACATCGTGATGGAGCACGTGGCCGGCGAGGACGTGCTGCAGTACTGCGATTCGCGCACGCTGTTCGTGCGGGAACGACTCGAGCTGTTCGTCAAGATCTGCGAGGCCGTGCAGTATGCGCATCGCAACCTGATCGTCCACCGCGACCTCAAGCCCGGCAACATCCTGGTGAACCGCGAGGGCAGCCCCAAGCTGCTGGACTTCGGCATCGCGAAGCTCCTCGCGCCCGAGAGCATCTCTCACACCCTGCCCGTGACCCGGTTGCAGGAGCGGGTGCTGACGCCCGAGAATGCGGCGCCCGAGCAGGTGCTCGGACGCCCGATCACCACGGCCACCGACATCTACGCGCTGGGCGTGCTGCTGTACCAGCTACTGTCCGGCCGCCCGCCCTACCGGTTGGCGAGCTACAGCCAGCTCCAGCTCGAGCGCGCCATCTGCATGGACGACCCGGTGCGCGCCAGCCAAGCCGTGACGGCGAAGCTCACCGGCGAATCTGAGCTGGACCGCCAACGCATCTCCGACCGGCGCGGACTCTCCCCCGAACGCCTGCGCGCGCGCCTGTCTGGTGATCTCGACGCGATCATCGCCATGGCCATGCGCAAGGAGCCGGACCGGCGCTACGCCTCGGCACAGGCGCTCGCGGAGGACATCACCCGGCACCTGGGCGCCGAGCCGGTGATCGCCCGACAGGGGGACTGGCGCTACAACTCGGCCAAGTTCCTGCGCAGGCACTTCCTGGGCGTGAGCATCGTCGCTGGCCTGGTGATCGGCATGGCGGCCGTGGCCGGCGTCACGCTCTGGCAGAACCATCGCATCGAGATGGCGCGCGAGGCCACGGCGCGGGAGCGCGACCGGGCGCAGCAGGTCTCGAGCTTCCTGGTGGATGTCTTCTCGCAGGCCGATCCCTTCAACGCCCAGGGCCACGAGGTGACGGCGCGCGAGCTGCTGGACCGCGGTGCGGCCCGCATCCTCGAGAACCTCGACGAGCAACCCGAAGTGCGCGCCGAGCTGCTCGAGAGCATCGGCCTCGCCTACCGGCGCCAGGGGCTGGCGATGCGCGCCGTGCCGCTGTTCGAGCAGGCGCTCGCGATCCGCCGCAACGCCAATCCGCCCAATCCGTCGCAGGTCGCCGCCGCGCTCGCCAACCTCGCGCAGGCCCTGGCCGACACCGGCAACCTCACCTCGGCCGAAGGCTATCTCAACCAGGCACTGGCGCTGTCGCGCCAGCCCGGCCTCACCGCCACCCGCCAGACCGCCGACATCCTCATGCAGCTCGGCACCATCTCGCTCGACGGGCGCAGCAAACCGGAGCAGGCAACCGAGTACTTCCAGCAGGCGCTATCGCTCTATCGCAACGTTCTTGGCATCGAACGGCCGGAGGTCGCCAGCGCGCTGGCTGGACTCGCAACCACGGCGCAATGGCGCGATGACCTCGCCGGCGCCGAGAAGTACCAGCGCGATGCGCTGGAAATCGTCCAGGCGACGCTGTCGCGCGATCACCCGGATTACGCAATCGCGCTGGCAAATCTTGGCAACATCCTGATCCAGCGAAGCAAGTATGCCGAGGCCGAGCCCATGCTGAACGAGGCGCTGGAAGTGGAGCGGCGGGTGTTCGGCCCCACGCATCAGCGCGTCGCCCAGACGCTGGAGAACCTCGCCAACCTGTACGAGCGACGCGGGGAGTTCCGGCGCAGCATCGGCACCATGAACGAGGCCCTGGCACTGACCCGGCAGCGCCTCGGGCCCCGGCACTACATCGTCGGCTATCGCCTCGACTATCTGGCCAGCCTGTACCTGAAGGCGGGCGATCCCTCCGCCGCCGAGTCGCAAGCGCGCGAGGCGCTGGACATCTACGCGAGCAGCCTTCCGCCCGAACACCTGTACGTGGCATCCACGCGCCAGCTCCTGGGCGACATCCTGATCGCCCGCGGGCAGTTCGCCGCGGCCGGCACCGAACTGCGCAGCGCGTTGGATCTGTCGCGCCGGCTCGCCGGCAACGAAAGCTGGCGCGCGGACCGCGCCGAGGCCAGTCTCGGCTGGAGCATGATCCGCAGTGGTGACGAGCAGACCGGAACGCCGCTCCTGCTCGACTCACAGGCGCGGCTGCTGCGCGCTCTCGGGCCGCGCAACCCGGCCGTCCAGCAGGCCACGCGCTATCTTGCCGAGTACTATCGCCTGCATCATCGCGACGCCGACGCCGCACGGGTTCTCGCCGTGCTCAACTCGCGCTAAGCTTGCGGAACTTGACCGCTCGCGGCGCAGTCCCACTGCAGGAGCGTCGGCACACGCAGGAGAACGCATGATTGCATCCACCCGTTCCTGGTTCCAGGCCTTCATCGTCGCGTCGTTGTCGCTGGCCGCTTGCGCGACGGCGACGGCCAGCGCCCGCGAGGAAGGTCGGCTGCTCACCGCCACCGAGGTGCTCGAGGACGTGCAGGGCATGCCCGACCAGCGTCTCCCCGACCTGCTGCTGTCGCGCGCCTATGGCATCGCCATCATTCCCGACGTCGTCAAGGTGGGTCTCACGCCGGTGGGCGGCAGCCGCGGCAAGGGCGTGCTGATGGTGCGCGACAAGCTCGATGCGCCCTGGAGCAATCCCTCGTTCATCACCCTGACGGGCGGCAACCTTGGCTTCATGATCGGCGTGCAGTCCTCGGACATCGTGCTGGTGTTCACCACCAAGTCCGGCATCGAAGGCATCACCGGCGGCAAGATGACCCTGGGCGCCAACGCCTCGGTGGCCGCGGGTCCGGTGGGCCGGTCGGGTTCGGCCGGGACAGACCTGAACTTCGACTCGGAGATCTACTCCTACGCCCGCTCGCGGGGACTGTTCGCCGGCGCGGCCCTCGACGGGACGGTGCTCAGCATCGACAAGAAGTCCAACGCCGCCTTCTATGGCAAGAGCGGTGTCTCCGCCAGCGAGATCTTCTCCGGCCAGTCCCCGGCCCCGCCGGCCGCGGGACAGCGGTTCCTCGACCGCCTGGCCCAGGTGACCCGTACCAGCGTGCGTTCCTCGCCCGCCCCGCAGGCGGAGGTGCCGGCCGGCGCCCCGCCGCCGGCCGCATCAGGGGGAGCAGCTCCCGCCCCGGCGGCTCCGGCCACGCCAGCCACACCGCCGGCGCCGGCGCAGACCTTCCCGATGGAAGACTCACAGGCCGGGCAGGAACCCCCGAAGTAGGCCCTCGAGGGGGGCCGGCCGCGTCGCCATCCACAGACCATTGCGCGGTCGCTGGCCGCGGTGCAATGTATCCTCCACCATGGGGGACCATGAAGGGCTGAAGACGCCCGGCATTCGTGAGCTGACCTCGCTCCCGCCGTCCGCGGCCGGACGGCGGGTGGCGGCCGGCTTTCATTGGATGGCGGCGCGACCCTCCCATGCGTTTGCGTGCATGGCCGCGCTTGCCTGGCTCTGCGGCGTGCTGGAGCAGGTGCTGTGGATCCCGGCGCCACTCCGCCTTCCCTTCCTCACGCTGATGCCCGGCGTGCTGCTCTCCGCCCTCGCGCTGTTCCCCCGCCGGCTGTTCGCCAGCCTGATCCTCGGGGCGTGGCTGGGCGATCTGGCCGGCTGGCTCCTGCCCTCGCTGCTGGGGCCGGGCGCGACGGCGGACACGGCCCTGATGATCGCCACGGCAAACACGATCGGCGGCATCGTCGCGGGGCTGTTGCTGCGGCTGGCGTTCGAGCGCCTGCAGCCGCAACTCGAGATGCGCCTGGTCATCGCCCTGCCCCCCTGCCTTATCGGCGCGCTGGTCGCCGGCGTGCTGCTCTGGCTGGTGGGCACGCCGGCGGACCACCCGCCGTGGCCCGCGGCCCTCGGACTTCGCGTCCTGATGCAGGTCCTCGGCCAGCCCCTGGTCACGCTGCCGGTGATGATCTGGTGGTTGCACAGCCACGGCTGCGCTCTCAAGATGCGGATCTGCGCGCGTGAACTTGCGCTGCTCACCCTCGCGCTCGCCAGCGCCACCGCCTTCGGCCTGCAGCACCAGTTTCCGCTGCAGGGCATGATCGGCGTGTTCCTCGCCCTGACGATACTGGCGGCCATCGCGATGCGCTTCCCCCTGCGGGTCGTCTCGCTGGTCATCCCGGCCTATTTCGTCGTGGCGGGAGCCTACTGCATCGATGCCTTCCGCAACGCCGGCCCCGCGACCGCCGCCGATACCGAGGACGTCCTCGCGATGCAGATCACGACGCTCCTGCCACTGTTCGGGCTCATCCTGCTGTCGATCGCGCACAACTCGCGCCGGCTCGCCGAACAGCAATTGCGCCGATATGCGCGGCAACTCGCGGCCGGCGAGGAAGACCGGCGGGGCGAGTCGGCGAGCGCGGTGCGGGAGGGCATCGCCCAGTCGTTGATCGGCGTGCGCTTCGCGCTGAATGCGCTCGACCGGCGCTCGCTGCCGGACGAGGTGATACGGGCGCTCGATGAGGCGCTGCAGACCGTGTCCGACGCGCAGGACCACGCGGAGGATGCGATGCGCGATCTCGGCCCGCAGGGGCTGGAGGACCTGGGCCTCGCGCCGGTCATCGATTCCCTCCTCGGGCACCTGCGGCGCGACAGTGACGCCCGGCTGACCTTCGAGCACTCCGGCCCGCTGCAGGCGCTGCCGTTGCCGGTCCGGCGCCTCGCGTTCCGCGTGGTGAGCGAGCTCGCGCGCAACGCCATTCGCCACGCCCGGCCGAAGCACATCGCCATCGTCGTCTGCGCGGGCGATGCGGTGCTGCAGATTGCCGTCAGCGACGATGGCCGCGGATTCGCGCCGGCCAGCATCCTGTCGCAACAGCACAGCGGCTCCGGACTGTTCGGGCTGCGCGAGCGCATCGCGCTCGAGGGCGGCGTGTTCTCGATCCGCTCGGGCGCCGATGCCGGCTGCGTGATCGACGTGCGGCTGCCGCTCGGGGCCTAGAAGTCTTCCTCAGTACACGCTCTTCGGGATCAGGCCCCGCTCGCGCGCGGAAGCCGACAGCTCCTCGCGGAAATCCGGGTGCGCGAGGCCGATCATCGCCTGCGCGCGCTCGCACACCGATCGGCCCTTGAGGTTCGCGATGCCGAACTCCGTCACCACGTACATCATGTCGGAGCGCGGCGTCGTGACGATGTTCCCGGGCGTCGGCTCCAGCACGATGCGGCTGCGGCGGACACCCTTGCGCTCGTAGGTCGATGACAGGCAGATGAAGGACTTTCCACCGCGCGAGCCATAGGCGCCCCGCACGAACTGCAGCTGCCCGCCCGTGCCGCTGATGTGCCGATGGCCCGAGGACTCCGAACAGGCCTGTCCCTGCAGGTCCACCTGGGTGGTGTTGTTGATGGCCACGACGTTGTCGTTGCGCATGACGCGGTCCGGCAGGTTGGTCCGCTCGACCGGCTGGAAGCTGATGTCGCGGTTCTCGTGCAGCGCCGAGTAGAAGCGCGCGGTGCCCAATCCGAAGCTGCAGGTCAGGAGCCCCGGGTCGAGCGACTTGCGGGCGCCCGTGACCATGCCGCGCAAGTACAGGTCGATGATGCCCTCGGTGAGCATCTCCGAGTGAACTCCGAGGTCGCGCACGCCGCTCTCCGCCAGGAGCGAGGTGACGGCATTGGGCATGGCGCCGATGCCCACCTGCAGGCAGGCGCCATCGCCGATCTCGCCGATGATGTGGCGTGCCACGGCGCGATCCACCTCTCCGGGCGGTGCATTCGGCATCTCGGTCAAGGGCGCGCCATCGCCCTCGATCACGTAGTCGACCTCCTCCACCGACAGCCCGGGACGCTCCCCCTCCACGTGTGGCACGGACTCGTTGGTCTCGACGATGACCGTCCGGGCGCGCTCGGCGACGGCGCGCAGCCACAGGTGCGTGGGACCGAAGTTGAACACGCCCTGTGCATCGGCGGGTCGCGCCTTGAGGATCAGCACGTCGACCGGATCGATGAAGCGGCGGTAGTAGTCCGGGATCTCGCCGAGATTGCACGGGATGTAATGGCACAGGCCTTCATCGTGCTTGCGGCGTTCGTAGTTGCTGAAGTGCCAGCTGTACCACTGGAAGTGCCGCCGCCCCGGGTCGCATTCCAGCACCGCGCGCGGCCGGACCGCGAGGCACCCGCGGATGCGCACGTCATGAAGCTCATCGCGCCGTGCGGCGAGCGCCGCATCGAAGGCATCCGGCTGGCCCACCGCCGCGCCGTAGTCCAGCCAGTCCCCGGATTTCACCAGCGCGGCCGCCTCGGTGGCGGATATCGGTCGTGCTCGCCGTCGTGCCGTCATGTTCCCCATAAGCGCCGCGAGCGTATCATCGCGGCGCGCGATCCGCGACGGGCCGTCGGGACGCACGCATTGCCAGCCAGCCATTGATGCCGGCCAGCGCCACGGTGACGAGCAGCAGGGCCGCTTCCGTTGCCTCGAGCTGCAGCAGCAGCACGATCGCGATAGCCACGCCCGCCACCGCCAGCGGTACCCCGGCGGGCACGCGCAGGCGGATGGCCTGCGGCTGCAGGCGGCGCAGCCGCGGCAGGGCCGCGCAGACCGCGCCGGCGAAGATCGCCATCGACCCGGCGGTGACGGCCAGCGCCCACTTGAACGTGCCGGTCAAGCCGAGCAGCAGCACGACGGCGACCACCGAGAGCATCGCGATCACCGGCGTTCCATCGGCGCGCTGCCGCGCGAACAGCCTCGGGAAGTCCCCACCCTGGGCCAGGGCCACCAGCAGGCGCGGGATGGCGAGCACGGTCGCGGAGATCGCCCCGCTGGTGGAGACCAGCGCTGCGATGGCGATCAGCGAGGCCCCTTGGGCGCCGATCAGCACCGAAGCAGCCGCCGCCAGCGGCCGGCTCGGGGCCAGCGCCGGGTCCAGCGTCCTCGCCACGACCCACTGGATCAGGGTGTTGATCGCGATGCAGACCGCCAGGCTCACCGCCAGCGCGAAGGGCACCGACTGCCGCGGCCGGTCGACGACCCCGGTGGCGGCCAGCGCATTCTCGAACCCGCCGAAACTGAACACGGCCAGCAGCACGGCACCGAGCCAGGCCTGCATCCCCGGCGCGGCGCGGGATGCCGCCACGGCCGCCTGCGGATGGGCCAGGCCCGCGGCGATCAGTGCCAGCAGGGGGACCAGCTTGGCGATGACCAGGACCGTCGCCAGGCGCTTGCCCTCGCGCAGGCCGATGAGGTTCGCAGCCAGTGGCAGCAGTACCACCGCCACGATCACCAGCCAGCGCGGCACCGTGGGCAGGAACCCTTCCAGGTAGCTGGCGAAGAGGTTGGCCTGCGCCGCGGCGGCGGCCAGCGGGGTGAGCGCGGTGAACCAGGCGACCTGGATGCCGGCCAGCCGGCCATAGGCCGTGCGCACGTACAGGTACGGTCCGCCCGACTCGGAGAACTGCGATCCCACCTCGACGAAGCAGGCGATGATCACCGCCACCGCCAGGCCCGCGGCGATGCAGGCCAGCGGGCTCGCGGTGCCGAGCAGGCGCGCGAGCTCACCGGGCACGCCGAACACGCCGCTGCCGATGATGCTGTTGATCATGAGGCCGGTGAGGGCCCATCGGCCGACCTGCCGGCCGCGCTCGGCGCCGGCGCTCAACCCGACATTCCCGCGGCGGCGCGGATACGCTCGCTCAGGCGATCGATGCTCAGCACCTCGCCGAACGCGCGGCTGATGGTGGCGCAGGTCGCATGGATCACCTCCTGCGGCGAAAGATCCCCGGCACCGGCATTGGTGGTGCCATCGCTCAGGAAGAAGAGGCGGAAATCGCGCACCGTCGCCTCGCGCGCCGTGGTTTCGCAGCACACGCTCGTGGCGATGCCGGAGATGGCGACCGAGTCGATGCCGCGCGATCGCAGCAGCCGCTCCAGGTCCGTGCCGTGGAAGGCCCCGAAGCGCGGCTTGTCGAGCAGCACATCGCCCGGCTGCACATCGAGCGCCGGATGGAGCGAGGCGGCGGCGGAACCCTTGGCGATGACCCCCTGGCGCACCACCGGTGCGATCTGCGCGAGCACGCCCGCATCCGATCCGTCGGGGTGCAGCACGTGGCTGATGTGCACGATGAGCATGCCGGCGCGGCGGCACAGCGCCACCAGCGGATTGAGCCTGTGGATCAAGGACAGCCCCGAGGCGGTGGCCAGCGGCGTCTCGCTCACGAAGCAGCGCTGCAGGTCGATGGTCAGCAGGGCCAGACGAGCCGGCTCGACCGTGAATTCAACCATGCCCCAAGCTCCTTCGCCCGCGACCCCTGCCGCAGGCATCCTAATCGCAAGGCTGGCGCTGCGTCGAATGCGGCGCAGGCCCTTGAGGCTATACTCGACGCCACACATGCCGCCGCCAGACATCCAACCTGCCCCACCTGCCGGCCCGATGAGCCCCGTCGCCGTCGCCCTCACCGGCGCTTCGGGAATGCAGTACGCCTTGCGCCTGCTCGAGCTGCTGGTCAGGGCCGACGTGCGCCTGTACGTCATGGTGTCCAAGGCCGCGCGGGCCGTCTTCAGCCACGAGCTGGACATCGTCATGCCCGCCCAGAGCGGCAAGGCCGAGCGCTTCCTGTCGGAAACGTTCGGCGCGGCCCCGGGCCAACTGCAGGTGTTCGGGCCGCAGGAATGGACGGCGCCGACGGCCAGCGGGAGCGGCGCTCCGCAGGCGATGGTCGTGTGCCCCTGCACCATGGGCACGCTGTCCGCGATCGCGCAGGGCAGCAGCGATGACCTGATCACGCGCTCGGCCGACGTGGTGCTGAAGGAGCGGCGGCTGCTCATCCTGGTGCCGCGGGAGACGCCCTTCTCGCCCATCCACCTGCGCAACATGCTGCGGCTCGCCGAGCTCGGCGCGCTGATGCTCGCGGCCAACCCGGGCTATTACCACCGGCCGCGCAGCGTGCAGGAGGTCGTCGATTTCATCGTCGCCCGCATCCTCGATCATCTGCGGGTGCCACACGCGCTGATGCAACCCTGGGGCGCGCAGTCCATCGGCCGGCCTCCGGACGCCGATGCGTGAGCACCGCGGCGGCGCGCAGGCCCGCCGCATCGATGGCGGACGCGCGCTGCGCACGCAGCCGCTGTGCCCCTATCCGCAGGTCGCCCGCTATCGCGGCCAGGGCAGCGGCAACGAGGCCCGCAACTTCCTCTGCGCGCCGCCCTCGCATTGAGCATGCGAGGCGGCTTGCCTCATGGCTGGCAGGTGCTCATCGCGAGCGTGGTGGGCGCGGCCATCAGCCCCGCCACGCTCATCAACGTTCCCTTCGGCCTGTTCATCCGCGCGCTGGAGCAGGAGCATCATTGGCCGCGGACGGCCATCACCGCCGCCCTGAGCGGCTTCCTCGGCCTGCTCATCGTGACGCTGCCGGCGGCGGGCTGGCTGGTGGATCGGATCGGGCCACGGCGGGTCGCCCTGCCCTCCATCCTCGGTTACGGCCTGGCCCTGGCCCTGCTGCCGCGAAGTGCCGGCTCGACATCGATGCTGGCGCTCTCCTATGGCTGCATCGCCGTGCTGAGCGCGGGCGCGCAGAGCCTGACCTTCGTGCGCGCCCTGTGTGCATGGTTCGACCGCGGCCGGGGCCTTGCGATCGGCGCCTGCATGGCCGGCTATGGCATCGGCTACCTGTTCGTGCCGCCGCTGACCCAGTGGATGATCGCGCACTGGGGTTGGCGAGGGGCGTACGCGGGCCTGGGCCTGCTGGCCGTCGGCGTGGCGCTGCCGGTGTCCGCGTTGCTGCTGCACGATGCGCCGCGCGGCACGCACCGGGAAGCGCCGGCCGGTGGCGCCGCGACGCCGAGGCCACTCACGCTGCAGCGGCCGAAGGAGCCGCAGGGGCCGCGGCCATCGCCCACCTCGCTACGCGCCGCACTTCGCAGCCGTGAGCTGTGGCTGCTCGCCGGCACCTTCGTGCTGATGTCGATGGCCCTGAACGGCGTGCAGTCGCAGCTCGTGCCCTTGCTCACCGACCGTGGCATGGGCGTCGCCCAGGCCGCGCTGATGCTGTCGGCCATCGGCGTGGGCTCGTTCCCGGGCCGGCTGCTGATCGGCGCACTGATGGATCGCGTGTTCGTGCCGCACCTCGCCATGGCCTGCTTCGCCACCGCCGCCTTCGCCCTGCTGTGGCTGGTGGACGGTGCCGGCACCGCAGGCATCGCCCTGGCGGCGGTGACCGTCGGACTGTCGCTGGGCGCGGAGAACGACATCCTGGGCTACCTGACTGGGCGTTATTTCGGACTCGCCTGCTTCGGCCGCCTGTACGGACTGCTGCTGGGCGCCTACCTGCTCGGCGCGGCCGCGGGACCCTACTTCATGGCGCGCGCCTTCGCCGCCACCGGCAGCTACGGCCCGGCGCTGCAGGCCGGCGCTGCCGCCATCGCAGTGGCCTGTACACTGCAGCTCGGCATGCCGCGATATGCACGGGGAGAACAGGGCGATGCGCGAACTGGTTGAACGCCTGCGAGCTGAAGCGCAGCTCGCGGTGGTGAAGGCCGAGGTCGATCCGCGCTTCGAGCTGGCCGCCATCACTCAGCGCATCCAGGAGACCGACGGGCGCGCCGTGCTCTTCGAGCGGGTCAAGGGCACCCGGCTCCCGGTCGTCAGCAACCTCTACGGCAGCCACGAGCGGCTGTGCCGCCTCATCGGCGCACAGACGGACACGTTCTGCCGCACCTGGCTCGACATCCTGCAGCGTCCGCTGTCGCACCCGGTCACGACCACCGCCGCCGAGCCTTCGGATCTCAGCGAGGGTGCGATCAGCCGACTGCCGCAGATCACCTACCACGAGAAGGATGCGGGACCCTATTTCACTTCCGCCATCTACCTCGCCCGCGAACCCGACAGCGGCGCGCCCAACCTGTCCTTCCACCGCTCGATGCTCATCGATGATCGCGAGCTGCGGGTCCGGCTGGGTTCCTCGCACGACCTCGCGCGCTATCAGCAGAAGGCCGAGCAGCAGGGTCAGGCGCTGGAGGCGGCGCTGCTCATCGGCGTGCCCCCCGCCTTCTTCCTCACCGCGGGGTATTCGCTGCCCTACGATGCGAACGAGCTGGAACTGGCGGCGCGGCTCTCCGGGGCGCCACTGCCCATGCGCCGCTGCCGGCATATCGATCTCGAAGTGCCGGTGGAGGCGCAGATCGTGATCGAGGGCCGTTTCCTGCCGGGGGTGCGGCGCGCCGAAGGACCGTTCGGCGAGTTCCTGGGCGCCTACGTGCCGCAGCAGCCCAACCATGTCTTCGAGGTGCTGGGCGTGACCCTGCGCGCCGATGCCCTGTTCCACTCGATCAACTGTGGCTCGGCCGAGGACCTGCGCCTGCTCGAGGCGCTCACCGCGGCGCGAGTGTACGAGCATGTCTCCCGCGTGGTCCGTGGAGTGCTGGATGTCTCCACACGTCCGAACTGCATGATCAGCATCATCAGGATCCGCCAGCAGTACGAAGGCCACGGCAAGCATGCCCTGCTCGCCGCGATGGGCTCGAACATGGACTTCAACAAGGTGTGCATCGTGGTGGACGAGGACGTCGACATTCGCGATCTCGACGATGTGATGTGGGCATTCCTCACCCGCGGACCGGCCGACCAGCGCGCGATGGTGCTCGAGCGGATTCCCGGCTTCTACCGTGATCCCCAGAAGGATCACTGGGGACGGCTCGCGCTGGACGCCACCTGGCCCTGGGGCCGCGCCGGGGAATTCCAGCGCAAGCGCATTCCCGGGGCGGCTGGGCTGGATCTGACGCGCTGGCTGGGCGGCTAGCTCATTGGGCGGCTAAGAGGAATCCCGTATGCCGGGAACCGCTGCGCGCACGGCACGATCCAACCCTTGGTTCCCGCAACTGCGCGAAGTCACATGCCGGCATTCCTCAATCGATATGCAACACCCCTGACGCTCGGGCTCTTCCTCGTCTCGGCCATCTCCGGGGTATTCCTGTTCCTGCACGTGGGGCAGGGCCTGTTCCACGAGATGCACGAATGGCTGAGCATCCTCCTGCTCGCGCCCTTCGGCCTGCACGTGTGGAAGAACTGGGCGGCCCTGGTGCTCTACCTGCGGCGGCGCCTGCTGTGGCTCCCGCTGCTCGCGTCACTCGTGGCCGCCGCGGCGTTCGTCTGGCCGGCGATGACAGAGGGCGAACACGTCTCCCCGCCGATGCGCGCGATCGAGGCCATGACCCACGCCCCGCTCACCGATCTTTCCCCGCTCCTGAAGATGACGCCGCAGGCACTGCAGGCGGAGCTGCGCCGGCGCGGGTTCGCCGTGGGGTCCGAGCGTGATACGCTGGAAAGCGTGGCGGCATCCACCCACGCCTCGCCCGTCGAGTTGCTGTTCGACCTGCTGCCGCAATGAATCGAAGGATGCACGCATGCCCACCTATGAATATCGCTGTGAAGCCAACGGCCGGATGGTCGAGGTCTCGCATCGCCTCTCGGAAAGGATGCAGAACTGGGGTGAGCTCTGCGCGCGGGCGGGCATCGCGCCGGGACGTACCGATCCGGCCGCGCCGGTGGAAAAGCTCATCTCCGCCAGCTTCATCGGCTCGGGTGCGGGAATGAGCGATCCGCCCTGCGCCAGCGGTGCCTGCGACCTGCCGGCCTGCGGCGCCGGCGCCTGTGGAGGGGGTGGATGCGCGGGCGACGGCTGGTGAACCAACCACGGCACGCAAGGCCCCTTGCGGGATCGCGTGCCGGGCAGTCGCGCTAGTTATTGGCGGTGGCGGGCGGCTGTGCCGCCGGGTCGGCGGGCGGGATCAGCGGCAGCTTGTACGGATCCACCTTCTTCGCCTCTTCCTGCTGACGCCGCAGGGTGTCCTGCTGCTGGCGCAGGCGTTCGCGGTTGCGCTCGAAGGCGGCCTCGCTCTTCGCGATCTCCTCCTGCTCGCGCTGCCGGGCGATGCGGTCCACCGCGACGCGCGCATTCTTGCACTCGACGGAGGGCCGTTGGGAGGTGGCGGCGGCGTTGCATTTCATCAGGACGCCGTCGAGCATCACCGGGTCGGCGATCAGTTCCTCCACCGACAGGGGCGGCAGCGGCTTCTCGGCGCATGCCGCCAGCAGCGCAAGGCTGGCGCTGCAGAAAGCGATGGCGAGGATCCTGGATACGGGGGCTTTCATGAGGGATTTCCGTGGGGAAGGATGGTATCCAAAATCCCCCCGACGGCCCCTGCCCGCCGTGTGACGCGGCTCACGACTCGGGAACGTGGAATCGCCCCGGCCAGACCAGCGGCGGGTTTTCACCGACCGCCGGATTTGACGTAATTCAGTCCAGGTCCTGCAGCAGACTGGCCCGCACGGCTTCCGGCACCGGGCTGACATCGGCACGATAGCCGGCGTGGTCAACCCCCATGCTGAGCGCGGCGCCCGACTTCAGCGCCTCGACCATGCCCGGCGTGAGTTCGAAGCGCAGGAAGTGGACCGAGGAAGTCTTCTCCTCGTTCTCGCGGTCGAGGTCCTCATCGGCGATGGCAAACACCCGGGACAACTCGCTCACCCGCACCCAGCAGCGATCCTCCACGCCCTTGAGAGTGGCGAGACGGCGCGCGCGCTCGGCGGGGTCGGGATATTCGATCAGCAGCGTCGCCTTCCAGTTGCTGCCGTCGGGCACGAGCGGGTTGTAGGCGTCGAGCTCCGACTGGATGCCCTCGCTTTCGAAGATGCGCTCGACGCGCAGCATCTCCTGGATCTGGTAGCGGATGGTGAGGCGGTCCTCGAAGCACCAGGTCATGTTGGGTCCGACCTGCAGGTTGCGGTTCTTCTTGTGCGCGATGACCTGCTCGCGCAAGTCCTTGCGGTTCTGCGAGTACTGTTCCAGCGACAGCAGGTCCGACCGCGAGATCTTCTGCACGCGCCCTCCCCTACAGCCCGTAGGCCATGCGCAGCAGGCGCAGCGGATGTTCGGGCACGGCGCCGTTCGCGAGGCCACTCTCGATCTGATGGCCTGCCATCGGGCAGTCACTGGCGTAGTGCGCGGCGCCGGAGGACTGCACGCGCTGCACGACGGGTTTGGCGATCTTCATCGACACCTCGCGGAAGCGGCTCTTCACCCCGTAGGTGCCATCGTGCCCCGAGCAGCGTTCGATGGGTTCCACGGTCGTACCGGGGATGAGCTGCAGCACGTCGCGGG